>Ga0101944_10001817_pt1 | contig 39877 bp, 36 predicted proteins | sample DewCreD2012metaG_FD_75245 | JGI IMG/M metagenome (GOLD analysis project Ga0101944, IMG submission 75245) | Hot spring sediment bacterial and archeal communities from British Columbia, Canada, to study Microbial Dark Matter (Phase II) - Dewar... ... | reverse complement strand
GACCCGCGCCGCCGGATTCCGGGAGAAGCAGGTGCGTTTTCCCCTGCGCGTCCCGGAAGACGCCCTGACCGAAGTGCGCACCTTTCTGGAAAGCATCCGGGGAGACGGACCCGTTGTCGTCATGAACATGGGCGCCAGCAAACGGGAGAAGTGCTGGCAGGCCACCAGCTTCGCGCGGCTGGCGGAGTTGGTCCGGAGGGAGACGGGCGGTGTCAGTGTGTTCTCCTGGGGGAGCGACTGGGAGAAAGAGATGGCCGAGGAGGCGGCCAGACAGTCTGGCGGCGCGGGCGTGGTCTCCTTCCGCACCACGCTTTTCACGCTGGGGGCGCTCATCCAGCTCTGCGATGCCTATGTGGGAGCCGATACCGGTCCCACTCATCTGGCTGCCGCCCTGGGCACGCCTCTGGTGGCGCTTTTCGGGGTCACCAACCCGCGCCGGGTAGCGCCTTATGGTCAGGAGGCCAGCTTGATCAGCCGGTATACCGGTCCGGTGGACCATGTGAAGGTGGCCGCTGCGGACGCCTCAGCCATGGCGAGCATCACCCCTGAAGAGGTCTACGAGCGCCTGCGTCCGCTCCTGGGGCGGGAGCGGAGCCGGTAGAAAGCGGGCTCCGGCGAGATGGCGGGAGAGGATCGCCGCATCCGGTGCATCGCCGTATTCCACGTAAACCAGATCGGCGACATGATCTTCACCCTCCCCTTGCTTGCGAACCTGCGGCACCGCTATCCCCGCGCAAGGATCGTCAGCGTGCTCCGGCCTCATCTCCGCGAGATCTGGGATATGGCCGGGCTGGGAGATGAGTTCCTCATCCGTGACAGGACTTCCCGCTTCAGGGGGTTTCTGCCCATCGTGCGCGCCCTGCGAAAGCGCTCGCCGGACCTGTGTGTCGTCCAGTCCCAGACCCTGGAGCCCGCCCTGCTTGCAAGGCTGTCCGGTGCTCCTGAACGGGTGGGGTTCCGTATAGCGTGGTGGGACCGTTTTCTCCTGACGCGAGTCGTGCCGAAGGACACGCCTCCATCGGTGGCCAATAATCTCCGGCTTGGCGAAGCCGCCGGTGCGCCCTCCGTCCGGAAGGACTACGTCGGGTTGCTGCGGCCTCCCGCCGGAGAACGGATACGCATGATGCGTCGGCTTGCCGAGCACCGTGTGAGCGCGCATACTCGCCTCATTGTCCTTGCGCCCGGCGCGAGCGCCGGAAGGGCGCTGAAGCTGTGGACAGATGAGGGCTTCGCCGCCGTGGCGGATCATTTTGCCGCCCAGCCCGGCACGGCCGTCGCTTTCGCGGGAGGCGAGAGTCTCTCAGGCATCGTCTCCCGGGTCTCGCATCCGGTCCTTGATTTTTCGGGCGCGACCACCCTGCCCGAACTCGCGGCGCTGCTGGACCGCGCCGACCTTCTGATCTCTGTGGACAGCGGTCCGCTGCACATGGCCGCGGCGATGGCCACGCCGGTGGTAGGGATCTATGGCCCGACGGATCCCGCGCTGACCGGGCCGATGGGGATCGGGCACCGGGTGGTGCGCCTGGGGGTTCCCTGCAGCCCGTGCCATCTGAAGGAGTGTTCCATCGGGCGCATCTGCATGCAGGATCTCCCGGCGTCAGCGGTCATTCAGGCTGCCGAGGAGATTCTGGCTGGGACTCGTTCTGCGGGCGATGACTGGCAGTCTGCCCGGCAATGACTCTGGGCGCTCCGATGATGGCCTGCCGCATCTGTGGTAACGAGGCGGGCAACCGGGAGCATAGCTTCCGGGAGATGATGTTCGGGACGGGCGAGGAGTTCCTGTATCTGGAGTGCGGCTCCTGTGGCTGCCTTCAGATTGCCGAGATCCCGCCTGACCTGGAGCGTTATTACAACGCGGGGCACGCAGGACTGGTGGCGGATCCGCAGATTCTGGCGGGCTCGTCGCTCAAACGTTTGCTCCGGAGACTGCGAGATTCGCATACACTGACCGGAACGGGGACGGCTGGCTGGCTTCTGGAGCTGCTGCAACCCGCGATGCCTGCCCTGCGCGCCCTCGCGCGGGTTCATCCGCGAAGGACGGCCCGCATCCTCGATGTGGGCTGCGGGTCCGGATACTTCCTCTGGTCTCTGTACAACGCAGGGTTCAGGAACCTGCTAGGCATAGATCCCTACCTGCCGGAAGAAAAAGAGCTGGCCCCGGGGGTGAAGCTGCTGCGAAGGCACCTGGGGGACGTCGCGGAAGAGTGGGATATCATCACATTTATAGATTCCTTCGAGCACGTGCCAGACCCGCAACCGGTGCTTCAGGCGGCTGCGGAACGTCTCACGGGGGATGGCAGGATCCTTATCCGCACTCCGGTGGTCCCCTGCGAGGCGTTCATGCGCTACGGAGAGCACTGGGTGCAGGCGGACGCCCCCAGGCACCTGCATATCCCGTCCATCTGCGCGATGGAGCATCTGGCGGCTGCAAGCGGCCTGACGCTGGAGCATATCGTCTACGACTCGACGGATTTCCAGTTCTGGGGGAGTGAGCAGTACCGCCGCGGAATCCCGCTGCTGGCGGAGGACTCTTACTTCCTGAACCCGGCGCGCTCCATCTTCACTCCCGATCAGATCCGCCGCTTCCGGCGCGAGACCGAAGAGCTCAACCGCCGCGGCGAAGGGGACAGCGCGGTGTTCTACCTGCGCCGGACCTCGCCGGGCGGCTGATCAGGCTCCCGCGACCGGTGGAAAGTCAACGGTAAGGCTCGGCGGGGGGCCAGATGACGGGGTATTCCCGACAGCCCGCGTCGTTACGGTTCGGTGGTATGGCGAATCCGGCCGGCCGGTTCTGCGGATAGTTGACCGCCCGGAACTCCTCCGGGCGAACCAGACGCGCGTGCCCGTCCGTGAACAGCACATTGGATCCTGCGTGGCGCACGGTCAACTCCCTGCCGCTTTTCCCCAGCCCGTCCGCATATTTGCAGCGCACCATCCCGCTAGGCAGGTTGTCATAGTTAGCCGGTGCGTACGGGTCGCCCCAGTCGTTCCAGTCGTGTACAAAGGTGTGCTCATAGGCGTCCGCCACCAGCAGTGTATCGGCAGGATGGACGATTTTGCTTTCGTGGCTCATCCCGTACAGATGGCGGTAGTAGAGCACCTCGTTCATCCCGAATCCGCATTTGACTGGCGGCGAGATGTGCGGGATGGTCCAGGGATTGTGCGCCGCCGGGCACTGGAAGCATTTCATGGTCTTCACGTAGCCCTGATTCAGCTGATAAACCCACGTGGCGAATCCCCAGGGCGCACCCGGCGCCACGGTGCCGCTGTATGTGGTGGATGAGACGAAGTATCCGTTCCAGTCGTCCTTGTAGAGCATCATGGCGCTGCCGATCTGCTTCAGGTTGGCAAGGCACGTGGCCTGCTTCGCCTTCGAGCGCGCCAGCGAGAACACGGGAAACAGGATGGCCGCCAGGATGGCGATAATGGCGATGACCACCAGCAGCTCAATCAGCGTGAAACCCTGTCGTCTCCCCATGGATTTTCCTTTCAGCCTTGTTCGCGGAGATGAGCGCCGTCAGCATGTTTATACTCTGTTACCGGCATCCTGGTGTTCCGGCAGCACGCTGGAATCCGCCGCGTGGTCCCACGGCGGAGGTCAAAAGAGGAGATGCGGGAAAAGGAGGAGAGATCCATAGGGCAACCTCGGGGACGTTCGATCATCCTCTTCGATTCCCCCAGGCTCGATTCCTTCCCGCAGCGCGCCGGGCACGCCCTGCGGGTATAATCCGTTATTGATTCTGAAAGGCGATTGCCAGGGCGCGCTGCCTTATGTTGCGTCCGATGTCCAGATACCTCGCAGAGGAGGATTCTTCCCATGAGCACACAGGTGGTCACCATATCTGCCGAAGCCACACCTAACCCGAACACTGTCAAACTCAACGTCGGACGGGTGCTGCTGGAGCGCGGAGTCCTGAACTACACCAGCCGGGAGCGGGCCGAAGAGTCGCTTCTTGCGTCGAAGCTGTTCGAGAATGACGCCATTGCTGGCGTGATGATCGGCCGGGATTTCATCTCGCTGACCAAGAAGCCCGAGGCGCAGTGGGCCGATGTCGCCCCGGAAGTGGACACCATCCGCAAGCTGCTGGAATCCGGCGAAAAGCTTTTCCCTGAGAAGACGGCAGAGCCGGATGAGGCCACCAGCGAGATCGAGCGACGGATCCGCGAGGTGCTGGATCGCGACATCCGCCCGGCCGTGGCGATGGACGGCGGTGACATCGAGTTTTACAGCTTCGATGATGGAGTGGTCACTTTGCACCTGCAGGGAGCCTGCGGCTCCTGCCCCAGCTCGGCGCTGACCCTGAAAATGGGGGTGGAGAACCGTCTCAGGCAGCTGATCCCCGAGGTGAAGGAGGTCGTGCAGATCTAAAGAGAGCTGTTACGGATGTCTTGACCGCGGGTCCTGCTCCTGTTATTCTGGAGGTGGGATGATAGGCTGTCTCGCGCGAGACAGCCTTCCGGCTTATCGCTGGAAAGGAGAGGACCATGCGAAGGCTTGCACTTGTGGCCGGTCTCGCCGTGTTGTTCGGCTTTTGCGCCGATTGCCGGGCGGAGACCGTGCTGGTGACACCGTCCAACATGCAGGGCTGGGTGGCTGCCTCGGCCGATGGCAAAGTCACCGGCGATCCGAGGAACTACCCGGCTAAGGGAGAATTCCGGGAATCGTCGCCGGCAGGTAACCCGCTGGGTCCCGGGGCTTACAATATGCAGCCCGGTGGCGGGCTGGACATTCCCGGGCAGGTCTGGTTGGGGACGGATGCCTACAACGGGGTGTATCTCCGGGATATCACCAGGCTGACCTACTGGCACTATACCAAACTGACGGGCAACAATCCGCCAAACGAGCGCGTCTCACAGCCCCCGAACCTGCAGCTTATGGTGACCCGCGACGGCATCAATTACCGTTATTTCATCCACATGCCCTGGGGCACTCCCACGTGGGAGAACGGAGAACTGAGGAACGACGGCATCGGCCCCCTCAGCGACTACGGCGTCTGGAAGATGGTGGACTGCATGACCCAGGGGGTCTGGTGGGATCCCTACGGCGGGGACTGGGGAGGCACCTGGAGTGAACTGCTCCAGCGCTACCCGCAAGCCCGGCTAAAGACCCCTGTCTCCGTCGGAAACACCTGGGGATTGGCCCAGACGCTCACTGGCTGCAGTCTGAACTTCGAATGGGGCGGCCGCAAGGTGACGGACCGGGTGACCGGCCCTTGGTGGAAAGAGGGCTACTGGGGAGACGCGTTCATTGACGCTTTCACCATCGGGGTGAACGGTGTGGAGACCACTTATGATTTCGACGTGGCTCCCAAACCGCAGGTCATTTTGAACAACCGGGCCACCCGCGACCCGATCATCTCAAACGCGAAGAGCCGCTTTGTGTTCACGGTTTTCGGGAAGGTGGACTTCAATCAATACTTCACTGCCGACACGTTCACCGTGGACGACGGCTCCGGCAGGCCCGTGCTGGTGCGGGCGTTCAACCACGGCGTGAACCCGTTCGAATATGTAAAGGCCACTGGAACCCTGGACAACACGAAGGAGCCGGTGGAGCTGACCACTACCGCGGACCGGGTGGCGGTGCTGTCCGGCTTCGCTTTCTAGAAATCCGCCTTCTTATCGTTGCTCCGGCCCGGCGCAATGCGCCGGGCCGGAGGCTTTGGGGTCATCGCCTCGATACCGGCGCGCGGAGGAGGGTTGGGGAAGGAATCCCGGAGGGGTATCATAGAACCAGCGCTGTACTGCTGGCCGGTCCGACCGGCCGGGACCATCCGAGGAGTTGCCCATGCGATACGCGAGAGACATCCTTGCCAAGAAGGGCCACCAGGTGGCTTCCGCCTACACCGACCAGACTGTGCTGGATGCTGCGAAGCTGATGAACGACCGGCGCATCGGGTGTCTGGTGGTGACGCGCGGCGAGACGGTGGTCGGCATCTTCAGTGAACGCGACATCCTGACTCGCGTGGTGGCCGAGCAGCGCGATCCGGCGACCACAAAAGTCGGCGAGGTGATGACCACACCATGCGTGGTGGTAACACCGGATACCGAGCTGGAGCAGTGCCAGGCCATCATGTCCGAGAAGCGCATCCGTCACCTCCCCGTGGTGGACGAGGGACGTCTGGTGGGGATCATCAGCAGCGGCGACATCATGGCCAGCCAGAAGGTTGAACTGGAAGCCGCCGTTCAGATGCTCCACGAATACATTTACGGGGACGCGCCCGGCGTTTCCGGTTCCTGAGAGGCTGTTTCTTCCCCGGTCTGTTCTGGAGACTCGCCGGGTGGCGCCGGGGAGGCGCCTTCTGACGCCCGCCAGATTTCAAGCGGCGTTTGCAGACACGCCAGGACCGGGGCCAGCTCCAGGCATTCACACCGCAGGTCGAAGGCCCACTGTAACAGCTCCGTCAGGCGGTGGGTGTCGGGCTCGTTAGTCCAGAGCCATCGCGCCAGGCGGCCGATGTGGCGCAGGCTTTCCCCTGCTTCCTCCACAAGGAGATCGGCCTTCGCGAAAAAGAGGGGGAGATCCGGGTCCTGCGGTGAGCGGAAGGCCCCCAGCGACACAAGGGCAGCTTTCCAGTCGCTCGCAGCCGCCTGCAGCGCATGAGGGTCCTGCGGCTCGGGGAGGCCCAGGTGAACATGGTAGGGTGCTTCCTGCAATGCTGCGGCGCAGCGCCGGAGCGCCCGGTCTGCTTCGCGAAGCATCGTCGCCGCCTCCAGGCACCGCTGTTCCAGGTCGGAGCGGATCTGCTCCAGCGCGGCGGTGGTGCCGGAGGGTGCCGGTGCGGGACGTCCTGACCTCACCAGCCTGCGCGCCACCCGTTTCCACTCCTCGATGCTGTGGCGCAGAGGTTCTAGGTGCGCGCTCATGGCTTCGCCCAGATCGAGCGGCGTGCTCAAGCTTTCCAGATACACCCGCAACCCCGGAGCCGAACCGTCGCTGTTCTCGGGAACCAGCCCCCCAACGACGAACTGAAGGGCCGCGGCGGGGTGGGTCTCAAAGCCGATCTGCCGCCCGCCCGGCACACGGTATTCCGGCAAAGGCTCTCTGGACCTAGGGCGTCGCTCTTGCACGCCCGGATTATGCACCAACACGGGCGCCTTGGCAGGCCGCGGCGGGACAGATCTCCCGCAGAGGGCAGGAGTGGCAGCGGGGATTGCGGGGCCGGCAGATCTCCCGTCCCAGCCGCACCATCAGCACGTGTCCGGCGAACCGGTCTGCCGGTCTGGAAAGATCCTGCAGGATCTCCTGCAGCTTGCCCGGCGCAGTGCCCTGCGGAGCGAGCCCAAGCCTCAAAACCACCCGATGCACGTGCGTGTCCACGGGATAGACAGCTCTGCCCAGAGAGAAGAGCAGCACGCAGGCCGCGGTTTTCGGCCCAACGCCGGGCAGGGGCTGCAGCCATTCCATCGCCGCGGTGTCGTCCATTTGTTTCAGGAAGTCCAGGGAGAGTTCTCCCTGTTCACGCAACTGGTGCATCAGAATCTCGCGTATGCGCGGGGCCTTTTGCGGAGCCAGACCGCCCGGCCGGATGGCCTCTTCCAGATCTGCCAGTGGAGCTTTCAGAACGTCCTCCCAACGTGGGAAGCGCTGTTTCAGGTGCGAGAACGCCCGCGACGAGTTGGCGCCAGCGGTGTTCTGCGAAAGGATTGTGGCGATCAGCGAGTCCAGCGGATCGTGAGGCTCCGGAGCGGGAGGGTTCCCGTAATGTCGCCGCAACAGGCGGATGGCTTCGGACAGCCTGGCGCGGGGAGTCACCGGCCTGCAGGCTTGTCGGGGAGGGAGTGCTGCAGGAACCACTGATAGAGTCCGGGGTCTGAATATACCCGGCCCCAGATCTCATGCTTCTCGCCGGGAAAGACGGTCAGGTTGGCATCCCGGTTCCCCATCCCGCGCAGGAGCTCGATCATATCCCGGGAGTTGGAGAGTGGCACCACGTCGTCGTCTTCCCCATGGAAAGCGTGCACGGGAGTCCGCCACAGGTTGCCGGCCAGAAGCGGGATGGCCCTCCCACACACAGGCGCGACAGCCGCGAAGCGGGAGCTCTGCTCCATCGCCAGCTCCCAGGTTCCCGCGCCGCCCATACTGAAGCCGGTCAGATAGACGCGCTTTGGATCCACGCGCAGCCTGGCCTGCAGGTCGTCCAGTAGCGCCCCCAGGGCGTCCGGATCCCAGTCGCGCCCCTCGGGACACTTCGGAGCGGCCACGATGAAGGGGAAATCCTTCGTTTTGACGGCGTAGGCCATCGGTCCGAGATCCCGGAGAACCTCCAGCCCGCCCCGCCGCTCGCCGGCGCCGTGCAGGAAGAGGATGAGCGGAAAGCGCTTTTCTTTCCCGGTTGCATAGCTGGCAGGCAAGAACAGCAGGTAGCGGTAGTGGACACGCTTCTGAATCGTCTTCTGGAATTCTCTTTCCGAGACGGTCCCGGCATCGGCTGCGCCGGCCGGCGTCCCCGGGGCCACCAGAAGCAGAACAAGGGCAAAAAGCGCAGGTCTGGCCATCTCAAAGGCATTCTGTCCCGCCCACGTGCGGCCGTCAAGCCGCGCAGAACCCTGGCATTCTCCACAAAGCCGGTAAAAGTACTGGGTTGACAGAGGACGTGAGAAGCTTTATCGTGAAAGGTAGTATCATTGGAGACGTCCGGCTGCGGGCGCATAGGCCGCGGCTGGATGAACAGACTCCGGAACCCGGTATCCGGAGACGGAAAGAAGAGTCAGAAGGAGAAGAGAAGATGCGGACCTTTCTTGCCGTTCTGGCGGTAGCCGCGTTGCTTGCGGCTCCAGCCGCAGCTCAGAACAAGATCGTCGTTTTTGGCTACGCCACCCAGACTTATATCTCATCGGCTGCTGACATCGGAAACGTTTATCAACCGCTGCTTGAAGACGTGACTCTGGCGGCCAACTGGCGGGCCGTGGCGACCGCGGGCACGTATCACAATCCTCCGACGGGAAATAGCGGCGCCCGCCCCTACACCCACTCCGCCTACTACATCCAGCCTTCGGCGGGCAAGTATTTCCCGGCCGGGACCAGTGGCCTGTTCTTCCAGGCCAGAGAAGACACCACTCTTCCCATGAGCAAGGGCCTGGTCGGCACCAACAAGTTCGCCGGAGTGAGGATGAACGAGATCACGAAGCTCTCTTACTGGACTTCGTATCCCCGGGCGTCCAGGACCTACGCCAACGAGATCCCGGTGAGCCTGCAGCTCTGGTTGACCAACGGCGTCACTGTCCAGTTCGTCGAGTGGCAACCTAACACCTCGCTGGTCAAGTTCGGGCAGGTTATGGTGGACGGCTCGAACCGATGGCAGTGGAACCAGTGGAATGTGCTGGATGAGACCCACGGTTCCTTCAGGGTCTACAAGGACCCGGTGGACCGGCTGACCTGGTCGCAGTTCCAGGCCGCCTACGGTGACTGGTACTTCGTGGACTCCATCCCGTTCGGCGACAACGTGGACGCCAAGACGAACCTCATCGGAACCGGCTTCACGTTCCAGATGGGTGTCCCCCGCGTCCTCCAGGCTGGAATGGGCAATCTGGGCAACGACCTCTGGTATCAGAACCAGATCGGTACCAGCATCGTGGATGCGCTGGAGATCGGTTACCGCGGCGAGGAGTGGCTGTACGACTTCGAGATCATCCCTGAGCCCGCCAGCATGCTGGTTCTGGGAAGTGGTCTGCTGGGAATGGCCGGGCTGCTCCGCCGCTCGCGCAGGGCATAGTCTGACCTCACTCACGACACCCGGCCTGGTCCGGGACAGGCCGTGCGAAAAGGGGCTCCGGGGGCTCACATGGCATCCCGGAGCCCCTTTCGGTTGTGTGTCCGGCCCTCGCCTGTGACGTTCCGGCCTCTGTAGGTTACAATGCGGCGTATCTGACAGGAGGCCAGTTTTTCATTGTCTACGACTTCACCCACCATCTGCGACGTCAAAGACCTGGGGCTTGCCGAGCAGGGCAGGCTGCGCGTCGAGTATGCGGCTCAGGAGATGCCCGTCCTTGCCCTCATCCGGGAGAGATTCGAGAGAGAGAAACCGCTGGAGGGCCTGCGCATCACGGCGTGTTTGCATGTCACCAGCGAGACGGCTAATCTGGCCATCACCCTGAAAGCCGGCGGGGCGGATGTGCGGGTGTGCGCGTCGAACCCGCTCTCCACGCAGGATGACTCCGCCGCGCACCTGGTGGCGCATCACGGAATCCCGGTCTTCGCCATCAAGGGCGAGGACAACGAGACATATTACCGGCACATCAATGCGGCGCTGGATCACGGCCCGCATATCACGATGGACGACGGTGCGGATACGGTCAGCGTTATCCATCAGCAGCGGCGCGACCTTGCCGCCAATATCATCGGCGGGACGGAGGAGACCACGACCGGGGTCATCCGCCTGCGCAGCATGGAGCGGGAAGGGGTGCTGTTGTATCCCATCGTGGCGGTGAACGACGCGGATACGAAGCATCTCTTCGACAACCGCTACGGGACCGGTCAGAGCACCATTGACGGCATCATCCGGGCCACCAACCGCCTGATGGCAGGCAAGACGTTCGTGGTGGCGGGCTACGGCTGGTGCGGCAGAGGAGTGGCCATGCGCGCCAAGGGAATGGGCGCGCACGTCATCGTCACCGAGGTGGATCCCACCCGCGCCCTGGAGGCGGCGCTGGATGGCTTCGTGGTGATGCCGATGGCCGACGCGGCCCGCGTGGGAGACTTCTTCTGCACGCTCACCGGTAACACCCACGTCATCCGCCCCGAGCACTTTGCCCTGATGAAGGACGGGGCCATCGTCTCCAACTCCGGGCACTTCGATGTGGAGCTGGACCTGCCCGGTCTTGAGAAGCTCTCCCGGCAGAAGCGCAGGGTGCGCGAGTTCGTGGATGAGTACACCCTGGCGGACGGACGCCGCATTTACGTCCTGGGAGAGGGCCGTCTGGTGAATCTTGCGGCTGCCGAGGGGCATCCCTCCGGCGTCATGGACATGAGCTTCGCGAATCAGGCGCTGGCCAGCGAGTGGATGGCCAAGAACGGTCCTTCTCTGGAGAAGAAGGTCTACCCCGTGCCGAAGGATCTGGATCGTGAGGTGGCGCGCCTGAAGCTGCAATCCATGGGCATCCTGATAGACTCGCTGACGGACGAGCAGCGCCAGTATCTGGAGTCCTGGACACTGGGCACCTGAAAGGCGGCTGTGATCGGGGCGCTTCCGTCTGAAGAGCGGCAGGAGAGGGACCGGGCCTGGATCTTCGGTCTGCCGGTGGATCTGGTGGACCGGGCGCAGGCGCTGCAGGAGGCTGCCAGCATCATTGAGCGCGGCGGGCCCGGGCTCATTGTCACCGCGGACGCTTCCGCCCTCATCATCGCAAAACGCGACGACGCGTTCGCCCGCATCATGCGTTCCGCAGATCTTGTCACTGCCGACGGGGCCGGAGTGGTGCGGGCTCTCAGGCATCTGGGGCATCCGGTGCGGGAACGCGTCTGCGGGGTGGATCTTGTGGTGGATCTTTCGGGTCTGGCCGCGGAGCGTGGTTGGCGCATCTTTCTGCTGGGGGCTGCGCCGGGTGTAGCGGAGCGCGCTGCTGAGAATCTTCAGAAGAGGTTCCCGGGTCTTCAGCTCGCCGGAGTCCACCACGGCTTTTTTAGCGATGACGCATCCATCGTGCGCCAGATCCGGGACTCACGCGCCGATCTGCTGTTCATCGGCATGGGCATGCCCCGCCAGGAGAAATGGTTCTGGGAGCACCGGAACGAGCTGGGCGTCCGTCTGGCGATGGGAGTGGGAGGTTCGCTGGACGTGTTGAGCGGGCGGGTAAAGCGCGCTCCCGAGTTCTTTCAGCGGCACGGTCTGGAATGGCTGTACCGGTTCGCGTGCGCCCCGAAGAAATCGTCGAGGAAGATCGTTCTGCTGCCGCTGTTCGCCGGTCTGACCTTCGCGGAGGCCAGACGCAGGCGGAAAGACAGGCAGACTGCAGGAGACCATGAGCAAAGCGGAGACTAGCGCGATATCGCCCACCCGGGCGGAGAACTATCCGGAATGGTATCAGGCGGTGGTACGTGCGGCCGACCTGGCGGAGAACTCGCCGGTGCGGGGCTGCATGGTCATCAAACCATGGGGATACGCCATCTGGGAGCTCATCCAGAGGCAGCTGGACGACCGCATCAAAGCGACCGGTCACGAAAACGCCTATTTTCCCCTGTTCATCCCGCTCAGCTTCCTGCAGAAGGAAGCCGAACACGTAGAGGGGTTCGCCAAGGAGTGCGCCGTGGTCACGCATCACCGGCTGGAGATGCGCGACGGGCGGCTTGTACCGGCGGCGGAGCTGGAGGAACCGCTGGTGGTCCGCCCCACCTCCGAGACGGTGATCGGCGACAGCTTCGCCCGCTGGGTGCAGTCCTACCGGGACCTGCCGCTGCTCATCAATCAGTGGGCCAATGTGGTGCGCTGGGAGATGCGCCCCCGCCTTTTCCTGCGCACGGCGGAGTTCCTGTGGCAGGAGGGCCATACCGCCCACGCCACCGAGGCTGAGGCGCGTGAAGAGACGCTGAAGATGCTGGAGGTCTACCGCTCCTTCGCGGAGGATGTGCTGGCGCTTCCGGTGATCCCGGGTGAGAAACCGGAAAACGAGCGCTTCCCGGGGGCCGTGAACACCTACTCTATCGAAGCGATGATGCAGGACGGGAAGGCCCTCCAGGCAGGCACGTCGCACTACCTGGGGCAGAATTTCTCCCGCGCTGCCGGCATCGAGTTTCTGGATTCGGACGGGCAGCGCAAGTTCGCATACACCACATCCTGGGGGGTGTCCACACGGCTGATCGGCGGGGTGGTGATGACTCACGCCGACGACGACGGGTTGCGGCTGCCGCCCCGGATCGCACCGAAGCACGCGGTGGTTCTTCCCGTCATCCCCAAGCCGGAGCAGGAATCTGCGGTTCTTGCCTACGCCGATGAGGTGGCCGCCCGGCTGTCCGCCGTCTGCTACGACGGCCAGAGCATCCGGGTGTCGGTGGACCGGCGCGACCTGCGTGGGGGTGAGAAGAACTGGCAGTGGGTCAAGAAGGGGGCTCCCCTGCGGCTGGAGGTGGGACCGCGCGACGTGGAGGGGCGCACGGTGGCCCTCTATCGCAGAGACCGTCCGCCGCGGGAGAAGGAGTTCGTCCCGCTGGAGAAGCTGGTGACCGATATGCCGTGCCTGCTGCAGGAGATCCAGGACAATCTTTTCCGCCAGGCGCTTGAGATGCGCCAGAGCCGCACCAGGACGGACATCGCCACCCTGGAAGAGATGAGGGAGTTCTTCGCCACCGGTGAGCAAGATGGCTTCGTGGTGGCCAAATGGTGCGGAGATGTGGCGAGCGTCGAAGTGCTGGAGGAGATGAAGGTCAGTATCCGCAATCTTCCCCTCGCCCAGAGCGGTACGGCCGGGCGCTGCGTGCTGACCGGACGCGAGGCCACTCTGGATGCCGTCTTCGCCAAGGCATACTGATCCGGGAGAGAGAAAGTGAGCGTGCCGCAGAAGGTTCTGATTGTCGGAAGTGTGGGGCTGGACGATGTCACCACTCCCTATGGCAGCGTGGAACGGGTGCTGGGAGGGGCCGCCAGCTATTCCTCCGTTGCGGCCAGCTTCTTCGCTCCGGTGGCGATGGTGGCTGTGGTGGGGCAGGACTTCCCGCAATCGGAGCGGGAGCTTTTCGCCTCCCGGGGGATTGATCTTTCCGCCATGGAGGAGCGCCCGGGGGCCACATTCCGGTGGGCAGGCGAATACGGCGAAGATCCCAACCAAGCCATTACGAAGATGACGGAGCTGAACGTCTTCGCCGGGTTCGATCCCGTCCTGCCGGAGACCCACCGCCAGATCCCGTTCGTCTTCCTTGCGAATATTGATCCCTCCCTGCAGAGGCAGGTTCTGGATCAGATGAGCGCTCCCGCCTTTACCGCCTGCGACACCATGAACTTCTGGATCACAGGCAAGCGCGACGAGCTGATCGAAGTGCTGAAGCGCGTGGACCTGGTGCTGTTGAACGACGCCGAAGCGCGCATGCTGACCGGCCGAAAACTGCTGGTGGACGCCGCGGACGACTTGTTGGCTCTGGGGCCGTCCTGGGTGGCCATCAAGAAGGGTGAGCACGGGGCGCTGCTGTTCGGGGAGGGTCTGCACTTCTCAGCGCCGTCCTATCCCCTGCGCCGGATCGTGGATCCTACAGGGGCGGGGGATTGCTTTGCGGGGGCGCTGGTGGGCTATCTGGCGCGGACGGGCGACCTGTCCCGCGATAACCTGCGCCGAGCCGTGGTCTACGGCTGCACGGTGGCTTCATTCAATGTGGAGGACTTCAGCCTGCGCCGCCTCTGCGCCCTCACGGCGGATGAGATCGAGCAGCGCTTCCGTGAGCTCCAGGAGATCGCCCGGTTCTAGACGGCGAGGAAACTTCTCACCCTTCCACAAATAGAGCGGCCCGCCGGCAGGCGGGCCGCTGAGCGTTCAACCAGAAAAATGGACAAGGCCGGGACGTCAGCCCTCGGAGGTTTCCTCCGCCTGCTCCGTGGCGGACTCTTCGGCGGGTTCCTCCGCAGCCTCCGGCGCCGGTGCGGCGGCCTCCACGTGACCGACGTGCGGCTGGCGAACCATTACCACGGCATCGTCCGCCTGCCCCACTACTTCGGCCTTCTCCACCTTGATATCCCCCAGCCGGATGATGTCACCCACCTGCATCCCGGAGACATCCAGGGTGATATGCGGGGGAATGTCCTGCGGCAGGGCCGTGATGGTGATCTCGCTGTGAAGCTGGTCGAGTATGCCGCCCTGCTTTACACCCACCGGCTCCCCTTCCAGGTGCACCGGGACGGTGGTGGTGACCTTCTCGTCCAGCGAGATGGCTCTGAGGTCCACGTGCAGGATGCGCCGGCTCCGGGGGTCGCGCTGCACCTGGTGGACCATCACGGGGATGCTTTTGGAGCCGTTGCCCTGAATCTCCAGGTCAATGATGACGTTCTCCCCGCCCTCCTTGACCGCCCGGGTCAGATCGGTAAGCTTCAACTGGACGAGGATGGAGCCCTCCACCTTGCTGCCGTAGACCGCCGCGGGCACGATGCCGGCGGCGCGCAAGGTCTTTTTCGCGCTCTTAGTCAGTTCCGGGCGGACCTCCGCCTGAATCCTGGGTCGTGCCATAGTGTGTATGACGCTCTCCTCTGGAAGATATCCCCGGTCCGCGCCGGGGCGCTGGATCCCGCTATGGGGGTCGAGGCCAGCAGCCGGGAGATCTCCCGGAGCGGCCCGCTGTCGTGCGAATGCTTCCGTGCAAACGTGCCTGAACCGGAGCAGTATAGCCCACCCGGACCCGGACAGTCAACAATGACCGCAATCGGGCGCGCTCTGCCGGTAATTTGACCGGGAAACGCGGTTTGTGCTATCATAGAGCGGAGGAAAGCAGTTTATGGCAGAGAAGCCCTCGGCTAAGCCGGAGGAACCGGAAGTCCTCGACCCCGCTGCGGAAACCCCGGCCGTCACCAGAGTAGAAGGCCACTACCGCGCAGATAACATCACCGTCCTGAAGGGCCTGGAAGGAGTCCGCCGCCGCCCGGATATGTACATCGGCGACCGGGGGACCCGCGGGCTCCACCATCTGTTCGTGGAGGTGGTGGACAACTCCATTGACGAGGCTCTGGCCGGTTACTGCACCCGCGTGGATGTCACTCTGCACGCGGACAAGTCCATCACCGTGGAGGACAACGGCCGCGGCATCCCCGTGGACATCCATAAGGATACGGGCCTGCCCGGTGTCACCGTCGCCATGACCATGCTGCACGCCGGCGGCAAGTTCGGAGGCGGCGGCTACAAGTTCTCAGGGGGATTGCACGGCATCGGTGTCTCCGCCGTAAACGCCCTTTCCGAGTGGCTGGTGGTGGAGGTGCGCCGGGACGGCAAGGTTTACCGGCAGCGCTTTGAGCGAGGCGAGATCAAGAGCGATCTTGAGGTGGTGGGGAAGAGCAAGACCACCGGTACGAAGGTCACCTGGCTGGCCGATGAGGAGATCTTCGGGCCCATCGTCTACCACCGGGATATCCTGATCCAGCGGCTGCGGCACCTGGCCTACCTGAATCCTATGGTCCGCCTGACCTTCACGGACGAGACCACGGGCGAGACGCTGGAATTCCATCACAAAGAGGGGATCAAGGCGTTTGTGGAGGATCTTTCCCGCAACAAGGATCCTCTGCACAAGCCCATCTACATCCGCCGTTCCCGCGAGGACACCGAGGTGGAGGTGGCCCTGCAGTACAACGCCGGCTACCAGGAGCTGATCTACACCTTCGCCAACAACATCTACACCCAGGACGGCGGGACGCACCTTTCCGGTTTCAAGACGGCGCTCACCCGCGTGCTGAACGCCTACGCCCGTAAGACCGGGATGCTGAAGGAGAAGGACGCCAACTTCTCCGGCGATGACGTTCGCGAAGGGTTGACCTGCGTGATCGCGGTCAAGATCGTCAATCCGCAGTTCGAGTCGCAGACCAAGGTGCGCCTGGCAAATCAGGACGTTGAGGGAATCGTCAACTCCATCGTGGGCGAGGAGCTGACGCACTACCTGGATGAGAATCCGTCGGTGGCCCGCAAGATCGTGGAGAAGGCCATCACGGCGGCCCGGGCACGGGAGGCGGCGCGGAGGGCTGCGGAGGCCGTCAAGCGCCAGAACGCGCTGTCCGGCGGCACTCTGCCGGGCAAGCTGCACGACTGCACCGAGCGCGACCCGGCCAAGGCTGAGCTGTATCTGGTGGAGGGTGACTCCGCGGGCGGATCCGCCAAGCAGGCCCGCAATGCCCGCACACAGGCCATCCTTCCGCTGAAAGGCAAGATCCTGAACGTCGAGAAGGCGCGCATAGACAAGGCGCTGGAAAATGACGAGATCAAGGCGCTGATCGCGGCGCTTGGCACTGGCATCTCCACTCCTGCTCTGGGCACCACCGAAGAGGAGCTGGACGAGAACGGTGAAAACGGCAACGGGGAGAACGGAAACGGAGGAAACGGGCACGGCAACGGCAAGGCCAAGATGTTCGACATCTCCAAGCTCCGTTATCACCGGATCATCATCATGACGGATGCCGATGTGGACGGGGACCACATCCGCACCCTGCTCCTTACCTTCTTCTTCCGGTATATGCCGGCGCTTATCGAGCGCGGACACGTCTACATTGCCCAGCCGCCTCTGTTCCGGGTGAAAGCAGGTAAAGACCAGCAGTGGTACTGCAAGAACGAAGAGGAGCTGCAGGAAGTGCTGCGGCAGATCAAGCGCAAAGACGTGACTGTCAGCCGCTTCAAGGGACTGGGCGAGATGAACGCGGAGCACCTGGCGGAGACCACCATGGATCCCGAGAAGCGTGATCTGCTGCAGGTCACGCTGGAGGATTCCGTCGAGGCGAATGAGATCTTCACGGTGCTGATGGGCGACAAGGTGGAGCCCCGCCGCGAGTTCATCGAGCGCTACGCGAAAGAAGTCAAGAATGTGGACTGGCACGCCTGAGCAATGTTGCCAGGCAGCCTGTTCTGCCCGTATTGCGGGGCGCGTCTGACGCGCCCCGCTTCATTTGTGCTCCGATCCCGCCATGCCTGAGCCCGTGGTCAGCATCCTGATGCCCGTCTGGAATGCCGCGGACACGCTGGAGGAGTCGCTCGCCAGCATCCTGGGGCAGACCTTCACCGCCTGGGAGCTTGTGTGCGTGGACGACGGGTCAACGGACGGCACGCCGGAGACGCTGGAGCGCTGGCGGCGGAGGGATCACCGCGTGCGTGTCCTGCGCAGGCGCCGCAGGGGCATCTCCGCGGCCCTGAACGCCGGTCTGGCCGTCTGCCGCGGAGAGTGGATCGCCCGGATGGACGCCGACGACCGGATGCTGCCTGGCCGGCTGGAGGCGCAACTGGAGTTCGCGCAGACCCATCCGGAGATCGCCCTGACTGGCGGGCTGGTCCGGCACGTGGCGGATCCCGCGCAGATGCCGAATACCACGGGGATGGAGCGCTTCGTGCAGTGGGTCAACAGTGTGGTAACGCCGGAGGAGATCCGCCGCGATCTCCTGGTGGACTGCCCGGTGCCGCATCCTACGTTCTTCCTGCGCCGAAGCCTGTTGGTGGAGATGGGTGGCTACACGCTTGAGCCTGTGCCGGAGGACTATGACCTGGTCCTCCGTCTCTACCGCAGGGGGCTTGTCGCCGCCAAAGTGCCGCAGGAAGTGGTGGAATGGACCGACAGGCCCGGACGGGCATCCCGCACGCATCCGGCTTACAGCATCGGCGCGCTACGGGAGCTGAAGATCCGCCATCTGTGCCTGACGGATCTGGCCGGCATGAGGCCATTCATCGTGTGGGGAGCGGGAGACGTGGGCAAACGGTTCGTGCTCTGCCTGCAGAGGCACGGACGGCAGCCGGAAGCGTTCGTGGATCTGGACCCGCGCAAGTTCGGCAAGGTCATCCACGGATGCCCCGTGTGGCCCCCTGAAGAGTTCCTGCAGCGCCGCGGTGAGGGATGGCTGACCCTGTGCGCCGTGGGCGCACCGGGAGCGCGCGAGGACATCAGGAAGTGGATGCGCTCCGCTGGCCTCTCCGAGGAGCGCGACTTCCGCTTTGTGGCCTGAAACACTCCTTGAGAGAAGCTCAGTAAGGCCAGTAGTAGAACCCTGGATACCGGATGACCGGGTCGAAACCGGGAGGACCCATCCGGATGGTGGGACGGCCAGGCCCGGGGGTCAGCCGTACCGGCCCCTGCAACGGAGGGGGAGGTGGCAGAAACGACGGCTCCACAGGCAATCCGGCAGTCAACCCCGACATTGAGCCGGGCTCCATTGCGGCCACCACCTCATCGGTGACGCGCATCAGCAGCGCATAGGCCTGCTCAGGCGGCAGGGTTGAGAGGGACTTCGTCACGCTGCGATAGACGTTTTCCGGCGATGCGGGCTCCTCCTCAGGCTTGGGTTGCTCTGCCGGTTGCTTCTCCTCCGGCTCCGCCACAATGACCCGCGGCCGGTGCACCCAGTAAACCTCCTTCATCCCGAGCGCGGCGGGCTGCTTCCATGCCGCCTCCAGCTCCTTCCCGGTCAGAACCCCTGCGGCGGGCTGGGTGGGGCTTGCGTCCACCACGATGCTTGTCTTCGGGGCATAGCGCACGGCGTTGAACGCATCTTGGATCTGGCGAAGGGTCGCGTCCTTCGGCACCAGCAGGCGCGACCACTCAAGACCCGCCGAACGCGTGATCGCCCCTAGCGCGGCCTCAAGAGGCGTCCTCTCCAGATTCACAGTGACGGATCCGGACGCGCCGGGCTCCAGCAGGAATTCGATGCCCGCCAGCTCTGTCATCTGCTGCAGCACCCGCTCTATTGGGCTGCCAGCGGCCGATATCGTGACTTTGACGTCCTCATTAGCAGCGCCGGCGGGCTTCCCCGCCAGCGTCATGGCCAGAAGCGCAATGGTTGCCAGGACTTTTGCAGTGGTCTTCATACAGCCACTCCTGTTAGTGCAGCGCGTCAGCCGGTTCACCGGGCCGGCGCGTCTCAGTCGCTCGCAGATGAGGCGAACACGTCTCAATTCTCCACGTTACTTCATAGATGGTATAGCCAGACCGCCGGGTTCCGAAACCTGGAGCGCCTTGAGGCGCTCCTCCCGGCAGGAATCGGCGGACAGCGGGCAGAAAGCCGGGATGGCGGCGGCTCGTTTACGCCGCCGCTCTTGATTCCTGCCAGTGTAACAGCTTGGAGGGAGATTGGAAAGCCTGCACAACGCTCTGGGTGTCCTGAACAGCTATCTCTGGGGGCCGCCGATGCTGGTCCTGCTGTTCGGCACTCACCTTGTCCTGACGTTCCGGCTGGGCTTCATCCAGCGTTACCTGCCGCTGGCCATCCGTCTTTCGCTGCGGAGAGGGGCAGAGGCCGAAGGCGATGTCAGCCACTTCGGCGCGCTGACCACGGCTCTCGCTGCCACCATCGGTACGGGAAACATCATCGGGGTTGCTACGGCGGTCTCGCTTGGAGGGCCGGGAGCGGTGCTCTGGATGTGGCTGACCGGTGTCTTCGGGATAGCCACCAAATACGCCGAGGCTCTCCTTTCGGTGAAGTATCGCGTCAGGACGCAATCGGGCGCAATGGCGGGCGGCCCCATGTATGTTCTGGAGCGCGGCCTGGGCGCAAGGTGGGCCGGTGTGCTGTTCGCCGTCTTCACGGCTGTTGCGGCCTTTGGCATCGGCAATATGGTGCAGGCGAACGCGGTGGCGTCTATGGCGGCGGAGATCACGTCCGACGGCCGGGCCGCCTGGGTGGTGGGCGCAGTGCTTATGCTGCTCACCGGGCTGACCATTCTGGGTGGCATCCGTTCCATCGCCCGCGTCTGCGAGATCCTGGTGCCGTTCATGGCGGCGTTCTACGTGCTGGGATGCCTGCTCATCCTGGCTGCCGGTTACCGCACTCTACCCGCCACTCTTGCGCTCATTGTGCGGATGGCTTTCGACCCCGGCGCCGCGGCCGGAGGTTTTCTGGGAGGAATCATCGCCGGAGCGGCGCGCTATGGCATTGCGCGCGGACTTTTCTCCAACGAATCCGGGCTGGGGTCCGCTCCCATCGTGGCGGCCGCGGCGCGCACGCGCAACCCCGTGCGTCAGGCCCTGGTCTCCTCCACCGGTACTTTCTGGGATACGGTGGTGGTCTGCGCTATGACAGGCCTGGTCATCGTCAACGCCGGACACTGGAAGGAGGGTGTCGAAGGAGTCGCGCTGGCGCGTCAGGCCTTCGCGCAGCTCCACGATATCGGTCCGCTGGTCCTGAACGCCGGTCTGGCGATCTTTGTGTTTTCCACCATCCTGGGATGGTCTTACTACGGCGAAAAAGCGGTGGAGTATCTTTTCGGGAGCCGGGCGGTGCTGCCGTACCGGGTGCTCTGGGTCTGCGCGGTGATGGCCGGATCGGTCACGGCTCTGCCGCTGGTGTGGGAATTCGCGGACGCGGCTAACGCCCTGATGGCCATCCCCAACCTGGCGTCGCTGCTTCTGCTGAACGGTGTCATCGTCGCAGAGACCCGCAAATACCTCTGGGCGGGACGGATCGAGGAAGAGGATACGGAATGACGCCCCAGAGCCGCTAGGCCAAACGCGGCAGCATCTCGCGGGTCACCTCGTTTATGAGCGGCTCGCCGGCCAGAAAACGGCGGACCTCCTCCGCAGCCGCCGCCCCCAGCCGCTTCAGACCGCTCCCCACGCACCCCGCCAGATGCGGTGTCAGCAGGACGTTCGGCATCGTCCGAAGCGGGCTGTCCGGTGCGGGAGGCTCCGGGTCCGTGACGTCCAGACAGGCGAAGATGGGACGGGTCCGCAGCAGTTCGATCAGCGCCGCCTCGTCAACCAGTGCGCCGCGCGCCGTATTGATGAGGATGCTGTGATCCTTCATCAAGGCAAGGTTCCCGGCGTTCAGCATGTGGTGAGTCTCCGGCAGCTTTGGAGCATGCAGACTCACAATGTCGGACTCCCGGATGAGATCCTCCAGCGATTCCCGCTTCTCCACGCCCAGGCGGGCGGCTTCCTCGGCAGACACATACGGGTCGTAGAGCAGGATCCTGGCTCCCGAGCCGTCCAGCAGACGGATCACGTGGCGGCCGACGTTGCTTGCGCCCACCAGTCCGACCACCGCGCCGTACAGCTCGCCGGACGGCCAGTCCGGCATCGGTTTCCAGCCGCCGTGGCGGATATGCTCCCGCAACAGGAAGACGTTCTTCCTCGCCAGGACCATCAGGGCGACGGTGGTCCAGGCCACGTCAATGGCCAGCGCCGGCGCCGCGCTGGTCACGCGGATGCCTCTCTCCCAGAGCGCGTCGCTCACGAACGCCTTCACGCTTCCTGCGGCGTGCGCCATGAGGCCCAGCAAGTCCGCCTCCGCCAGAACGTCTGCCGTGAGGGCAGGGCTTCCCCATCCGGTGACGCAGGCGCGGGCTCCCCGCAGAAGATCCCGCGCCATCTCCGCCGTCACCGGTCCGGGGGCGCCGGGCAGGACGGGCTCCGCAACGCGCAGCAGGCTCTCCCAGCTAGCGTCATCGAAGATGTCGCGCCGGAGTTCGTGGGATATCAGGATGGCGACTTTCTCAGGCACTCTTGGCAGGGCTCCTCACAGGGTCGGGATTATGGCACAAGAAACGCTCTCCGGGCGGTAGAACCGGAGTCCACCGGGTATCTCGTCCATCGCCCGTTTCTGCGTGCCTGCCTACTGCTCCTCCCCGGCCGGGTTACAATGCTCAAATGATGGATGCCGTGCGGATCGTTGCCGAACTCAGGGCGTGCGCCAGCCGGGCCGGACTCACCGGTTTGACCATCGGGCCCGCGCGCCCGCTGGAGGAGGCTGCCCGCCGTCTGCGCGAACGCGTGGCGAAAGGGTTCGCGGGCCACTACGGGCTGACGGAAGGTAGTGAGGAGCGCTTCTGCCGCCCGGACACACTGCTGCCCGGAGCGAAGTCCGTCATCTGCTGCGCGCTGTCGTACCTGCGGCCCTCGGAGCCACCTGCACCCCCGCCAGGGGGCCTGAGCGGAGTGATCGCCCGATTCGCCCGCGGCAGGGATTATCATCTTGTAATGCGGGAGAAGCTCTCGGTGGTAGAGGCCCGTCTGAAGGAACTGGTCCCCGGGTGCGCCACGCGTATCCTGTGCGACACGGGGCCGCTGATGGACCGCGCCGCCGCGCTGGCGAGCGGCCTGGCCTGGGCCGGGAAAAACGCCTGCGTGTTCACGGGAGAGGCTGGGAGCTGGGTGGTCCTCGGGGAGATCGTCACCGACGTGGAGTTGCCCTTCGATGAGCCTTCTCCGGACCACCGTTGTGGCAGTTGTGAGCTCTGCCTGGCGGCCTGCCCCACTGGAGCCATCGTCTCGCCGTTCGAGATAGATCTGAACCGCTGCATATCGCACCTCACTCAGATGAGCGGCATCATCCCGCGCGAGCTGCGCCCCCTGATGGGCACGATGATCTACGGCTGCGACATCTGTCAGGAAGTCTGTCCCCAGAACGCGGCGGCTGTTCCGGGCGATCCGTCGGATTTTGAGCCCGGCCCGGTGCCGGCTTTTCCGGACCTCATCCGGCTGCTGGAGATGACGCAGGCTGAGTTCGAGACCTCTCTGAAGAGGGGTTCTCCCGGATGGATCGGGCGAAACCGCCTCCGCCGCAACGCCTGCGTTGCCCTGGGAAACATCGGCGACCCCTCAGCCGTGCCGGCCTTGCTGAACGCGCTTCACGACCCCAGCACGGTGGTGCGGGCTCACGCAGCGTGGGCTCTGGGCCGGATCGGCGACCCGAGGGGCCTGCAGATCCTGCAGAAACGCCTCACACGCGAACCCGATCCGGACGTTCTGGAAGAGATCCGCGTGGCGCTGGGATGAGGGAGCGCCTCAGCGCCGCTTGGGCTGCTGCCGGAGGATCCACGATGCGATGTCCGCCGCCACCTCATCGGACACTACACCGGGCCGGCTATATTCCTGCGGTGTGGACCTGCCTTCCCCCTCCACAAAGATATGGCTAAGGCGTGGATACATTTTCAAGGTGACGCCTGCTTTGCCTTCCAGCGCGCCCTTCCACAGGTTGAAGTCCTTCTCTGTCACCTGATAGTCCCTGCCGCCCTGCAGTATCAGCATCGGTTGCTTCAACTGCTTCGCCGTCAGGAGAGGGTCATACTTCGCAAGCTGCAACCAGTAGCTGTCCGGGACGCCCAGCAGCCACTCTTCGGGCTTGGCCGGGCTGTCTCCGGAGGATCTGGCGATCCTCTCTGCTGCCTTCATCGCCCGCTCCAGCTCCTGGCCCGCTGTCTCCGCCTCCGGCCCTCCCAGCGACCGGATGTAAGCGAGCTGCTCCAGGATCAGTTCGGGAACCGGGCGGGCGTTCGCCGCCAGCAGGATGATTCCCGCGATGTCCGCATCCAGAGCCGCAATACGAGGAGCCAGCATGCCGCCCAGACTGTGGCCGGCCACGAAGATCCTTTGCGGGTTGATGGAGGGATGCTTCTTCAGTAACGCAACGGCCGCCAGAGCGTCGTCAATGGTCTCCTCGCGCACCGTGATGGAACCTGCAGACGCCGCCATCTTCGCAGCGTGTTGCTTCGTGCGCTTTTCGTAGCGCAGAACCGCGATCCCCCGCCCCCGGGCAGCAAGTGACCCTGCCAGGTCGCGAAACGGCTTGCATGCGCCTACGGTGGAATCCCGGTCCTGCGGCCCGGACCCGTGCACCAGCACGACTGCCGGGAACGGACCACTGCCAGCAGGGAGCGTCAAAGTGCCCGGCAGCGCCGATTCGCCTTTCCCCACCGTTACCTGCTCCTCCCGTGCCTCCCCGGCGGCAGGTGCAGGCGCCGGAGGCTGAGAGGGCTGCGCCTCCCCGGAGACGGATCCGGGAGGCAGCAGATAGAGCCCGGCGATGCGCCCGGCGGAGTCCAGCGCTATCTGTACGTCCAGTTCGCCCCGCTGGAACCGGCAGGGAACGAGGGCCACGTCATATTGTCCGGTGCGGGAGACTCTTGCGGGCGACTGGCTCTGGAAACTCCCGAACTGCGCCACAGCAGCAGCCCAGACGTTGGCCAGCGCTTCCTCCGTCAGCGAAGCGCGCATGGTGGCGTCAAAACGGGCGTGCACCGAAGCGAAGTCCCCGGAAGCCATCCGCTCCACAATCGCCGCGGCCGCTGCGGCGCTGTTCTGCTCAGCGCTGACGGGCGCCCGGCCCGCAGACATCAGAACCCCGGCGATGATCAAGAAAAGAGTGAGACGCATGTCAGATCCTGCCTTCCATCAGCGGAACTCCACCGGATTGCAGACATAGAGATACATTACCACCAGAACCTTCACAAGTGTGGGAAAAAGATGCCCCCTACGTTGGTCGAGTAGCGCGCCACAGGCGCGCGTATCGAGACCACACACTGCAGGATGTGGTTTCGACACGCCCGGCTTTCGCCGGACGGCTCAACCACCGTACGAGGTGTTCCTGCAAAGAGTCTTCGAAACACCTTGTCTTTCGGCTTTCAACCTTCAACGTTCAACTCTTGACTCTCGACCCTCAAGGCTAGACTCCGCCTCTACGTTGGTCGAGTAGCGCGGCAGCAGCCGCGCGTATCGAGACCTGTCGCGACCGGTGGTGTTTGTTCGATCACCTGTCTGAATGCTCAAGGCGCGCCGGGCATTGCCCGATACTAGAGATTGCGAATGAGTGCGATGGCGCCAATCTACCTCAACAACGCGGCAAGCAGCTGGCCGAAAGCCCCCGGCGTGGCCGAGGCGGTCCGCAGGGCAGTGGAGGCAATGCCCGCGGAAGCCAGTCGCGGGTCCGGACACGACACGGATCCGCGCGATGAGTGCCGGTCGCTGCTGGCCGGGTTGATGGGCATTCCCTGGCCGGAACGCATCGCTCTGACGCAGGGTGCGACGCTGGCCCTGAACCTTGCCATTCTGGGATGCGCGCGTCTGGGCGTGCGCCACGTGGTCACCACCGCCACGGAGCACAACAGCGTGCTTCGGCCTCTGCGGCATCTCGAACGGCAGGGCATCCTCCGCCTGAGTGTGGTTGGGCTGACCGGCGATGGCCAGGTGGACCTGGAACAGTTTGTCAAGGCGCTCGCTGGCGGTGTGGATCTTGTGGTGGTGAATCACGCGTCCAACGTGACCGGCAGGGTGAATGATGCCGCCACGCTGTTCAGACTGGCGCGCGAGGCCGGAGCCCTGACTCTGCTGGACGCTTCCCAGACGCTGGGTGTTCTTCCTGTGCGGCCGCTGGAGATCGGCGCGCAGATGGTGGCGTTCACAGGGCACAAAGGCCTGTGCGGGCCGGAGGGTACAGGCGGGCTCTATGTGTCACCCGAAGTGGACCTGCCGCCCGTCCTGAGCGGCGGAACGGGCGTCCGGAGCGATCTGCCTTTGCAGCCGGATGAAATGCCGATGCGCATGGAGGCGGGTACGCCGAACTCACCCGGCCTGGCCGGGCTCGCCGCGGCCCTCAGATGGGCCGCCTCGGACGGGCGGCTGGAGGGCCAGCGGCGGCGCGATCTGGGAAGCCTGTTGCGCCGGAGCCTCTCGCAGATCCGGGGCGTCCACGTGTTCGATGCCGGATGCCCGGAGGAGGCGGGAACCGGCGTGGTCTCATTCGCTATCGCGGGATGGCCGCCAGACGAGGCGGCGCTCGTGCTGGAGGAGTGCTTCGGCATCCGCTGCCGGGCCGGGCTCCACTGCGCGCCGGAGATCCACCGCTGGATCGGCAGTGCGCCCTATGGAACCATCCGCTTCAGCGTCTCCGGGGCGAACACGGAAAGCGACGTGGAAGCCGCCGTCTCAGCCGTCCGGGCGATGGCGGCCGCGCGCGCGGAGCAGGGAGAGGCCGCGGCGTGAAACTCCTCAGGGCGGTCAGGGTGGAGGACTGTTTCGATGGGTCCAGCGTCTATCGCTATTTCTTTGACAGCGTCTGGTCGCAGGAGGAGATCCGGCGGCTCGGGGAGCTTGGACGTCTGGACTACTATCCGGATTTCCCCCGCCCCTTCTTCCGGGTTGTCGGCCCGGGCGGGGCGCAGTTGAGGGGAGTCGAAGGCGAATGCTCCTGCCATGTGGTGCTTCCCCGGCAGGACAGACAGGAGGTGATCGAGAGGCTGGAACGGCATTTCTCGTGAGTGCCGGGCCACGGCGGGGATGCCTGCCGCCCCGCCGGGCCGGTGAGAAACGATCCTTCACGGACGAGAGGAGTTGAAGAAGACCATGGGTGCAAAACTGGTCAAGTTCTTCGAACTGGCAAAGGAAGAGGGAGGATTGTCCGCACAGATGCGCCTCGCCATGGCGACGGGGATATCCACCGTAAAGGCATCCTCGGAGGCGGACACACCCGAGGTCCTGGCCAAGTTCAAGGCTGCATTTAAGGAGATCACCGGCAAAGACGCCGGCATAGCTTGACGAACGGGAGAACGTCAGATGACGACGATGAGATTGAGTGACGGCCTGGTGCTGAAGCGCACCTATGACCCTCGCTCTTCGCGCCAGAGCATAAACGGCGAGCAGTACGTCCTGCACTGCCACCACTTTGCCACGCTCTACACCCAGCTTGCCGACGATTGCGGGATGCTGGACGGCAAGAAGCTCATGGCCGAGGTGGCAGAGGACACGTTCTACGATATCCTGCGGACCTACTACGCAGAACACCAGGTTACCGGCATCCCGGAGCGGGTGCTGGTGGCCGAGGAATACTACGCGGCCATGGGGCTGGGTCTGATGAAGATCCGCTGTGCGGGACCGGAGACGGGTGAGGTGGAGCTTCTGGCATCGCACATAGACCAGGGCTGGGTGAAGAAGTGGGGGCAGCGTGAGGAGCCTGTGAACTTCATGACCAGCGGGTTCGTTGCGGGGGCGTTCTCGGCCATTTTCGACAGGGCGCCCAGGACCTACGAGGTGCGGGAGACCCGCAGTATCGTGGCAGGAGCTGATACCTCGAAGTTCGAGGTCTCGGCGAGCTAGGCACAGGAGGCGACCAATGGCTGTAAACAGGGCAGTCGAGACGGCACCGTATGTCAGCGCGCTGTACACCACGGTGGACCGCAAGAAGATCATTGATGCTCTCTCCAAGCTGGAGGTGATCAACAACGACGAGGGGCTGATCCCGGCCTTCAACGTCTTTGTGAACCAGATGCCTGCACGGTTCTGGACCTCCTTCTCGGAACGGCTGACCCGGAAGGTGGGCCCGGATCTGGTGGAAGCGGCCGAGTGGCTGCTGGTGAACGCCGCCCAGGAGTGCGGCTATCATACCGGTCACGGCATCATTACTTCCGATGAATGGAACGCCATCGTGGCCCCGATGGTGACGCGTGTGCCGGAGGACATCCTCCACGGAGCCTTCGCGGTCTTCACAGCGTGGGGCTGGGCCAAGAGCGAGGTGGTCGAGCTCATTCCGAACGAGCGGATGGTCGTGCACGCCTACGACTACTATGAAGCCGACGTCGTGCGTTACGGAGAGCGTTCCCGCCCGGCAGCTTTCATGGTGCAGGGCGTGTGCGCCGCGTTCATGGACCTGGCTTACGGTGGCCCCTATGATCCCACCGGACAGACCGGTCTGCGGACTTTCAAGTGCGTCCAGACGAAAGGGATCGAGTGCGGGGACGAGTACGGCGAGTTCGTGGTCACTCGCGCCTGAGCCTTGCTCGAAGTCGCCCACAGGAGTGAGGGGCCGGCGGAAGGAGGCCGGCCCTCCTCTATATCCGTTTCGTCCGCGGCAGAAGGATCCCGGAGTAACTGCGCCCGGGGGCAAAGCGGATCTCAGTCCAGCTTCACGACATCCGCGTCTTTCCGGATAAGAACCACCCTGCCGCCCTGTTCGTCCAGGGAGCAGATCCCTGTTACCGACACCAGCTCGCCGGCTGCCGGCGGCGACATCCACTGACGGATGAGCACGGTGGCCCGCACGCCGGAGCCGTCCTCCAGGGAGAAGCTCGTGCCAGAGCTGTCCGAAACGCGCCCCCACGTCCGGATCAGGCGTCCGATGGTGTTGACGCCGGTCCCTCCCGCGGGTCCGCGCTGCATCAAGAAGCCGAAGCCGTCGCGCTGGTCTCCGCCTCCCAGCCAGCGCACCCCGATGGTCACGGGCTGCATGCCCGCAACCTGCCCTTCAGGAAGCGGCTCCGGCGCGGACAGCACGAAGCGCTCGCCGGTCGGCAGCGTTCCCATCGTGCCGGAGGCCCTTACCAGATCGCCTTCGTTCCAGTATGGTAGTCCGGCGGTCCCGTGAAGCCGGATGCCCCAGATTTCTCCTTGAGGTTGGAGGTAGATGCAGTCTGCAAGCCGCGCGGTCACCACCACGCGTCCCACCCGCACAGGGGAGCCGTCCGGCATCTCCTTGGGGAACGGGAGCAGGTTCAGGGGCGTCTCGGCTTGGCCGAAGGCGTTGCTTGCCACAACGGTGACGTCGCCGGACCAGCCCGCGCCCGGAAGCACCGGCGATGGCCAGTCAACGGCGCCGGTGTAGGCGTCAATGGACATACCGGAAGGCGCGTTCACCAGACTGAACACGGGCCGGGGACTTCCCAGCACCACATCCGGCCCGCGAACTGACGTGGGCCGGCCGGCAAGGTAGTACTTCTGCGCGTATTCGCTGATGGAAGGAAGGTTCCCTGTTCCCAGAAAGACCGTCCCGTCGCAGTCCCGCTCTTCCCATCCTCCAAGCGACTCCAGCCGCCCGGAAAAGCTGTTTGCGCCCGCGTAGACTGCGATCCGGCCGCCCGCCCCGCGCGGCCATCCTCCGTTGACGGAAGCCTTCCCGCCTCCTGCCAGTGCGCCACACGAGATAAGGATGCTTCCGCCGGATCCGCCGCCGGACAAGCCGCCCCAGTCCGCGTGGATCCCGTTCGTGGCATTGGCGCGCATCTCTCCGTCCAGCGTAAGGGTGCCGCCCACATCCAGCCGGATGACGCCGCCACCGGTGCCTCCCGGTCCCGTGCCCGGATAACTGGATACCCCGCCGCCTCCGCTGCCCGGCTCAACGGGATTGGTCGGCGAGCCATACGGCAGTCCCGGGAACCCGTCCCCGTTGGGGCTGCCCGCCGCGCCATGTCCGGCTCCTCCACCCAGCACAGCGCCGGTCCCGCCCGCTCCAGGTCCCTGAGCGGGTCCGTAACCATCGGCATCCGCCGAGATCTCCGATCCTGCCTCGATCAGGGCATTGCCTGCCGCGGAAAGCGTGCAGTTTCCCACAATCCTGCTGCTCCCGCTCACGATCAGATTCCCTGAGGCGGATAGGCGCAGACGATCGGATATCCTGCTCCCCGTCTTGCGGAGCTCGGCTCCGTTCATCACGAAGGACCGGACTGAGATCTCTCCTGCAGAGTAACCCACAGCTCCGCGGGCCAGGGTGACGTCCAGCCGCTGAGGCATCTCCAGCGGGGTCCAGGCGCCGTGACGGCCGCCATTGTCAATCAGCACCACTCCGCCCGGGTCCGATCCTGCCCTGATGAAGATCGTCCCGGCTCCTCCGGGTCTGCTGGCATCTCCTCCAAAAGCGGTGACCGTTCCGGTGAATGTGCTGGCACCGTAGTGCAGCGCCACCCGTCCACCTCCTCCGCCGACTCCTCCTCCCCCGCCGTTGGCCGAGATGCTGCCCGTTCCCGCCAGAGTCCCGCAGCTGAGGTAGACGCTTCCTCCTGCGCCGGCGCCCGAGGAGCCCCATCCATGGATAATAGAGGGGCCTCCATTGCAGTCTATGACACCGTTCAAAGTGAGTGTCCCGCCTGCCGCCAGCCGGACGGCTCCGCCGCCGTATCCGCCGGGCGTGAAATGGTTGCGGCCGCCGCTTCCCCACTCCGTCGGCTGGGTGAGCGAGCCGTAGGCCGCGCCGCCCGGATTCAGACCGTCAGCGCCGTTTCCTCCGTGTCCTCCGGCGCTCGCGTCGGTGCCGATGTATCCTCCGGTCTGTCCCGCTCCCGGCCCCTCCCCGGGAGGAAACCCGGCCTGATACGCATCGAAGCGGCTGTCCTGAGAGACGAACAGGTCTCCGCCCACTTCCAGCGTCACGTTTCCCAGCACTGTGCTGGCGTTCGAGAACGCCGCATTTCCGGTGACGCTTGCGATCAGTGATGAAGCGCCATCATGAGCTGCCAGCACGCCTGCATCGCAGGTCAGTGAGCGCAAGGTCGTGCCCGCAGCGAGGACGGCCCTGGCTCCGCGGCGCACCGTCAGTTCCACGGGTGCGGCAAATGTAAGCGGTGTGGGAGCCCCGGCGGGCCCCTCGTTGTCAATCAGCACCACTCCGGCCGCGCTGGAGCCGGCGCGTGTGTAGATGGTTCCTGCCCCGCCTGGGTAGGCGCCCGGCCCGCCGGACGCGGAAAGAGTTCCTGTGAACGAGTTCGTCCCGCAGTGGATGGCAATCCGTCCACCTCCCCCTCCCGTGGCCAGATAGGCCGCGCCGCCGCCCCGGGCGGTGATGGAACCGGAGCCTTCGATAACCGCAGCCGTGATCCAGATGCTCCCTCCGGAGCCGCATCCTGCCTGTCCCCACGGATGCAGGAATGGCCAGTCGCCATTGCTGGAGATGGCTCCGTCCACCACCAGCCTGCCGCCGACGTTCAGCCGGATCCTTCCTCCGCCGGCGCCGCCCGGAAAGAACAGGTCGTGCCCGCCGCTTCCCCAGTCGGCGGGCTCGGTGATGGAACCATAGGCGACGCCGCCCGGGCCAGTGCTACTGCCGCCGTTTCCACCAAAGCCGCCTGAGCCTGCATCGGTCCCGATATAACCGCCTGCCCCTCCGGCGCCCGGACCCTCATTGCGGGGATACCCGCGGTAACTGGCATCCACCGATGAGCCTGACTCGATCGTGAGATCGCCCGCGACAGACAGATCCAGCCTCTGGTCCGGGTCGCCCGAGTAGGAAGTATGGCGGACCCGGCCGTTTGAGACGACAACCAGATCCGCAAGGGAATGAGCCCCGTCTATGGTCAGGGTGCAGCCGCTTACCGTGACGCTCTGCCCGTCGTACGTTGTGTCCGTTGGGCCGACGTAGGTGTCGGACGAGATGGTGACAGATGCCGGGAGAGGATGCGCGGCGCACGCCAGTAACACCAGGGCTGCCAGCGCCGCCGCAAGACGCCGAAGCCCGCGCGAAGCTTCTCCACTCACTCCAGTAGACCTTCTATATCCGCCACATCCTGTGGCCAGTCGCTCCTTGCCTCAATCCATTGTAAGACCCGGAAGCGTTCGCGTCAAGCAAATGTTGGCGCTTTTTTGCGGAAATCCGCTCACTCTTGCGTCTGGGCAGATAGGGCAGGCTCTGCTACAGATCGCCGGTACTCCCGGCAGGGAAAAAGTGCCACTGGCCAATGATATGAATCTGAGGATAAAATCGAATCATCCAAATATGTAGATGAACAGATGGGCTCCGGTCTGGAGCCCCTGGGAGAGACCCATGGATTGGAAAACCGAATACCGCCCCCTGGCTATCATCACGGCCATCTTTCTCGTTTTCTTCTTCCTGCCCGCCGGCACCGCCCGGTTCGACACTGCGGTGCTGGAAGCGTTGCACCTGGCAAAATGGTATGCCCGTGAGCATGTGCTGCTCTGTCTGATTCCCGCCTTCTTCATCGCGGGAGCGATTGCTGTGTTCGTCAGCCAGGCGTCCGTCATCCGGTATCTGGGGCCGAAGGCCAACCGGCTGCTGGCCTATGGTGTGGCTTCCGTCTCCGGTACGCTTTTGGCCGTCTGTTCCTGCACCGTGCTCCCTTTGTTTGCGGGCATCTACCGGATGGGGGCAGGACTGGGTCCGGCGACCGCCTTCCTTTACTCCGGGCCGGCCATCAATGTGCTGGCCATCATCCTGACCGCCCGCGTCCTGGGACTGGAGATGGGCGTGGCTCGCGCGGTGGGAGCCGTGACCTTCAGTGTGGTCATCGGGTTGTTGATGCATCTGATCTTCCGAAAAGAAGAGGAGAGCCGCGCCGAGGCTGCAATGGCGCTTCCGGAGGAAGATCCCGTCCGGCCCCTCTGGCAAAACGCGGTCTTCTTCGCCCTGCTGGTGGCCATTCTCGTGTTCGCCAACTGGGGAAAGCCCGCCGTACAGACAGGCGCCTGGGCTGCCATCTACAGCGCTAAGTGGGCCATCACTGCTGCGGCGGCCGCCGCGCTCGCCGTGGTGATGGTCTTGTGGATGAATGTGGAGGCCTGGAAGCTGGCGCTTGCGGCTGTGGCCGTCACGGTCACGGCGCTGCTGGTCCCGCACGAGCCCCTGGCTCCGTTCACCGTGGGTGTCATCGGGCTTAGCGTCATTACTGGAACCCGGACGGACGAGGCGGGCAGCTGGTTCGAATCCAGCTGGAGCTTCGCAAAGCAGATCCTGCCTCTGCTCTTGATGGGGGTGCTTGTCGCCGGCCTGTTGCTGGGACGGCCCGGACACGAGGGGCTCATCCCGTCGGAATGGGTCTCGAAGGCCGTGGGCGGCAACAGTCTGCAGGCGAACCTGTTCGCATCGGTCGTGGGCGCCTTTATGTACTTCGCCACCCTGACCGAAGTGCCCATCCTTCAGGGGCTTCTGGGGAGCGGGATGGGCAAAGGTCCGGCGCTTGCGCTCCTGCTGGCGGGACCGGCCCTGTCTCTGCCGAATATGCTGGTCATCCGCTCCATCATGGGAACCCGCAAGACCGTTGTGTTCGTGACCCTGGTCATCGTGATGGCCACCATCGCGGGGATGATCTACGGCGCGCTGGGTTGATCGCGGCAGGGGGATACGGACATCGGACGGGAGCGGAGCGTGGTAATATCAATGCATATGGATAAGCCGATGAACAACGCTGAAGAACTGGCGGAGCTCTTTCGGGCTCTGGGAGACCTGACACGTCTGCGCATCGTGGATCTGCTGGCCCGGGAAGGCGAAATGTGCGTCTGCCGGATGGTGCCCGCGCTGGGACTGCCTCAGTCCACAGTGTCGCATCACCTGGCCACCCTGCGGCATGCAGGTCTGGTGAGGCAGCGCCGCGAGGGGCAGATGATCTTCTACTCTCTGCGTAACTCCAGTTCCCTGGAAGATGCTCGTAAAGTAATCGAACGTCTCAGGTCCTCGGCCATGGCCGCAATGGAGCCCGCGGGAGTTTGATGTTGTCGAGAAGCGGGCTTGCTCTCCGCTATCCTGCCTTCGAGACAAGGACGGTAAAGCGCCTATGAAACAGAAGTTGCTCATCCTGGGAGTCATCGTGGCCATTGCCGCAATCTCGGCAATAAAAAGCTTCGGACCGGAGCGCAAGACCGGCAGTTGCTGCCCTGGCCTGCCTCCGGGACACGACACCCGTGTCCCCTCTCACGGCCCAATCGGGGATTCCACGGCCGTGATTCCCGAAGGCCGTCCGGTATGGGTGCTCGCACACTCTGACTGGTGCGCTCAGTGCCAGGAAATGTCGAAGATCGCTTCGAAGGTGGTTCCCGTTTTCTCAGGGAAGGTGGCCTTCGTAGACCTCAAGGTGGACGATCCGGTGCAACAGGATCTGGTGCGGGACCTCAAGGTCAGCGTCATCCCGACGTCCATTTTTGTAGACGCCACAGGTAAAGAGGTAGACCGCGTGCTGGGTGTCATACCGGAGGCGGATCTCAGGGAAAAGCTTCAGGCCCTGGCGGGAGGCCGGTAGAACCGTGCTGGAAGATCTCTCTGGAGTGATAGCGTCTGGCTCGGTTCTCGCCTACGCGCTGGTGGCAGGGGCAGGAGTCGTCACCAGCATAGGCCCCTGCAATATGGCGATGGTTCCTGTGGTGGTCGCATTTGTGGGCGGAAGAGGCGACATCTCACGGGGACGCGCTGCCGCTCTCTCAGCGGCTTTCGCGCTGGGAGCTGCGGTCACTTTCACCCTGCTGGGTGTGACCGCCGCTATGGTGGGAGGATTGTTCGGCCCCCACAAGGGTCTTTTGTATTATTTTGTCAGTGCGGTGTGCATCCTCCTGGGGTTGTCTATGCTGGGGGCCATTCGCATACAGCATCCCGGCTTCTCGGCTCAGGGGGCGGCGGCGAGAGTAGGACGCGGGATACCCGGCGCGTTTCTGCTCGGCCTGGTGATAGGGCTGGCCGGGTCGCAGTGTGGTACGCCCGCGCTTGCTGCTATTCTCTCCATTGCCATGGCGCAGGGCAAGATCGCTTACGGAGCAGCTCTGCTTTTTGCGTACGGCCTGGGGCGTGGTGTTCCAATTGTCATTGCGGGAGCGTCTGCAGGGGCGGTAGTGACGTCACCGCGTCTTGCGTCGCTATCGTCAGCGCTGGAGAAGGCAGCTGGAGTGGTGCTGATCGGCGTGGGATTGTACTTCTTCTGGAGGGCCTGAAATCCTGAAGAAAGAGGTGACAAGGTGATGATGCGTAGGGTGATGCTTGCAGTGTGTGTCCTGGTGCTGGCCGTAGGCGCGCTGAGATCGGCTGCGGAAGGACGCAAAGCTGCGCCAGTTTTCGCCTTGAAAGATCAGTCCGGCAAGCTGCACGAGCTGGAGAAACTGCGCGGGAAGGTTGTGGTGCTGGACTTTGGAAGGGTCATCTGTATGGCCTGTCAGCAGGCGCTTGTGGACCTGGGGGACATCGAGCGTCAGTATCGCGCCAAAAACGTGGCGGTCTACTCCGTGAACCTGGGGGTGCCGCCGGAGATCGTAAAGCGCTTTGTGACCGAAAAGAAGTTGCAGTATCCCTTCCTGGAGGACCCGGGTTACGAGGTCACCCGGAAGTATGAGGTGCGCACCATCCCGTATGTGGTGATCATAGACAAGAAGGGGCGAATCTCACGGGCCTCCGCCGGTCATTCCCCAGATTTCAAGAAGCAGATTACACAGGAGATTGACCGGTTGCTTGCCGAGAAATGATTTCCCGGAGGTGTCAGCTACCCCGGTTCTTAAGAGAGGAGGTTTCTTGCCTTTGGAACAGAGTACGGATTGCGGGTGTTCAGCGAGAGGGGTCGTCCTTCTGGCGTGCTCAGGCGGTTCCAATGTGGGTCAGATCGCAAACAACGCGGCTGTTGCTCTGACGCAGTTGAAGCAAGGGAAGATGTCCTGTGTCGTGGGTCTGGCGGCGCACATCCCGGAGTTCGACGAGAGGATGGAGGAGGCGAGCTTTATTGTTGCCATTGACGGTTGCGATACCGCGTGCGCGCGTAAGGCGGTGGAGCACATGCAGCGCTGTGCGGATGTGCACGTCGTGGTGACGGAACTAGGGATTGATAAAGAGCATCAGTTCGACATCACTCCAGATCACGTGGGACTGGTAGCCAAAGCGGTAACGGACCGGCTGGCGGCCCTGCAGCCTACGGCCTTGAAGGCCGGCGGGTGATGGCGAGCCGGACAGGAACCTGGAAGGAAGACAGCTATGAAGATCCGTATTTTTGGGCCCGGATGCATGAAGTGCCGGGAGACAGAGAAGATCGTCCGCAACGTGCTGGCGGAGACCGGCATCGAGGCGGATGTGGAGAAGGTGGAGGACATTCAGGCCATCGTCGCTGCCGGTGTGGTCAGCACTCCGGCGGTGGAGATTGACGGTCAGGTCAAGATCGCCGGGAAAGTGCCCCGCCCGGACGACATCAGGAGACTCATCGGAGCCTGACGGTCCCCACTTAAAAATATGTGGACCGGCCCGCCTCGCAAGGCGGGCCGGTTTTGGCGCCGCTTGAGCCGTCTAGCTATTCCGGGCACCCGTTCGGTGTTCCGGGCTCTTGTTCCCGGCGCTCGTCCTACGCTGGTTGAGCCGCCCGCCTCCGGCGGGCGAGTCGAAATCACGCTCAGCAAACCATGGTCTCGATACGCGTGGCTATCTCCGCGCTACTCGACCACCGTATTGCAAGCGGAGCCTCCAGAGCCGGTGAAGAAAAGTCGTCCTTACCCGAAGCCTCTCCATTCCCGGGAGAGGGTTTTCCTGTCACGTCCATAGAGGGCGCAATCAAAGAAAAACCGGCGGTGCAGCGGCCTGACGGCAGGAGAAAGCCTTCTCCCCTGGTGGGAGAAGGTTTGGATGAGGGGTATCGGGTGTTGCGGGAACAAGTTCCCGCAACACCAAGCCAATCGTGAATGGTCAAGCCGGACTGGAAGGGGAGGATGCTGTCTGGCCGACGATGTAGCAAGGGCTGAAAAAGTATCGGGCCCGGTCTGGGCAGCCGGGCCCGATTGCGGTGCAGGCGCCAGCCTGCGATGACGCCTGCGCGAGGCAAACCTGTTGTCCACCAGCAGCTATAGTATGCCAGAGAAAAGTCTTCCTGTCAACACCTTTTTTAGAGAAATTTTCACCACGTAGGGGCGCAATTTGATAACATATAGACAGGTAAGTTTATAAATTTTTCCCTTTCACCCGCGGGCCGGGGCTGGAAGACCGGAGCATGACCGTCTCCGTCGCCGGGAGGAAGCCCGCACTGGAGAACCGGTCGCGGGACGTGTATACTGTCGCAACGGCCAGGGAGGACGGAATCAAATCCCCTGCCGTTCCGGGAAAGGCGCTTCGGAGAACGGGGAGCACGCTGACGTGTCCAGACGTCCTGTCTATCTGCGCATAGCTGAAGAGATCAAAGCCGAATGGCTGACGGGAGCGCGGCTGCGTCCCGGCGAGCGGCTGCCCACCCAGCACGAGTTGCAGAAGCGCTACGGCGCCAGCCTGCCCACCATCGTCCGCGCCCTGGGAGTGCTGGCCTCGGAAGGACTGGTCCGCAGCCGTCAGGGCAGCGGCACCTACGTTGCCGAAGTGCCTCCCGAGCGCCGCGTCCACCACGTCTCCACCTCCTTCATCAGCTTCATTGCCCAGCTCAAGGACGACTGGCTGAGCGTGCGCGCCTTCCGCGGCGTGGAGCGCAGGGCCCGCGAGTACGGATACAAGCTGCTGACCGCCAGCGCCAGTTTTTCAGCCGACCACGAAGCGCGCCTCATCGAGGAGCATCTTGCAGCCGGAGCCGTAGGAGTGGTCATCTCTCCTGCGGTCCGGGAGCGGCGGCATCTCGCCGAGGACTATATGACCCGCCGCTGGCGCGATGTGCCCATCGTGGCCATTGATCTGGGGCAGGAGTACTGGGACCGCCCGATGGTGGTCTTCGACAACTACCGCCTGGGCTACGATATGACGAAAGCCCTCATCCAGCACGGGCGGCGCAGAATCGCCTTTATGCACGTCTCTGAAGAGCAGCTCTGGAATTCCGTTCACGAGAGGCGCCAGGGCTGGGAAAGCGCCATGCGCGAAGAGGGCATTCCCATCCCACCCGCCTATCGTGGTTGGCCTTCTCCTCCGCGGCTGGAAACGTGGGTCAAGGGCTTCGATGAGGACTTCCGGGAGATCACCCGCGAGCTGCTCTCGCTGGATCCTGTCCCGGACGCCGTCATCGCCTGGGAAGACCACTCCGCAATGCAGCTCATCCGGGCGCTTATTGAGCAGGGAGTTAAGGTCCCGGATGATATCCTGGTGGCGGGGTTCGACGACCACGATGCCACCAGCTATTTCTATCCCCGCTTCCCCACCTCGCACCCGGATTTCGGACGGGCAGGCGAGATCGCGGTGGACATCATCCATCGCATTCTGAGCGGAGAGCCTCTACGCCCCCGGACTTATATCCTGCCGGTGCCGGTGATCTGGCGTGACCCGGACGACGAGGTGCATCCGCACCATCAGCCTGCAGACGGCGCTTCGCACGCTGGTCCCGGCGCCGCACAGCCCTCTGCGCCGGAGAATCCGTTCAGCGCTCCACCGTATTCCTGAGCTGCTCGATCAGCCGCGCCAGCTCCTGACGGGCAGCGTAGAGCACATCCGGGTCCCGGGTGTACTCGGTCATAGATGCGGCCACCTCAGGACGCACCTTCAGCGCGGCGCGGGCCCTCTGAAGCAGGCGGGGCGAAGCAGCGCCAGAGCTCTCCGCCTTATCCGTCAGGGCTTTCAGGATGGCGAAGTAGTCATAGTCGTCAATCCCGTCCCGGATGGACGCCAGACGGATGGACGCAAGCGGCTGGCCCTGCGGACCCGGATAGAGAAGCTGTCCGTCTCCGTTGAAGGTGGCGCAGGTGAACGTGTTCCACGGGATCTCCGGCCAGCGCTTGCCCGCCTCCATCATGCGGCGGATGAGCGGGTCATCCGGCCCCTGCTCCGGGTTGCGGTTGGTCTCCCAGAGGTTGACCGCGTAATACAGGAACCCGGGGACGTTGTATTTCCAGTTCTGCCAGAAGATGATGCGAGGGTCTATGGCCGGATAGTCAATAAAGAAGTTCGGCCAGGGATGGTAAGGATGGCAGCAGACGTAGGTCCACACCTCATCACCGTCACGCCGATACTCCTCCGCCTGCTCGTGATTGTAGTGTGAGGTCAGAGGCACCCAGATGTCCACGTATCCTTTCAGCTCGGGGTGCGGCATGACGGTGGTCATACGGCGAAGGTCCGGGAAGCGCCGCTTCAGCCAGCCGTAGGTCTCGCGCATCTCCCAGAACTTCTCGCGGGGGCACTCGTCGAAGCCGTAGATGTAGGTCATGTCCCACCAGCCGCGCGGCTTCAGGTAAGCTTGCCAGTCCTCGATGAGCGCCGCCAGCTCCTGCCCTCCCTTCTCGTTCTCGTACTTGTGCCAGGTGCAGGCCAGCGTGAACGAGTTCAGTCCGCGCTCCACACAGAACTCCATCAGGTCGCGCTCGGGCTGGGGAGTCTTTGAATAGATATTCGTGGGGTTCAGCCGGTAGTCCAGCATGAACGCGTACCACTGCTTGCGCATCTCATCGGAGACCGGCTTGCCGTACCACTCCGCCAGCTCGTGCTGGAAGAGTGCAAAGGCCGTCTTCTGTGCGGGGGCTCTGGGAAGGTCGAAGTCCCACACCCGCACCTCCAGCGGGACGGTGGTCTCCGGGGCGTTGGCGGGAGCGATGCGCACCTGCCCCCGGTAGACGCCAGCAGGGCTCCCCGGCGGAGCGAAGACCGTCACCCACACCGGCTTCAGTGCGCCCTTTTCGAGGTCGAAGACCGCGTTGTCCATCAGCGGATCCGGGTACCATCCCGCGTATTCCACGGCGTAGCGGGGCCAGGGGGTCTTCACGAAATCCACCAGGTTCAGACGGACGTTTTCCCGCCTGATGACGGCGCCGCGCGGACCGGTCAGGTCTGTGGCCGATACGCTCACCTGCTGCAGGTCGCGACCGTGGGCGACCACCACCAGCTGCACGCTCTCCTTCTCGTTGCGGGCCAGGGAGACACGGGCAGGAACCCCGAAGCTTCCCGAAAACGGCTCGTCCCTCAGCACCTTCGTCAGGGCGGACTCGACTCCGACGGCGTAGCCTTTCCGGGCGGTGTCTGCGCAGATCGCGCGCACATGCGCGAGCTCACGGGCCAGACTGTCCAGCATCGCCTCCAGTTCCAGCCAGGCCCTGCTGCCTTCGGCGGACCGGGCAAAAGCTGCCACGCTGTCCAGCCTGGCGAGGACGGCGGACACCATCTCACGCTCGCGTTGC
>Ga0101944_10001816_pt1 | contig 39908 bp, 39 predicted proteins | sample DewCreD2012metaG_FD_75245 | JGI IMG/M metagenome (GOLD analysis project Ga0101944, IMG submission 75245) | Hot spring sediment bacterial and archeal communities from British Columbia, Canada, to study Microbial Dark Matter (Phase II) - Dewar... ... | reverse complement strand
CCAAGGGTCAGGGTCTTTCGGTGACCACGCTGAAGGCCGAGCAGCCGGCCGTGCGCACGCGGTCGATCACCTGGACGAGGAGGCCCACGGCCGCCTCGCGGTCGGCGCGGATGCGCACCGCGCGCTCGGGCACAAGGCGCAAGCCGGCCTGAAGCGCGCCGCCGAGCTCTTCGAGCGCGACCGGCCGGTCCCCCAGGAAGACACCCCCCTCGCGGGTCAGGCTGATCACGATCGGCTCCTCGGCCCGGGCCTCGGCGGTCTCCGACTCGGGCAGCCGCACGCGGATCGCCGGGTCGAGGGAGATGCTGTAGGTGATCAGGAAAAAGAGAAGCAGGTTGAAGACGATGTCGACCAGGGGGGCGAGGTCGATGCGGCCGTTTTTCCGGCGCCGGCGCTCAAACTCCATGGTTTCCGCTTTCGAGCGCGGCGAGGGTCAAGGCCTTCATGCGCAGGGCGATGCCGTCGAGCCGTCCCTCGAGAAAGTGCAGCGCGACGTGGGTCGGCACGGCGACGAAGAGGCCGGCCGCGGTCGTGATCAGGGCCTCGTAGATCCCGCCCGCCACGAGAGAGGGCTCGATGCGGCTTCCGCTGTGGGCGGCGATGCTCATGAAGGCCTGGATCATCCCGGTCACCGTGCCGGTGAGACCGAGCAGCGGCGCGATGCTCGCGATCAGGCTAAGCACCCCGAGCCCCTTTTCCAGCTCGCGCACGGCGCGCGTCCCGGTCAGCGCGAGCCGCTCGCGGTCGGCGCCGCGCCGCAGCTCGGCGAGCAGGGCGGTCACCTCGCGGGGGGGGCGGGCGAGGAGCTCCTCGATCCCGGCCGAGAGCCGCTTGCGGGCGCCGTGGAACTGGACGGTCTTGGCGAGGATCAGGGCGAGCGCCGTCACCGAGCAGAAGAGGATGGGCCACATGAGCGGCCCGCCTTTCCAGAAGAACTCAATCATGCGTTGCGCCTTTCAGGACGAATTTCACGGGCAGGATCGCCCGGCTGGCGACGGCCCGCCCCTCGCGCACCGCGGGGCGGAAGCTTGAGGCCCTAACCGCGCGCACGGCCTCCTCGTCGAAGTCGGGCCCCGCGCTTTCAAGGACCTCCACCTCCTCGAGCCGGCCGTCCTCGCCGATGGCAAGCGCCAGGACGACGGTCCCCTCGCGGCCCATTTCCCGGGCAAGGCGCGGGTAGCGGGGAAGCACCCGTTTCAAAAACCCCGGCGCGCCGCTTGCGCCCAGGACGGCCGGGCCGGGGGCGTTCTCCGCCGCGGGCAGGGCGGCGAGCGCGGCGGCGGGCGGAGCCGCCTCCGGCACGGGCGCGGCCGCGGCCGCCTCCGGGGCCGGGGTTTCGAGGGCGAGCTCGGCCGGTGGGGGCGGGGCGGGGGGAGGGGGCGGAAGATCGGCCGGCTTGGGTTTGGGCTTCGGTTTGGGTTGCGGGGCGGGCGGTTTCGCCGTGACGGCCGGCGGCGGGGGCGGCACGGGGAGCGGGGGCGCCGCGACCTCCGCGGGAGAAGGCGGGGGGGTGAGTCGCGGTGTGGTCTCGATGCGGAAGGCGATCTCCACCGTCTCCGGCGGCCGCGGGGCGCTCATGGCCGCAGGCAGGAGCGCAAGCGCCGCATGGAGGGCAAGCGAGATCACGATGGCCGTGGAAAGCCGCATGATTTCTGCGATCGGATCCTTAAACGCCGCCGGCTGGCGGGGCGAAGGCTCATTTTTTAGCGGCTCCGGAGCGCCCCCGTCAAGCCGCGGCGGGACCCCCCGCTACGGACCGCCCAGCGCCGCGAGCGCCTCCTCGAGCGCCCGGGCCTGCTCGGCGCTCAGCCCCTCGAGGGCCTGCAGCCTCCGGGCGGCCTCCCTTTCCCCGAGGCGCTCGGCCTCGAGGGCGAGTTCGCGGTAGGAGACCCCGTGCTCGACGCTGTGGCGGAGCGCGTGCTCGAGGCGGATGCGGAGCTTTTCCCGCGGCGTGGGTGGGCCGGCGGGGGAGGAGGGTCCATGGGGGTGCCGGTCGTCGTGATGCATGCGGTTTCTCCCGCCCGGAGGACGCCCCGCCGTTTCGTTTGCGGCCGGGCGATGACAAAAGGCCACGAAGGAAATCGTGCCTTCGTGGCCTCCGTGGTCTTTGCCGCAGGCGGATGCTTCGGCATCCGTTTGCCGAAGCCTTAGCACGGCCGCCGTTTCGCTGTCAATGCGCACCGGGCGACCCCGCGCCGCGCCGGTTTTCTTCTTGCCTCGGGTTCCCGGAATGCCTATCAACTCAACAGGGAAAGGTCACGGAAAGACCGGGAGGGTTGTTCGCAGCCGATGAAGCGACCGCAAAACGCCTTCGAGATCTTCAAGCTCCTCGACAAGTCGAACTGCGGCAACTGCGGGGAGAAGACCTGTCTCGCCTTCGCCGGGGCCGTCTTCCGGGGCATGCGCCGCCTCGAGGAGTGCCCGCGGCTTAACCCGCAGGTCATCCGGGAGTACTCCGGGGGGGCCGACCCGGCCAAGATCCCCGAGGCCGAGGGGACGGCCCATTTCGCCAAGCTGCGCGCCGAGCTCGCCGCGCTCGATTTCGAGGCGGCCGGCCGTCGCATCGGGGCGGAGGTCGTCGACGGGCGGATCGCGCTCAGGGTCCTGGGCAAGGAGTTCGCCGTGGATCCGCGGGGCAACTTCTACACGGACATCCACGTGAACCCCTGGGTCGCCATTCCCTTTCTCACCTACGTGCTCTACGGCGAGGGGCGCATGCCGAGCGGCCGCTGGGTCTCGTTCCGGGAGTTGAAAGGGGGCCGCGAGCGTTACGCGCTCTTTCAAAAGCGCTGCGAGGAGGCCCTGCGCCGCGTCGCCGACACCTACACCGCGCTCTTCGACGACATGGTGCACCTCTTCGGCGGCCGCGAGGTGGCCCCGCAATTCGCCTCCGACATCTCCGTCGTGTTGGACCCCCTGCCGCGGGTTCCCTTCATGATCTGCTACTGGCGCCCGGCGGAAGGGATGGCCTCGGTGCTCCATGTCTTCTTCGACGAGACCGCCGACCGCAACCTCGACATCGGAGCCTGCTTCGCCTTAGGCGTCGGCCTGGCGCAGATGTTCACGCGCCTTTCCCAGCGCCATGGGGGAGCCGCGGCCGCCTTGCCGCCCGCCACGGCTCAGTAGAGAACGCCCTCCGCCTCCATCTGCAGGAGGGCCTCCCGCGCCAGCCCGCGGAGCAAGGCGACCCAGTCCGCGGGGAGCCGGGCCCGGCTCACCCCCGCCCAGAGCAGCCGATCCCTCTCGAGGTCGTAGAAGCGGATTTCGACGGCGACCGTGGTTTCCGGGTATCCGAAGGCGGGATCGTAGAGCACATCCCAGCCCCAGCCCCAGCCGCCGCGGCGGCCCCCCCAGGGCCCCCACCAGCCCCCGAAGCCGGGGTAGACCCGCAGCGCCTCGCGCTCCCGGCCGGCCGCCCGCACGACGAGCGCGAGCGGAACACCCTGCTCGCGCAGCAGGGAAAACGCCCGTGGCCGCTCGGCGAGCCCCTCGGCATCGAGCCGCGTGTAGCCTGCGACCCCCCGGCCGCCGCGGGCGCTGATCTCCTCGGCGATCGCCTCCTCGGCGTTGCGGCGCAGGGCCTCGACGTCGCTCAAGAAAAGCGCCGCCGTCGTGCGGCCGCGAAGCGAAACCGCCTTTTCTTCGGCGGCCTTCCAGGTGTTCTTGAAGGGCGAGGCCGCGCAGGCCGCCGCCACCAGCGCGGCCGCCAGCGCGACTCCTCGAAGTGCATGCATGGCCTGCTCCGTTTCCGCCGCCCGCAACCCCGGCAAGGCGACCCTAAGGTAGCACCGCGGCGGCCCGATGCAAACCGAGACGATTGACTTCGCAAACGGCAGCCGCTACAGGGGAGCTCAACGCCTGCCTGAAGGCATGGGGCCCGCGGACGATCTCCCGGGCCGGGTCGCGAAGGCCCGCGGGGTGCTGTTGCCGGGCCCCGGTGGGCTTTTTTGCCCCCGGCCCGCGCTTTTCCCTCGATCCGGAAGCACGGATGGGAATCCTCGAACGGCTGCGTTTCGAGTGGCGCTACTGGCGCGGGGACACCCCGTGGGACACGAACGTCACGCCGCCCGAGGTGCTGGAGTTTCTCGCCGCCGCCCGCCCGGGGAGGGCCCTCGATCTCGGCTGCGGCACCGGCACAAACGCCATCGCGCTCGCCCGGCGCGGCTGGCGCGTCACGGCGGTCGATTTCTCGGTAAAGGCCGTCCGCACCGCGCACCGCAAGGCGAGGGCGGCGGGCGTCGAGGTCGAGTTTCGCTGCGCGGACGTCACGCGCCTGGAGGGCCTTGGCGGACCCTTCGACTACGCGCTCGACATCGGCTGCCTGCTCGGCTTGCGGCCGGAGCAACGGCTGCGGTACGCGGAAACGGTCGCCCGCCTGCTGCGGCCGGGCGGGGACTACATGCTCTACGCCTGGTTTCCGCGCCGGGTGGGCCGGCGGATCCGGGGGATCGCCCCGGAAGAGGTCGAGGCCTTGCTGGGCCGGCACTTCGAGCGCACCCGGCTCGAGCTGGGCAAGGAGCGGGGGCATCCCTCCGCCTGGTACTGGTACCGCAGGCGCAAGCCCTCGGCCGCAGGGGGGAGACACCCGTGAGCCCATGGATCCTCTTTTCATCCCGGCTTTGCGCCGTGTCGGCGGTTTTCCTATTGGGTTTGCTCCTCGCCGGAGGCCCGGGCCTTGCCGGCGCGGAGGCCGCGGGGGCGGCCGGCCGCCTGAAGGTCGTCGCCTCGACCGCGCTGATCGCGGAGATCGTCGCCGATCTCGCGGGGGAGGGGGTCGAGATCGCCACCCTCATCCCCCCCGCCTCCTGCCCGGGGCATTTCGACCTCCGGCCCGCGGACCTGAAGCTTCTTGCCGCCGCGCACCTCTTTCTGCTGCACGACTGGCAGGGCGTCCGCTTCGGCGAATCCCTGATCCGGGCCGCCGCCAACCCCGGCCTGCGGCGGGTGGTGCTCGCGGTGCCCGGGAACTGGATGGTGCCCGCGGTCCAGGCTGCGGCGACCGGGCGCATCGCCGAGGTGCTGGCCGAGGCGCAGCCGCGGCGAGCGGAGGAAATCCGCGCCGCCGCAAACCGCCGGGCCGCTGCCGTGCAGCGGGCGGAGTCCCGTGCGGCCGCCAGGCTCGCCGCCGCCGGGGCCGGTGCCGCACCCGCTCTGGCCAACGCCATGCAGGCCGATTTCGTGCGCTGGGCGGGGTTCCCGGTCGCCGGCGTCTTCGGCCGCGGCGAGGAAATGAGCCCGGTCGAGTTCGCCCAAGCCGTGAGCACCGGTCGGGATTCCCTCGTCCGGCTCGTCGTTGACAACCTCCAGAGCGGAAGCCTTTCCGGCCGCACGATCGCCCGCGAACTCGGCGTGCCCGCGGTGACGCTCAGCAACTTCCCCGGCGGCCTGCCGGGGACCGAAACCTGGGAGAAGGCCCTCACCCGCAACGTGGACCTCCTCACGGCCGCTTTGGGCCGTTGAGGCATACCGCCTCGCCCTTGGCGCCCTTTCCCCCAGCTGCCCCCAGGGCGGCTCAAATCCGTTGCCAAACCGCTGCCTTTATGATAGGCGGGATCCTTCCCGCCCAGCAGCCGACTCCGCATGCCCAGAGGGAGGATCCACTCATGGCTCTCGCCGAAGCCAAGGCGTTCGACGTGAAACGGGTGATCTATCTGTTCATCGGGGCCGTTCTCTTCACGATCGTCTACTGCTCACCCCCCTGGCCGGATGCGGTCGACCCCGCGGGCAAGCACTTTCCCTTGAGCCCGCAGGCGAAAGGGGCGATTGCGCTCTTTCTCCTTGCCGGCACCTACTGGGTGTTCGAGGTGCTGCCGATCGGGGTCACCGGCCTCTTGATCGGGGTGATGCAGGCCCTGTTCTTCATCCGGCCGGCGAGCGAGGCGTTCAAGGACTTCATGGACCCTGCGGTCCTTTTCATCTTCGGCTCGCTCACGATCGGTGCCGTCTTCACCAAGGTCGGCCTCACCAAGCGGCTCGCCTACCGGATGCTCCTGATCGTGGGCGAGAGCACGACCCGGATCTACCTCGGGTGCTTCGTGGTGACGGCGCTTTTGACCCACATCATGGCCCACACGGCCGTTGCGGCGACGATGTACCCCCTGCTGCTTTCCATTTACTCGCTCTACACCACGGACAAGGCCCCCACGCGCTTCGGCAAAGGGCTATTCATCGGCATGGCCTTCGTCGCCGGGGCGGGCAGCATCATCACGCTTCTCGGCGCGGCGCGCGGGGTCGTGGCCCTCGGGTTTTACAAGGAGATTACCGGCAAGGAGGTCTCCTTCTTCGAGCTAACCTACTACATGGCCCCCCTCGGCTGGGGGATGGTGATCCTGCTCTGGTTGCTGATCCGGTTTTTCTTCAAACCCGAACAGGACCGGATCCCGGGGCTGCGGGACAAGGCGCGGCAGCTCAGCGCCGAAATGGGAAAGCTCACCGGCCGGGAGCTCGGCGCCGGCCTCATCGTTTTCGGGGCAATCTTCTTTCTTTCGCTGCAATCGTTCATCCCCGCGCTTCAGCCCTTCAACAAGTCGGCTGTGCTGCTGGTGGCGACGGTGCTCTTTTTCGTCTTCCGGATTCTGGATTTAAGCGACCTCGAGCTCATTCCCTGGAACATCGTGCTGCTCTTCTCCGGCGCCATGAGCATCGGCTTCTGCCTCTGGCAGACCGGCGCCGCGCAGTGGCTCGCCATCCAATGGCTCGGCTTCTTCAAGAACGCGCACTGGTTTGTCTTCGTCATGGCCATGACCTTTTTTGTTCTCGTCATGACCAACTTCATCATGAACGTGGCCGCCATCGCGATCTCGCTCCCGGTCGCCCTGGTTGTCGCCCCGTATCTCGGGGTGGGCGGCGAGGTGATTCTCTATGCGGCGCTCGCTGCGGCCGGCATGCCCTTCCTGCTTCTGGTGGGCGCGGCGCCCAACGCCATCGCCTACAGCTCGAACCAGTTCACCTCGGGGGAGTTTTTCAACGCGGGCATCCCGGCAAGCATCCTGCTGATGGCCGTGCTGGGCTTGACGATTTCGATCCTCTGGCCGGTGATGGGCATGAAGGTCCTGACCCCTTGAGTCGCGTCTTCCAACCCACGACCCTCGACGCGGGAGCGGCGGTGGGCATTCCCGGAGGGCACCTCGCCCGGGGGGCGGAGTGCGCGGGATTTCCCCGACCGCGGCCTGCCGCTCGAGGAGCCCGCCTTGCACAAGGCAAACGGGTACGGGGCGGGATGCCCTTCCGGGGAAGCGGTGGGGCCTTGCCCGAAGGGTTGGCGTTTCACCTGAGGCAACCGCACCCCGAAGGGCAAGCGGCCGGCTTGTTTGCGACGATCGCCATCCGTCCCTGACGGCCGGAAGGCGGGGGGAAGCTCCGGAAAGGCCGCTGGCGGCGAGATGGACACGGAAAAGACGCTCCGGCCGGACATCCATCATCCCGAATACGCGCGGTTGCGGTTCCGGATCGCGTTGACCGTGATCCTCGTCGCCATCGTGCCCATGGTGCTCGTGAGTGGGATCATCCTTTACCAGTTCGATCGCTTCTCGAACCAGATGGTCCATGCCCACCTGGGGGAGCTCGTCCTCAAGCACCGGCAAAACATCGATTTTTTCCTGCGGCAGCGCTTGAGCGACATCAGCCACCTGTTTCGCAGCTTCGGCGTCGAGCCGCTGCGCGACCCGGCGTTCCTGCAACAGCGGCTGCAGGTGCTCCAGGAGGAATACAGCTACGTTTTCGTCGACCTGGGGCTGATCGACGATCAGGGCCGGCAGGTGGCCTACGCCGGTCCCTATGAGCTGCAGCGCGCCGACTACAGCGGCGCCGACTGGTTTCGGACGGCGATCCATCGCCAGGCCTTCATCAGTGACGTGTTTCTGGGCCTGCGAGGGCACCCCCACTTCATCGTCGCCGTCAAGCGCTCCTGGGAGGGCCGGGAGTGGCTCCTGCGGGCGACGATCGATTTCGTGGCCTTCAACAGCCTGGTCGAAAACCTGGCGATCGGCAAAACCGGGATGGCATTCATCCTGAACCGCAAGGGCGAGTTCCAAACCCGTGCTCCGGTCGGCGCCCCCAAGTTGACCAAGCAGCAGTACCTGAACCTCTTCAAGAAAGGCGAAGACACCTTGCGCCGCGTCTCCCCCGGCCTGACCACCTCGGATCTCCTCTACGAGGGCCACGGCTTCGCCGACGAGTACCTCGACCGCTACGGGCCTTTCGGCTCCATGTTCACCGTGGAAAAGATCAGCGAGGGCGGCACGCGGTTCATCATCGTCGCCGCTTTCCTGAAGGACAACCAGTGGCTGCTGATCTTCCAGCAGGAAATGGCCGATGCCTTCGCCCAGCTCAAGCAGACGCAACTGGTGACGGCGCTGGTCGCCCTGTTCGCCGTCCCGGCGGTGGTGGCGCTTGCGTTTCTCGTGGCCGGCCGTGTCGTGCGGCGCATCGCCCGGCTTGATTTCGAGAAAGAGCTGATGAACCGCCAGGTGATCGAAACCGGCAAACTCGCCACGATCGGCGAGCTGGCCGCGGGCATCGCCCACGAGATCAACAACCCCGTGGCGATCATGGTGGAAGAAGCCGGCTGGATGCAGGACCTGATGAGCGACGGCATCCAGACGGAGGAAAACCGCCTCGAATTCGAGCGCGCCTTGCGGCAGATCCAAACCCAGGGCCGGCGCTGCAAGGAGATCACCCACAAGCTGCTCAGTTTCGCCCGCAAGACCGAAGGCCGGGTGCAGGAGGTGCGGATCAACAGTCTCGTCCAGGAGGTGCTCGAGCTGCTCTCCCAGCGGACTCGATTTGCGAACATCGAGGTGAAAACGGAGCTCGCCGAAAACCTGCCGGTGTTCGAGGCTTCGCTCACGGAGATGCAGCAGGTGCTGATGAACATCCTGCAGAACGCCGTGGACGCCATGGAAAGGACCGGGGGCACGATCACCGTCTCCACCCGCCGGGAGGGCGGCCACCTGAGGATCTCCATCACGGACACCGGCCCCGGCATCCCCGCCGGCAACCTGGCGCGCCTGTTCGACCCGTTTTTCACCACCAAGCCCGTCGGCAAGGGGACCGGCCTCGGGCTTTCCATTTGTTACGGGATCGTGCACAAGATGGGGGGACGGATCGAAGTGGAAAGTCAGGTCGGCAAGGGAACCACCTTTCATGTCTTGCTGCCGATGAAGAAAACGACGGCCGAAACGCAAGGAGAATGAACATGGCGTTGGCGACGATCCTGCTGGTGGATGACGAAATCCCCTTCGTGGAAACCATGACCAAGCGCCTGGTCAAACGGGAGCTGGAGGTGATCTCCGCCTTCGACGGGCCTTCGGCGCTCGCCGCTCTCCGGCAGAATCCGCGGGTCGAAGTCGTGATCCTGGATGTCAAGATGCCGGGGATGGACGGGATCGAGACCCTGGCCGAGATCAAAAAGCACCACCCCCTCGTGGAGGTGATCATGCTCACCGGCCACGCGACCGTCGAATCCGCGATCGAGGGGATGAAGAAGGGGGCGTTCGATTACCTCATGAAGCCGTGCGACATCGAGATGCTCGTCGCCAAGGTGACCGAGGCGGCGCAGCGCAAACGCCGGCAGGAAGAGAAGATCATCGAAGCCCAGATGCGCGAAATCACCAGCCGGCGCACCTGACCTCCGCGGACGACCCTACGCCGTTACCCTCGGCCGGCGGGCGTTCCCCCCGCCGGGGGGGCTGCGGCTTTTTCGGACGCAGCCCGGATTTTGTCCAGGAGTTCCTCGAGCTCGCAGGGTTTGGTGAGGTAGTCGTAGGCTCCGAGGGACATGCCCTCGCGGCAGGCGGACGCCGACCCGTGTCCCGTCAGCATGATGACCTGCAGGGCGGGGTCCATCATCTTCAGGATGCGCAGGAGCTCGATGCCGTCCATATCGGGCATTTTGAGGTCGACGACCGCGACGTCGAATGCCTCGCCCCGCATGCGCCGCAGCGCTTCGCCGCCGCTGTAGGCCTTGGAGACCGCAAGGCCCCGCTTGCGCAGGCGATTGGCGAGCACATCGGTATAGCCCGCCTCGTCGTCCACGAGAAGAACCCGGATGCCCGGTTTCGGCTCCTCACGCGAAGGCGCCATGGAGGCGGTTCCTTTCTCCGGCCGCGGCTCGGCCGGCGTTCAGGGGGTGCGGGGCAGGGCCAGGGTGAAGGTCGAACCCCGGCCTTCCCGGCTTTCCACCGTGAGCCATCCCTGCAGGCGGGTCATGATGCCCCAGGAGACATAGAGCCCCATGCCGGTGCCTTGACCGACTTCCTTGGTCGTGAAGAAGGGCTCGAAGATGCGGGTCAAATGCTCCGGCGGGATGCCCCGTCCCGTGTCCTCCACGGCCAAGGTGGCCATGGGGCCGTCAATCCCCAGCCGGAGGGTGATGCGGCCGCCGGTGCCGGTCGCTTGGAGGGCGTTGTTCAGCAGGTTGAGGATCACCTGGAGCAAAAGCGCCGGATCGGTCCAGGCGAGCGGCGGCGGCTCCGGCGCCTCCAGGATCAGCGCGACGTTTTTTCGGGCGGCTTCCGAGCGGATGAGGTCGAGGGCCTCCTCGGCAGGCCCGCGAAGGGAAATCTCCTGGAACTTCACCGCATCCGGGGAGGCGCCCTCATGACCGTGGACTGCCTGCAGGAGCTGCCGCGTGATTTTCTGCGCGCGCTGCACCGCACGTTGGATGCGGGCGAGAGCCTGTTCGAAGTCGGCCCGCCGGGGCATCTCGGCCGTCTCGGGCTTGTCGAGGATCTGCTGCAACCAGCCCGCGCTGTCCTGGATGATGGCCAGCGGGTTGTTGATCTCGTGGGCGACTCCGCTGGCGAGCGTTCCCAACGCGGCCAGCCGTTCGGCGACCGCCATCTGCCTCTGGACCTGTTCGCGAAACGCGGCCTCTCTTTGTTCGGCCCGCAGCCGTTCGATTTTGTTCCGGGCCTGCGTGATTTTGCGCAACAGGTGCTCGATCTCCACAGGCTTGGAAAGGTAATCGAAGGCCCCCGCCTTGATCCCCTCCACGCCGTCCTGGGGGCTGGCGTGGCCGGTGAGCAGGATGACTTCGCTTTCGGGGTGCGCCGCTTTCAGCCGTTTCAGGGTTTCGATCCCGTCGAGGCCCGGCATCTTGACGTCCAAAACGACGACTTCTTTGGGTTCGCGTTGCATGCTGGCGATGGCCTGTTCCCCGCCCGGCGCCTCCTCGACGGCGAGTCCTCGTCGCCGCAGGCGCTTGGCGAGAATTTCCCGAAACTGGGCCTCGTCGTCGACCAGGAGAATGGCGGGCGGGTGGGTGGGCTGCTCCATGGCTTCAGCGCGGCGCGATGCCCGCCCCCGGGTCCACATGCAGGGGGGAGCGGGGTTGGCGGCGGCCTTCCGCGCCCGGCTGCCGGTCAGGGGCGTCGCAGGGCGGCCTCGGCGTTGCGGATGCGCTCGAGCTGCTCCCGCCTCCGCCGCCGCGCCTGGTTCAGCTTTTCGCGCAGTTCCTGGAAATCCGCCGGTTTGATCAGCAGGTCGTAGGCCCCGAGCTTCATGCCGCGCACGGCGGTATCGACGGTCCCGTGCCCGGTCAGCAGGATCACCTCGACGAGGGGGGCAGCCTGCTTGATCGCAGCCAGGGTTTGGATCCCGTCCATGTCGGGCATGCGCACGTCCAGAATCACCACCTCGATGCCGCCGTGCTTCAGCATCTCGAGGCATTCCCGGCCGCTGCGGGCCAGCAGGGCGTTTTCCCCCGCCTCGCGCAGGCGAAGCGTGAGGATCTCGGCGAAATCGATCTCGTCGTCGACGACCAGCACGGCGGGGCCATCCGGCGTCACGGGCGACTCCTCAGAGGTCAGGCGGATCGCCGGCAGGCGCGGATCATCTCGCAGATTTTATTGAAGACGTCGGCCAGGCGCAGGATGCCCACGATCTCGCCGCCGCGGGTGACGAGGAGCGACTGGTGGTTGCCGAGAATCAGCTGGTGAATCGCCTCGGCGAGGGAGGCCTCCTCGGAGACGCATTCGCCTTGTCCTGGCGTGTGCATGATGTCCTTCACCCGGTAGCTCGCCGCGGTTTTGCAGATGTCCTCGAGCGGGCTTTTCCAGAGCCCATACTCCTGGATCATGCGCCGCATGTACTCGGGACCGAAGCCGAACCGCGAGAGCTGCTCCGCCTGATCGATCGTCTCGTATTTGGGCTCGAGGCTGCGGACGATGTCGATCTGGCTGAGTTTGCCGACGATGCGGCGGTTGGCGTCGTAGACCAGGATCGCCCGATGGCGGTAGGGGTGCTGCCGGGATCGCTCTCTGGCTTCCTCGAGGGCCTGGATGGCGCAGTAGAGGTCGGCGTCTTCGGAGACGGTGGCGTAGTCTTCAAGAGGGATCATCAGATCCCGCACCCGGACGGATTTCATGAGAGCCTCCTTTGCGCGCGCGCCGGCCGCGAGAGTCGAATCCGCGACGGGAAAAGGGTTGCCAGGGGGGCGGTGGTCCCTCTAAATAAATCGTATCCCAGGCCGTTTCGTCAAGAACCATTTCCCCGCGGTTTTCTCGGCCGGGGAGGGGGGGGAAGGGGCTGCGGTTCGTGATGCAGGCGGGCATCGAGTCCCGGAACTGCGCGATCGTCATCGAAGCGGCCGTCGTCGCCTACCGCGAGGACGTGGCCCTGCGGGGGGTGAGCCTCGCGGTTCCCCGGGGGGAGTGGCTGGGCATCCTGGGACCGAACGGGGCGGGCAAGACGACGCTGCTCACGGTGGTGAACGGGCTGGGGCGGCTGCTGCGCGGCCGCGCCTGCGTGCTGGGCTGCGACGTCAGCCGGGGCTGCCCGGCCGCCCTGCGGCGGCGGATCGGCTACGTGCCCCAGGGGTTGCGCATCGACCCGCGGATGCCGATTTCCGTGCGCGACGTCGTGCGCCTGGGCGCCTGCGGCCGGGTGGGGCTCCTCCGGCGCCCCCGCCCCGCCGACGAGCGGCTGGTCGACTCCTGGATCGAGCGGGTGGGCCTCGGGGCCCTCGCGGGCCGGCCGATCGGGCACCTCTCCGGGGGGGAGCAGCAGCGCGCCGCGCTCGCCCGCGCCCTGGTCCAGGAGCCCGAGATTCTCTTGCTCGATGAGCCCACGACAGGGCTGGATCGCGCCTCGCGCGAGGAAATTCTCGAGTTGATCCGCTCAGCCCACCGCGAGCGCGGCATGACCACGCTCATGGTGACCCACGCCCACCGCAGGGCCGCCGCCCTGTGCGACCGGGTGGTGCTCATGAAGGAGGGGAGGCTTTGGGCCGAGGGCCCGGCGGCGGCCCTCTTGCGGGAGGAGGTCCTCGACCGCCTCTACGATGCCGAAGGAGACGGGGGCTGAGGGCCGCCGCCCCCGGGGAAACGTCATGGATCTCTCGCTTTGGGGCTACGAGTTCATGCGGAACGCCGTGCTCGCCGGCGCCTTCGGCGGGGCCGCCTGCGCCGCGGTCGGGGTGCTCGTGGTCACGATGCAGCTCTCCTTTCTCGGGGTGGCGATCGCGCATGCCGCCTTCGCGGGGGCGCTTTGCGCCACGATCCTCGGCGCATCGCCTTTTCTAGGGTCCCTCGGCTTCAGCCTGGCCGCGGTGGCGGCCGTCGGCCCGCTGGCCGACCGGGGCGAGTTCGGCCCGGACACGCCGATCGGGATCGTCTTCTCGCTCACCCTGGGGCTGGCCTTCCTCTTCATGGGCCTGCTGCCGGGGCCGCGGGCCGAGGCCCTCGATCTCCTCTGGGGCAGCATCCTGACCGTGAGCCGCGCGGAGGTGGCCCTGCTTGCCGGGATGGCGCTTGCGGTGGCGCTGCTCGTCATCCTCTTTTTCAAGGAAATCCAGGCCGTGATCTTTCACCGCGAGCTCGCCCGGGCGGTCGGGATGCCCGCGCAGGCGATCCACTACGGCCTGCTGATCGCCGTCGGGCTGGTGATCACGGTCAGCCTGCCGAGCATCGGGGGTCTGCTCGTCTTCACCCTCGTCCTCAACCCGGCGGCGGCCGCCTACCAGCTGACCTACAGCCTGAAGCGAATGTTTCTGCTCGCCGCCGTCTTCGGGGTCGCCTCCACCTGGGCGGGCCTGCTCGGCTCCTCGCTCTTGCGGCTGCCGAGCGGGGCGACGATCGTGCTCGTCTCCACGGCGATCTTCATCGCCGCCGCCGCGTTTTCACCGAAGCGCCGGGTGAAGAAACGTTGAGCTGCTCAACCGGCCGGCTTGGATCACCTCCGCGGCCGCGCTTGATGCCCTTGGGCCGCTCTTCCGGGGTCGGCTCCGCGGAAGAAGCCCGGCCAACCTGCCGTGCCGTGCCGCTTTGCGGTGCAGGCAGGGCCTCGAATGTCTTGGAGCTTAGGCGAAGGCGGCGCTTGCCTGCGATTCGCACGCAGAAAGCTCACCGGGCTGCCTCGTTTTGCCCGAAAGAAAACGCCGGAGAGGGTGCGTCATTCGGGTCGCCAAGCAAATGGCTCACATCGAAAATTGACGAAGCGGGCTTCCCATGGTAAATTTTACAGCATTACGCGGTATTTTTTTGATGAACGGGGAGGGCGTGTTTCACAAAGAGGCGATGAAATCACCTAGCGCATCGTCATTCAAACGGTGCAATCCCTGAAAAGGGTAGATCGACCGTCCGCATGCGCTGACCCGGCAAGACAAACTGCCGATGCACAACGAATCCCCTCCATCGCTTGTCAAGCGAGAGGTTGGTTGTGCCCGCCGACCCAGGCTGCTCGATCGGTTGCGCGAGGCCTTGCGGTCACGCCATTATAGCCCGCGCACGAAGCAGACCGATTGCCTCTGGGTCAGAAGCTATATCCGCTTTCACAACATCCGCCACCCCGGCGAGATGTCCGAGCCGGAAATCGACGCCTTCCTGACGCATCTCTCTACGAAGGAAATCCTCATCCCTCGAAGGCAGGGGGCGAAAGACCGCATCACCCTGCTGTCCGAGTCGCTCAAGGAAGGGATTCCATCACGTTCACGAATCGATCATCCAGAAGGCGGTCGACCGCGCGGTAAAAAGGGCCGGCTTGGCCAAATGGGCCACCTGCCACACATTCCGTCATTTCTTCGCCACGCACCTTCTGGAAAGCGGCTACGATATCAGGACCGTTCAGGAGCTTGGCCACAAGGACGTCAAGACGACGATGATTTACACCCATGTCCTGAACCGGGGCGGCAAGGGTGTCAAAAGCCCGGTGGACGATTTGTAGAGGAGGAGCGAAGGTGTTTTATATAGAAACCATATATCCCCCCTGTTCCGTGCAGGTCATGGCCTAATCTTCTGCAAATGCAAGTGTTACGAGAGAATTGCAGCCGGTGTGTTATACCGCGATGTCGGGGCCCAAAAATGTTATGAAGAAACCATATAAACATTGTTAGCCCGCCTTTTTAAGGTACCTTGAACGCTAGTGAAGATGATCACAGCAGGTCAACTTATTCAGTACAGGACTTCCAGTGACAACTACACCCTCACTGAGCATCTCAAGGCTCATTTTGCTCAGATGAAACAGGAGCGTCATCCAATGTATTTGACGCTGGATGAGTTTGATAGAGTCCTCCAGTGGAAACTACGCGGTCAGTACGGAAGACAGCGGGAAGGACGCAAAGCAAATACGGATGATGTGATACGTGTCGTAACAGGAGCTGCACTTTCTATCGAACATCCTGACAAAGATTACGAAATTGAGTTGCGGTTTGGGATACTATGCACGCTTCGGGGAGTAGGTGTTCCTGTGGCATCGGCTATTCTGGCTCTTGTATTCCCCGAGAGATATGCGGTGATTGATTTCAGAGGTTGGAGACAGGTGTTTGGTGAAGAGAGAACAGCGTTTTCGGTTTCGGATTACAAACGATACCTTCGAGAGATACAGAACCTAGCACAAGAGTTGGAATGGCCTGTCCAAGAAGTTGACCTGGCGATTTGGGAGTATGACCGTATCAATGGCAGAAAAGCCGTTGTAACCACAGCGGCAGGCTAACCCGCGCTTCAAGCCGACTGCGCTCCGTTCGCTTCGCTCGCTCCGCGCAGCGGCTTAAGCGCATACCGTTATGCGTTCTTCAGCAGTCTGACACGGGTATGACGCAAGGAGTAACCTGCAATGCACACACTAGAACAGATCCAGAAGATGTTCGCGGAGATGGGACTTGGGTCGGAGGCAGAGAGAGCACCTTTCCTAAAGCTTGGTCAAGTTGCCCAAGAACCCCAACAGCTCAGAAAGGTGACCTTCATCATAGCTACCACCAACACTGTGTTAGAAGAGAACGAAGATGGCGAATTGGAACGAAATCCTCAATGAGATCCAAGCCTCGGGCAGCACGCACGACATTGTGAGGCGTAAGTATCTTGCGAAGCTTCACGAGCTAACCGGTCGTAACATAATCATCTACTATTCAGGCTGGCTTCAAAAGCCCGGCCTCCCAGGAACGGAGCTAAACGACGCTGATAAGAACGGCTTTATGAATGCCATCCACGGCTTGGACAAATCCAAAGGCCTTGACCTTCTTCTGCATACGCCAGGTGGAGAGACTGCCGCAACGGAGTCGCTTGTTGATTATCTTCGCTCCATGTTCGGAAGCAACATAAGAGCCATTGTTCCTCAACTTGCTCTTTCTGCGGGAACAATGATCGCATGCGCGTGCAACCAAGTCATCATGGGCAAACATTCCAGTCTCGGCCCCATAGACCCTCAGTTCCACGGTGTACCTGCTCATGGGGTGGTTGAGGAGTTCCTGCGAGCTCATAAAGAGATCAGAGCCGACCAATCCAAGGCGGCAGTCTGGCAGCCAATAATCGCGAAATACCAACCAACCCTTGTTGGCGAGTGCGAGAAGGCTATCGCATGGTCTAATGAGATGGTCAGGGAATGGCTGCTTTCAGGTATGCTCAACGGTGAAGAGAATGCAGAACAGGTTGCAGACAACATTATCGCAGAGCTGGCCGATCATGCCTTAACCAAATCACATGCTCGACACATCTCCTACTCAAAAGCCAAAGAGATTGGTCTCAAAGTGTCTCTCCTAGAGGACGAACCAAACCTTCAGGAGGCTGTGTTGTCCGTGCACCACTCCTGCATCCACACTCTCTCTGGCACTGGAGCGTACAAGATTATCGAGAACCACCTCGGCGTAGCCTATATCCAGATTGCGAGGCAAGTCGTTGTTCAACAGTGAGCACGCATAACAAGCGCTTCTAGCCGACACGCTCCGCTTGGTCGCTTCGCTCCCTCGCTCCGCGCTGCGGCTGAAGCGCGAGCCGTTATGCGGAGAATTGAATAATGAATTTTTTGGAATCGTTGGTTGCTGAATGGTATGAATTTAGCGGTTACTTTGTACGATCAAATCCGCGAACACGCAAAAGGCCAACTGGTGGTTGGGATGTTGAACTTGACGTCTTGGCTTTTTCACCATCAGACCAGCGCCTTGTTCACATCGAGACTTCAGGCGACGCTAACTCTTGGCAGGAGCGGAAAGACAGATTTCTAAAGAAGAAGTTCATCTTGTACCGTGAGGAATATGAATCGCTCATTGGATCAAACATAAACACAATTGAAAAAGTAGCGGTTGTGGGATGGAGCACAACAAAAAGTGATTTGAACTGGGGAGATGATATAAAGGTTGTACTCATCCCTCAACTCTTGGAAGAAATCACGACAAAGCTCAAAGAAACATCTCCTATGAAGCAGGCTGTGCCGGAGAGTTTTCCACTGTTGCGGGCGATGCAAATGGCTCTCGCATTTAAAAAGAGATGACCGGACAACAAGTCATTCAAGCGGACGGGCGTGTAACGTGGTTGATTTTTATGGAAGGTCAGTGGCCATCCACCGCTTAATTCTGCGTTGGGCCGACAGAACGTTGCTCACGGAACCGTGACCCGTGCACCCGAGAGAACCCATGAGCGTTAAGGAGCCTCTACGGGAAGGACAGATTCTCACCGGCTCGTTATTCAGCGAGCCGATGCGAGTGGAGACGGTGCGCGCGAACGGCCCCGACACGTGGGTGGCCGGGCTGGTCGGCACGCAGTCAGAGCGCTTCCGCAAGGTCACCCTTACGACTCGCGACCTCGAAAGCCTCACCATCCTGGACGCGCGGCATACCTACGACGGCGACGGGCGGGTTCTTCGGCTCGGGCTGCAGGCGTATTCTCTCGGCATCGCCTATGAGTTCGACCCCTACTTCGGCCTCTCCATTTCACGCGTGGACCCGCTGCCTCATCAGCTCGAGGCCATCTACGACCACCTCCTCAAGCTCGCGCGTGTCCGGTTCCTGTTGGCGGATGACGCCGGGGCCGGCAAGACGATCATGGCCGGTCTGCTCATCCGCGAACTCGAACTGCGCGGCCTTGCCGAGCGCATCCTGATCGTCTGTCCCGCCAACCTCTCGTTCCAATGGCAGCGCGAGCTGAAGGAGAAGTTCGACGCCAAGTTCCTCGTTCTCAAGGGCGGCGACATCCGGGATCAGTTCGGAGTGAACCAGTGGCTGGAGCAGAAGCGGGTCATCACTTCGCTCGATCTCGCCAAGCGGCAGGAGATTTTGCCGGGCTTGAGGCAGGTCCGTTGGGACCTGGTCATTGTAGACGAGGCGCACCGCATGTCGGCCGCCGACGAGACCCACAAGAGCCTGCGTTATAAGCTGGGCGAGCTGCTGAGGGACGCGTCGGATCATCTGCTCCTCTTGACGGCCACGCCGCACAAGGGCGATCCGCTGAACTTCAGCCTCTTCCTCCAGCTTCTCGACGCGGACGCCTACGCGGACGTCCGATCCATCCGCGAGGCCATGGACCGCCGCCGCGCTCCTTTTTATCTGCGCCGGACGAAGGAGGCGATGGTCTACTTCCCGGAGCGCCGGGCGGACGGAACCTGGGTGGCCGAGAAGATCTTTACGAAGCGCATCCCGCACACCGTGGAATTCCAGATCGACGGGGCGGAGTTCGACCTTTACCGCGACATCACGCGCTTCGTGAAGCAACAGAGCACGAAGGCCGCGGCGCAGGGTGACGACCCGCGCGCCCGCGCCGTCGGTTTTTTGATGTCCCTCTACCAGCGGCGTCTGGCTTCAAGCACCTACGCGATGCGGCGATCCCTCGAGAACCGCGCCAAGCGCCTGGAGGAGGGGTTGAAGCGCGCCCAGGAACTCGCGCGGTTGGCACCGCCGGACATTCCCGAGCCGGAAGAGTTGGAGGAGATGGAGGAGGCCGAGCGCGAGCGGCTCGAAGAGCAGCTCGAGGCCGTCACGCTCGCGGGAAACGCCCAGCAGGTGCATGAGGAGATTCAAGAGCTCAGGCAACTGTCAGGCCAGGCGCAGACGGTCGAGGACTCCGGTGCTGAAGCTAAGCTCTCTAAGCTCAAGGAACTGCTCCAGCAGGAAGGCTTCTTCGACCACCCGGAGAAGCGGCTCCTCATCTTTACCGAATTCAAGGACACGCTCGACTATCTTGTGGAGCGGCTGAAGTCCTGGGGCTTTCGCGTCGGGTCCATCCACGGCGGCATGAAGCCGGGATCGCGTGACGAGCGCGGGACCCGGCTTCACGCGGAGCAGCAGTTCCGGGAAGGGGCGATCCAGATCCTGGTAGCGACCGAGGCGGCCGGCGAAGGGATCAACCTCCAGGTCTGCAACATCCTCTTCAACTACGACATCCCATGGAATCCAAACCGCCTCGAGCAGCGAATGGGCCGCATCCACCGCTACGGCCAGCGGAAGAACTGCCTGATCTTCAACTTCGTGGCCACCAACACCATCGAGGGCAGGGTGCTGCAGCGGCTGCTGGAGAAGCTCCAGGAGATCCGCGACGCCCTCGATGACGATGCCGTCTTCAACGTGGTCGGAGAAGTCCTGCCCTCGGCCCACGTGGAGCGCGTGCTCCGCGACTACTACGCGGGGCGTTTGGGCGATGCCGACCTCGAGGAGCGGCTGCTCAGGAATGTGGACGAGCGAGAGTTTCGCAGGATCTGCCAGAACGCCCTGGAGGGGCTGGCCTCGAAGAAGCTCAACCTCGAAATGCTCATCGAGCGTCGCGCACGGGCACAGGAGCGGCGCGTCGTACCCGAGACCATCGCCCGGTTCATCCGGGAGGCCGCCGAGTTCGTGCCGCTCCCCCTTAAGACGGTTCCACACCTTCCCCATGCCTTCGAGCCGGGTAGGACTCCGTCTGTCCTGCGCCGCTACGAGAGCGACCCGAGTTGGAAGTTGCCCGCCCTGGCGGCCAAGTACCCCCGCTGCTCGACCGACCGGGACACGGCGGAGACGAACAACCTCGAGTGGGTCACGCCAGGGCATCCGCTGTTCGAGGCGATCCGGCGTCATACGCACGAAAAGGCACTCCCGGTGTTCGGCAAGGGAGCGACCTTTTACTCGCTCCAGCATGACGCAGCGGCGCGAATCGACTTCTACCGGGCACGCGTCGTCGACGGCCTGGGCCAAGTGATCCACGAGCGGCTGTTTGCGGTCGAGGTCTCAAACGACGGGAAAACGAACCTCCGCGAGCCCAACGTACTCGGGAACTTCACGCCCGCGGACCCCCCGGAAATACCCCCGGCCGTCGCCACGCTTCCGGAAAGCTCTGCTTGGCTCCATGAGTATGCCCTTGTGCCGTTCCTCGAAGAGACCCGCAAGGATCGCCTCGCCGAGGTCGAGCGAATCTCGGCGCACATCGAGCTCTCGCTCACGGAGCTCATCCAACGTGCGGATGACGAGATCGGGCGTGCGGCAGCCGAGGTGGAACAGAAAATCGCGGGCGCGGAAGGCCGGCTCGCGCAGGCTGAGGCCCGGCATGCGGAACTCCTCCAGCGTCGGGAACGGCGCCGCAAAGAGCTCCAGCAGCAATGCGCGCTGTCCCTCCAGGCGTTGGAACGCATCGCCAGCGTGCTCGTTCTGCCACACCCCGAACGGGAAACGCCCGAGGTCCAGCGGCTGCAGCCCAACCCGGAGACCGAGGCGATCGCGATGCGGGTTGTGATGGAGTACGAACGCGCCCAGGGCCGGCAGGTGTACGACGTTCACGAAAAGAATCTCGGCTACGACATCACCAGCCTGGACGTGAACTCGGGTCAACTGCGCCTCATCGAGGTGAAGGGCCTTGCCGATGCGACGGGCACCATCCTCCTCACCCCGAACGAACGCCGCGTGGCCGAAGACCGGCGCGACTGCTACTGGCTCTACGTGGTCACCAACTGCGGTACGAAACCCGAACTCCAAGAGCCGATCAGGGACCCCGCCCGCTTCGAGTGGAACGAGGTCACCAATGTCGCACACTACTACTTATCGGTGGATGCGCTGACGAAGCCGATGCAGGCGCCAGAGGATGAACCGGCGTATGGAAGGAGAGAATGAGGCTTCTTACTAGGGTGCAGATACAGGGTTTCCGATCGATCCGAAGTGTCGAGATTGGACCGCTCGCAGATATGACTGCGTTTGCGGGTCTCAACAACTCCGGCAAGTCAAACGTCCTGAGGGCACTGAACGCGTTCTTCAACGACGAGACTGATTCGGGTCAGCCCATGAACGTCGACGCCGACTATTTCCGGCCCGATCTCCGCAAGAAGAGGCGGAAACGTATCCGGGTTTCCGTCACCGTTGAACTGCCGAACAATTTTAAGTTCCGTACGGGGCTGGACGGCGTGAAGAGCCTCTTGGGCGACGGCCCATTCACGATCGCCAAGGAATGGAGCCGAGGCAATCCGCTGCCGACGGTTCTTCTGAACGACAACACGCTCAATCTCGACGACCGGCAGAAAGTGGCGCAGTTCCTTCAGTTGATCAAGTACCGCTACATCCCGAATCGCGTGCTCCCCACGGAACTGATCCGGAACGAGCATCAGAGTCTGCGCGATGTACTCGTCCGCCGCCTTGCCAACTCCGCAAAGAGAGACGTCGAGGCGTTCGACGCCATCCGTGACACGTCGGCGCGGATGATCGAGTCGTTGAAGAAGCGTTTTCAGGAAGCATGCCCAGAGCAGGGCACGGTGTCCCTGGCTACGCCGACATCCTGGAACGACCTGGCCTTCGCGTTTGGGTACCGACTGGCGCGAGATGGCATTGAGACCAAAGACACTGAGCAGGGCTCGGGCATCCAGAGCTTGCTGATGCTGGAGACCCTGTATCTTATCGATAGGGACTACTTCCAGCAGTTCGGCTGGCGCCAAGCCGCGATCTGGGGATTTGAAGAGCCCGAGTCGTCGCTGCACAGCTCCCTGGAGGCACGCGTTGCCGCCTACCTTGCCGACATCGCAGCCAATCCACACGGCCGTTTCCAAGTGCTGTGCACGACCCACTCGGATCTCGTGGTCCAATACGCTGGGTGCACAGTCGTCGTGGAACAGAGGAATGGCGAAAGCAAGTTCGATCCCATAGGGGATCCTCGTGAAGCTTTGACGCGGCTGTCAGGCGCCGGCGTCGCACGCTGGGTGCATCCCATCCTCTTTTGGCCACTTGACCCGATAATCCTCGTCGAGGGGCAATTCGATCGAGAGTTCCTCGATGAAGCCTTCCGCTTCTTCAAGCCCAAGCGGCAGGTTCGTGTCGTAGATCTTCCTCGCTTGGACCCGAGTTCTGGCAGCGGTGGCGTGGATCGCATGCGCCAGTACATCAAGGACAGCGCCAACGCTATCCGATCACGCCGCCCTGAGGCTCCGGTCGTCGTCGTGCTCGATTGGGATGCGGCTGGGAAGCAAGACCAATTCAAGAAACTTGTTACCGGAGCGTCGGCTTACAAGGTTCTCGTCTGGCCGGTCAAGTCCGCAAACCCAAGGGCTCGAGAGAGCTTCAGAGGGCTCGAAAGGTTCCATTGCGACCGGGTACTGGACCTCGCCATCCAACAGGGCGCACCAATCGGCCGGACGACCAAAGGTGGGCAGCCGGGGGAGTACATGGAGGAAGCGGCCAAGTATGACCAAGTGAAAGAAAAGCTGGCCGCGATCGTGCGCGAAGGACTCCAGCAATCGGACTTCGTTCACGCAGAGGCGTTCATTCAGCAGATCCTTCAAGAGGCAAGAGCCGCATGATCCCCAAAAACTGCAAGCGCCTGGCCGAGGTGGACTTCCCCATCGCCGAGGCGTCCCGGCACGCGGCGCTAGTCCGCGCCCACATGAACACCCTCGCCGACAAGCAGTACTGGTCTCAGTTCACCAAGGCCCCCGAGTTCGTGGTCATGTTTATCCCCGGCGAGTCGTTCTTCGGCGCAGCGGTGGACGCAGATCGCAGCCTGATCGAAGACGGGCTTGAACGGCGAGTGGTCCTGGCGACGCCCGACCACCCTGATCGCCCTGCTTCGCGCCGTGGCCTATGGCTGGCGGCCGGAACAGATCGCCAAAAATGCACAGGAGATCAGCAACCTTGGCAAGAAGCTCTACGAACGCATGCGGACGCTCGCCGAGCACATCGGCGACGTCGGAAAGGGACTGGAGAAGGCCAACGCCGCCTACAACAGCGCCGTTGGTTCCATAGAAGCCCGCGTCCTCCCCACCGCGCGAAGGTTCAAGGACCTTGTTGCCGCGACCGGCGCCGAGATCCCGCCTTTGTCGCCAGTTGAGACGACACCTCGTGCATTTGTCGCGCCGGAGGCGAAGGAGGAACTATGAAACTGATTCAACTGAAAGTCAGCAATTTCCGGTGCTACAAGCAGGAAACACGCATCGACCTCGACAATCTCGTAGTCATTGTCGGCAAGAATGATTCTGGAAAGTCTTCGCTGTTTGATGCTCTTAACTTGTTCTTTGATGAGAAGGCTGCCCCGGAAAAGGACGATGTGTGCGTCCATGCGGACAACAAAAACATCCGCATTGCTTGTGTCTTTACGGATTTGCCCTCGCAACTCGTGATTGATGCCCAGCACCCAACGGACCTGAATGCCGAGCATCTCTTGAACAGTAGAGGGTTCTTGGAGATCGTGAAGGTCTACGATTGTGACTTCGCCAAGCCCAAGTGCTCCGGCATATATGCGCGTGCCATACACCCGACGGCGGACGGGTACGCTGATCTGCTTTCCTTGACCAATTCGAAACTCAAGCAGCGTGCTAACTCCCTTGGCGTTGACCTCAGTGCCGTCAATCAAACGGTCAACACGGAACTGCGCCGCGCTATCTGGGCGCGTGCCGGCGACCTGCAACTGCAGGAAGTGGACGTCGAACTCAAGGCGGAGGCGGCGAAGGCTATATGGGATCAACTCAAGAAGCACTTGCCCGTCTATGCCGTATTCAAGTCCGACCGTCCCAGCACGGACCAGGACGCCGAGGCGCAAGACCCGATGAAGGCTGCCGTGAAGGAAGCCATCAAGGCGCAGGAGGATACGCTCAACGAGATTACGAATAAGGTCAAAGCGGAGGTCCAGGAGATCGCCAATCGGACGGTTGAGAAGATCGCTGAGATGAATCCTGAGTTAGCGCGGCAGCTTACGCCCAGAGTCTCGAACAAGAACTGGGATACCTTGTTCTCCGTCAATCTCACCGGCGATGAGGACATTCCAATCAACAAGCGAGGCAGTGGGACGCGCCGGCTCGTCCTGTTGAACTTTTTCCGTGCAAAGGTCGAGAAGGAGGCCGAAGAGAAGATCTCAGGTCTGATTTACGCCATTGAGGAGCCGGAAACCAGCCAACATCCCCACAATCAAGTGATGTTGGTCAAGGCGCTTGAGGACCTGGCCGAGCGGCCCGGCTGCCAGGTGTTTCTGACGACTCATACCCCGATGCTGGCGAGGCGGTTCAACCAAAACTGTTTACGACTTATTACCTGGCAGAATGGCAGGCCCATTGTTCGCCATGGGAAAGAGGAGGGGACAATCAAGGAGATCGTGACCTCGCTCGGCGTCTTGCCTGACCACAAGATCAAGGTCTTCTTCGGCGTCGAAGGACGGAACGACATCAGCTTCCTACGCATCATTTCGAAGATGCTACATGACGCCGGGGAAGATGTTCCTGATCTTGGTGCGGCCGAGGACGCGGGGCATCTCGTGTTTGTCCCTCTTGGCGGAAGCAGCCTTGACTTGTGGGTATCAAGGCTGAAAGGCTTTAACCTCCCTGAGTTCTACCTGATGGACCGCGACACCACGCCTCCGGCCGAGCCGCACTACAAGGCCCTTGCTGACGCGATAAACCAGCGGGCAAACTGCCGGGCGTGGCACACGACCAAGCGGGAGTTGGAGAACTACCTACACAAGAGCGTAATTGTTGCGCAGTATCCAGATTATGCGGGGACAGATGATGACTTCGAAGATGTCCCTATGCTCTTTGCAGAGGCGGTGCATAGAGCTGGCGGCAGCCAAGACAAGTGGGAGGATGTTCTTAAAGATCGGGAGAAACGGCAGAAGAAGGAGTCCAACGCCAAGAAGCGCCTCTGTTCCGAGTTTGCGGCGAAGATGACGCCCGATCTTTTGACGGCGGTTGACCCCGATGGTGAAGTGCGCGGCTGGCTCAGGGAAGTTGGGGCGGCACTGAACGCAGACGGAGCGCCGAGACAAGAGGAGCCCGCATGATCCCCAAGGAATGCAAACGCCTGGCGGAGGTGGACTTTCCGATTGCGGAGGTGTCGCGGCACGCGGCGCGGGAGAAATCCATCCGTCATGGCCACCCTTCCACGCTGCACCTATGGTGGGCTCGGCGGCCGCTGGCGGCGTGCCGGGCGATGCTGCTCGCGCTCCTCTGGCCGGATCCGTGCGATCCGCTGTGCCCCGGCGATTTCAGGGCGCGGGCGCGCGAACTCCTGCCGACCGTGGGGGGCTGTCACCCTGGAAAGACCGATGGGGACCTGCGAAAGGCGATGCTAAAATTCATCGCCGATTTCGCCAACTGGGATCTGGCTGCGAACCGCACGTATTTCGAAGTCGCCCGGGCGCTGGTGAGGGCGGCGTATCCGGAGGAGCCGCCACTGGTGGTCGATCCCTTTGCGGGCGGCGGCTCGATTCCACTCGAAGCGCTGCGCGTGGGTTGCGAAGCCTTCGCGAGCGATCTCAACCCGGTCGCGTGCCTGATCCTCAAGGTGATGCTCGAGGACATTCCGCGCCACGGGCCGGAGCTTGCGGAGGAACTGCGCCGGGTGGGTGCCGAAATCAAGCAGCAAGCGGAAAAGGAGCTGGCCGAGATCTATCCGAAAGATCCGGATGGATCGGTGCCCATCGCCTACCTGTGGGCGCGGACGGTGAAGTGCGAGTCGCCGAACTGCGGGGCGGAGATCCCGCTCGTGCGCTCGTTCTGGCTCTGCAAGAAGGCGAACCGCAGGCGGGCGCTTCAATATAAGGTTCACCACAGAGGCACAGAGAACACAGAGAATCAAAAATCTCCGTGTGCTCTGTGTCTCTGTGGTGAGTTCCCTCACGTCGAATTTGAGGTCTTCGAGCCGAAGACGGAGAAGGACGTGCCCGCCGGCACGGTGACGCGGGCCAAGGCCACGTGCCTGTGCTGCGGGACGGTGCTGGCGCCCGAGCGGGTGCGGGCGCAACTTTCGGCCCAGCGCGGCGGGGCGGATGTGGTTTTTCACCACAGAGGCACAGAGAGCACGGAGAGGGAAAAAGAGAAAAACTCTGTGTCCTCTGTGTCTCCGTGGTGCAGAGCCAGCGGCGCGCGGATGCTGGCCGTGGTGACCCTCAAACCCGGCGAGCAAGGGCGGCATTACCGGCTGCCCACCGAGCGCGATTACGAGGCGGTGCGCAGGGCGCAGGAGCGCTTGGGAGCGATCCTCGACCAGTGGGAGCGCGGCGGCAAGCAGGGCCTTTGCCCGGTGCCGGATGAGCCGTTGCCGCCTATCGGCACGCTGGGCTTTCGCGTGCAGCGATACGGCATGCTCCATTGGGGCGACCTCTTCACGGCGCGGCAGAAGGTGGCGCTGCTCGAGTTGGGCGCGCGCTTAAGGAAAGCCACAGCGAGCGTTGGCGAGACAGGCTCCGCTTCGCTCTCGCGTCTAGCGGACAAGAACGCATCCCTCGCCGTTTGGAACGAGATCGGGGAGAAGATCGAGCATGTGTTTGGTCGCCAGGCACTGCCCATCGTCTGGGACTTCGCCGAAGTTCCGATCTTTTCTGAGTCAACGGGCAACTTTCTGAGCGGTGTGGATCTCGTTGCCAAGGTGATCCAGGCATGGCCCGGTTCGCGGTCTGGCCAGATCGAGCAGGCGGACGCGACCGAGCACCCGCTTCCCGACGAAACGGCGCAGGTCTGGTTCACCGACCCGCCCTACTACGACGCCGTTCCTTACGCCGACCTCTCGGACTTCTTCTTCGTCTGGCTGAAGCGCGCGCTGCCGGGGCATCCGTTGTTGCGAGACCGCTATGACCCGGCGAACCCGCTCACGCCCAAGACGCGCGAGGCGGTCCAGGACGAAACCAAGAAGGACGACGGCCGGCCGAAGGATCGTGCATGGTTCGAGGAGACGATGGCCAAGGCCTTCGCCGAAGGTCGCCGGGTGCTGCGCGAGGATGGCGTGGGCTCCGTCGTCTTCGCCCACAAGACCACCGAAGGCTGGGAAGCCCTCCTCAATGGCATGATCCGCGGCGGTTGGACGATCACCGGCTCCTGGCCGATCGCTACCGAGCGCCCCGGGCGCCTGCGGTCTCAAGAATCCGCCGCGCTCGCCACCAGCGTCCACCTCGTCTGCCGCCCGCGGCCTGAGGATGCGCCGGTGGGCGACTGGGGCGAAGTTCTGCGCGAACTACCTAAGCGCGTGGGCGACTGGATGGAGCGCCTCCAGTCCGAAGGCGTTCGTGGTGCGGACCTCGTCTTTGCCTGCATCGGTCCTGCCCTGGAGATTTTCAGCCGGTACAGCGGCGTCGAGACAGCTGATGGGCGGGAGGTCAGGCTTGCCGAGTACCTGGAGAAGGTCTGGGAAGTCGTCGGCCGCACGGCGCTGGAACAGGTTCTCGGTACGGCCGAGGCCAAGGCACGGAATGGGGCCGCGGGGGCCGTAGAGGAGGACGCGCGTCTGACGGCCCTCTTCCTCTGGACACTCCAAAGTACCAACGGTGAGTCGGCGCCAGCTGGGGCCGCCGAGCCCGATGAGGATGACGTCCCCGTCGAGGATGAAGAGGAAGAGGAAACCTCCTCGCGGAAGGCGAAGGGCTATGCGCTTGTCTTCGACGTGGTCCGTCGTTTTGCCCAGCCCTTGGGCATCAACCTCCCCAAGTGGGAGGGCCGGATCATCGAGACGAAGAAGGGAGTCGTTCGCCTTTTGCCGGTAACGGAGCGCGCCGGAATCCTGTTCGGCAAGGACGGGGGGGAGGCCGTCGCCCACCGACTGGAAAAGGCCCCCCGGGCGGGCATCCACCAACTGATGCTCTTCACGGAGAACGAGCAAGAGGCGACGGCTAAAGGCAAAGGGCGCGGGCGCAGGAAGGCCGGCGCGGACGTGCCTGACGAGCCCCTGGAGACCAGCCGCGAGGCCACGACCCTCGACCGAGTCCACATGGCGCTGCTGCTCCAGGCCGCCGGTCGCGCCAACGCCCTGCGAGCTCTGCTGAAGGCGGAGCAGGAGCGGGGGCCGGACTTCCTCCGGCTCGCCAACGCGCTCTCCGCCCTCTACCCGAAGGGGAGCGAAGAGAAGCGGCTGCTGGATGCGATGCTCCTGGCGGTGCCGAGATGAAGATGCACCACGGAGACACGGAGAACACAGAGATGGAGTTAAATCGGATAACCGAACAGATAATTGGCGCGGCCATCGAGGTCCACAAGGTGCTGGGGCCAGGGCTGTTGGAGTCCGCCTACGAAGAGCGTTTGTGCCGCGAGTTGAGCCTGCGTGACATCCCCTTCGAACGCCAGAAGCCGCTTGCCGTTGAATACAAGGGCTGCAAACTGGACTGTGGCTATCGCCTCGATCTGCTGGTTGCGGAGGCGGTGGTCGTTGAAATCAAAGCGTGCCAAGCAATCGAACCCATACACGAGGCACAATTACTCACCTATCTGAAACTTGGCAGGTGGAAAATCGGCCTGCTCATCAACTTCAACGTCCCTGTTCTGAAAGAGGGCATCCGCAGGAGGATTCTATGACTTCTCTGTGTCCTCTGTGTCTCTGTGGTGAAGAGAGGGGCTGCTGATGGAGCCTTGGTACAGAGTAGCGACGCCGCGAAAGGAGGTCCGGGAGGGACGGTCCTTCAACCCGGACGAGTTCGCCATCGCCCTCGAACAGGTCGTGGCGAAGACGGCACCGGAGGACTACCGCGACCCGAGGCAATTCTTCGCCCGCACGTGCTTCACCCGGGCCTTGCGCGAGCATGCAGGCATGGTCCTCCGAAGGCTCTCGGGCAAGACCGACAACACCGCGCCGGTCTTGACCCTGATCACCCAGTTCGGCGGCGGCAAGACGCACACGCTGACGGCCCTGTACCACCTCGGCACGAGTGGCGAGAAAGCGTCCGGGTACTCGGGGGTCGCCGATCTGATCCGGGACGCCGGCCTCTCGTCGGTTCCCAAGGCACGGGTGGGCGTGTTCGTGGGGAACGCCTGGGACCCCCAGGATGGCCGGGAGACGCCGTGGATCGACATCGGACGACAGCTCGCCGGGGATGCGGGCGTCGAAGCGCTCGGCACCGCCGCGAAGACCACCCCGCCGGGGACGGAGTCCATCGCCCGCGTCTTCAAAGCGGCGAACGCACCGGTGCTCCTCCTCTTCGACGAGGTGCTCAACTTCCTCAACCGTCATCGCGGCATGGCGGAGTCGTTCCACGCCTTTATCCAAAACTTGACGGTCGCCACTACGGGAACGACGCACGGCGCGGCGGTGATCAGCCTCCCGCGCAGCCAGGTCGAGATGACCGACTGGGACATGCAGTGGCAGGACAAGATCACCAAGGTCGTCCGGCGCGTCGCCAAGGACCTCATCGCCAACGACGAGACGGAGATCAGCGAGGTCATCCGGCGGCGGCTCTTCGAGGACCTCGGAAGCGACCGCACCAGGAAGAAAGTGGCCAAGGCCTTCGCTGACTGGTGCTTCGAACGGAGGGCACAGCTCCCACCGGAATGGACCGCCGTGGACACGGCGGCGACGGAGGCGAAGGCGAGGGAATACCTCCTTCGGCGATTCGAGGCCTGCTACCCGTTCCATCCGGCCACGCTCTCCGTCTTCCAGCGGAAGTGGCAGGCGCTCTCGCAGTACCAGCAGACGCGCGGCACCCTGGCAATGCTGGCCCAGTGGATCGCTATCGCCTCCCAGGAGAGCTTCCGTAAGGCACGCACGGAGCCTCTCATCACGCTCGGGTCGGCTCCGCTCTTTGATCCGGGCTTCCGCAGCGTCATCCTCGGCCAATTGGGCGAGTCTCGGCTCGTCGCGGCCATCGATGCGGACATCGCCGGCGAGCAAGCCCACGCGAGGGCGCTAGACGCCGACACGAAGGGCCCACTGCGCGACATCCATCGCCGAGTGGGAACGGCGATCCTCTTCGAATCCTCCGGTGGCCAGACGGACAAGGTCGCGCACCTGCCGGAACTGCGCTTCGCCCTCGGCGAGCCGGAGGTGGATACCACCTCCGTGGACAACGCCGCCTTTGCCCTGGAGGACAAGTCCTACTTCATCCGCAAGGTGGGCTCGGATGGGTTCAAGATCGGCTACCAGCCCACGATGAAGAAGGTGGTCAGCGACCGCCGCGCCTCTCTGGACGAAGAGACCGAGATCAAGCCCGCCCTTCGAAAGCTCGTCGAGGACGAGTTCCGCCGAGGCGCGAGCATTCCCGTTGTGCCCTTTCCCCGCGACGGCGCCGAGGTGCCCGATACGCCAAAGCTGACGCTCGTCGTGGCCGAGCCGGAGGCCGAGTGGGCGGGCGGCGGATTACTGCGCTCGCAGATCGCGGAATGGACCAAACAACGCGGCAAGTCCCCGCGGCTCTACCCGGGGTCGCTCGTGTGGTGCATCAAGAAGCCGGGTCGGGACCTGCGGGAGAAGGTTGAGCTGTGGCTCGCCTGGAAGCGGGTGGCTCGAGAAGTCGCCGACGGCACCCTTGGGGGCGACTTCGACCGCACCGATCGCGCGGATCTTCAATCGAAAGTCGCAGCCGCGGAAGAGGCTGCGAAAGACGAGGTCTGGGGCGGCTATCGGTTTGCGGTGATCGCCGACCACCAGGAACCGGACGGGCTCAAGACCATCGACCTCGGGGCCGGACACTCCAGTAGCGGCGAGACCCTCTGCGGTAGAGTCATCGCGGCGCTCAAGTCGGCCGCGCTCCTCAACGAATCGGTCGGCGCGGGATACATCGACCGGAACTGGCCGCCCGCGTTGAAGGAATCCGGGGCTTGGCCGCTGGCCAGCCTGCGGCAGAGTTTCCTCAACGGCTCGCTCACGCGGTTGCTCGATCCCGACACGACCCTGCGGGGCAAGATCGTCGAGTTCGTCGCAAGGGGCGACTTCGGACTCGCCTCGGGTCAGAAGGCCGACGGAACCTACGAGCGGGTCTGGTTCCATGAGCCCATCTCCTCGGAGGAGGTCGCCTTTGAGTCGGGGGTCTTCCTGCTGACGAAGGCCAAGGCCCAGGCGCTCAAGGCGGGCGTTCCCGAGCCCGCTCCGAGACCGGAACCGGCTTCTTCCGTGCCGGGTCCCGGACGCGGACCCGAACCCGAACCCGGCCCGGGTCCTACCCCGGGGGTTCAGACGAAGACCATCCGCCTCGTCGGTGCTGTTCCACCCGAGGTGTGGAATCGGCTGGGGACGAAGGTTCTGCCGAAACTCAGGTCGGGCTCCGACCTCAGGGTTGGCGTCGACTTCTCCGTGACGGTCAACCGCGACGTAGCGGGAAGTCTGACGTTCGACCTTCGCCAGATCCTGGATGATTTAGGACTCGCAGACAAGGTGCGGCTTGAGGAGGGCGGCCCAACAACGGCATGCAGCTGACGGCGCTTCGCGCCGCAGCTGATGCTGGGCGTTATGCAGCCACACCGGCTGGTCGCTGCTGGAGAGCCTTGCCAACGTCGTGAGGGCTAGCCCCCAAGGCTACCAGCCCCTTGATCAACAGATCGATCGATACCGAGCGATCGGCCGCCTCCATCTTTGCCACGCGGGATTGACTCGAGCCAAGGCGCTTGGCGGCCGCCACCTGGGAGAGGCCGAGGGCGGTGCGGCGCGCCCGAAGTGCATGGCTCAGCCGGAGTTTCATCTCGACAATTGCCGCCTCATCCGGGGTCAGGCCCAGGAACTCTGCGGTTGAACCGACCCGCCAGCCCTTGGCCTCCAGCTTGCGTTGCTTGCGCTTGTCCATCGTGACTCACTCCTTGGCGGCCTCATCGTACTCCCGCAACCGTTGTCGGCACACCTTGATCACCGGCGCGGGAAGCTTTGACGTCTTCTTGCTAAACACCGCGACGATCACCACGGCGTCGGCATCGAGCCGATAAATGATTCGCCAGGTGGCGGTCGTGTCCAGGATTCGCAGTTCGTGGCACCGCGAACCGATCTCCGGGAGGGGCCGGGAGTGCGGCAAGCCAAGCTTGTCGCCTCTCTGCAGGCGGCGCAGAAGCGCTCCGACCTCAACCCTTGCCGCGGGGAAGAAAGGTGGGGTCTTGATCTCGCCATGGAGCCAGACCAACGGTTTGTCCCAGGATCATGGCGCATCTTATGTCATGTGTGACATATTGTCAAAAGGCTGCATAACCGAGTACGTTAGACGTACAAAGGTGACCCATGGCGACCGGCCGTGACAATCAGCTCACGAAGCAGGTCGGCGAGTATCTCGTGGCGGCCGAGGTCTGTAGGCGCGGGTTCATTGCCGCCACGTTCACAGGAAACGTCCCCCACCACGACATCATCGCCTCAGACGGGAGCGGTGGGCACCAAGCGGTTCATCCCGGATGTTGCATCGCGATTGGGTATTGAGCAAAAAGGAAGCACCCTTTCTGAGTGATCCTGAAAGCTTAACCGTGGTCGACCCACGAGAAAGGGCTCATCAACAGGGTGCAAACACGACATAGCAAAAAGGCCGTCCGCGTAACGTCATCTCCCAGGGAAACGCCAGGATCGCCTTCACCGGGAAAGCGGTCACGTCGCTGCCGGCGGCATGACGCCGATTTCCCGTGCGCTGGAGCATGTTGCGGTCCGCGGCGATTTGCAGCTCCTCAGCGCCGATTTGGAACCCGGCAACCATCATGCAATTGCCCGGCCCTTCATCTTCGGGCGTCGGCCGGCCGAGATGTGCCGGAGGCATCATCTGGGGCTGGAGCGGATGGTCAGCGGGTTGAGTTGAGCGCGTGCGTACGGCCGGGACTCCTATCATCCGCAATGCCAAGATATGGGTTAAAGACGACCGGGCAAATCCCGCTGGTTCCCCCTTTCTTCGAACACTTCGGCAAGCGCCTGATCGAATCCCCGAAAATCTGCTTTTTGGACTTCGGTCTTTCGGGCTATCTGCTCGGGATCGAATCCGAGGCGTTGCCGAACCGCTCCCCGTTTTCAGGCCCGCGGTTCGAAACCATGGCGGCATCGGAAATTGTCAAGGCCTGAATCAACCCGGGAAGACCGCGCGCGCTCCATGTTTTCGCAACCCAAAGGGGCTCGAGGCGGATTTTGTGGCTCTGCGGGGGGGTCGGCGGCTTTTTCTGATCGCGGCCAAGGCTTCACGGACGCCAACGTCCCCAATGGGCGAACCCATGCCCCGCCTGGCCAAAGCGGTCTCGGACGACCGCATCGAGAGCGTGGCGGTTCATCGCTCTCCGAAAGAGCCCGGAGGGAACGCCGTGAACGCGGAACATTCCCTCCGATCCCGCCACCCTATCGTCCTTTCTGAAAACCCTGCCCGGCAGGCCGTCCGCTTGAGGCGGCTTAGCCGCACACCTTGCGGTCGTGCCGCGCCCCGTGCCGCACGAGCCTGTTGCGTTGGGCGGAGGTGAACTGCCCCCGGCCGAGCGCTTCTCGACCGATGCCGTCGCGAAACCCCTCGCGCTTTTCGGTCTCGAGCGGCACCGGGTTGTGGGCGAGCAGGATGCCGTTTTCTGAAAGCCGCTCGATTGCTCGCCGGGGAAATTTGCGCTTCTTCCAGGATGCCCGATGCGGCAGGAAGAGGCCAAGCCGGATCAGGCCGGGCGGTCAGGCCACGCAGAGTCCCCAGGCTCGGCGTACTCGCCGTGGGTCAGGCGCCGAGGGCTGGCGAGCGCGGTGGTGCATGCGGGCCGCAGCGCAAAGCGTTTCGAACACCCCTCGGCCTTCAAATCCGTCCCGATCCGTCCGAGAGCGGCATGCCGCGCTTCAGGGCCGAGGCGAGATACCGTCCCGGCCGGTCTTCGATGGAAGGGGGCTCCAGGCCGGCGCGGGCGAACAGCTCCCCCATGAGCGCGGGGGGCGGCAGGATGTCGTCGGCGACCGCCTCGTGGCCGCCGTGGTGGCGGGCGAGCTCCTCGCGGGAGAGCAGGTGCGCGATGACGAGCCTGCCGCCCGGCCGGAGCACCCGCGCCATCTCCGCGAGGGCGAGGGCCGGGTCGTCGAAGTGCGGGAAGGCGGCGAAGCAGATCACGCGGTCGAAGACGGCGGCCCGGAAGGGCAGGCGGTGGCCGTCGGCCTGCAGCACGAGGTCCCGCGGCGAAAGGGGCTTCTCGCGCGCCTTGCGCGCCATGGGCAGCGAGAGGTCGAAGGCGACGACCCGGCCCGCGGGGCCCACGGCCCGGCGCAGGTAGGGGATCAGGACCCCGGGGCCGGTGCCCACGTCGAGGACCCGTGCGCCCGGGGTGAGATCGAAGCAGGGCAACAGCTCGAGGAGCCGGCCGCGCACCTCTTCCGGGTAACAGCTCGCCTCCCAGTCGGAGGCACGGGCGTCGAAGAAATCCCGCCGCGCGCGGCCGGATGCCATCGCCTTCCCCCCTTTTTCAGAAACGCAGCTGCACGCCCGCCATCCCGTTGATCCCCGGCATGGGGTAGCCGGGGCGGTAGGCGTAGTTCGTGTCGGTCAGGTTTTCCCCCGCCACGAAGAGCTCCCCGGACGCCTTCCAGGCGGGAAGGTCGAATCCATAGGCGATCTTGCCGTTCACCACCAGGAATTCGTCGGCCTCCTGGGCGTTCGCGGCGTTCAGCCGCCTGGCCTGGGAGAGGACATGGAAGTCGCTCAGGTACTGGCAGTCCAGGCTCAGGCGGAAGCGCTCGAGGAAGCGGAAATTCAGCCCGGCGCTCGCCGTGAAGTCCGGGGCGTAGGGGAGATCCGCGGGGTCGGTCTCGAGCAGCGTCACCCCGCCGAAGAGCGCGAGGTCCGCAAAGGGAAACAGCGTGAGCGTCGCCTCGACCCCCTTGATCCGGTAGGTTTCGACGTTGCCGTACTTCGGCGGCGGCGGAGGGGGCGGGACGACCACGTAGCGGTCTTTGCCGTCGTCGTAGAAGAAGGTCACATCCGCCACGGCGAGCCTGCCGAGACGATGCCGGAGGCCGACCTCATAGTGGTCCACGGTCGCGGCGTTCAGCTTCTTCCAGGTGTCCCGCAGCGCAGGCGTCACCTTTTCCGAGAAGACGATCACGTCCAGCCCCGGGTAGATCACCCCGCGGGAATAGCCGGCGTGCAGCTCGGTGTCGCGATACCCCAAAATCAGCCCCACATGCGGCGCCCACTCGGCGTCGAACTCGGTGGTTCGCTGAGCTTTTTCGGCCAGGATGTAACTCAGTACCAAGCACCTACCTACCAAACGAACCTCACAAGCGGCTCAGGGCTTGGTCCATTGCTCAACCTCGCTGTTGACTATGCGCTCACTGATGCTCTGGGAATTCAGACACGACTTGGCTATGATCAAAAGCATTTTACCACGAGCGGATTTTTGGATTCACCCTGCGAAACTCCGCCAAGAAGTGGGCTATTCATTCCCACGCGAGTCGAACACACAACTTCCCAAACTATCGCATACTGGACTGGCGGCGTTGCACTCCGCTATCGCTTCGAGGAGAACTGGGTGGTCCTTGCCGGCGCGACCTACCACAGCCGAAGTAATGCCTCGTTTACCGAGACTGACTCAATCACCAGCGGGACGTGCCAATTCTACGACGACGTTGGCAATGCTATTGGTCAACGGCGCCAGGAATCTGGCTCGAACACCAGTGCATTCAACGCTGCTCGGTGGTCAATCGACCTCAGTGTTGGCTACCGCATCCCCTTGAGCGAGAATATCGTCTTTCTCCCTCGTCTGGCGGGACAAGTGTTTCTCACTCCTCTGGCTGGTGATAACCTCAGCTTCGGCTACCATCCTGTGCTCGGGCAGGTCTACGCATTCACGAACCGGCGATTGCACGCCCTGCAACTCGTGCTTGGATTGTGGTTCAACCTATAACGGAGGCGCATCCCATGAAGCGGTGGATTCTGGTTTTGGCTGCTGCTCTACCAATCGCTGTGATGGCTCAAATTCAACAGCGGACGCTGCGACCAACGGTCGAAATTTTCCCGTTTGAGTACAATAGCGCTGGCGACGATTTCTGCCCAGCGATAACCCACAACGGCGCTACGCTCTATTTTACCTCCGATCGGTCGGGAGAGCAGCGGATCTACGTCTGCCGCTCCCGCGGTGGCCAATGGCGAAGCCCTGACCGCATTCGCACGCTTGGCGATGCAAAACAGGTTGGCTGCCCCACCCTCACACCCGATGGGCAATTAATGATCATTTCTGCCTACCAACACGAGTCTGGTTCTGAAGGCAGGACGGATCTCTACGTCAGCAAGCGCACCGAAGGGTACTGGGACAAAGCCGTCCCACTGGGTGCACCGCTCAACTCGAGCGCATGGGATTCGCAAGCATCGCTCTCGAGCGATGGGCGCACGCTCTACTTTGCCAGCGACCGCCCCGGCGGGAAAGGAGGAATTGATCTGTACCGCTCTCGCTGGCTCGGTGGTCGCTGGTCTGCTCCAGAACCGCTTAGCGAGCTCAACACCGAATTCGACGAAATGACCCCTTCGATTGCACCAGACAACAAAACGCTCTATTTCGCCAGTAATCGTCCGGGTGGTCTTGGAGGCTACGATATCTATGTGGCACGATTGCAGGGCACACGGTTTTCCCAGCCACAGAATATCGGCACACCCATCAACTCCTCCGACAACGACATTAGCTATATCGCGCTGCCTAATTCCACGACAGCATACTTTGCCAGTGATCGCGCCGGGGGCAATGGCGGCTACGACCTCTACCGCGCCGTTCCTAATCCCGAAATGCCCGAGCCAGTCGTCACCATGCATGGAATCGTTCGCAACAGCACAACGCAGATTCCCGTCGGCGCAGACATCATCATTACCGACTTGAAAACACGGCAGAAGGTCGCCACTCTACGCAGCGACGACGAAACCGGCGAGTATTACGTCACGCTCACCGCAGGTCGGAGCTATGCAGTGACAGCCTATCATCCCGACTATCTTTTCTACTCCGAGCAAATCGAAGTCCCAACCGACGAACGCGGTCGGGACCTGGAAAAGAACATTGACCTTGCACCGATCGCCAGCGAAAGCGCTACCCGACTTTTGGTCTTTTTCGATTTCGACAAAGCAGACCTCAAGGAGGAGTCACTGCCCGAACTTGATCTGGCAGCAACGTTTCTGCGCGAACATCCAGAAGTCAAGATTCGCATCGAAGGCCATACCGACGACGTCGGTAGCGACGACTACAATCTCCAGCTTTCGCGTCGCCGTGCTGAGGCGGTCAAAAAATACCTGGTCAGCAAAGGGATAGATGAAAAGCGCATCTCAACGGTCGGCTATGGCAAATCGCAACCCAAAGTCAAGGATACATCCCCCGAAGCACGCGCCCAAAACCGCCGCGTGGAAATGAAAATTGTTGCAAAGTAGCGTGCGGCGCAAACGCTACAAACTCACCATTGAATACGACGGCTCACGGTATCGCGGATGGCAACTTCAGCCGAACGCCCGGACAATCCAGGGCGAGATCATTGCCGCATTGCGTAGGGCTAGCGGTGATGCCACTGCGACGTGTACTGGTGCTGGACGCACCGACGCAGGAGTCCACGCACTGGGTCAAGTAGCACATACTGACCTGACAACGGACTTCCATCCAGGCGAACTCTGCACTGCACTCAACCAGTATTTAGCCCCCGACATACACGTGCTTCGGGTCGAGCCTGTCCCGCACTGGTTCGATGCCCGGCGCAGTGCTGTCGCGCGGAGCTACCTCTACCAGATCGCTCTGCGTCGTGGCGCATTCGTCAAAGACTACGCATGGTGGGTGCAATCGCCGCTCGATATTGCCCGTATGCAGCATGCCGCCGAGCTGCTCGAGGGGATGCATGATTTCCGCTCCTTTGCCCGAGCTGATCGGGGCACGCGCTCCTACCGAGTGCTACTCGAAGAAATTCGGATTGAGCAACACGGCCAGTTGGTAGTGGTGCGTTTGACGGCGTCCCATTTTCTGTGGCACATGGCGCGTGCAATTGTCGGGACGTTGGTTCGCGTCGGTACCGGCACAGTTAGCGACGACGTGCTGCTGGACTACCTTGAGCATCCATCACCAGAGCCGCTCCGCTACTTGGCGCCGGCAGCGGGCTTGTTCTTGGAGCGCGTGTACTATGCTGGCGATCCGAGGGGCGGACCCATCACACCGTTGCTCCTGCTGCGTTAGGCAAGCGCGTATTCCTTGAGCAGCTCGCGGGCAATGACGATGTGTTGAATTTCGCTGGTCCCTTCGTAAATCTCGGTGATCTTGGCATCCCGAAGGTACCGCTCGACTAAGTACTCCCGCACGTACCCATAGCCACCGTGCACCTGAATTGCATCGAGAGCATTCTCGACAGCAACACGAGAGGCAAGCAGTTTTGCTTGAGCAGCTTCCTTGACGTAGGGTTGGTGCTGATCCTTGAGCCACGCTGCTCGGTAAGTCAGCAAACGTGCGGCATCGAGTTTGGTTGCCATGTCAGCCAGTTTGAATTGGATCGCCTGGAGTTCCGCTATTGGCCTGCCGAAAGCATGCCGCTGCTGCGAATACTGGAGCGCTGCTTCGAACGATGCAGCCGCAATACCGAGTGCTTGCGCTGCAATGCCAATTCGTCCCCCGTTGAGGGTTTCCATCGCGATCTTGAATCCACGCCCGACTTCACCTAAGCGGTTGGAGTCGGGAACGCGGACGTTGTCGAATCCCAGCGAACAGGTATCGCTGGAGCGAATACCCAACTTGTCTTCCTTTGCACCGTGCGTAAATCCTGGAGTTCCCCGCTCGACCAGAAAGCAGGTTATGCCACGGTGCCGCAGCTCGCGGTTCGTCTGCGCAAAGACCAAGTACACGCTGGCTGTTGTGCCGTTGGTGATCCAGTTCTTTGTGCCATTGATGACCCATTCATCTCCTTCACGGGTGGCAGTCGTATGCTGCGAGGTTGCATCCGATCCCGCTTCGGGCTCCGACAGGCAGAACGCACCGATTATTTCTCCTTGTGCCAAGGGACGGAGGAAGCGTTCCTTTTGCTCATCGGTGCCATAGGTTTCGATCGCCCAACAGACCAGAGAATTGTTGACCGACATAATCACGCCGACGCTGGCATCTACTTTGGAAATTTCCTCCATTGCCAGAACATAGCTAATGCAATCGAGGCCGCTGCCACCCCACTCAGGGGAGACCATCATCCCCAAAAAGCCCAGTTCACCAAGCTTGCGCACAATCTCGGCGGGAAACTCGCCTGTTCGATCGCGCTCGACTGCGGTCGGAGCAATTTCGTTGAGCGCAAATTCCCGCGCTGTCTGGCGGATCATTTCATGCGTTTCAGATAATTCCAGCGAAAACATCGTTCAGTCCGAATGTCGGTATGACAAGCAATGGCAAAAATGCGAATTTTGCGTTGTACACCAACCGCTCGATAGTGACGGTGCCACCAGAGCGCACACCCTTTCGCGAACGACTCCACCACCCAACGCCGCTGATTGCTGTTGGATCGGTTGAGCAGGAAACCCAGAGCCGCATTGCGGCGAACCACTTCCACCACCGCCTTTACAAAGGCATCTTCCGGGAAGCCTGGCATGAGGAGCCCTTCCATGGACCGCTTAAAGCGGCGGGCATTCTGGTCGGGCCTGAATATGGCAAGACCTCCATCCATCTGAGGCAGGGCCTTAAGG
>Ga0101944_10001815_pt1 | contig 39919 bp, 27 predicted proteins | sample DewCreD2012metaG_FD_75245 | JGI IMG/M metagenome (GOLD analysis project Ga0101944, IMG submission 75245) | Hot spring sediment bacterial and archeal communities from British Columbia, Canada, to study Microbial Dark Matter (Phase II) - Dewar... ... | reverse complement strand
GGCGAGGGCGGCGGGATTCCCGCGGCCCACCGTGCCGGGGCGTTCCAGCCAATGATGTGGCTTGGCGATGCAGGCCGCGCCCTCCATCCCGCCGTAGGTCTCCCAGATGACCAGGCCCCACCACTCCATCATCTGCCGCTTCACCTCGACCGGGCACGGCGCGGCCGAGTGCACGACGACCTGGAGACTCGAGACGTCGTACCGACGGCGGGTCGTCTCGGGGAGCCGCAGGAGCCGCACGAACTGCGTCGGCACCATGTACGCGGTGGTCACGCGAAACCGCTCGATCGCAGCCAGCGTGGCCTCGGGATCGACCACGTTGATGTTGCCGATTTGCTGGTAGGCCACGTTGATGGTGACCGTCTCCGAGCTGTTGGCCCCGAGGTCCAAGCGCCACAGCGTCGGCGTAAGGTTGCCTGCCGAGGCGTTCATGGGGATTGCCAACAAGAGCCGCGTGTTCTGGCCGTCGCGCTTGTTGTTGGCCTGATTGTCCGCGGTGAGGACCGTGTTCGTGCGTTGCACGTTGGGATCCGTGTCCCAGCGAGTAAACATCACGCCGTTGGCGTCGCCGCGCAACAGCCCGGCGACCTCGTCGAGGATCGCGCGGAGCCGTCCGATCTGGGCCGGGGTGGCCCCGTTGTTGTAGGCCCGGTACAAGACGTCCTCGATCGCCCCGTCCACGTCCGAACTCATCGAAGAGTAGCCCGCGGTCCCCAACAAGGATTCGGTCGCGGGATTGAAGAACGCCATCAGGTCCGGGTTGGTCGTGTCGTTGATGTAGGCCGCGAAAAACCTGCCTGGAATGTTGACCCGGTTCGAAAGATCGACGCCGTAGCCGTCGTAGGTGGCGATCAGGTCGCCGTCGGCGTCGAAGCCCATCTGGGGACCGACCTGGTCGAGCGACCAGTTGGCCGTTCCCAAGCCGGCGCCCGTTCCCGAATTGATGCGGAACGGGGCGCGGAGCGTGGTCCCATCGACTTTGAAGACCTGGGCCTGCGAGTCCATTGTCGAGCCGCCGCCAAGGTTGTCGGCGGCGATCACGTTCCAGGCAATGGCGAGATTGTTCGCCGGGTCGAAGGCCAGGCTGGGGTCGCTGCCGGCCAACGGTCCCAGCGGCAGGAAGCTCCCCGGCGAGCCGGTCTGGTCATAGATCAACGCTGATACCAGGGTGGTGTAAGGCCCGCCCTGGAAAAACGCGGGGTCTTGGGTCCATTCCCAGGCCAGGGCAAAATGGCCGTCGGGGCTGAGCGCCACCGCCGGATTGAGGTACACGGCCGTCACATCGGGCGTTTCCGTCGGGGCGAGGGCCTCGCTTCCCACCGGGTCGCCGTCCCGGTTGAAACGCTGGAACGCGATGCGGTTGAAGTAGCTCAAGTCTTGGCCCACGTTCGCCCACGCGATGACGAAATTGCCGTCCATGTCCATGCCGATCGCGGGGGTCACCTGGCGGTTCGTGGTCGTCGTGTTCACGCGGAACGTCGAATCCGATTGGTCCGCCACCGTCACGGCGACCTGAACGTCGGCGGGCGTGGTCCACGCGTCGTTGACGATGTCGATCTCCGGCATGTCGAGCCCCGCCTGACGCCCGCCGAACGTGATTTCGAACTGGTACGGGTCCACGCCCGAAATCTGCCGCACGCGGGCGCCGCTGTAGCCCGCCATGATCAGGGTCGCTTGAATGTCGGTGGCCACCTTGCCCAGCGCGCGGCTGTCAAACGTGATCGGCTCGCTGGTCACCAGCTCGTTGGTCACCCAGTTGGGAATCTGGATCCGGAACGTGCCCGCCAAGGGGCCGGGCTGATTCGGATCGAAGGTGACCACCTGGATGTCGTTCACCCAGCTCCGCACGCCCTCAGTGACGAAGCCCCGCACGCTCAAGGGATCGTCCACCATGCCCATGGGCGAGAACCGCCGGGCGAAGATGTCGGAGACGCTGCCGGGATTGGCCGCGTTGGAAATGTCGCTCTCCCAGGTGATGACGAAGTCGCCGTCGGCGTCCATGGCGATGGCGGGATTGCGCTGATCGAGCGGCTCCGGCTCGCCCGTGACCGGATTGACGGCCTCCGGCGGATTGACGCGGAACTCGCGGCTGGACTGCTTCATGGTCTTCACCGGCACGGCGGGCAACTGCGGCGTCAGGTCCGCCCCGTTGTCGGCCCGCACCTCGGTGATTTTCATCAATGGCACGTCCTGCTTGGCGTAAGCCCCGGTGAACGTGATGTCGAACACGGTGCCCAACGCGTACCCTTGCGAAGTCAAGTCGACCGGCCTCACCGACACGGAAATCGGTTTGCGTGTGGACAAGGGAGCCGAGTAAGGGGCAGGAGCCGGGTTAGAGTAACCCGCGGGCGCCTGGACGGTTACCGGGCCTAGGATGTAGTCTTGCGCGGTCTGTTGGGCGAACGCCCTCTCGATCTGGGCCGCCGTGGCTTGGGCCGCGCCCCAGGCGTCTAGCGACGGCGTGTTGAGGCTGGACGCCACGGTGATGTTCGAGATCAGCGTGGGCTGGCGGATGGTCGAAACCACCGCCGCGGGGAAGAAACCCGACGTATAGGCCTGATCGACCACCACGATCAGCGGCTGGTCCTTGCCCTGCGAGGCGTCGCCGAAGTAGACGATGTACGTGTGCGGATCGGTGGCCTCGACCACGCAGTCGGCCAGCGCGCCCCCGAGACCGCGAAGCTGCGTCTGGAGGATCGCCTGCGGGCGGATCGACGGATCGGACGCGCCAAAATTGTTCTCATTGAAAACAACCGTGGTCTTTTCGTTGTTGTCGATGAGGCCGTTGTCGTTCAGGTCAAAGCCAAGAATGATCGTGCCTTGGATTTTTTCCGGGTTGCGAGTAAATACCTCATCTTGCGGGATGGTGGAAAACACCGGGTTCGTGGCGGTGATCGAGATCTTCTGGACCTCGTTGCCCCCCCACCGCAACGAGAACTTGCCGTTGGTGAGCGGCGCCGGGTTGTTGTTGGCCAACACGCCGGCGGGGAGAAAGATCCGCTGGACTTCGTCGGTCAGGTATCGCGCGTAGATGTTCAGGTCGGACTGCGCCAACCCGGTTCGAGGGTCGATGGCGGGAAGGCCGGTGTTCGGGTCGATCACCGGATCGTTGCGGGTCCAGGTCACGACGAAGTCGCCGTCATTGTCGCCCGCCAACGCCTTGGCCGCATCGGTGAACTGGGACCGCGCCGGGTAGTCTGCCCGAAGGTTCGGTTCCGGAAACGCCGCGTTGTACAAGTCCAACTGTTGCGAGGCCAACATGTCGGACAAGTCCGCGGGACTGACGGTGAGCAGTTCCCTGGACTCCAGCGGGTCGAATTGCAGGCGGCGGGGACGCGCCCTCTTGCGCGATCCACCCCAACGCTTTCCTGGGCTCCCGGTTGCGCCGGACCGACCGCCGGATCGGCGTTTGGAAGCGCTCGCCGCGAAAAGACGCGAAAATCGGAACAACGACATGACGCTATCTCCCCTGAAGCTCAATTCCGGGTTCCGGAAGCCGAATGCCTGGTTGCTCGTCCCCAACCAACAAACCGCGTGAACCGGCGCAAAGGCCGGGATTCGTCGGGCGGATTGCCCACGACCGAGCCAGGACGAGGTTCGACGGCCGCGATCCGCCGCGGCGATTCCCCTGCCCGACCCGCGAGACGGTCCAACGAAAATCGGGGAGCCCAGAACGATGCGCCGGCACGTCGAAACGGTCCCCGCCGCGCGGTGCGCACCTGGTGGCTGATCCCGGCAGGCTGACGCATACGGTACCTGTCCTCCCAAGGCAACCCCGCGCCTTGACCAACGGCGGCCGTACTTCGTCAGGGCACATTCCCAGCCGGGAATGGGACACTCGGGCGTGTACCCAACCCTGTCGGCCCGGACGCACTGCGCCCGGATCCCCTCTTCTCATTGTTCCAGCCTCTTCGGCCGAGCCATGGTCTGACGGGCGCCTTGCACGCCCCAGCCCGTGGCCCTGCCTCATTTAATGAAAACCAATTCCTTCAAACCTGTCAAACACTTTCCAGGAAAGTGCCCGAACGAGACGGCCGAGTCCCTAGAACACCTCGAGAGAAGCCCCCTGACGAGGCACCCCAAATTATCCAAACACCTCAAAACGGCAAAGCGATACCATTTCGCCTGTTTTGACATGCTCGCCCTTCATCATGATTGGGAAGTTCCCCCGCGTCAAGGATTATCCTTTCCGCTACCCGCCGGGCATGGCTTTGCAGCAACGCACCCTCTATAAAGGAGTTGATTGCAAACTGCAAGCGAGACCTTGTCAGCCAGCAAGACCTTATTGGAGCCGTTGGTTCCGGGATAAAGTTCCGATGCTCGCGGCGAGGTCCGCGAAAACGGGACCTTCCCTTTTCAGGGAATACCATATCCCCCGATAATTCCTTTTTGTGGCTGAGGTACGCAAGATGAGATACGGCAACCGGTTCTTGCCGCGGGCCGCGGTGTTCGCTTGGGCGTTGAGCGTCTGGGCAGTGCTCGTCGCGCCAGGCCTCGCCGCGGAGCAGGCAGAAAAGGCCCCGGCCGCGAAGGCCGAGAAGAATCCGTTCGTCCGGCTTGCCCGGGACGCCAAGAACCAGCCCATTGCCCTGCAAACCGCCGTGGTCCGCCACGTTCCCCGCGACGCCAACCAGAGTTCGCCGACGGTCGACCTTGTGGCGGCGGTGCACATTGGCGACCGGGAATACTATGAGGAACTGAATCGGCTCTTCACGCAGTACGAGGCCGTGCTCTACGAGCTGGTCGCCCCGGAAGGCGCCCGGATCCCCAAGGGCGGCGGCCCGCCGAGCACGCACCCGGTGTCGATCTTTCAGGACGCGATGACGCGGGTGCTGGAATTGGAGTTTCAACTTCGGGCGGTGGACTACACGAAGCGGAATCTGGTCCACGCCGACCTGTCTCCCCAGCAGTTCGCGGCGGCGATGCGCGACCGCGGGGAGTCGTTCTGGACGATCTTCGCGCGGATGTTGGGCCACGCGCTGGCCGATCAGAAGGACTACACGGCCGCCGATTTCCGGCTGGTGATGGCGCTGTTGGACAAGAACCGGGCGATGGCCCTCAAAAGGGTCCTCGCCGAGGACTTCCTCGATCTGGAAAGTTCGATCCAGGCGATCGAGGGCCCGAAAGGCTCGGCGATCATCGCCGACCGCAACGCGGCCGCCATGAAGGTGTTGCGCAAGCAGATCGAATCGGGCAAGAAGAAGATCGCCATTTTCTACGGGGCCGGCCACATGAACGACTTCCAGGCCCGGCTCCGCGACGAATTCGGCCTGACGCCCTCGACCACGCGCTGGCTCGTGGCGTGGAACCTCCAGGGGCCAGACGGAAGCAAGAAGCCATAGGACCTCCCTTGCCGCCTCGCAGTCCCGAAGCCTTTCGCTTGACCCATTTTCTCCGCGGCGAACCGGAGACCTGGGAGTTTGACCAGGCGCGCGTGGTGCTCGGGCGCAACGCCGATTGCGATCTCGTGCTGGCGGCCAGCGACGTGTCCCGCGTGCACGCGGTGATCGAGCGCGACGCCGAGGGCTGGGTGCTCAAGGACTTGAACAGCCGCTTTGGGACCTTCGTCAACCATAAGCGCGTGGCGGCCCATCGCCTGGTGTCCGGCGACCGGATCACGCTCGGCGGCGGGGCGACCGAGCTGGAATTCGAGGCGCCCTGCGAATCGGCGGAGTCGCCGCGGGTGTGGTTTCGGGCGGGATCGCCCCGCGACCAGATCCGCATGACGCTGGCCGTCGAGGACTGGGAGCGGTCGATGGGCCGTTCTCCACGGGCCCGGCGGGCCGCGGGGCTCTCGCCGGCGGGCGAGGCCCCGTCCCCGGCCCAAGGCGCCGAGGGCCGGCCGCGGCCGCCCGGGGAAATCCCGCTCTTCTGCCTCTTCCAACACGTCGGCGAGGTGCTGCTCACCAGCGCCAACCTGGACGAGATGCTCGGCAAGGTGTTGGACCTGGCCATGGAGAACCTTCCGGCCCAGCGGGGATTCATTTGCCTCTGCGATGAGGCGGCCGACAACATCCAGCCGAAGGCCGTGCGGGTCAAGGGGCTCGCGCGGGGCGAATCCTTGGCGATCAGCCGCACCATCGCCCGCGAAGCGATCCGCGCGCGCCAAGCCTTGTTGGTCGACGACGCCCCGGCCGACCGCCGCTTCGCCCTGGCCGGGAGCGTGATGCGCATGGAGATCCGGGCGGCGATGTGCGCGCCGTTGCATCACGCGGGCCGGGTCGAGGGACTGATCTACGTCGATACGCGCGACGAGGACGGCGCGTTTGTCCCCGAGGACCTCGAGCTGCTGGCCGCCCTGGGGTCGCTCACCGCCGTAGGCATTCTCCAGTCGCGGCTCCGCGAGGAAGTGGAACGGGAAAAGGCCGTGTTCGCCCGGCTGTCGCGCTACAGTTCCCCTCGCGTCATCGAGCAAATCGTGGCCAGCGTCAACACGCCGGATGGGACCATGCTGGCGGCCCAATGCGAGGTCAGCGTCCTGTTCGCCGACTTGAGCGACTTCACCAGCCTGGCCGAAAGCTGCACTCCGGCCGAGGTCGTGTCGCTGCTCAACGGCGTGTTCGAGCGCCTGGCCGCCGCGATCTTCCAGTTTGACGGGACGCTGGACAAATTCCTCGGCGACGGCGTGCTCGGCGTGTTCGGCGCTCCGGTGCCCCAGGCGGACCACGCCGACAGGGCGATTTCCGCCGCGCTGCTCATGCGCCGATGGCTCGAGGAACGCGGACTTTGCGGACCGCGGGGAGAACCGATCCAGATGCGCATCGGCATCCATTCCGGGCCTGTCGTGGCCGGGGACATCGGTTCGCCGCTTCGCAAGGATTACACGGTGGTGGGCGACGCGGTCAACATCGCCAGCCGATTGCAGTCGTCGGTGGCCAGGCCGGGCCAAATCGTCGTCGGCCAAACCACCTATGAGCTGGCCCGCGGCCGCTTCGAGTTCGAGCCGCTTCCCGAAATCCGGCTCAAGGGCAAGGAGCAGTTGGTGCGGCCGTACCTGGTCGTTGGCCCGAGCCAGGACTCCACCGGCGAATTCTTTCAGACGATAGGAGCAGTCCGATGAGTTCCGACACCCCGAAGCCCTGGATTTCTCGCGTGGGCGAGACCGCCGGCGTGGTGTGGCGAACGCTCGACAGCGGCGGACCGATGAGCATGGCCAGGCTGGTCAAGGCGACAGGCCAACCGCGCGACGTGGTCATGCTCGCATTGGGCTGGCTGGCGCGCGAAGACAAAATCGACATCGAGGACGACGGCCGCGCGCGGATCGTCCGGCTTCGCTAGGCGGCCGCCGGGCCACCAACGCCCCCGTCCCCGCGCGGCGGAAACGCCGCCTGAATTCCCTCATCCCTGGCCCCTTTTCCGCTCCGAGGGGCCGGGGCCTGGTGTCCCAGACGCTTACTTGGCGTCCGTGGCCTTCTTTTTCTTGGACGAACGCGCGGCCGCCTTGAGTTCTTCGATCTTCTTCTTTTGCTCCGGAGAGAGGAGGGCGTAGATCTTTTCGTCGCGGGCCTTGGTCAGGGCCTCGATCTCCTTGCGGAGCTGGCTGATCTTCGGATCGTACTCGGCCTGGATCGCGTAGATCTTGTCGCGCAATTCCGGCGTGACCACGGCGCCGAAATAGGGCGGCAACCTTCCTTTGGACTGGCCCGCCTTGGCGCCTTTGACCTTGGCGGTCGCCGGCTTGCCTTCCGCCGGAGCGGCGGCCGGGGCCACGTTCTTGTCGGCGGGCGCCGCGGCCGACTCCGCCGCCACCGCCCGAGCGGCAATCCAAGCGTCCGCGGCCCCCGGGGCCATCATCCCCAAAACCGCCATCCCCGCCCAACCCAACACCACGGCCAACGTTGCGCGTCTCATCGAGCTGTCTCCGAAAATCGAAGTAGCCAACCGTAACCGTTCACGGGGACTGTCCCGATTTTCGCGGCGAAGTCCGCGAAAACGGGACTGTCCCCCTTGGCCGGTCCGGCCTGTGAACGGTTACACCCAACCAGTCCCGAGGGTCTTCAGGGCCCCCGCCGAATAGTCCCCAGCATACTCCGCGAAACGTCGGCGTTCAACGATTTTCTGTAATTGTTCCCAGGCCGGCGACTGGCCGATTCTTCGGCCCATTTCGGGCGGAAGAAAGCGGTCGATCTCCTTCCCGGCCAAGGAAACAATCCCATCTTCGCGGACTTCGCCGCGAAAATCGCGACCGTCCCCGGCAAGGCGAAAAACGGGACAGTCGCCGTGAACGGTTGCGATTTTTTCAGTCCGGCTGGCGGCGAGGGCCGTCTCGCGCCCGCAAGGCCAGGCGGCCCCGCGTGGCGCGGATCCGACTCTACCCTGTTTCCGTCCCTCCAGGTATAAAGGGAAATGCGAGGTGGCTGGCGGTTGCGGACAGCCTCGCCGGAGGCGACGGTTCCTCGGGAATGATTCGGGGATGCGCGCCGGGGGGCCTCCCCTTTTTGCCCTTGCCGGCGAGGGGCCGGCGGGTGAGCATGTCCCCGGCCCGCGAACGATCGCCGCCAGACGGTCTTCCTTCCAGATCCTCAGGGAGCAAGCGCGATGTGGATTCCAGTTCTCCGAAACATGGTCGCCGGGCTGTGGGTCGCGGCGGCAACGGTTTTTTTGGCGGCGCCGACGACGGGCGGCTCGGCCGCGGCCGCCGAGGCGGCGGCCTCGCCCGAGGCCAAGATCCCCGAATTGGAAGAGGCGGCGAAGTCGTTCCGGATTGGCGACTATGACGGGGCGATGCGGGCGATGCAGGCGGCCGCCAAGAAACATCCCGACCTCCCGCCCGCCGAGGTCATGATGGCCAGTTGGTTCGCCGCGGGCAATCAACCCGCCATGACCCACGACGCCTGTCAGCGCGCCGCGATCGCCGCGCCCAACGACCCCGAGCCCTACCAGATCCTTGGCGAATTGTCGATGAGGAATCGGGAGATCGTCGAGGCGACTTTGTTGTTCGACAAGGCGATGGCGCTGGTGGCCGCGGCCAAGGAGCCGACTCCCCGCCTGAAAACGATCAAGCTTCGCGCGCTGGGGGGCCTGGCCGCGGCGGCCCAGGCCCGCCAGGCCTGGGATGTGGCCCAATCCCATCTCGAGGCCCTGCTCGCCGAGGACCCGAAAAACGCCTTGGCCCTGCAACAGCTCGGGCAGGCGCTGTTCATGCAGAAGAAGGAGGACCTGGCGCTGGAAAAACTCCGCGAGGCGGCGAAGTTGAACGACGCGCTGCTTGGCGGCGAGGCCACGTTGGCGCAGCTTTACCACCAACTCGGCGACGAGAAGAGCGCGGGCAAATGGATGCTGGAAGCCATCAAGGCCAGCCCGCGCGACCCCAAGACCCGCGTGCTGGCCGCCCAATGGTCGTACGACATCGGCAAATTCGATCAGGCCGAGGAACAAGCCAAGGCGGCCGTGCAGCTCGATCCCACCTCGCTCAGCGCTCAACTCATCCGCGGCGCCGTGGCGTTGATGCGCAAGGATTACAAGACCGCCCAGGAGTTTTATGAAAAGGCCCACCTTCAGTCGCCGAGCCACCTGACGGCGACCAACAACCTGGCCCTCGCCCTGGCCGAGCAGGAGGAAGAATCCAAGCGGCGGCTGGCCTTGGAGTACGCGCAGATCAACGCGCGGGTGTATCCGGACCAGTCGGACACGCTGGCGACGCTGGGCTGGGCGCTGTACCGGCTGGGCCGGCTCGACGAGGCCCAATCGACGCTGGGCAAGGCGATTTCGCTGCCCCGCCCCTCGCCCGACACCTTCTACTTCGCCGCCCGCGTCGTCGCCGAACGAGGACGCAAGGACGAAGCGCGGATGCTCCTCCAATCCCCCATCATGAAATCGACGTCGCCGTACCTGATGCGCAAGGAAGCCGAGGCCCTGTTGGAACAGCTTTCGGGACGCTGACCCCCCGCCGAACGGTTTCCGGGCCGACCGGCTAGCCCGTTTCGCCGCCGGCGAGGGCGGCGAGCCGTTCGGCCTCGGATTGGGTGACGACCAGGCGCCGGATCGCCGTGGCGCGGCCGGTTTCCGGCTCGATCTCGACGATCGTGCCGTGGAGGCGGCAATCGCTCGCCGCGACCTCGAAATGCGTGGGGCGGAAGGTGCGGGCCGTTTCGAGCACGCGGTCGATGCGCCGGCCAATGATGCTCAAATGCGGGCCGGTCATGCCGACATCGCATTGAAACGCCGTGCCGCCGGGCAGAATCTGCTCGTCGGCCGTGGCCACGTGCGTGTGCGTGCCAAGCACGGCCGACACTCTTCCGTCGAGGTGCCGGCCCATGATCTGCTTGTCGCTGGTGGCCTCGGCGTGGAAATCCAGGAGCACCACGCGCACCTCCGGCGGAAGCTGCGCGAGGACCTGGTCGGCAGCTTGAAGGGGACAGTCCACCGGCGGCATGAAAATTCGGCCGAGAAGGCTGAAGACGGCCACGGGCGCCCGGCCCGCGGCGGAGAGGACGGTGAAGGCCCGGCCGGGGGCCGTGGGCGGATAGTTGGCCGGGCGGACGATCCGCGGATCGCGCTCCAGCACGGCGTAGATCTCGCGCCGGCGATAGATGTGATCGCCCATGGTAATGCAGTCGACGCCGCCGGCGATCAATTCCTGAAAGATCTCTGGCGTAAGGCCCGACCCGCCCGCGGCGTTCTCCGCGTTGGCCACCACCAGGTCCAGACGCTCGGCGATCTTCAGCCCCGGCACGGCGCGGACGACGATCTGCCGCCCCGGCTTGCCCACGATGTCGCCGATCAACAGAATCCGCAGCGGGGGGGTTATTGCCACGATCGACGCTCCGTGCCCCGACCGCTGGCCGCAAAGCGCCGGGTTGAGCCCCAACCGGCGGCGGACGCCCGCCCTTTGCGCGTCGAGGCCGGTCCCGCGGCGGGAAGCGCAAGGCCAGGCGACGCTTCCCCCCCGAATCTCACCTCTTGCACCCGCAGCCGGGCAGATCCGCCCATTCTCCCCACTCCTCGCGGTAGTCGTTGCGGTTCATGAATCCCCAATACAGCCGAACGTCTTGAACGAGCCCTTGCCAGGGCGACGGAGCGGGGTATTCCCCGACGGGCGAACCGGGATCGGCCCCGACGCACAACGACTCCGCGGGCTTGGCGGGAATGAGGCGGCCCGCGGCGCTGGCGCCGGGCCAGCCGTTGGTGATCAGCCAGAGTTCCCCCTTGGCGTCGATCGCGCCGGCCAAATGGACCCACTGGCCCACCGCGATCGGCTCCTTCGCGGCCACGGCGAACAACTCGCCCTGGGCCCTCACGGCGAAATGCGGCACGCCGTCCTTCAAATACAGGCTAAACCCGTTGACCTTGTCGCCCATCGCGACCAGCACGCCATTGAGGGCCGCCGGCTGGCAAAAGGCCCCCACGGTCAGCGAACGCGAGGCGGGGTTGAGCGAGTCCGGCACGCCCCGCACCACGACCCGCCCCTTGCCTTCCAGCTTCACGGCGTTTTTCCGCCGGCCGTAGACGATCTCGCCGGAGTCCAGCAGGCCATGGTGCTCGTTGCCGGAGAGGTCGTCGATTCGGGGAAGTTGATCCCCGAGGAACTCGTAGTGCAGGGCCAGTTGCAGGGCAGAGGCGCTTTTGGGGGGACCCTGGCTATCGGACGGGCCCCCCGCCGCGGCCATGCTCATGCTGAAAACGGAAAGAAAAAGCCAAACGCTTCGCCGCATGGAAACCCTCCACTCCAACGCCGGCCCGATGACGAGGAGGCCAAACTCGCGCGCCCGCCAAAACAGGGACAACCCCCCGCTTGCGATAAAGCTCTTGTTCATTATACACCGTCCAAGCGGACCTCCAATGGCGGCGGCGGGGAAGCCGCGACCCCGAGCAGGAAACGCAAGAGCCCACGGGTTGCGGCCGTGGGCTCTTGGAGTTTCCGGCGTCACGGACTGCGCACCGCCAGGGTGCGATCAGCGGCTGGCGCCTTTTTTCGCCTCGCGCCTCACCGGCGGGCCGAAGAGGCGCGATGGCCGGACAGGCTCTCAATACTCCCGCTTGGTCACCAGGCCGGGCTGGGGGACGGGATACTTTCCATCAGGGCCGGCCTTCAGCGGCGCTTCGGAGGTCATCGTCAGTTTGTCGATGCCCGGAGCGAACTCATGCTCGCAGTTGAGCATTTGCTCGTAGGTGATTTCCTGGCCGGTGTGGGCGGCCATGCGCCCCATCGACGTCACCAGGCTGGCCTCGATGCCGCGCGTGGCCTCGTTGTACGGCTTGTCGTCGCGGATGGCGTCCATCAGGTCGTTCCATTCATTTTGATACGGGTCGCGTTCTTCGGGCGCGACTTTGGACTCCCAAACCAGGTCCCCGCGTTCGGGATTCTGGCTCTTGTAGATGCTCGACGGCAGGCCGCAGTCGCCGCTCTTGGCGGCAATGGCCATGCCTTTGCTGCCGTGGAGGTAGCTGGAGTAGATGTTGTGGGCCCCGGCCATGCACCGCCCGTCCATGATGAACCGGCACCCGTCGGCGAAGACGTACTCGACCGAATAGGAATCGAAGTTCTGGTCGACGTAGGGGAGTCCTTCGGGGCTGTGGCGGTAGTGGCGTCCGCCGAGGGCCTGGGCCTTGACGGGCCAGGCGTTTTTCATCCAGCAGAGGTGGTCGATGTGGTGGATGTAGAAATCGCTGAAGCAGCCGCCGCTGGCCCAAAGGAAGCTGTGGAACCGCTGAATCTGGTAGAGCAGCTCGCTGAGGTTCGACTTGTTGGGCAGCGAGGAGAACGAGCCGATCGGCCCGCCCATCCGGTAGCCCCGCATCAGGATGATCTCGCCGAGCTGGCCGTCCGAGACCCGCTTTTGCAGCTCTTGCAGGGCCCGGCTGTGGCGCGACATCAGGCCGACGGCCACCTTGAGGTTCTTGGCCTGGGCCTGTTCGGCCTGCTTGAGCATGCGGCGGCTGGTCGGGCCGTCGACGGTGACCGGCTTCTCCATGAACACGTGGAGGCCCTTCTGGATGGCGTAGCCGAAATGGACCCAGCGGAAGGCGGGCGGGGTGGCGAAGATGGCGATGTCGCCAGCCTTGAGGCAGTCCATGGCCTTCTGGTAAGCGTCGAAACCGACGAACTTGCGGTCCTCGGGAACGTCGACCTTGTCGCCAAACTGGCTTTTCAAGTGGTCGAAGCTGGCCTTGACGCGGCCGTCGAACACGTCGGCCATGGCCACGAGTTTCGTCGGCCCTCTCTTGACCGACAGGGCGTTGGCCACCGCGCCCGTCCCGCGCCCGCCGCAACCGATCAGGGCCAACTGGATCGTGTTGTTTTCCGCGGCGTGGACATGGGGAATGGCCACGCCCGCCAAGGCCGAAGCGGCGGCCACTCGGCCGGTGTTTTTCAGGAACTCGCGACGCGACGCTGTGCTCTTTTTGGATTCGCTCATTACGGATCTCCTTGGGGACCGATGTCCGGGTAAACCGATCAAGTGACGATGTCTCCGAGCATGGGAAGCGGGTTGCTGTTCGGGGGGACTCTCCGGATTTTCGCGACGAAGTCCGCGAAAACCGGGCTGTCCCCTTTGCCGCTCAGGGGGACTGTGGAGGATTACGGAGACGCGGCCGGCCGGACATCGCCTTGGGCTGGCCGCGCGCCCGCCCGATTATCTTCGCTATCCTGCCTGGCCGGGTCAATCCAACCGCTTGATTTTCAGGTTGCGGAAATAGATCGGCGCCCCGCCGTGTTTTCCCTGGAGGCCGATGTGGCCCTTGGTCGGCAGTTCGGCCTTCGGCTTGCTGAGCCACGGGGGGATGTCGCTGCCGTCGGGATTCTTCTTGGCCGAGGTCCAGCGGGTCAGGTCGATCTCGTTCACCCACTCGCCATTGAGCGCCACGCGAATCTTCGGCCCCTGACACACGATGGTCATCCGGTTCCATTCGCCCGGCTTCTTCACGTTGCTCTTTGCGGCGGCCTGATGGCCGAAAATGGCGCCGCATTGCCATGTCTTGGGGCTTTTGGCCCACTTGGGCGAGAAGTCGTCGGCGATCTGGATTTCGACCGAGTTGGGGATGAAGTCCTTGATCGAGCTGCAATAGACGAACACCCCGCTGTTGGTGCCCGGCGCGTTCTTGAACTCCAGGTCGAGAATGAAATTCTCGTACTCCTCCTTCGTCCAAAGACATTGGTCTTCGGTCGCCGTGAGCACGCCGTCGCGGACGGACCAAATCCCCTTGGGATACTCGGCGTTCGACAAGTCGTCGGCCAGGAGGTTTTGCCAACGGGTCGAATCCGGATGGACTTTGGTCAGCGCCTCGTCGCCGGCAAGCGCTGCCGATCCGAAAAGCATTACGATCGTCGCCGTCCAATTCCGCATCATGGTGATCTCCGGATGGTTGGGTTGCCAGGGGCCCGGCGCGCTGGCGCTGGCCGGGCACACGCTCTGCCATCTATCGGCCAAAACACAGGACTCCTCCGCATTCCGAGCGGCCGTGCCGCAGGAACGGCGTTTTCCTCCGACTCTTCCCCGCCGCGCCCTTTCCCGTGGTCCGAAGCGAGGTCCGCGGCGTCTGGCCCGGCGGACGATCCCCATTTTTCGCGGCGAGGCCCGCGAAAGGGGGCTCTCTGGTCTTGGTCTTGCGGGCGGGAAAGCGGTTGGCGTTGGGACGGCGGAAGCCGGAAAATCGCACGTTGATCATACTCCAACCCTTGGCCGCCTTCCAGCCGCCAACGTAGAATCCTCCTGAACCGTAGCCCCCTCCCGCGCAACCCGCTCTGGAGAATCTCCCATGTACACCCTGGCGTTTCTGGCGGCCGCCATGGCGGCGGGCCCCGGCCTCCAACGGCCGGACGTGGAATTCAAAATCTTTCAATTCCCGGCCGACAAGATTCCCCGCATCGACGGCAAGGTCGACGATTGGGCCATCGTGCCCGACGCTTACGTGATCGGCAGCGATCAACTTCGGGAGACGGTCGCCGGCCTCGGCGACCAGCGCGACCCGAAAAACCTCGACGTCCGTGTGAAGGTCGGCTGGGTGAAGGGATTGAACCACCTGTACTTTCTTTACGAAGCCGTGGACAACTATTGGGATTTTGCCCGCGACGACTTGCACAACGACATTTTCGAGTTGGTCGTGGACGCCGACCTTTCGGGCGGGCCGTTGATTCGGCAGATGCACCCGATCGAGAAGCTCCGCGACACGGCCGACGCCCACTACCGGTTCCATGGCGTTCACGCGCAGAACTACCACATCTTCACGCCCGCCGAGGGCAAGGACTGGGCGATGGTCTGGGGCGCGCAGCCGTGGGTCAAGGACCTGCCCTATGCCAACGCGGCGTACCAGTACGACTTCAAGCACGGCCAAAGCGGCAAGCTCGTGCTCGAGTTCTTCATCACGCCGTTCGACTATGCCGCGCCCGAGCCATGGCGCGCGGTTCCCTCCCAGCTCGAGGAGAACAAGATCATCGCCATGTCCTGGTCGATCCTCGACTACGACGACGAAAAGGCCGAACGATTCGCCGGATTCTGGAACCTGTCGCACAAGACCACGATGTACGGCAACGCCTCGGATCTCGTGGCGTTCCGGCTGATGCCCATCGAGAACCACCTGCGCAAGCCCATCGAGGCCGACTGGTCGTTTCAGGTGCTCAGCCGTGAAGACCGCCTGGTCGCCTTCCGCGACCGTTCCTACGGCAAGATCACTTCGTGGCGTTGGGAGTTCGGCGACGGCCAGTCGTCCACCGAGCGCCATCCAGTGCACCGCTACGAAAAAGGAGGCGAATTCGTCGTCACGCTCCACGTGGCGGGCCCGGACGGCAAGGCCCGACGATCCAAGGTCTGGGACGTCACCCTGCCGTGACCGATCGCCGAAGGTTCCAGGCAACGATGAGGATCCGGCGGCTGACCAGCCTGGTGTCGGCCAGGCGGACGGGATGCCTGTTCCGCCGCCTTGGCTGGGCCGCAACCGTTCCCAGGTCGGGGACTGGCTCGTTTTGCGGGCCGTTTCGGACCGAAAATGCGCCAGTCGTCTTCCTGGCCAGGGGGCAATCCCATTTTCGCGGAATTCGCCGCGAAAATGCGGCCGTCCCCGTCAACGGCTACGATGGGCGAAGGCGCGCGGCCCACGCTCGGGGAGCGCGGCGCGGGCGGATCGTGGGTTTGTTCATGCGGAGGTGTGTGACATGGCAAGGTTGGCGGTTGTCGTGGCAGTCTTCGGGGCGTGCGTCGCGGCGATGGGGCGGGAACACGAGGGCGGGCGGGAGAACTCGATCCTGCTGAACGGGCGGTGGGAGTTTGCCGTGGGCGACGGCGGCGAGGGGGCCGAATCCGAGGTCCCGGCGAAGCCGCTTTCCTGGCAGACCGTCGTCCTGCCCGGCCCCTTCATGCGCTGGAGTCAGGTGGCGGCGCACGGGACGAAAGTCGTGTGGGCGCGGAGGAGCTTCCAGGCGACGGCGGCCCAGGCCCAAGCCCTGGCCGTGCTCCGCTGGAACCGCATCGCCAACGGCGCGGAGGCGTTTCTCAACGGCCGGAAGGTCGGCGAGAACGAGCCGACCGGACCCTATCAGACGATCGTCCCGGCGGACGTCCTCCAACCCGGCGAGAACCGGATCGTGTTGAAGATCCGCGGGGCCGCCGGCGTGCGGAGGAGCCAAAGCGGGCATCCGTTGATCCCCGCGGGGTTTGGCGTGGGGATGCCGGAAGTCACCGACGACGTGTGGATCGATTTTGCCGAGGGGGCGTACATGAAGTGGGTGCTGGCGATTCCGGACCTTGGCGGCGGCCGGGTGCGCATCCGCGTGACGCCCACCGGCGTCCGGCGCCTGGAGGACTTGAAGATCCTTGCCGAGGTCCGGCCGTGGCCGGAAGGGGAAGTCGTGGGGCGAGGCGAGGCGGCGGCCCGGCTCGTGCCCGACGCCAACCCTCTCGGCGGCGAACCCTTCTTCGTCGAGGTCCCCATGCCCGGCTTCAAGCCCTGGACTCATGAAGACTGCTCGCTCTACAGCGCCCGCGTGAAGCTGACCCAGGACGGGCGCGTGCTGGACGAGCTGCGTTTTCGATTCGGCATGAGGGCCATCGAGGCGAAAGACCAGCGGTTCTGGCTCAATGGCAAGACGTTGTGGCTTCGCGGCTCGAACCTGGTGTTCGAGTGGAACTGGGGCGACATCCTCCGCGGCAAGGAAAAAGAGTACCTGGTCACCGAGGCCCGCGAGATGAGCATGAACTCCTTCCGGACGCACACCCAGCCGCCGCCGCGCGGGTTGTGCGACGTCTGCGATGAGCATGGAACGATGATCCTGGCCGAGTTCCCGGTCTTGTACAACTATCAAGACTACCGGTTCACGCCCGACGAGTACGCCGTTTGGCACCGCAACGTGTTGACCGATTCGGCCGGGTGGATGGCGCGGCTGTGGAACCACCCTTCGGTGATCCTGTGGGTGTTGTCCAACGAATCGCGGGTGGACGACGCCTGGGAGGAGGGGCCCTTCCAGGAGTTCGTCAACCGATTGGACCCCACCCGCCCCACCCTCCGCACCGGCAACACGACCAAGGAGGTCCACGATTTCCATCCCTGCGGCAACGTCACCGAAACCGACGAGGGCCATTTGCTGCTGCAAATCCCGGGCTGGTTCGAGGCGGCGGGGCGGCGGGTGACGACGGTGACCGAGTACATGAACGACTTCGGCCATCCGCGCACCCAATGGACCGGCGTGGACGACCGCCTGGCCAACGACCTCGCCGTCGCCCAGATCGGGGCCGAGCACACCGAGGCCATGCGCCGCGCCCGCATTCCCGGCATCTGGCCCTACATGTACGCCGGCTGGACGCGGACGCGTTTGGCGGCGCGCGTTCGGGAAACCGGCAAGGGAAGCGCCGTGTGGAAGGCCGGTTACGCCTCGCCCCTGTCCGCCGCCTGGCATAGTTCCCTCTCGCCCGTGCTGGCCAGCCTGGATCTGTTCGACGCGAACTACCTCGTGGGGCGGGAAGTGACCACGGATCTCCACGTGATCAACGATTCCTGGCACGACGCCCGGATCCGCGTCGACCTGCTGCTGACCCGCGAGTGTCCCGAGTGGATCCCCGAGGCCCCCTGCTTCCAACACCCGGTCCGCCAGTGGAACTTCGAGTTCGCGATCCAGGCCGATTCGATCCAGAAGGCGCCCGTCCGGTGGGAGCTGCCCCATGACGAAGGAACCTACTGGCTGACCGCGCGAACCACCGGCCTGCCCGGCCGTCCCGTGCTCAGCCAGCGCATGGTTCGCGCGATCAAGCCGCCGGATGTGCCCGAGCGGCTCAAGCATCGCGAGTTTGTCGTGCTTGGCGGCGGCGACGCCGCGAGGGCATTCTTCCGATCCAGAGGCCTGCGGACCACGACCGAACTCGACGCTTTGTCGCCCGACCGGCATCGGGTCGTCGTCTGGAACGCGGGGCATCTGTCGGCGGAGGAGCGACGTCGCTCGGGGGTCGTGCGGGAATTTGCCGACCGAGGAGGCCTGGTGCTCGTCCTGGCCTCGCCCTCCTGGCCGTGGACGGACTTGTGCGACGTGAAGCTGGGCCACGCGCCGCGCTTTTCCCGGGTGTTTCCTTATCCCGATGGAAAACTCTCGCTGTTGGGCGGGACGGACCCCCGGTGGCTGATCCGATGGAACGGCTTGCCAGGGGCCGTCGCCGTGGGCACGATCGAGGGCCCGGCCTTGAGCCACGGCGAGAAGATCCTATGGGCCCGAGAGCCGAAGACCACGGTGATGGCGATCGTTCCGGCCGGGCGGGGCGGAGGCCGGCTCGTTTTCTCCCAACTGGACGTGCAAGGCCGCTTGGACCGCAGCCGCCCCCACTACGATCCCGTGGCCGAGCGCCTGCTGCTCAACTTGCTGAACGCTGAAATCCCCTGAACGCCGCGCCGCGGGGGAAAGCGGCGGCAAACCCGGCGTCCTGCCCTCCTGGACTTCGCCCGCAAGCTCAGCAGGCCGCGTTGCGAACACGGCGGCGTCGGGCAGGGCCTGGCCGGCTGCGGCGCTACGGTTGCTTGCCTTGGGCCCCCGAGGCGCCGACCTCGGCGGCCATTTCCAGCAAGACGGCGAGCATTTTGTCCGACGCCTGGGGTTCCAACCGGCTGGTGCCCAACCAGGTCTCATAGCCGCCCAACTCGTGGTGGCGCGGCGTCGGCAGGTAGCCAAAGGAACCGTGGGCGAGCGAGACGAGGAACGCCGGTTGCACCGGGCTCCGCTTGCGGAACTCCAGTCCGATCTCGCAAAACACCTCGTTGGGCATGGTCCCGATGCACACGCCGCCAATCCGCAGGACCTGCAACGGCAGGGCGAGAGACTCGGGATGGTTTTTCATGCTCATCGTCCGCTGGGCGTAGATGTAGGAAAGATCGGTCGTGCCCGGCTTCGGCGCCGGTTTGGCCAGAGTCTGCCTGGCCCATTCGAGCTGTTTCTCCGTCGGGCGGCGGCAGGAGACGACCGGCTCGCGATAGCGGGCGGCCAGCGTGACGTCGTCGCGGTAGGTCGCCTTGGCCAAGGCGCCGGCCACCTTGTCCGCCAGGCTCTCGGCCACGTGGCGCATCTGAACGTAGGGTCCCTGCGACGGCCGCGGGTTGCGGAAGTTGATGTTGTTCACGTCGCCGCTGGTTCCATTGGCCATCATGGCCACGAACGGCGGGTCTTGATCCTCGGCGCCAAGCAGCCGCTGGAGGCGGCGGCAATAGACGCCGTAGTAGTCGGCCGAGATGTGGCCGGGGCCGACCCCGCCCACGTAATGCAACGAATACGCGGAAAACACCGCGATCGGCCGCCCGCCCGGCTCGCGAAACGCAAGGATCGAAACGGTCGGATCGGTCGGGCCCGCCGGCTCGACGAGGTCCGGGCTGCCCGCCGGCGGGTTCATCTTCACCTTGTCGATCTCGCCGAAGGGATTGGGCGGCATGGCGCCGGGCTTCAGGAACCAGCGGCGGTTGAACACGTGTTCCGGCGCTTCGGCCGTCGCGAACGCGGCCTGGGCCGGGCGAAGATGGTTCACCGCGCATCGCACGCCGTCGGCGATGCGCCGCGCCACGAACCGCTGGTACTCGTCCAGTTCGTTCGGATACTTCAGCCGGTCTTTGCCCATCGCGCTGCAAGCCGAATGGGTGTGGGTAGCGGAGATCAGCACGTGGTCGGGCGGGATGCCGGTGGATTGGTGGATGAGTTTGCGGGCCTCGGCGCTGAGCCGCGTGTCGACGCCCAGCAGGTCGCAGACCACCAAGGCCAGCTTCGTCTTCCCGTCGTCCAACGCCAGGCACCGGGCGTGCAGCTCGTCGTGGACGTGGGTGGCCGGGAAAGGCAGGAAACCGCCGACAATGTCGCCGCCCAACGGCGGCGTGATGTTGCTGGTGGCCGCTCCGGCCCGGAAACCAGACGCCGCCGGGGCCGCGGCCATCGCGGCGAGGTCCAAACACGCGACCATCCCCCCAAGAACACCGAACAGGCACGCCCAACGGCTCTTCACGGCATCTGCTCCTTCAAGAAAACGATGACTGACGGGGCCACGCCCCGATTATGGCGACGCCGCGCGGCGCCCGCAACCCGGCAAGACCAGCCGACTGGGCTTCGCCGCGGCGCGGCAGGCGGCGGCGGGCCGCCATTTACGGCGGGCATTTGGCGCAGATCGGCGTGAACAAGGTGGTGCTGAGGTAGCGGTCGCCGCGGTCCGGCAGGACCACGACCACGACGCCGGACGACATCCGTTCCACGACCCGCAGCGCCCCGGCGACCGCCGCGCCGCTGGACATGCCCACGAAATTGCCTTCCTCGGTGGCCAGGCGGCGCGTGGTCTCGAAGGCCTCGGCGTCGTGCACGGTGAGTTTCTCGTCGAGGATCGATTCGTCGTAGATGCCCGGCCGGATCGACTCCTCCATGTTCTTGAGTCCCTGGATCTTGTGGCCGACGGGCGGCTCCACGCCGACGATCCGGACGCGGGGCTTGCGTTCGCGGAGATAGCGGGCCACGCCCATCAGCGTGCCGGTGGTTCCCAGACCGGCGACGAAAACGTCCACCTCGCCCCGCGTCTGCGCGAAGATTTCCGGACCGGTCGACTCGTAATGGGCCAGCAGGTTCCAGCAGTTTTGGAACTGGTTGGGCATGTAGTAGCGGGCGGGCGACTGGGCCAGGAGTCGGTGGGCCTCGCGGATCGCGCCGTCGGTGCCCTCCGCGGCGGCGGTCAGCACGACCTCGGCGCCGAGGGCCTCCAGCACCCGCTGCCGTTCGACGCTCACGCAGGCGGGCATGCAGAGCTTCACGCGGTATCCCTTGGCCGCCCCGATCATCGCCAGGGCGATGCCGGTGTTCCCGGATGTGGCTTCGAGGATCGTTTTTTCGGGGGTCAGTTCGCCGGACCGCTCGGCGGCCCGGACCATCCAGTAAGCCGGCCGGTCCTTGATCGATCCGCCGGGATTGGCCCCTTCGAGCTTGGCGAAGACGCGGACCTCCGGGCGTTTGGGGTTCAACCGGGTCAGTTCGACCATGGGCGTGTTGCCAATCGCGCTGAGCACGCTCATCAAACGGTTTCCTCGCACAAGGGTTCGATCGCCAAGGACTCGATCCCGGCGATGGATCCGATCTTTTTTTTCTCTTGGGTCTTGCGCCGTGCGGCGCCGTCAGGGGGGCGCGGGGCGCTGTTGCGTGGCGCTGGGCGCGACGGCGGGGAGTTCGAGGGTGAACCGGGAGCCTCGGTCGGGCTGGCTCTCGACGAGGATCCGCCCGCCGTGCTCGTGGAGGATTTTCTGGCTGACCGGCAGGCCCAACCCGGTCCCCCGGCTCTTCTTCGTGGAAACGAACGGGCTGAAGAGGGTTTCCATGGCCTCGGGGGGGATGCCCGGGCCGGTGTCTTCGACGATCACGCGGAGCACGCCGGCGTCGGCCGCATACTCGGTGCGCACGGTGACCGACCCCGACTCTTGGGAATCGGCCGCCGCGTCGATCGCGTTGGTCACCACGTTGAGCACGGCCCGGTGAAGCCCCTCGGGATCGAAAACGAACAGGGGCATGGGTACGGCGGGATGCCAGTGCAGGGCCACCTCGCACTCCGCCGCCCGCGACTGCATCAGTTCGACCACGTCGCCCACGATCCGGTTGATGTCCGAGGGCGACAAGTCCGGCTCGCGCTCCTTGCTGAAGGTGAGCATGTCCATCATCAGGTTGGTGATCTTGCTCTGGTTCTTGTCGACGATCCGCCAGCCCTTGCTCACCAGGGTTTCGTCGTGCTCCGCCAGCCCCAACTCGATGAGGTAGCTTCCGCCCCGAATGCCTTGGAGGATGTTCTTGATGTGGTGCGCGACCGTGGCCATGGTCTGGCCGATGGCGGCGAGGCGCTCGGCCTGGACCATGGCGGAATAGTAGCGGGTGTCCTCGACGGCCAAGGCGGCCTGGTGGGCGATGGCCATCATCAGGTGCAGATGGTCTTCGCTGAACTTCGTCGCCCCGCCTTGCTGGATGATTTGCTGCGGCGTGGTCGAGGTGTCGATGTAGATCACGCCCACCGTCTCGTAGCGTCCCTGCATGGGCACGCAGATCGCCTCGCGGATGCCGAGCTGGAGGATGCTGGCCGCCGGGTTCCAGCGCTGGTCCTTTCGGGCGTCGCTGGTGATGACCCCCTTGTTCTGCTCCAGAACGTAATCCACGATCGTCTTGCTGATCGTGATCTTCTCGTCGGATCGCTTGCCCTTGGGCGTGCGGCGGACCTTGGGCGTGAGCGTGCGTTTCTCCTTGTCCAGGAGCATGATGCAGCCGCGGTCGGGCTCCACCCATTCGAAAATGTGGTCCATGATCCGTTGGAGCAACTGGTCGATGTCCAACGTCTGGCCCACCGCCAGCGCGGTGCGGTACAGGACCTCGAGGTTGCTGCGGGCGCGAGCCAGCCAGGAGTTTTCGCCCTGTTCGGCGCGGAGGCCCAATAGCCTCGCCCCCTCTTGCTGCGTGACCGAACGGACGATCCGCGACGAGTCCTCGACCGCCTGGCGCGAGGTGATGTCGACCTTGCCGGTGAGGTCTTCGAGCGTTTCCTCGGGCGGGCCGGTGTAGAGCATCAAGGTGCTGCCCATCTGGACCTGGTCGCCGGTGCTCAGATGGTGCCGCTGGATGCGCTGGCCGTTGACGAACGTGCCGTTGGAGCTGTTCAAATCGACCAGCAGGTACGAGTTGTCCGTGCGTTGCAGTTCGGCGTGTTGGCGCGAGACCTCGGTGTCGTGGATCTGGATCGTGTTGGAGGAGTCGCGCCCCAAGGGGATGGTGGCGCCCTCCAACTCGAAGCGAGTCCCCTGGTCGTTGCCGCGGATCACGAACAGCGAGGGCACAACGAGCACTCCAAGAATCAACCGCCCGCCTGGAAGCCGCAATCGCCGCCGGTTTGCGAGGCCGGGTGCATCGGGGGCGCAGCGCCGCGCTTGCCCGCCTGGTCCTTGCGGATCGGCCTACGGCCTTTCCTTGCCCGCAAGGACCGCCGAGACGCCCATCCCACGGTCCGGCCGGAAACGCTGTCTGGCTCCCGGATCTTGAGCAGGGAGCATGATCGGGGGCCTCCCTGCGGGGATGTTCGCCCCCGTTTCCCGACGGCTCCTCCCACTGCCGGAGAGAAACCGCGCGTCAGGCGCACCGGGCGTGCCCGCTCCCAGCCGCGTCAAGCAACTCCTCGATTTTACGAATCAGCGGCGCGTAGTGATAGGGCTTGGCCACGATTTCTCCAGCGCCAGGGCCCTTCGCGCCGGTTCGGACGCTCCCCAGCACCACCAGGCGGGGCAAGGCGGCCTCGGTCTGGCCGGCGAAGGGGGCGCAAAGCTCCTCGGGCGAAGCGGCGCCGGCTTCCAGGTCGAGGACGATCACGTCGGGATGATGGCGCCGGGCGAGTTCCAAGCCCCGATCGGGCCGGCTCGCGGTGAGAATACGGCATCCGCGGCGTTCCAAGGCGGTGGCCAGGACTTCGCGGTTTTCGCTGGAACCGTCGACAATCAGCACGCTGCGCTGGTGGGATACCAAGGTGGGAGCCTCCGTGGCGTACTTAAGAAGGGAATCGAAGTCCCTTCAGGTGGGGATAGGAGCGGGCCTCCTTGCCGCGCTCAAGGGGGCCGAAGCATAGCGTCGCCAGGCCTTGGTGTCAAAGCGAATTCGCGCCGAATCTGGTCTTTACCCGATCCGCCTTTATCGGCAGAATACCGCTTCGCGTGGGCCGGAGCGTGCCACGGCGCGGCCGCCGCAGGCCGCCTCGACGCGGGGGCGGGCTCGGGCGACGGTCGCCGCGGGGCGCGCCGGCTTCGGGGCGGCAACCTCGGTCGCGCGTCCGGCAGGTTAGGAAGACCGGCTTTTGGAGCTAAGGAGTGCTGAACGTGAGCAAGTCTCGAATCTGGATCGCTTGGGCAGGGTGTCTGGTGGTGACCGGGCTGTTGGCGGCCGATCTGGCGGCCCAGCAGGCCGCTCGCCCAAGCGGCGGGCGCTCGGGCAGCGACATCGCGCTGCTCGACATCAGCGTCATCTTCAAGAACAACACCCGCTTCAAGCAACACATGGCCGACCTCCAGGCCGACATGCAGCGGGCCGAGGAACAGATGAAGAAGGAGCGCGACTCGCTTCGCGCCCTGTCCGAGCGGCTGAACGACTACAAGGCCGGGACCGCCGAGTACAAGCAACTCGAAGAGGAAATCGCCAAGCGATCGGCCGATCTGAACGTCCGCTTCCAGCTCCAGAAGAAGGAATTCGCCAAGACCGAGGCGCGGATCTACCACATGATCTATCAGGAGATCCAGCAGGAGGTCGACGCCTTCGCGCAGGCCAATGGAATCGCCGCCGTGCTCAAGTTCTCCAGCGAGGCCGCCGACGGCGACAACCCCGACTCCGTGCTCCGCGACTTGAACAAGCCGGTCGTCTGGTATTCCCGCGGGCTGGACATCACGCCGATCATCCTCGAGTCGCTCAATCGGCGGGCGTTGCAGCAGAGCGACCAGCGCAACGGTCCGATCAATTTGCCGCCGCGGCGGTGACGCGGACGCGACAAGCCACGGCCGCGCCTCGGCGCGGCGGGACCGGGTCCAAGGATGGGCCTGGAGGAACGGAATCCCTTGGTCACGGAAGACTTGCCTTTCTCGATGGACACCTCTCGCAGGCAGCGCACGATCGGCAAATCCGCGGCGGTGGCGGGGTTCGGCTACTGGAGCGGGCGCGACGTGACGGTCGAGTTTCGCCCTGCCGAGCCCGGCACGGGAATCGTCTTTGTGCGGCGCGATTTGCCCCATCGTCCGCGCATCCCCGCCCACGTCGCCTATCGCCTGGAACAGCCCCGGCGGACCAGCCTCCGCCTGGGCGAGGCCGGCGTGGACATGATCGAACACGTCATGGCGGCGTTGGGCGGATTGAGGATCGACAACTGCGAGATTTGGGTCGACGAGGCCGAGATGCCCGGCTGCGACGGCTCGGCCCTGCCGTTCGTCGAGGCCCTTGACGCGGCGGGAATCGTCGAGCAGGGCGTCTGTCGGCCGCGGCTGGTGATCGAGGAGGTGGTGCGGGTAGGCGACGCGGCGAGCTGGATCGAGGCTCGGCCCGCCGCCGGCTCGGTTCCCCGTTTTCAATACCACCTCGATTACGGCCCGGAATCCCCCATCGCCCGGCAAACCTACGAGACGGAATTGACGCCCGACGTCTTCCGCCGCGAACTGGCGCCGTCGCGCACCTTCATGTTGAGGGCCGAGGCGGAGTGGCTGTTGGCCCACGGGATCGGCCACCGCACCCGGGCCCAGGATCTGCTGGTCTACGGCAGCGACGGCCCGATCGAAAACCGCGAGCGATTCCCCGACGAGTGCGCGCGCCACAAGCTTTTGGACATGCTCGGAGACCTGACCCTGGCCGGCTGCGATTTGGTGGGCGATTTCACCGCCTTCCGCAGCGGCCATCGGTTGAACGCCGAGGCGGTTCGAGCGCTGATCGGGCCGTCGTGCCAGGCAGCGCGGAACAAGCGGTGCGCGTGAGCGAGCGCGGACAACCCAACCCATTGCACGGAATCGACATCCCATCATCCCCTTGGCAGCAGGACCCAGGAGCCGGCACGATGGCCACGTACATTTCCGACAAGGCCTGTATCGATCCCCGCGCGGAAATCGACGACGAAGTGGAAATCGGTCCTTTCTGCGTCGTGGGCCCTCGCACCCGCATCGGCCGCGGCACCCGGCTGGAAAACAACGTCACGATCCTCGAAAACGTGACCATCGGCGAGTACAACCACATCTTTCCCGGCGCGGTCATCGGCGGCCCGCCCCAGGACGTCAGCTATTCCGGGGCCGACACCAAGGTCGTCATCGGCAATCACAACATCATTCGCGAATGCGTGACCATCAACCGCGCCTCGGAAAAGGAAGAAGGGATCACCTCGCTGGGCGACCACAACTTCCTCATGGCCTGCGCCCACGTGGCCCACGACTGCCGCCTGGGCAACCACATCATTCTGACCAACGCGGTCCTTCTCGGCGGCCACGTGCACGTGCACGACTATGCCTCGCTTTCGGGCGGGGCGGCGGTGCATCATTTCGCCACGATCGGGTGCTATAGCTTCGTGGCCGGCCTGAGCGGCGTGCGCCACGACGTGCCCCCGTTCATGCTCGTCGAGGGGGTGCCCGCCCGGCCTCGCTGCATCAACGTCGTGGCCTTGAAGCGAAACAACTTCTCCCAGGACGTCATCAACGCCCTGTCCGAGGCCCACCGGCTGCTCTATCGCGCCAAGGTCGGCCTGGAACACGCCCGGGAAATCCTTCGAGCCAACGGACTGCTCCTGCCGGACGTGCAGCACCTGCTGGACTTCGTGGCGGACCAGCATCAGGGGCGTCACGGACGCGGCCGGGAGCGGATCAGGAGAGCGGCGTGAGAAAGCTTCGCGTAGCGGTGGTGGGGGCGGGGCGTCTGGGCGGATTCCACGCCCGGAAACTCGCTTTGTGGCCCAATGTCGAGCTGGCCGGGATCGTCGATCCCGTCGCCGACAGCCGCGAACGCCTCGCGGCCGAGTGCGGCGCGCCGGCCTTCGCCGACCACCGGCCGCTGCTCGGGCAGATCGACGCCGCGATCGTCGCCGCGCCGACCCACCTCCATCACGCCATCGCCGCCGATCTGTTGAACTGGGGCGTCCATGTCCTCGTCGAGAAGCCGCTGTGCGCCACCTCGGCCGAGGCCGACGACCTGGTTCGCCTGGCCAAGCGCCACGGGGCGATCCTTCAAGTCGGGCACGTCGAGCGATTCAATCCGGCCTTCGCCTCGGCCTTGCCCGTCGCGGCCAACCCGAAATACATCGAGGCCGTGCGGGCCGGCGGCTTCACCTTCCGTTCGACGGACATCGGCGTCGTGCTGGACCTGATGATCCACGACCTCGACCTGGCCTTGTGTCTGGTCCGCTCGCCGGTGCGCAGGGTCGAGGCCCTCGGACTCTCGGTGCTCGGCGGACACGAGGACGTGGCCAACGCGCGGATCGAGTTCGAGTGCGGATGCGTGGCCTCCTTCAGCGCCTCCCGCGTCAGCAGCGAGCCGGCGCGCCGCATGCAGGTCTGGTCGGCGGGGGGGTACGCCGCCATCGACTTCGCCGCCCGAACGACCACGCTGGTTCGCCCCAGCGAAGCCATCCTCCAACGGCAATTGGACGCGGCGGCCTTGGCCGCCGCGCCGGACAGGGACCAGATCCTCAAGGCGCACCTGCCCCACGAGACGACGCGCCACGAGGCTTCCGACGCGTTGGCCCTGGAACTGGCGGATTTCCTGGAGAGCATCCTCGGCCGCCGGAGCCCGCAGGCGCCGGGCGAGGCGGGACGCGACGCGGTGGCCCTGGCCGAACGGATCCTCCGCAAAATCCACACCCACGCCTGGGACGCACGCCCCGACGGCCCCATTGGACCCATGGCCGTTCCTCGTCCGGCCGCCGTCCCCTCGCCCCACTTCCGCCTGAGCCCCCATTCCGCGTCCATTCCGGGCTGATGGCGACTTCCACCCGCCGCGCCAACGCGCGGCCGCGGAACGCCCCTCGCACGGCAGGGCTCCTCGCGCGCCTGGACAGCGGCTCCGAAGCCCCGCGAAACCGACATTTCGCCCCGCCGGCAAGGAAGTCGGGCCGCCGCCAAACGAACGCAAGGAGTGTTCGCCAAGCCGGGGGAGCGATATGATGAAGCGCGGTTGTTTTTCGGACCTTGCGGGAGCGCGTCATGCCCTGGTTTTCGGAAAAGTCGGATCACATCGGATCCAGGCGGTTGGAAGAGCTGATGGAGCAAACGGCGGAGGAGGCCCGGCGGCGGATTTGTCCCCGGCCGAAGCGCGTGCTTCTCCTCCCGCCGGACATCACGCGGGCCCACTCGGGCGCGGGCAGGCTGACCGAACTCCTGTACCACCATTTTGCCCGCGAGGCCGACGTCCACGTCATTCCAACCCTGGGCCAGCACGTGCCGCATACGCCCGAGCTCAACCGCCGCATGTTCGGCTCGATCCCGAACGATCGAATCCATGCCCACGATTGGCGAGGCGGCTGCGTGCGTCTGGGGGAAATCCCCGCCGATTTCGTCAAGCAAACCTCGCAGGGCGCCGCGGACTGGCCGATCCCCGTGGTCCTCAACCGGATGCTCATGGAGGGCGGATGGGACCTGGTCATCCACGTGGGCCACGTCGTTCCCCACGAAGTGCTTGGTTTCGCCAACCACAACAAGAACTACTTCATCGGCCTGGGCGGCAAGGAGATGATTTGCGCCAGCCACATGGCGGCGGCGTGCTACGGGCTGGAAAACAATTTGGGCAACTTGATTACGCCGGTGCGGGCGTGTTTCAACAAGGCGGAAGACCAATTCCTGGGCAACTTGCCGGACCTTTATGTGCAGATCGTCATGGCCCGCGACGCGTCCAACCAGTTGGTCACCACCGGGCTTTACGTGGGGGACGACCTGGAGACCTATCTCGAAGCGGCCCGGCAATCGCGCGAAGAGAACATTACCGTGTTCGACGAACCCGTGCAACGCATGGTGTGCGTGATGCAGGCCGACGAGTTTGTCAGCACCTGGGTGGCCAACAAGGCGATCTACCGCACGCGCATGGCGATTGCCGACGGCGGCGAGCTGATCGTGATCGCCCCCGGCCTGGAACGGTTCGGCGAGCAGCCGGAGGTCGACGCCCTGATTCGCAAGTACGGCTATGTGGGCACGCCCAAAGTCATGGAACACTTCCGAAAGAGTCCCGAACTCCAGGATTTGGCCCACGCCGCGGCCCACCTGATCCACGGTTCCACCGAGGGGCGGTTCACGGTCACGTATGCCCCCGGCCACCTGACCCGCCAAGAGATCGAAAGCGTCGGCTTTCGGTACGCCGATCTGGGGGAAACACTCGCGAAATATCCCCCCGATCGCATGACGGATGGTTGGAACGACCTGCCGGGCGGCGATCGGGTGTTCTTTATCCATACTCCGTCGGTGGGCTTATGGTCCACCCGAAAGAAGCTCTTTGATCGACCCGCTTCGACTTGCCGCGTATAATCACGGCATGGAACGCGATCGAATCCTTGCCTGGCTTCGCGAGACCGACCCGACGCGCTTGGCACGCCTCTGGCATTTGGCCGATGCCACCCGGCAGAAGTATGTCGGCGGCGAAGTGCATCTTCGCGGGCTGATCGAGTTTTCCAACTACTGCGTGCGGCTCTGCGCCTACTGCGGGCTGAGGGCGCCGAACAGCGGCCTGACGCGTTATCGCATGTCGCATGACGAAATCATGGCCTGCGCGCGCCAGGCGGTGGCCTACGGCTTCGGGACGGTGGTTCTCCAATCCGGCGAGGATCCGGGCGTGACCCGGGACTGGCTGGCGGATTTGATCCGAAAGATCAAGACGCAGACGCCGCTGGCGGTGACGCTCAGCGTGGGGGAGCGGAGCGAGGAAGACCTTCGGGCGTGGCGCGAGGCAGGAGCGGACCGGTACCTGTTGCGGTTCGAGACGTCGAACCAGGCGCTCTACGCCCGCCTGCACCCACCGCGGCCCGGGGCGACTTCCGACCGCCTGGCCATGCTCGGCCGCCTGCGCCAGATGGGCTACGAGGTCGGCAGCGGAGTGATGATCGGCATCCCCGGTCAGAGCTATGAGGATCTGGCGCGGGACATCGTGCTTTTTGGAGAGTTGGACCTGGACATGATCGGCGTGGGGCCGTATCTGGTCCATCCGGACACGCCGCTGGGCGACCCGAGCTTCCGGCCCGTGGTCGCCGATGGCGACCAGGTCCCGGCCGATGAACTCACGACTTACAAAGTGATCGCCCTGGCGCGGCTGGTGTGTCCGCGGGCAAACATCCCCAGCACCACGGCCCTGGCCACGTTGAACCGGACCAAGGGTCGCGAGCTGGGATTGGTGCGGGGGGCCAACGTGTTGATGCCCAATCTCACGCCGCCCCAATACCGGGTCCTTTACGAAATCTACCCCAACAAGGCGTGCCTCCGCGAAACCGCCGAGGGATGTTTCGTATGCATGCGTCAGCGGATCGCCGAGATCGGACGGACGGTGGGCGTCGGGCCCGGCCCGTCGGCCAGCGGCCGCCAGCGGCAACCCGCGGCGGCGGAATGAGGTGGAAGGCAACAACCCTGAAACAAGCGTCGACGGTCACGCCAGGAACACGGTTTGCACGCCGGGGGCTTGCGGCGTGAATCCTTGATTGTCTCGTGTATCTTGAAAACCTCCATGTCTCGCGTACTTTCGTTGCCGAAACTCAGTTCCAACGCCGTCGACTTCATCGACGAGCCTGCCTTGGAAGCCCTGCTCCACCGCACCCCCTCGCCCGGCGAAGTCCGCGACGTCATCGCCAAGAGCTTGTCGAAGCAGGCCCTTTCCGTCGCGGAAACGGCGACCTTGTTGGCTGCCGAACAGCCCGAGCTGGTTGAACAGATTTTCGACGCGGCGCGGCAACTCAAGCGGGACGTGTATGGAAACCGCATTGTCCTGTTCGCGCCCTTGTATATCGGCAACGAGTGCACCAACGACTGCCAGTATTGTGCGTTTCGGCGGTCCAACCGGGCGGTGGTCCGACGCACGCTGGACGAGGCGGAGATGGAAGCTCAGGTCCGGGCCCTGCTGGGCCGCGGACACAAGCGCCTGATCCTGGTGTTCGGCGAGCATCCCGAGTACGACGCCGAGGCCATCGCCCGCTGCGTCCGCGCCGTGTACTCCGTCCGGGACGGCGCCAGCGAGATCCGCCGGGTCAACGTCAACGCCGCGCCGATGGACCACGAGGGTTTCGCGACGATCAAGGCGGCGGGAATCGGCACGTATCAGATCTTTCAGGAAACCTATCACCACGCCACCTACGCCAAGGTCCACCCCAAGACGACGCGCAAAGGCGACTATCTCTGGAGATTGGACGCCTTGTCGCGGGCCTTCGAGGCGGGCCAGGACGACGTGGGCATCGGGGCGCTGTTTGGGCTGTACGACTGGCGATTCGAGGCCCTCGGGCTGGTCAGCCACGCCCTGCACTTGCAGAAACACTACGGCGTGGGCCCGCACACGATCAGCTTCCCCAGGCTTCGGCCCGCCTCGGGCGTGGCCTTGGACGAGACCTATCGCGTCACGGACGAGCAATTCAAACGCCTGGTCGCGATCCTCCGGCTGGCGGTCCCCTACACGGGGCTGATCCTCACGGCCCGGGAACCGCCGGCCGTGCGGCGCGAGGTGATGGCGTTCGGGGTCTCGCAGATCGACGCGGGCAGCCGCATCGAACTCGGCGCCTACACCGAGGCCGGCGACGCCCAGCGCCTGGAGCGCGAGCAGTTCGAGTTGGGCGACGTCCGCTCGCTGGACGAGGTGATGCGCGAACTGGCCTCCGACGGCTACATCCCCAGTTTCTGCACGGCCTGCTACCGCCTGGGACGCACCGGCGAGCATTTCATGGAGTTCGCCATTCCGGGCTTCATCCAGAACCTGTGCACGCCCAACGCCCTCAGCACGCTCATGGAGTACATCGTCGATTACGCCTCGAAAGAGACCTACGACGTCTGCCTGCGACGCATCCAGGCCGAGCTGGACAAGATGCCCGAGGGACCGCGCAAGCGGGAACTCGTGGATCGTCTGCGGCGGATCCGGGAATCGGACGAACGGGACCTGTTCTCTTAGGGCCGATCCCAACAGGGGTGGCCGTTCCCGGGGACTGTCGCGATGTTCGCGGCGAAGTCCGCGTCATGGGAAGGGTTTCCTTCACCGGCAAGGGGACGGGCACGTTTTTCGGTCCGAAACGGCCCGAAAAACCGGCCTGTCCTCGGCCTGGGAACGGTTACGCCGAAAGACTTCCTGCTGGGCGTGATGTTTCGTGCCGCGCGCCAAGATTCCGCCCTCGGCCGTTGCGACGGCGCGTGCCGGGGCAGATGCTTGACCGGCGAGGGGCGGCCTCCCTATAATCTTGGCCAAAGGCCGCGACCCCCAGAACGCGGTTCTCCCGTCGGTCTTCCCATCCGTTCTTGTCCGAGCGCAGAAGGAGGTTTCTCATGGCCTCGCAGTCCCTGCGTCCCTTGGGGTTGTTGATCCATATCGTGGCCTTTCTCCTGGTATGCGCGTTTTGCCTGCCGGGGGGAGTGGTGCTCGTGGAATTGATCCGCTTCCGGAAGTCCTTCGCTTTTCCGACGCCCATCGAGTTGGAATTGGTCTGCGCGGCCGCGGTCGTGTTGGCCTTGGGTCTGGCGTCGCGGTGGATGATCGCGCGGGTGTTGGGCTGGGCGCTGGTGTTCCTCGGCTACGCCGCCATGGGCAACGCCCTGACCCCAGACCGCCCCGCCGAGCAGCAATTGATCTGGTTGGGCGTTGGGGCTGGGCTGGGGTTGATCGCCGGGTTGGTTGCGGGGAGACGCCGCGGGATCCGCGCCGCCCCGGCGTCGTTGCCGGCCGATGGTTCGGAGGTGGCGCAAAGCGCCTCGGAAGAACGGACTCCGGCGACCTTCCAGCCGGGCTGGGCGGCGGTTCTGGCCGGTGGGCTCTTGGTCGCGGCGACTGCCGTCCTGGTGGTCCGGTACGAACTCCGCATCGCCACGCAAACCGCCATTGCCGAGGCCGTGGCCTCCACCGGCGGAAGGACGATCTACGACCACCCCGGCACGCCCTCTTTGCTTTTCCCCTGGCTCGACCTGCTGCTGCCGCACGGCGATGAAAGCCTGTGCCTGCGCTCCGTGGAACTCGGTCCGAGGGCGGGAGACGAAGATCTGGCCAGACTCGCTTCGCTCGGCCTGGGCAGACTCCCTCATCTCCGCGAACTCCGCATGCGCGAAAGCCGCGTCACCGACGCCGCCCTGGCGATCGTGGCGCCCCTGACCGACCTGGAACGGATTTCGTTGGGCAAGGCGACCACCGACGCCGGGATCGCGCGGCTCGGCGTCCAGCCCGCCCTCCGCATGCTCGACTTGAGCCGGACGCAAATTACCGGCGAGGCCCTCAATGCGATCGGGCAGTTTCCCGCCCTCGCCTGCCTGCACCTTCAAAACACCAACATCACCAACGAGGATTTGGCCCGACTGAAGGTCTCTCGGGAATTGCTGACCCTGGACCTGTCGGCCACCTCGATCACGGACGACGGCCTGGTGCATTTGACGGACCTGCCCAACTTGTCGTCCTTGCTGCTCATCGAGACCCCGGTCACCGACGAGGGGCTGAAGCACCTGGCCCGATTCCCCCAATTGAAATGGCTGTTTTTGGCTGGATCGAGAGTGACGCCTCAGGGTCGCGCCGAGTTCCACCGCGCCTGTCCGACCGTGTGGACCGATTGACTACTGGCTCCCGACGCCCCCGACCCTCATGCGGATGCCATAGAACCCCTTGCTCGCCGTGATGAACAGCGTGTGGCGGTCCTTTCCGCCGAAGCAGACGTTGGCGGTCCACGGTTCGGGCACGTCGATGTGGTCGATCTTCTCGCCCGACGGCGAAAACACCGTCACTCCCTTGCCGGTCAAGTAGACATTGCCCTCCTCGTCGATGGTCATGCCATCCGAGCCCATCGAACAGAAGAGCCGTTTTTCGGCCAACGCGCCGTCGGGCAGGATGGCGTAGGCGTAGGTCTTGCGCGCGGCGATGTCGGTCACGTAGAGCGTCCGGCCGTCCGGCGTGCCGATGATGCCGTTCGGCTGCTGGAGGTCCTCGGCCACGCGACGCACACTCCGCCGGTCCGGACCAAGGTAATAGACGTGTTCGCCGTCTTGCTCCTTGGGCCCCCGCTTCCAATACGGCCGCTTGTAAAACGGATCGGTGAAGTACAGGCCGCCGTCGGGTCTGAGCCAAACGTCGTTGGGGCCGTTGAGCCGTTTGCCCTGGTAATCCTTGACCACGACCGTTGCCTTGCCGCTCTTGTCGATGCGCCACAACTCGTTGTTCTCGTCGGCGCAGGCCCAAAGGTTTCCCTCGCGGTCAAAACACAGGCCGTTGGAACGTCCGCAAGGGTGGAGGAACGTCGTAAGCTTGCCTTCCACGTCCCACCGCAAGATGCGATCGTTCGGCTGATCGGTGAAAAACACGTTGCCCTCGGCATCGGCCGCCGGCCCCTCGGTGAACTGAAAGCCGTCGGCCAGGCGCTGGAGCGCCGCGCCGGGCGCGACGAGCTTCGACTGACCGAAGGCCCAAGGCCCGCTGAGAATCCAAGCGACCAGGCACGCGATCCGATAGGTCGCGACACGCCGTCTGGCGCCGACCGAGGCCCGGAGATCGCGGCCACGAAATTCCCAGCCCCCCAGATTGTCCCGTCTTGCCCTGCCAAAACGAGTCCGTGGGATCGTGTCTCGCGGGTCTTCGGCGTTCGACATGGGCAGTTCCTTCGCGTGTTCGAGGGATGAGTTTCGGCATCGCCACGTGGGTGCATTCTCGCGGGGCGGCCTCGCTGGGGCAAGCGGGCGAGACATTCGCGAAAACAGACCATTGACGAACCATCATACCGCCCATTAGAGTGTAAAGTGCGTCGTCGCTGTGCGGAAGCGGGTCGAACTTGTAGCCGCCCAAGGTCGCGCGGTGCGGCCGGGCCGCGATGGTGATCCAAGAGGGTGGTTGCCATGGCGTTTCTGAAGGCCGTCGAGGGCTGCTCGAAGGGACAGCTCTGGGAGGTCAGGGAACCCCGGTGCGTCCTGGGCAGGCATCCCGACTGCGACGTGCCGATCGAACACCTCGACGCCAGCCGGCACCACGCCCAGATCGTGTTCGTTGCCGGCGATTACTTTCTGGAGGACCTGCACAGCCGCAACGGCACCTGGCTGAATCGCCAACGGGTGAAGAAACGCGAAAAACTCGCCGAGGGGGACGCCATCCGGATCAGCGAGACCGTCCTCGAGTTCTTCCGCGGCTCGCTGCGGGGACCGGCGCGACCGCAGACCCGAGTGGTCGTCGAGGATCGAGACGGTCCGGCGGGCCCCGCGGAGGTGATCCACTGCGAGATCCCATCCAATCGCCAGAGCAACCCCCTGGACATACTGATGCGGGCCGAACTCGAGGCCCTTCTGGAAATCGTCCACAGCCTGCGCAAGACCTTGAACGTGGCCGAACTGTGCCCGCTGGTGCTGGAAAGCGCCTTGAAGATCTTTCCCGCGGCGGACCGTGGTTTCCTCCTGATCGTTGGCGAGGACGGAAAGCCCGAAGTGCGGGGAATGAAAATCCGCCGGGGGCCAGCCGAACCGGAGGTCCGCCTCAGTTCCGCGATCATACGTCGGGTGATCGAGTCGCAGCAAGCCGTGCTCTCGGCCGACGCGGCGGGCGACTTCCGGTTCAAGAACAGCGACAGCCTGGCCGACGCGCCGATCCGCTCGATGATGTGCGCGCCGTTGGTCGATGCCCAAGGCCGCTCGTTCGGCGTCCTACAGGTCGACACGCTCGAACAGCGCGGCCGTTTTCAGGAGAGCGACCTGCACGTCCTGGCGGCCGTGGCCGTGCAGGCGTCGGTGGTGTTGGACCACGCCCGGCTGCACGAGCACGCCCTTCGGCAACGCGAGATCGAGCGCGATCTCGAACTTGCCGACCAGGTGCAGCGGAGCTTCCTGCCGTCGGCTCGCCCGGAAATCGCCGGCTACCGCTTCTTCGACTACTACCGGCCCGCCAGCCAGGTCGGCGGCGACCACTACAACTACGTGCCGCTGCCCGACGGTCGGCTGGCCGTGGTGGTGGCCGACGTGGTGGGCCGGGGGCTGGCCGCGGCGATGCTGATTGCGAAATTCGCGGCCGAGGTCCGCTACCACGTGCTGACCGCCTCGAGTCCGGCCCAGGCTGTCGCCCAGATCAACGAGGTCTTGTCCACTTCGATCGGCAACAACCACTTCATCACGCTGGTGCTGATGGTTCTCGACCCGCCTTCCGGTCGGCTCCGCGTCGTCACCGCGGGCCATCCGCCGGCGTTGCTCTGCCCCCTGGGGGGGCCTGCCTCGGCGATCGGGGCGCAGAAGTCGGGATTCCCTCTCGGGGCCTTCGAACGCGCCGGCTACGAGGAATCCGAGGTCCAGATCCCGCCGGGCGGGCTCGTCTTGGCGTACACCGACGGCGTCGTCGAAGCGGCCAACGCCGCCAGGCAGGCCTACGGCTTGCCCCGGCTTTGCCAGCAGCTTCAATCCGCTTCCGGCGACCCGCTCCGCTTCGGCAACCGCCTGGCCCAGGACTTGAACGAGTTCCTCGGCGACCAACCGCAAGAAGACGACTTGTGTCTGGTGTGCTTTGGCCGCGATCTTTAACAAGGCCAGGCCGCGTTCACGGGGACTGTCTCGTGATCCGGGAGCCGGAAGATTGCGAGACGGGCTTCCCCTGGACGGACGGCGTTTCCGCTACTCCACGACCGGCAATTCCGCCAAGGCTTCCTCGATTTTCGCCTGGGGATAGGAATAGTCCTCCAGCTCGCCGTTGAGATAACGGTCGTAGGAACCCAGGTCGCAGATGCCGTGGCCGCTCAGGTTGAACAGGATGCACTCCTCGCGTCCCGTCTCGCGGCAGCGAAGCGCCTCGACCACCGCGGCGCGGATCGCGTGGGAGGTCTCGGGGGCAGGAATGATTCCCTCGGTCTCGGCAAACAACTTGGCCGCTTGGAAACACTCGACCTGGTGGAACGCGGCCGCCTCGATCAGCCCCAGCTTCTTGCCCAAGCTGACCATCGGGGCCATGCCGTGGTACCTTAGCCCGCCGGCATGGATTCCCGGCGGGACGAAGCTGTGTCCGAGGGTGAACATCTTCACCAGCGGGGTGAGCTTCGTGGTGTCGCCGAAGTCGTAACGGTACTGGCCGCGGCTCATCGAAGGGCAGGACTCGGGCTCGGCGGCCACGAAGCGGATGTCCCGGCCGGCGATCTTGTGCCGCAAGAACGGAAACGCCAAACCCGCGAAATTGCTTCCCCCGCCCACGCACCCGATCACCACGTCCGGGAAGTCGCCCATCATCTCCATTTGTTTTTCCGCTTCCAGACCAATGACGGTCTGGTGCAAGAGCACATGGTTCAGGACGCTGCCGAGCGTGTATTTCGTGTCGTCGCGGACCACGGCGGCCTCGACCGCCTCGCTGATGGCGATTCCCAGGCTGCCGGGGCAGTCGGGATCGGCGGCAAGGATTTGGCGGCCGGCCTGGGTCTCGTTCGAGGGACTGGGAATCACCGTGGCCCCCCAAATCCGCATCATGGAGCGGCGGTAAGGCTTCTGCTGGTAGCTGACCTTGACCATGAACACCTTGCATTCCACGTCGAAAAACGAGCAGGCAAAGGCCAGCGACGTGCCCCACTGCCCGGCCCCCGTCTCCGTGGTCAGGTGGTTGATCCCTTCGACCTTGTTGTAGTAGGCCTGCGGCACCGCCGTGTTCGGCTTGTGGCTGCCCGGCGGGCTGTGGCTTTCGTCCTTGAAATAGATCCTCGCCGGCGTTTTCAGGGCCTTCTCCAGTCCCGCGGCGCGGACCAGGGGCGTGGGCCGCCAGATCGTGTACACCCGCCGCACCTCGTCCGGAATCGGGATCCACCGCTCCCGGCTCACTTCCTGCATGATCAGTTCCCTGGCAAAAATCGGTTCCAGGTCGGCGGGCCCGACCGGTTGCAACGTGGCCGGATTCAGGGGCGGAGGAACCGGCTCGGGCAGGTCGGCTTGCAGGTTGTACCACGCGCTGGGAATGTCGCTCTCGTTGAGGAAGACACGTTTGGCGTTCATCAAGGGCTCCTCGACCAGCAAGAGATTCATGCGGCGAATGCTATTACCCTAATCGGCGGGCCGCGATTTGTCGATGGGCTTCAGGCGTCGTAACCGTTCACGGGGACTGTCCCGATTTTCGCGGCGAAGTCCGCGAAAATGGGACTGCCCCCCATGGCCGGTCAGGGGGCAAACGCATTTTTCGGCGCGAAACAGCCCGAAAAACGCGCCAGCCCCCGGCCCGTGAACGGTTGCCAGGCGTCCCCCTGCTTTCCGTCGCCTTCCCGAACCGTTGCACCTCGCCCGCCGGGCCCCGCGTCAAGCCCGGCGGCGCGCCCCGGCGAACCGATTCCTCAGCGAGAGATCAGTGGGCGGCTTGGCCGCCGGGCGGTATAGTGGAATTCGATCCCCCCGGGCAACCTGGAACAACCCGAGGCCCGCGGGTCGTCTCCCCGGGATGGAATTTCCATTCTAGCCCCCACCTATTGCCAAGTTGCTATGCCCAATAGAACGCCTCGATGGGCCTGCTTCGCATTTCCGGGGTTGGTCCGTTGGTTCGCGGTTTGCTGGATCGCCGGAGTTGTTTTCACGTCGCTGGTCGCGGCCGCGGACCGCGGGGCGGCGTATCGGGCGGCCTTGGAATCCATCCAGGCCCGCGAAATCCAGGCATCCGTCGAATACCTGGCCCACGAGGCTCGCGAGGGCCGCGAGGCGGGCACGGTCGGCGGATACGCCGCCGGCGAGTACCTGCGCAAGCGGCTTGCCGTCTTGAGACTCCCCGGCGCCGGCCCCAACGGCGATTATCTTCAGCCGTTTGGCCCCAATTACCGCAATGTGCTGGCCAAGTTGCCCGGCGCCGAGCCGGCGCTGGCCGGCGAGACCATCGTCCTCTGCGCCCATTACGACCACGTCGGCCGGGGCCATAAGGGCAACTCGCTAGGGCAGATCGGGCAGATTCATCCGGGGGCCGACGACAACGCCAGCGGGGTCTCGGCCGTGCTGGAAGTCGCCGAGGCCCTCACGATCCTCGCCGAGCCGCCCCGCCGCACCATTCTCCTGGCTTTTTGGGACGCTGAAGAAAAAGGCATGCTGGGCTCGAAACACTGGATCGCCCATCCCACGCTCCCCTTGGACCGCGTCCGCTTGGTGGTGAACTTGGACATGGTCGGGCGTTTGCGAAACGACCGGCTGGTGGTCTACGGCGTGCGGACGGGGTACGGGCTGCGCCGCCGGATCGCCGCCCACAACGAATCGGCGTTCCACATGGAACTGAAGTTTTGCAAAACGTGTTTTGGCCTTGCAAAAACTGGGCAAAATGGGTAAAAAGTCGCAAAAATCGGATGGCGCACGCGGTCGGGAGCGGGACGCGGGACGCCAGCCACGGCGGCCGGTTGCCGGGGAGATGGCAACCGGCGGTGCACCCAAACCACGGAGGGTTGCCCAATGCCAGGGATCGTGCAGTGGCCGACGGTCGTGCAGCAGGCGGTTGAGCAATTTGGGGGCGTCTTTGAGAACGATGCCCAACGTCGGCATTTCGCAGAGTACGTCTGTGGCTTGATCCTCGCTCAACGCAAATCGGTGGCGGGCATCAATCGGGAATTCGCCCAGACGACCGACCAATCGTGCCTCAACCGCTTCCTGACCGAGTCGCCCTGGAACGCGGAGGCTTTGAATGAAGCGCGGATCGATTGGCATCAGGAAGATGCTTCGACGAGATTTTCCGATCGCGGCGTGATTGCCATCGACAACGTGTTGATCGACCACTACGGCAAGACGATCGAAGATGTGGGGTACTTCTGGGACCATGCCGAAGAGCGGTACAAAATCGCGCACGACTACCTGTTTGCCAACTATGTCTGCACGAGCGGGAAGCACTATCCCCTGTACTTTCGGCGGTTCAAGA
>Ga0101944_10001814_pt1 | contig 39933 bp, 33 predicted proteins | sample DewCreD2012metaG_FD_75245 | JGI IMG/M metagenome (GOLD analysis project Ga0101944, IMG submission 75245) | Hot spring sediment bacterial and archeal communities from British Columbia, Canada, to study Microbial Dark Matter (Phase II) - Dewar... ... | reverse complement strand
CGAAATGGACAAGAAAATCAATCCCCTTGCGGGTGAAGTCCACTGGGTCCACAATGTCCATCTCGTCCATGGTTTGGTCGAAAGAGCCGCGTTCAACTGCCGATTTTAGGTTGAAAGACGTTGATCTTTTTTTCGTGGAAGGTAACCGAATCACTCAACAAATCCGGGGAATAAGACTTCCCGGCCCACACCCGCCAAATGTACATCCTTGCGGGTAACACGTTTTCCCCGACGCCCTGCCGTTCCTGTCCCCATTGACTAAATCCGACTGCGCAACCGATACCCAGCGTCTATTTGAAAATGTTTTTTGCTTGACTTTCGAGTACCGAGTTTCCAAGGTGCAACGAGCTGTATTTCCGTTGCAATGCCCTTTTCCAGACAATTTCAAGAGGCAAGCCAAATACCAGACACAGCGATCAAGACCATTGGGTTGCAGCCGAAATTCGCGTACCCGTCTGTCTTGAGCGTTGATTTTCGAGGGATGGATTTCACCCAGACTGTTGAGTAAGCGGGTGGACTATTCAGCAGAAGCAAGGGACTCTGGATTGGTCAAGCAGATTGTTACGCTTGCAGGAACACTTCGGGATCTATGGCGGCTTCTCGGAGGACGGCGCGCAGTGTGCCTTCCGGCATGTCGCCAGGATGATGAGGGAGTGTTACTTTACGGCCCGTTGCGGATTGGCGCCAGACTTCATGGCTTCCTGGACCGGGGCGGTCGAAGACATAACCGCAGACGCGGAGTTTTTGCGCTACTTCGGTGTATTTGAAGCCCGCAAGCCGGCCCATTCACGGCATTCCGACAGGGATGAGCAAATCGACCGGGGGTGTTGTGTGGGCGAGATTGGCAAGCGCCAGTGGAATCGGATCGCCATGTTCGACACAGGACTCCACGATCTTTCGCGCGAGACCTTGCGCGATTTCGACAGTCTCGGTCATACTGCGGCCCTGGGCCACAAGACCGGGAACATCCGGACTGGTTGCCACATAACCGCCTTCTTCGAGAGGCTCCATGTGCAGTCGGATTGTGACTTCACTCATGTTCAACGTGCTCCTTTGCTCCATTGTAGCGTGATTCCCGGTGCGACACAAGCCATCGTGTTGCGGAAAAGCAACACAGAACTGCCACGCGAGTCTTTCAGCCTGTAACCGCCAGGAGCCCCGTGGGGTGGCTCATTTCTTTGGGCGGCAATCTCTGGTATGCTTTACGCGATGGCGCAAGGCCGTGGAGCACGGTTGGCTTTGTCTTTCTCGTTTCAACGATTGAAGAAGGGACTTCCCATCGTCCGTGTCCACGTGTGGATCTTTCTGATTGCATGGGCCGCGGCAGGCCTCGCGGCGGCATCAGAAGGCATTTTGATCATGGGCGACGACGCGGCGCGCGATGGGCGCGCAGGCGCAGCAGTGGCCAGTCCGCGCAACGCCTCGTGGATCGCGTTGAATCCGGCCGGAATCGCCGGAATGGAACGCCAGGCCGATTTTGAGTTGTCTCTCCTGTACGCCCGGACAACCCTGCATACACAAGGCATAGGGGGCGTGCCGTGGACAGGCGAATCGGAAGGCGAGGAATTCCTGCCCGTGCCATCCATGGCGATTGTCTGGCCATTGCAAACCGGTGTATTGGGTTTGAGCATGTATTCGCCGGCGGGCGCCGTTATCCATTTTCCCGAATCGAGGTCCATTGCCGGACACCTGATTCGACACACGGACCGCAACCTTGAATATGCGCAATCCCGGCTTGCCCTGGCTTACGCCTACCGCTTTGACAACGGCTGGGCTGTCGGAATCAGCGTAAACGGCAGTCTGTCGCTGGCGCGCACGGACCAGGTAACGGCCTACCTGTTGCCGAGCCGAGGCGACAACGAATGGGATCAATCGTTGGGTGCGGGGTTTGGGCTGGGCGTACATCGTGAATGGGAACGATGGAGCGTGGGCGCCGCCTGCCAATCGCGCCAATGGGGGCAAACATTCGACAAATACCGCGACGTGACACCCTATCCCGTGGATTTGCCCGCCACGGTCCAAGCCGGTGCGGCGTTCCGAATCGTACCGAAACTTGAGGTGGAAATTGACTATCGTTTCATTCATTGGAACGATATCAACTTCTTCCATCATCCCAATTCGCGCATGGGCCTCGGCTGGCACAACCAGCACGCCATGCTGTGCGGCATTGAGTGGCAGGCCACTCCGCGATGGACTTTCCGCGCGGGATACGCCCACGCCACCCGCGTCATGAAAGACGATCGGGTCTTTGGAAGCGCCCTCGTTCCGAATGTCTTGCAGGATCAGATAACCCTCGGCTGCTCATTTGCGCCCGGCAATCGCTCCGAACTGCATCTTGCACTGGGACATTGGCTGCGCAACCACCAGACAGAATCGGGCCAGGGCGATTTCTATTCATGGGTAGGACGCGGAACCCGTATCGGGATGGAAATCAACTGGATGTCGCTGGGCTACACCCGGAAATTCTGAAACACCGCACCTCTTGACTTTCAGTCATGAAAGGGCGCAGTTTGTAGGCGGATGAACGTAATGGGCTGTGTTGGTTCAATGCAACTAACGGCACGAAAGGAGACGGTTCGACATGGAAATAGTCAAGGAAGCCAAAAAACGGAAAGATGCCGCGGCCAAAAACGTCGAAAAAATCGCCAATGAAGTCAAATCCACCGCGGACAATGCGTGGAAGGAATTGAACGAGCGGGCCGTGGAAGCGGGCGCAAGCGCAAAAGCGCGTTCCGCCGGCTTGGCCGTGCGAATGGTCAAGGTGCAGCGATCCGCGTTCGACCGCGCCATCAAATTACTTGCGCAGGTGCAGAAGCAAGGAGACAAACTCCTGGAACAACACATCGAAGACGCCTCTTGGATGCCGCCCGAAGGAGTGGCCATCGTCAAGGAATGGAGCCGGACGCTGAACAATGGCCGGAACGAATTCCAAAAAGTTGTGGACAAGAGTTGCGATTTGCTTCAAGCCATGTTCGAACGGGTTGAAAAGCAGGCCAAAACGGATGCCAAGTCCGCGGCCTCTCCCAAAGCCGCGGGCGGCGCCCGAAAGAAATCGCCCGTAAAAAAGAAATCCGCCGGAAAGAAAACAGCGACGAAGGCATCCGTCTCGAAAAAGACCACGCCCGCCACATAGATGTTCGATTGCTAAAACAGGGAGACCGGTAAGATGAAGCGTATGGACGGAGCTTTTTTGTTGTTTTTCGGCCTGTTTGCGGCGCTGTCGCCGGTACAGACATGGGCGCAATCCGAAGAAAACATCCGAATGGCCGTTTTCGACATTGATGTCACGCCGCCTATCGGAAGCCAGATGGCCTATGATCCGGTGATTGGCCACTGGGATCTGGGTTTGAGGGCCCGCGGTATTGTATTGCTGGGGGCGGAACGGCCCATTGTGCTATGCGCAGTAGACTGGATTGGTATTGCAAATGACGCTCACGACGCATTCCGGAAAGCCCTGGCCGATGCCGCCGGCACGGAACCAGGCCGCGTGGCCGTCCATACGCTGCACCAGCATGACGCGCCCGCCTGTGATTTTACGACGGAAAACATCCTTCGGGAACACGGCTTCGAACCCGGCCGAAACGACGGAACCTTTGCGCGCGAAACACTTGAACGGCTGGCTGCGGCGGTTCGGGACGCAATCCCCCGCGCCCAGCCCATTACCCATTTCGGATTGGGAGAAGCACGCGTCAAGGAGGTGGCTTCGAACCGCCGAATCCTTGGTCCCGACGGCAAGGTCAGGGCCACGCGCTTCACTACCTGCAAAGACCCGGATCTGCGCGCCGAACCGGAAGGCACAATTGATCCCGTGCTCTCGCTCGTTAGTTTCTGGAACGGAGAAAAACCCGTCGCGGCATTGAGTTACTATGCAACACACCCCCAAAGTTACTACCGAACCGGCCTTCCCAACCCCGATTTTCCGGGCGTGGCCCGTTTCATGCGGCAACTGGCCGAACCGGCCGCGTTGCATATTCACTTCAACGGCGCGGGCGGCAACATCGGCGCCGGCAAGTACAACGACGGTTCCATGGAAAACCGCGGCATTCTGGCCGAACGCTTGGCGGCCGGCATGCGCAGCGCTTGGGAGAACACGATCAAAGAACCCATCAGCGCCGGCATTATTCGCTGGCAAGTGATATCCGTGGCTTTGCCTATTGCGAAACATTTGAAAGCCGACGCCTTGGAAACGTCGCTGAAAGAGGCCACGGACAGCGGGGAGATCGAACACTTGGCATCAAAACTAGCCTGGCTGCGCCGTTGCGAGGCGGGGCATGCAATAGAAGTTTCCTGCTTGTCCATCGGCCGTGCACGCATTCTTCACATGCCGGGCGAATTATTCGTCGAGTATCAATTGGCCGCCAAGGCCAAAAATCCTGGCTTATTTGTGGCCATGGCCGCTTACGGTGATTACGGAACCGGTTACATCGGAACGTCCGTGGCCTATGAACAGGGCGGTTACGAAACCAGCGAGCGCGCATCGAATGTCGCTCCCCAAGCCGAAACAATGCTCATGGATGCGATATCGGAACTGCTCGAACAATAGGTTCACGGCGATTTTCGGTGAATTCCGCGTGGCAGCGTTATTGAGAAATCGCGATCGCCGCCAGTACCGCATGCTTTTTCTTGAGTCCGCGCACGGCTGTCCTCAATACGTTTGGCGGCCTCGCTGTCCGGCGGGAACAGGTCTTCGGGCGCCATGCCGTATCGTTTCTCGAACGACTCGCGGCTGGGTTCGAATCCCGCGCCAAGAGCGGCTCGGCGAAACGACTCGGCAGACAGACGCGTCGGGTTGTCCTTATGGCTCGCCATCGTGCTTTCGATCCGCCAATCGCCGGTTTCTTCGATATAATACAATCCGATAATCCGCACCTCCTGCGGAAGATCAATCAGCGAGCAGGTCTCGATTTCCGGATAGGGATACCGGCCCGGAACCATTTCAAGATGGTTCCGGTGATTATGGCCGCAAATATGCGCGATCATGCGGGGTTGCGAGGCGAGATACGCGCGGAACTCGCGCGTTCCCACTGTGCCCGGGCCATAAAAAAGATTAAAATCCGCGCTGGGATGATGCGAGGCGACCAACACGAATTCATCGGAGGCCTCCGCGGCGGCAAACTGGGGCTTTAGAAAATGATCGAACTGCTCGCGGGTCATAACGCCGTGCGCGATGGGCCATCCGTCCGGCGGATCCGGCGCCGTCGTATCAAGCACGACCAACCGGACCGGCACATCCGCCTTGGGACGTACGGAATAATACAGCGGTGAATTGTAAGTTAAACCATGTCCTGACGGGAGAGTCATGCTGTTGAAATGTTCCGCCACAAACCGGGCGGCGTCAACAAACTGCCTTCGGGGATCCGGGGGAATCGTCCCGCTGCCGAGCCAATCCCACCGAAGACGCATACTGTCCGGATCGGCCAAGTCCATACTTCCAAGGATAATGGCCGGGCTTTGGTCAAAAGTCGGCGAAAGTTCATGCATGCCGAATTCGTGCAAGCCGAGCACAGCCGCCACGGGACAAAGCAGGGGTGCCGTCCAGTCCACCGGGTTTTCCGCTTCCGTGGCGATACGAAACGTGCCGGAACATTGCGCGTCATGGTTTCCATGCGCGATATACCAGGGAATTTCCGGCAATAATCCTTCCGCTAAGAAGGGCTGTTTGGGATTATCTTCCGGCGCAACGGGACGCAACGGCCCGTCCAATATTCCCGAATCCGGCCGGACGATGCCGCCGTCCATGACATTCAAAAACCAGCGCAATTCGTTGTATTGCGCATTATCAATCGCATCGCCGGTGTGCAACACGAAATCGAGACGACGCTGCGGCTGCATCGCTCCCGTATGGTAATCGTTCAGCATCCGGATTGTCGCATCCAGCACCTGCGTCGTGTAGGCTTCTTGCGGCCGCCACGACTCGTAAAACAGATCCGCGAGACGGACCGTACGCGCCGGACTTTCATCGTCAAGCACGTGCGTGTCGGTGATATGCGCAAATTGTAACCATAGCACGCCCGTCTCCTCGGGCATTTGGGGCGCTTCGGGACAACCCGCCCCCCCAAAACATAGGATTACAACAAGGCCCTGCCAACCATATCGGCCATAGCGCATATAGACATCCTCCTCAACACCTTATCAGCGCCAAGGATAATCAAGGCGTTTCCAGATAGGCTGTCTCTTTCAACAACACAGCCCGCCACATCATTTCTATGAAAAACAATTTGGCGGACCCATGAACCGGCGCCCTTTCCAACACAGACAAAACGGGCTTTCCCATGCCCAAGCCGACATGGGAAAACCCGCTTTCCCAGGTTCTTCCCGCGGGAAGAACCGTCCTCCTCCCGAACGGCCGCCCGGTAATCCGAAGACCGTTCTAAACCAATGTACTGATATCTTTTCCGATCGTACGGAAGAGATTATACAGGCTGGTCAGGATATTGAGCATTTGCTGGATGTTGGTCAGCAAATACGAAAGCACATCCAACGACCCCAGCAGATCATTATCCGCCATTGCCGGCTTGCCTTTTGTCACGCTACGAATATGCATGCTGTCTCCCTTTTCGTCCAACTACCCCTGCATTCGGAATTTACAAAATTCAACTCCTTTATATTGGCAGTATACCGCACCTTTTCTCAAAACGCAACCCCTGAATTGGATTTTTTAGATCCGGTTCCGGCCGTTACGTTTTACCAAGGAGCCGCCGGACATGGTCGAGCGCCGTTACGGCAATACGGGTCTGGCTGCGTTCATCCGTTCCGGCATAATTGAGGCGCCAATCTTCCACGCCTCCCGGCCAAAGAAAATGCACAAAAGTCGCTTGCCCGGCAGGATCCGCCTGCAATAGCAGAACGCAGTCCGGATGGAATTGATTTTGCAGTGTTTCAATCTTGTCGAACACATTGGAAACACCGGGCGCTACAATACCGCCCGCAAACGATCGCGCGCCGGCCGTTACCATTCGCCGGGCCAGCATTCCGCCGGAATTCGTTTCACAGGCGGCCAAGGTCCATCCGCGCGCCGAGAACAAGACGTCCACCGCCTGTTCGATAGTTGTGTTGCCCGTTCCGACAACATTGTCGGGAAGACGCTTTCGCACTTCCGCCTCCACCGCGTCAATCATTGCTTCCGCTTCGTCAACGGATCCGGCGCGCGCCGTGATGCGAACGCGCACCGCATCCGGATACGCCAGCACACCGACGGTCGGATTCCGCTGGCTCTTGATCAGATCGCCAATCACCGCGTCCACGCGCGATTCGCCCAGTCCGCAGACGTTCAGCACGCGGCTGTGGATGACGGCTTCGATGCCAAACTTATGCCGCAAATAGGGAATTACGCGATCCCGGAGCATCGGGATCAGTTCTCCCGGCACGCCCGGCATACAGACGATGACGCCGCGCTCGTCTTCGATAATCAGGCCCGGCGCGGTACCGTGCGGATTTTCAATGCCGATGGCGCCGCGTGGCGCAAAGGCCTGCTTCTTGTTGTTCTCCGTCATGACAAACCGGAATCGCGCGAAGCGTTCCGCAAGCGCATCGAACAGATCCTGCCTGAATTCAAGGGGACGCCCCAACAATTCGGCAATACATTCACGCGTGATATCGTCTTCCGTTGGCCCCAGTCCGCCGGAAGTAAGCACCACGTCTGCGCGGTCCAACGCATCGCTCAACGCCTGCTTGATCCGGTCCGGATTGTCCCCAACCGTCGTTTTTTGGCGAAGGTTGATGCCGCTTTCCGCCAGCATCCGGCCCATCTCAGCCGCATTGGTGTCCACTATCTGTCCCAACAGTAGTTCCGAACCAATCATCAGGATTTCACATTGCATCGAGATTTACCTCTTGTCCGTTTAGACGGAATGAATTCTGAAGCGGACTCTGCCCACCATTCAGTCTCTTATTGTACTCGTCATCTTCATCGTAATCGTGGCAAGAACTTTGCCGTATTCGCGTTAGGCAAATCATTTTTCGACCATTGCACCGGTTTTACCATGCCCGTGTCAAGATAAATGCTTTATGGACCGTCTGGACGATATGGACGTTTACCGCGGAGAAACGGATCTTCTTCAATCTTGATCCCGGCGCTTTGCTCGTCTACTCTTGCATCCGGCCACGGCCATAGGAAGGAGTTTTCATACGTTTCCCCGTACGCTTGAATTATTGAACGGTCCACGCGGCCTTGTCGTTGTCCTGTTGATGGCGGCGGCGCTGGCCTTGCCTTCACTGGGTGTGGGATTCTTCCTGGACGATTACGCCCACCTCGCGGCGTTGGACGGAATCAGCCCGGTGGCGCAACCATGGAACGTGTATTGTTTTGCGCCGGGCGATCCCCAAAAACTGGTGCAACTCATAGAGGAAGGCCCTTTTCCATGGTTCACGCGACTCGACATCCGCGTGCAGTTTTTCCGCCCGCTATCTTCCGCAACCATGTGGCTGGACCGATGGCTGTTCGGCGACACGGCGTGGCCGTACCATTTACATTCTATCCTGTGGTATTTGGCGGTGCTCGCCGCCGTGGGATCCCTGCTACGACTCGTACTGCCGGGCACATTAGGGACATTGACCCTGCTTGTCTTCGCAATTGCCGTCACGCACTGGTTTCCCGTGGCATGGTGGGCGCATCGCAATGCGCTCGTCTCGTGCGCGCTGGGATTTGGCGGTCTTTTGGGATATGTCCGTTGGCGTGAAACACAATGGAGACCCGGCGTCTGGCTGGCGCTGTCCGGGTTTGCGCTTGGCCTGCTGGCCGGTGAAACCACGTTCAGCATTTCAGCGTATATCGTCGCCTACGAACTCTTTGCGGCGCCGGGCACGCTGACGCGGCGAATCGGCGCTCTCGTACCCGTCTCGATGTTTGCCGTTTTCTATCTGGCCCTGTATTCGGGTAGCGGCTATGGGGTGCACGGCACGGGCTGTTATATAAATCCCCTGCATGATCCGCTGACGTATCTGGCGGCGGCTCCGCAACGCTTTCTGATCCTGGCCGCCAACCAGTTCTTCTCGTGGCCCGCCGAGATCCCCGCCATGGTTCCCCAAATGGCCTGGCCGTCCGCCGCCATCGGTATCGCGGCGCTTGTTGTAATCGTTCTCGCCTTGCGCGTCCTGTGGCGCCATCTTGCGCCGGAAGAACGAAGAGGTTCCCGCTGGCTGATGATCGGCGGTCTGATGTCCATAGCCCCCTTTCTTGCGCCCTTCACATCCGGCCGCCTGTTGATGGTTTCATCCCTTGGCGGATCGGTGGCGATAGCGATAATCATCCGCGAAGGAAGGCGCGCCTGTTCGCCCCGCTCGCTGCACGTACTGGCGCGCGCCCTGATTGCGCTTCACCTGATCCTTGCTCCCCTGGCGTGGCTGCTGCTCTCCCCCGCTTTTGCCCTGCTCAACAGGCATGTAATCCACTTATCGGAATCCGTGGAAATTGACGACAATCGCGTCACATCGCAGCAAGTCATGTTGCTCAGCGCACCCGATCCCGCAATTGGAATTTACACGCCGGCCATGCGCACGCACAACGGACGCCCCAAGCCTGCGGCATGGAGGCCCTTGTCGGTTTCGCCGTGCGATTCCACCTTCACCCGGACCGCTCCTAATGCTTTTGAACTTGCCCTCGACGGCGAAATGCTCAAGACACTGCCCGAACAGATTGCCCGCGATGCCGCCGCCAAACTGAAACCGGGCGATCACCTGGAATTCGATTCCTTCGGCGTGACCGTACTCGACGCCGGAAAAACAGGACCCAAACGCATCGCATTCCAATTCGCCAAGCCGTTGGAAGATCCCGCCTATGTCTGGCTCGAATGGCGCGATGGCCGCTTGCGTTCATTCAAGCCACCGCCCGTAGGCCAATCCGTTCTCCTGAAATGGACAGGGCCTTTCCGGCGGATCGCCGGCTCATGAAACGCCAAGAACAATCCGTCTGGAATCGGCCGTTGAACTTGGATTCGGCAGTTCAGATCGGATTCTACGTGCTATCCTCTGGGCGTCGTGGACCTTGTGGACAAAGCGGGCTTCACCCGAAAGGGGATAGATTTTTTGTTCACTTCGTCCACATGGTCCACGTTGTCCACAGGTTGCGCACAGGACTCCGGTTTCGATTGCCGAATCCAGGTTGAAGGGAATCATTCGCCGTGAACAAAATGAGCGTTATGGACTTTTCTTGGGCGATCAATCGCCCGGGTAGTAAACATGGGCCTCTCGCCCGCACCGCTCAATTCGGCTCATGGTTCCAAGCGGCATGTAAAAACGTCTTTCGGCAGGTTCAAGACAAGCATCCTGCCGTTAGTTTGCAGGGCAATCCCGCCTTGAATCGCACCCTCTTCCGAGTGTGCGATGACCCGCATGGGTATCGGCGCGCCAAAAGGCATTTTTCCTACATCAAATTCCATTCTGAACGGCGGATGGCCGGGCAGCGGCGTCACGACAAGCGCATCGCCGTCCCGGATCATACGGCAGCCGCCATTCGTCGCGAGGCCGTCAAAGCGGACGAGTTTCCCGTCCGGATTCCCGCGTTCCGCGAGCGGATCGGGTTGCGGCGGCAGCGGTGTCCATGTCGCGCCTTGGCATTCGATGCGGAGCGTGCCGGCCCGCACGCGCTGCTGATCGTCATTTGGACCGCGCAACGGGAGGCGTCCGATATCGGGCCGGTACATGCCCACGCGCAACTCGAACGCATCGCCCGGCTTTACGTCCGGTGGCCATTCGCCCACGCTAATCGTCTCGATATCGCCCAACCATTCGTTTGTCGGTTTGGGCGGCTGCATGTCGGCCTGAAATATGATTTTGCCCGATTCATCCACGAAATGGCCGAACAGCATCAGCGCTTCATTCGTGGGTTGTTGGGCATGCCAGCGAAGCGTCACCCGCACCTTGCGAGCCTCGATCACTTCGACGCGTGCATCCGTTTCCGAAATCGGAAAGCGGTTATCCAGCGACGACCGCGCGTTCACATAGAGCGAGTCCGGCGAACGGCTCCACTCGACCACAACGCCGTCGCGCCGTTCGATGGCCGCTTCGACCGTGTCCAAGGCGGCATAGAATCCGTATTGCGGCAATTCGCGCCCCTTCACGTTCCACGGGGTTTCGCCGCGATTGGCCCAAACCTCCACCCCGCTTTGCCATTCGACGCAGAGACGGTGCATGTTGCCGCCGTCGAACCGCACCCCGCGCATGGACTTCAGCGCCAGGGCGCGTCCGGCGTCGTGAAGAAGCCAATACTTTCGGACAACGTCGCGGCCGAAAGGTTCCGGAACCATGGCCGGGTGGCCGTCGAGGATTTCCACGCTCATGTAATCGTCGCTATAGATGCCGTGCATGATCGTGGACAAGCCGCCCGCGAACCGGGATTCGTAGCCCGCACCGTGCAGGATGAAACGGTCGTGAAGGAGCATGTCGAGCCACGGCACACGTTCGGTATCTTTGCATGCAATCGGCCAGACAGTCCACGGCGCGCCCTTCGGCGGATTCGGGTCAACGCGCAAATGATTGCACTGCGCGCCGTCGAGAAAACCGGCGAGTTGGTCGTGGCCGCTTTCCGAAATCTGCGGCGCATTGTCGCCGAGTTGTTCGCGTATCCACGCAAAGGTACGGCCCCACGTATCGCGCGTGAAGAGGCGGTCCTGGAATTGCCCGTCGAAAGTCCACGATTCATAGGGGCCTATCGAAGAAAACACGTCTATGAAATATCCCGTCGGGGCGGCGTTTTCTTTCAGCCATTGCACGTTCTTTTCCATGAACGGCCAGTAGGCGTCCGTCCGCCAACGATACGATTGCGCGCCGCGCCCTTCGTTCAGCCACGCGCGGATGGGTTCGCCGTCCCGCGTAAACGCCACGTTTCTGTAACTGAATCCGTCCGCGTCGGGATACAAATCAATGTAGTTGTCGTGCGGCGCGAAAAAGACGCCGGCGTCCTTGCAGGTCTTGGCGAGTGCCTGAAAGTCCTCGACCGTTCCGAAATCGGGATTCGGCGGACAGATGTCCGGCAACCGGTAGTCGTATCCCCACCGCTGCCAGTTATGCCAAACCACGACGCTGTCCGTCAGACCGTACCGAAAGGCCCGGCGAAGCGCATTCGCGCTTTCCGCGTAACGCCCGCCCCACAGGTCGAACACGAAACGTCCGGCCAGCACATGAACGCCGCCCGCCGCCGGGCGCGTATCCAGCGCGCGGCATGCCCGCGCACCCTGCCACACATCATGCGCGGGGGAAAAACGCATGGTCTGATTCAACGGCGCGTGCAATGTAAAACGCCTTTCCGCGGGCGACACTTCCAAGCGCGCCGGCGGCACGTCTACGGACTGAACGAGCGAGAGGCCGTTCGCGAAATCGAATCCGACCGCCGAACTTGCGAGTTGATGCCCGTCGAAATGAAGCGAAAAGGCCTGCGGTTCCTCCAGCACATTTCCAACTCCCGCATAGACTCGGTTCAGCGCTTCGCTCCAAGGTCCCGCCGACACGTCTTCGATATAGACAACGTTCCACGGCTTCGGCGCGGGCACGTTCTCCAAGCGGAAGCACACGGCGAGACCGGCCCCTGCGGCGACCTGCATTTCCCCAACGAGATCGAAGGTCTGATCGCCCTTGCGCAGGCGATGAACGACGCGAAGCAATCCGCCGCCGAATGTCCGCGACACATCCCCGGCCACGACGACATAGTCGCCGATTTCGCTGCCTGCCACACGCACGCGGAATCCTCGGAAAGCGATCCGTTTGCCGTTTTCCATCGTAAAGGCGAGTTCGCCGTCGAGCATGCCTCGCACACCCGGACGCCATTCGACTTCGGCGTTGATGTCCTCGAACACGATCTTCCCCAACAGGACCGGTTCGCCCAAGGTCGCTTCCGAGTCCGGCTTGGGCGTTCCCGCGACGACCGTCGGCATCGCCCAATACGACTGGTCGCAGGTCGTATCGTTGCGCGGCCCCGGATGCGACTCGAATTGCAGGCGAACCGTTTTGCCCGCGAATGCCGAAAGGTTGACTTCGGCCTCCTGCCACGTCTTCGCATCCGAGTGGCGTTCAAAGACGATTTCGCCCAATGCGGCATCGGGCGCGTCGAACATCGCCACGCGCACGCGGAACGTCACGCCATCGCTCGAAGGCTCCGGCGGCGCCGTATCGCGGATGGCATTCGCGAACAGCAACCGGATTGGCTGTCCTTCCGGCAACTGAAGGGGATACTCGACCAACGCCGTCCCTACAAGCCCCCGATGCCACGGCGGGTGGATGCCGATGGCTTCGCGGTTGTCCGGGCGCGCCGCCGAAACGAACGGCTCCACGCTGGCCCGCGTCCGCCCGTCCGCGCCGTGCCAGCCTACGGCGCGCGTTTCCACCGCTTCGCCGTTTACTTGGATCAACGTCCGAAAGCACGGCAGCCGGAGCAAAAGACAGGCGCTGTCCGGACCGATCGCCACGGGATGCCACGGAACCGTCTCGGCATTCGGACGCGGCGGATTCGGCAATTGCGTTTCGATGAGCAGGATGGCGTGCGCTTTACGTTCGTAGCCGTTCCTCCCACAACCGGCTTCGGCATAGGCGTGAAGCGGATAGATCGCGTTATAGGTATCCGGACCGGCCGTGACGGTCCCGTCAAGGGACACCAAACCATGCGGTCCGGGCTTGAACGGCACTTTGCTGCTTGGTTCGACGCGCCATCCGTCGGTTACAGCCAAGTACAGCGAACCCTCCATGAAGGGATCTTCCGTCATGTTCTCGACAACGACCTTGAACGGTACGGGTGTGTCCACAACCGTAATCTTCGTCGGTCCCTCGATCCGAATTCTCAGGGGACGATCAGTATCTTCCGGCGGATTGAATGCAACCGCGAAAAACGCGGCTATTCCCCAAAAAAGAAAAGAAAGCAGCGGCTGTCGAATGTTCATGGCATCGCCCTCGTCACGTTAACAACTGAACGATATATCAAAACACTCCGCAACCACCAGTAGAATTGATGGCTTGCAGAAGGCGCCTTATAGGGGCCGTGCTCGTGCTCGTTATCGTCATCGTAATCAAAGAAACGCCGTTTCGGAAGACGGGTTGTCGCGCCCAAGAGTCCAAGATAACGAATCGGATTATCCGTTGGGTCCATGTCATGCGGCCTTGATTACGATGACGATAACGAGCACGAGCACGAAAGAAAACGCAGGATCGGCAGATCTTTATGAATTCTCACCGGTATAGCCGGCCGCTTATTGAGGAGTTACCGGGTTCGATCGGATACCCCGAAACGTCAGGAGCGTTTCGTTTCCATTTCGTGCGCGATTCGGTGCATCTCGTCCACGACGTGCGAAAGTTCGCGCAGAATGGGATGCGGCCAGCCCAAAGCCAGCGCGCGAACCATTTCCCCATAATACCAGAGCGTGCCGTCGCGCCTGCCTTTGAAGAGATCCCAAACGGCGCCGCCGCGTTCCGAGAGATCGCTTACGATGCTTCGCGCATTGTGCAATTTATCGGCGGCAATAACCAGTTTCAGTTTCGGATCGGCAGTCTTCGCATGTTCAATGAATCGTTCTTTTCGTTCCCGCCACGGCGGTTTGGGTTCGGCGTCCGAATCGCTGCAACCCTCCACATAGCCCGCCACAACCTCGCCGAACACCGAGCGAATCCGTTCGAGCGTGTTGCGTCCGCCCTGATCCTCCACGGCATCATGCAACAGCGCCGCGATGAACTGGTCTTCATCGGCGCCATGGCGTCCCGCAATGGCCGCGACGCCCATGAGATGCGTGATATAAGGAACCCGCGAACCCTTGCGCCGTTGCGCGTGATGCAATTCGTAGGTGAACGAAAAAGCCTCTACAATCCGCGGAGAATAGTCCATGCGCGCTACTTTTCCCGGCTCTTGCCGCGTGCGTCAAGCAGCCGAATCAGTTCTTCCGGATGATCGGTTTGAATACCGTCCACACCGCGTTCGAGAAGCAGCGGCCACGTTTCCGGGCCGTCGTCGTCGCTAAAAACCAGCGCGCCCGCGGCATGGCATTTTTCGACAAATACCTGGGAACAATGTTTCCAAGTCGTAGCGACAATCCGTGGTTTCACAGTGGACAATAGTCCGGGAAGAAACATTTCGGGGCCAGGATCGGGCATTTCGATGCATTCCGGACATTCCGCACGCAGCAGCGGCGCCATGCTCCCCCCCATGTACCAGACCACTTCATGTTCCATGCCGCGCGTCTTCACGATCCGGGCCAGTTCCGGGATTGGCGCATTCTTGAGATCGAGGTAAATGCCTATTCGGCCTTTGCAGAGATCCAGAATTTCTTCAAAGGCGGGGATGCGCGTTTCCTTCCATTTCGGCCCCACCCGGCTGCCGATGTCCAACGCCCGCAACTGGTCAAAGGTGAACGAGGCCACCGGACCTTCCGCATCCCGGGTATAGGCGTCCACGCCGGCGTTGTGGATGCTGACAAAACGGCCGTCCTTGCTCGTCCGGACATCAATTTCGATGAAATCCGCCCCTATCTCGATGGCCTTTTCATAGGCCGGCAGAGTATTTTCCGGAATGCCGTCATGGACTCCGCGGTGGGCAATCACATATACGCCGCCATGCTTGGGCGGTTTCAAGGGCAACGCCGCATTGCCGGGCGCCAGTAACACCCATGTAATAAAACCGGCCAACGTCACGATACTCATTTCGCGCCTCCAAACGAAATATCATTCTGGCCTTGGCGTAACGTGATGTCAAGCATTGCGAAAAGGAACGAACCAACCTACCGGTAACGGCCAAGGTCGGCATAGGCCGCGAACAGCGCATGGACGTTTTCGACGGGCGTGTCCGCCTGAATATTGTGGGCCGTGCCGAGAATATAGCCGCCGCCCCGCCCAAGCGCCGCCATTCGCTGGGCGACTTCCCGGCGAATGTCTTCCGGGGATCCGAACGGCATGGTCCGTTGGATGGAGATTCCGCCGTGAAACGCGAGCGATTTGCCGAACTCGGCCTTCAATTCCGCTGGGATCATTCCTTCGGCTTCGGGCTGCAAGGATTGCAGAATATCGAGGCCGCGCGCCGTCATAAGCGGAATCAACGGACGTACGGCGCCGCAGGTGTGGTGCATCACGCGAATGCCGTAGTGTTTTGCGAGCGCCACGTATTCCGCGAATCCATCACCCAGAAAGGCCTCCCACATCGGTGGCGACACCAGCGGGCCTTGCTGCGATCCGAAATCGTCTCCCGTAAGCACGATATCGAGTTTGCCCCGGGCCGCCTCGAAAATCCGCTCCGCATACGCGAGATAAAACGCGCGAATCCGTCCGATGACGGACGCAGCCATTTCCGGATTTTCCGCCATATCCATGAATATCCGCTCGACGCCGCGCAAATACATTGCCGGTTTGAGTTGGGCAAGCCGGTTCAGCCTATCGCCCACGAAGACTGCCACGCGATTCTTGGCGTGAACCGCGTCGCATTGCGCTTCGATCGTCGAATAATCGAACCAGTCCGGCGACGGCCAATGCGGATAACGTTCGATATCCTCGACTGTTCGCGCGCCGGCCAGCGGAGAAACGGACACTTCCCGGTAACGTTCGATGCCTTCGCCCACGCGCGCCTCGGCCAAACGGCGCCGGACACCCCAAATATCCTCGTCCGATCCGTCTTCCCAGGTTTGCAGTGGCGGACCGATGTAGACCGGCCCTTCGATATACCGCAAATCAACATCACAGGCGTCAAGAAAGGCTTCATATCGTTCGGCCGCCTGCAAGCCGAGTTTCGATTTCATGCCGCTCGATAGCCAGCAGTCCACAGGCGCGCGATCAGGCTCGGTAAACGACAGCGCGGCAAACGTGCGTTCGCGTGAATTCATGACTTCATCCTGTTTGTGTGCAATAGCCCTAAAAGGTTTGAACCTGGATTCGGCAGTCAAGATCGGATTCTATGTGCTATCCTCTGGACGTGGTGGACCTTATGGACGAAATGGACAAGAAAATCAATCTCCTTGCGGGTGAAGCCCACTGGGTCCACAACGTCCATCTCGTCCATGGTTTGATCGAAAGAGCCGCGTTCAACTGCCGATTTTAAGTTGAATCACCATCCGGGTTCAAAGCAAGAGAGTACCGCATCCGAATCTACGATTGCACGAACGCGGCAGGGATTTTTCCGGGCATTTTACTGTAGCGCCGGCGCCAGACAAACGACGGAACCGTCTTCGCTGCCGACGAGGATGCGGCCGCGAATGACAGCGGGTTCGGTGATACGGCCGCCGAATTCGAGTGACCCGATTTTCGTGCCGTCGGCGAGACGCAGGAAAACCAGTTCGCCATCCACGGACACAATTACCTTGTCGCCGGCGATCACGGGAGACAACGGCATGCCTCCATGCGTATCGTAACGCCAGCGCGTGGCGCCGTCGCCGCGTGCCAGCCCGTAGACGAATCCATCGTACGACGAAGCGATCACCCAGTCATCGTTCACGGCCGGTGTGGCGAAAACTTCCGCGCCGGGATCTTTGTTCGCCCAAACCGTCGCGCCGGTACTGATGTCGGCGGCAATAATTTTACCGCTCCGGCTGCCGGATACAAGTTGTCCTTTCGACAGCGCGACGCCGCCCGCGACCTGGCTGTCGGCGTCCAGTTTGATATCGCGAAGACGTTTAGCGTCCACGGGCGAGCAGACATGCACTTCGCACGCGCAACTGCCGTATACGACGGCCCCCTCGGATACGGAAGGCGGCGCATCGCTGCGCCCGACGCCCTCGCCGCGCCCAAGAACGGCGCCGGTCTTTGCATCCGCGCAGACAAGCACGCCGTCCGCGCGATCGATGACGTACACGCGCCCGGCGGCATAGTTCGGCGCGCCGCGGACCGGGCTTTCCAGTTTCAACGGCCAGAGGTCGCGCCCCGAGGCCGCATCCATCGCAAAGAGAATGTTTTCGTCGCACCCTATAAACAGAATACCATCGAAACAGGCGGGCGGCGCTTCGATCCGCCTGCGCACCGGCTCGCCGTTGTAAATCTCGCCGGTAAAAAGCTCGCGTGCCCATATTTCGTGTCCATCGAGATTCGCCGCGATAATTTCTCCCCGTGCCGTAACGATGAAAACAATCCCGCCGGAAACCACGGGCGGCTGCTCGACCGGCGCGCGGGTTTTCAGACGCCACAGGACTTCCAATCTATCCGGAAACGATGCGTCGGCGACACCGCGCAACGCACTGTCTCCATGAAACGTGTTCCATTCGCCTGCGGGGATTTCGGACGGTTGCACAGGAACGAAAATCGCCGGATTCTCCCTGACGGACTCATTTGGATGCGGTACGGTCCGTCTCCCCCACTCCAAGGCAACAACCATGCCCAGTACAATCGCGAGAAGAGCAAGAAAGAGAACGTTGCGTCCCTTGCGTTCATTCATGACGGCGTCCTCCTTCCAACGAAAGCTTTGCCCACAACCCAGTCTCTTTTCGTGCTCGTGCTCGTAATCGTAATCGTAATCGTGCTCATAACACCGCTTTCGCGCTCGCTAAATCGTTGTACTTCCGTTGGTTTCGTAAGCTGTCAGAAAACTTCTTGTTGTTTTTTGTTGATGATGGACTTAAAGGCACTATGCCTCATCTGGGACTTCGCCTGGAAGAGGGGACGCCTTCGGCGTAGCAGTAACGCATTCGACATCAACATGTTTCAAGCATTGACAATTTGTTGTCGCTGTCTGGAATTTGTACATTTTCAGATCGGTTGAACGAGACGACGCCCAGCGCAAAGTCCCGTAGGGACGCCCTGAGAATAGCCCAGGACGCCAGTCCTGGGAATTTGTAACGACGTAAAATAAAAGTCCCGTAGGGACGTTTGAAATCTTTTTCCCAGTTCCATCAACTCCGATCCCATACCGTCCGCCGCGCAAGCAGCGAACCCTTTACATCGTGCCATTGTGCATCTAATGATTTCGATTTCATACGTCCCTACGGGACTATCTCGCTATCTTCTACCGGGTCCCAGGAGTTCCTCCTGGGCTATGTTCAAACCGTCCCTACGGGACTACCCTGTCCTTTGTGCGACCCCATTTGACGAGCGACCCGATCGGTCTTGCATAAAATCCATCGGACATACTTCAGACAGCGACAATTTGTTGTCGCTGTGCGGCCAGTAAGGACCTAACCGATTCATATACGCCGATCATCTCGCGGGCGGCGCGATTGATGTTGAATCGTTCCTGGACGACTTCACGGCCCCGGCTTCCTAGTTCGCGCGCGTAGTCGGGATTGGACAGGATGGAGCGTAGCGCGTTGGCCAAACCGTCTGTTTCTTTAGAATCGTAAAGCAGGCCGCCGTCCTCCGCGAGTATCTCCGGATATGAACCGACATTCGGCTGCACCACGGGGATTCCGCGCGCCATCGCTTCGATCAATTGCAAGCCGAACGCCTCGCCGCCGCGAACCGGCGTGGACATGACCGACAAGCCGTCGAAATAATCGGGGCGCGGCAGGGTCTGGAATTCGCGATCGATTTGAACCGCCTTCTCGAGTCCCGCTTTACGCAACCGTATTTGAACCGATGCAAGGAACGCACGGTCGGCAGGCATTGCGCCGCCGGTGGCATGAAGCCGCAGCGATGCAAATGCCGGTTCCCGTTTCAAAAGCATGAACGCATCGAGCACATCGGCAAACCCCTGTGTTTCATTGATTCGCGCAAGATAGCCTATCGTTGGCGGATTGAAGGAAAGGTCCACGGGCCTTATGTGCGCCGCGTCAATGCCCGGATATACGACATGCATGCGCCCGGGCGGGATGTGCATGCGATCAATCATCCGCCCGGCGTACCACCGGCTTGTTGAAACAAAAGCCGCGACATCTCGTCCGCGTTCCGCAAGGGCATCCCAGCATAGGCGGCTGTGCGGCTCGCGCATCGCATCCACCCACGGTTCCTCGTCCTGCAAACCGCACACAATCGGCACGCCCAGCGTGTTGCGAATAGCCGGTGCGAATCCAAGCAGCAGCGCGTTCGATATATGGACGATATCGGGCTTTTCCTGTGTATCGAGCCACGCCAGGAATCGCTCGTATTCCTTCCGTTGATTGCCGTCGAGTCCATTGAGCATCGAAAGCGTCATCGAACCCAAATCGGCGGCTTTGGTCGTTCCCTCGCGCGACGCAATACGGCGAAGTATCCAACGCGCGTCGAGGAAGCGCTCGACCCACCGCGGCGCTTTTCTGTACAGCGGAATGCGCTCGCGCAGATAGGCATTGATGCCGCCGAAAAAGATGGGCGCAGCGCTCTCGGCAGCCATTTGCGGATCGAACATCGGCAGATACAGCGGGACGATTACGGCATCGTGTCCGAGGCTGCGCAAGGCCCGCACAATCGCATAGTCGCGCAGGCAGTTCTGGCAGTAAAAACTGCCGCCGCTGCCCGGTACAAGATGGAGAATCTTCATGACGTTTCTTCCGAATCCCGAAAAGCGAGCGCCGCCGTCGGGCACGCTCGCACACACTCCTCCGCCGCGGAACCGAGCCCTTCGGCGAGTGTTGCGCCCAATGCGGGACGAACGCAAGCGTCGAATCCGCGGCCCGCAATCGTCATTCCCGGACGCACTCCCGCCGCGCGCGTCAAAGCGACGCATATCCCGCATTTGATACACTTGCCCGGCTCGAAAACTACGGCATCGGACCGTTCGATCGGCTTGACGAAGGGGCGCGGAATGGTCCGTTTGATGCGCGGTCCGAGTCCGTATTCCGTGGCGTATTGCCGCAACTTGCACGAGACCCGCTTCAGACAATCGCAGTGCAGGCACCGATCCACATCGCTTGCGGCCGCTTTCCGCAATCGTTCGACGGCATAGTGCGGCAGTTCATCCGCGGCCAACGCGCCGAGCGATGAGTTGAAGGGCTTCGCGGACTGGACCGGCCTCTTGCGCAAAAACGCATCGGCCTCGAAGGCAGCCCGTTTGCCGTTGGCCACCGCACGCACATACATGGATTCCTCTTCGGCGTCGAAGATTCGCGGATTGGATTCATGATGCTCGTTGCACGCCGCAATCGCGACGTCATACCTTTGAAGCAGCGATTCGGGAGCCACATCCGTTTCGAGGTGGATTACAACGCCCGCGGCCCGTATCGTTTCGATTTCCGCGTCGAGGATTTCACGGGGCAGTTCAGACCGCGCACGCAACGATTCGCAAGCACGCAATCGTTTCTCGTACACGTGACACGCATGTCCCAATCGCACGATTGTAAATGCCGCGGCGAGTCCCGCCAGACCGGCGCCCACCACGGCTGCCGTCTTGCCCGAGCCGGAGACGTCCGCTTGAAGGGAATTGATTGGCAGCGAAGCATGGGCCGCGCGTATTCCGATGGGCGCATCGTATTGCCCGCGGCGGCACACGCGCTCGCAAGGCGCGCTACACACCCGGCCCAGCGTCGCGGGAAAGACCAGGTCGCGCCGCGCGAGCCGCGCCGCGGCATCCGCATCGCCCGCGGCGATGTATCGCAGCATGCGGGGTATGTCGAGTCCGGCCGGACACGTAAGCGAACAAGGCGCTTCGCAATCGCCCGCATGTTCGTTCAGCAGCATGGAAAGCACGGCCCGGCGCGCCTCGCGGATTTCATCGTCTTCGGTGACGATCGCCATGCCGTCCACGACATGCGCCGCGCACGACGGCAGCAACTTGCCCGTCGCCACGTCTTTCACGACGCAGATCATGCAAGAGGTCAAAGCGCCGGTTTCCTTGAGATAGCAGAGCGTGGGCACGTCCGCGCCCGCCAGACGCGCCGCGTCGAGCAGCGTGGCTTCTTTGGCCACTTCGACCCTCTTGCCGTTTACCGTGATGCTAAGCATGCATCAAGCGTCCGGTCATGTAACTGGGATCCATTTGTATGTCCGATTCGTTTCGAGTACGAGCACGAGCACGAACGGGTGGCAGCGAAGTGTATTTTCGGAATAGCACGCGAGAGGTCATTGGCATGTCATTACTCCAATTTTACCGCCTGCACCGGACATATCTCATAACACGCGTTGCATCGAACGCATTTCAATTGATTGACGACATGCACTTCGTAGGGCGCAGGAACGATCGCGCCGGAGGGACAATGCTGGGCGCATTTCGTGCAGCCGATGCAGTCGTCGGTGATCGTATAGGTGATGAGCGCCTTGCACTTGTGCGCCGGACAACGTCCCGCCGCATGCGCTTCGAATTCGTCCCGGAAAAAGCGCAGTCCGGTAAGCACCGGGTTGGGCGCGGTCTTACCAAGGCCGCAGAGGCTTTGTTTCTTGACGGCATGGGCGATACGTTCAAGGTCATCCAAGTCGGTCTTTTTTGCGCGGCCTTCGCAAAGACGTTCGAGGATGGCCAGCATTTCTTTCGTTCCGATGCGGCATGGCACGCATTTCCCGCACGATTCGAGTTGCGTGAACGACAGAAAATAACGTGTCGTTTCGACCATGCAGTCGCTGTCGTCCATCACGACCAATCCGCCGGAACCCATCATCGAACCGGCCTCGGCGAGCGATTCGTAATCCACGCGCAGATCGGCGAGCCGGGCCGGAATGCAGCCGCCGGAAGGGCCGCCGGCCTGCACCGCTTTCAACGTCCGGCCTTCCGGCACGCCGCCGCCGATCTCTTCGACAATCTGCCGCACGGTTACGCCCATCGGCACCTCGATGAGTCCCCCGCGCCGGATCTTGCCCGCCAGCGCGAAAACCTTGGTTCCCTTGCTGTGGCCTGAACCCAACGAAGCAAACGCCTCGGAACCGTTGCGCATAATCCACGGGACAAGCGCAAGCGTTTCAACGTTGTTGACCAGCGTCGGCGCGCCGTGCAGTCCGTGAAACGCCGGAAACGGCGGACGATACCGGGGCGCGGGCCGCCGGCCTTCGAGCGAGGCAATCAACGCGGTTTCTTCACCGCAGACGAATCCGCCCGCACCCTCGCGGACTTCCACATGGAACGCGTGCTTGCTTCCCAGGACACTGTCACCGATCATACCGGCTTCCCTGCACTTGCGAATCGCGTTGCGCACGCGCTCGACGGCGAGCGGATATTCGGCGCGGATGTAGAAGATTCCGCGATGCGCGCCGACGGCTATCGAGGCGATGATCATGCCTTCGATGACGCGGAAAGTGAACGATTCGAGGATCATGCGGTCCATGAACGCCCCCGGATCGCCTTCGTCGCCGTTGCAGATCACGCACTTGTCCGCGCCGCGGGCATCGAGCACCGCCCGCCATTTTCGTGCAGTAGGAAACCCGGCCCCGCCGCGCCCGCGTAATCCACTCCGTTCGATCGCGTCAACGATCGCGTCGGGATTGTCAATCCTCTCAATGCAATGCCGCAATGCGACAAGACCGCCCCGGCGGACGTATTCGTCGAAATCGGCCGGATTGATTTCACCACAGCACTCGGTGGCGATGCGGCGCTGAATGCCGAGGAATTTCGCGACCGCGGGATTTTCGGCATCAATCGCGTCTTGTTGCCTCGCACCGTCCGCATACAACCGTTCCAACCAATTCTCCGTGGCCGCGCGAAAACGCGACGCGGGGGATTGCGGTGTAAAATGGGCCAGCACGAGCGCCTGCACGTCTTCCGGCCTTACCTTCGCGTAGATAACGGGCAGACAGCCGGGCGCGACGATTTCCATCAGCGGCGTCTGATGGCACATGCCCACGCAACTCACCGGCTTGACGCGCACATTCAATCCAAATCGCGCACAGGTATCGTCGAGCGCCTCGCGAATTCGCGCGCTACCGCCCGCCACGCAACACGAACCGAGGCCAATCCGAATCTCGGCTGCGCCCGCTACGTCCATTTCGCCTTGCGGCGCCACGCGCACCGGTGCCCGATCGGCTTCTTCGAGAAACTCGTCCAGGATGCGCGGAACGTTCTCAGGAACGACGTGGCCGTAGGTAATCCCGTCAATCTGCACGGCGGGCGCAAGCGTGCAACAGCCGAGGCACCGGACCTTCTGCAACGTAAACAGACGTTCGGCGTCGGTATCCTCGCCGGCGGGTATGCCGAGTTCTTCGGCTATTGCGGCGAACACGTCCGGCGCGCCTTTCAGATGGCACGCCGTGCCGTCGCAAACGGAAATCGTATGCTTGCCCGCGGGGCGCGTGCGAAACTGGGGAAAAAACGTCGCCACACTGTCCATGTCCGCGAGGTTTATTTCCGTAATTTCGCAGATATGCCGCAACACCTCTTGCGGCAGGTATCGAAACCGGCGCTGTACCGCCTGCAACACCGGAATCAGCGCATCGGCTCCCGCGCCGCATTCGGCTACAATCCGGTCCGCTTCCGCGATCGCGCTTGAAGATTCCATATTCAGTTTTCCGCGACGCAGACCAACTGCTTGCCTGTGCGGAAGTAAATCCGCTTGTCCATGAAGGCCGGCGTCGCCAGCGTGTCCTCGCCGAGTTTCGGGGAACCAATCACTTCATACACGTCACCGGTCTTGAAAATGATCGTGGTCCCTTTCATGTCGAGCGCATAGATGCGATCCCCGACAAGAATGGGCGACGCATAGAACCCCTCGTCGAATTCCTGCAACCACCGCTCTTTTCCCGTGGCCGCATCGAGACAGACGATTTCGGCACGGGACGTGGCCAGATAGAAATGACGGTCCGCGCAGACGGGACTCGCCACGTCCGGCAGCGATTCGTCCCACTGCCATGCGATTTCCGGGGCCGGCGGATCGCCGGAACCGAACCGAATCGCGGTGGCCGTGGCCATATCATTAGCCACGAAAAACATACCGCCGCCGTATGCGGGACTGGGCGCGACTTCTCCGTCGAGGCATGGCACATTCCAGAGTCGTTTTCCGGACATCGGATCGTAGGCGTCCACATCTTTCGCGGAATTCACGACAAGCTGCAGGCCAAACGGCGTTTGAACACAGACCGGCGACGCCCACGAGAGCGCGCTCCGGTCCGCGGTCCACACCTCATGCCCGTCCGAGATATCGAAAGCATACAACTTGCCGCCTTTTTTCTGGTCGTATTGCACGAAGAGCAGGTTTTCACACGCCAGCAACGACGACGAATAACCGTAATGGTTGTCCGGAAGGCCGAGACTTTTTCCCCACTGCTTTTTGCCGTCGAAATCGAGGCACACGAGGTCGCCGTTCGCGAAGATCGCAAAGACACGGCTGCCATAGGCCGCCATCGTCGGCGCGGCGAATCCGGTTTCCTCGCCGACTTTGGGCGGTTTTTCAGGCGTGCCGGGCATTTTCTCGACCCTATGCGTCCAAAGCGTCAGACCGCTCTCGGCATCGAAACAATACACTTCACGCGCGTTGGCGTCGGCCCCGCTCAAAAACACGCGATTTTCCCATACGACGGGCGAATTCGCGCCAGGCAACGGGATATCCGTTTTCCATTTGATGTTCTTCCCCGAAGCCAGATCCCAATCCATGGGCGCGGTCGTATGAAACGCGACGCCATTGCCGCCCGGCCCGCGGAACGACGGCCAGTTCCGCTGGAGTATTTCCCATGTCACTGGGGGGCTGGCCTCATTTGGCCCATTCACCCCATTCGTCCCATTCGCCCCATTCGTCTCATTCGTCCCATTTGTCTCCAAGGAGATATCGAACCTCGTGAAATAGGCCGACACGAGCGCGATCAACGCCACGGCCAAGCCGGTAAACGCGAGCAATTCACGGGCGTATGCGCGGGACGCCCAATACGAGGCAGAAGGCGCACCGGGTTCGGGAACCGGCAACTTCGGCCCGAACCGCGCCGCCAAACGAACCGCCACCAGCAACACGATGATCCCGCCCGTCAACAAATAGCCGCCCGTCTTCAAGTGGGCCTGGCTCGTGAAATAGGCCTTGCGCGCCAGCAGGTCCATCGCGCGGATTTCCTGCAATAACTTCTCGTCGGAATCGGGCGCCGCCGCCCATTGCGCGCGCAACTTCAACATTTCGGGATTGTCCAGCGGATTGAATGCCTGAATTTGAACATAATTCGCGATCAGCAGCGTCGCGACGACAAGGCAGAAGATTCCCGATACGATCATGACCGCAACGGAAGCGTAGCGGCCGATTTCATTGGCCGTGAACCGGCGTTTCCGTGTCTTAGCTCGCGGCATCTTTCTTCTCCACGGGGCAATAGGCAAAACATCGCGCGCAACTCACGCAAGCCGCCCGGTCCGGCTCATAATCGTCCGCCGTGCGAACCACGGAAAGCCGGATCAGACGTCCGCACAACGCAAGGCCCATGAATCCGCCGAACAGCGCCGTGCCCGTCTTGAAACGCTGCCGGACGCCTTCCGCCTGGGCATACAACTCGGCGGGCGATTCGCGGCCCGATCGAAACGCTTCGGTGTCTATGGGCGAATCGTCCGCCGCACCGCGTTCGACGGACGCGACGCGTTCCGCCAGCCACACGGTTGGATGAATGCGGGCGACGAAACGGTGCGACGCGAATCCCACGTAGGCCGCGAACACGACGACGGCCGGCGTAATCAACAACAGGCGGGCAAGCCGTCGCGCGCCGGTCCGGCGGTTTTCGGGACGATCCTCCGGCGTGGGCATCCGGATCGCATTATACGGACACGACTCCTCGCACAGCCGGCACTGGATGCACTCGGCGGGCGTGATCGCCGCATGCCAGCGCGAGAAGAGCGACGCCCACCGAAGCAATACGCCGTAGGGACACAAAAACCGGCAATACGGCCGCGCGATGAACACGCCCGAAAGCAGCAAAAGGCCGCCAGCCAGCAGCATATTGAAACTGCCGCCCTGCCGGTAGAAACCGATAAACGGATCGAACCGGCAAATGAGAAATCCCGCGCCGGTCGCGACGCCCAGTACGGTGAGGCCGAGATAGGCGTACGCGAACATGCCCAGCGTCATCTCCGCTGCCATCGGAAGCTGAACCGGTTTCACCGCGCAGATTTCCTGTATCGCGCCCAACGGACATACCGCCGCGCAAAAGACACGGCCAAAATAGAGCGCGAAGATCAACGGAAGCAGAAAGAACAACGAGACGATCAGCGGTACGGGCACATGGCCGCCCATAAAGGCGTTCAGGACATTCTGAAGCGATCCCACCGGACAAATGCACCCCTTCCGATAGAATCCGAAGTAGACAATGGAGAAGACGGCCATCAACAGCACACCGCTCCGCGATCGCATGCGGATCACTAACCACGCCGTCAACGCCATGCCGCCCGTTAGCAATACCACGTCCACGGCGGATGATGTCAGACGGCCCTGCGGCGCATTCGTCTCGGGCCGATGATAACCGGAACTGAATTCCGGCATCGGAAAACGGTACTGGGCCGAAGCGGTACATGAGAAGAGAATCAGGCACAGGGCCAAGATTGAAGACCGAAGGCTTACGGCCGGCAAAAACCGGAAATATCTGGCCCCTTCATCCTTCATCTCTCATCCTTCGTTCTTGGATTGGCGATGTTTGAGCAGATAGCCGCCATCCGCGCCGACACGCAAGAAGGCGCCGGAAGGACAATCGCGCGCTATCGCGCATTCGTTGCAGTTGGCGCACAGGTCACGTTTCACCTGCAAATACAGCGAACCATTGCCGAACTGGCCACAGCCTTTCACACACTTGCCGCAGCCGATACACAGGTCCTCGTCAATCGTGTATTGGTAGAACGGCGGCTCGATATACGTGCGTCGGAGCGCGCCCACCGGACATAACTCGTTCTCCGCGCCGCTGTCGCGCACCTTGGCGCCGGGCAGTAGATAACCGCTGCACAGATCGCAATAGCCGCAAATCTCGAACGAATGGACGCACTTCACAGCAGACGGACTCAACACACACGACGTTGCGCATCGGCCGCACTGCTGGCACTTCGCCGGATCGATCTGCCACACGGTCCGTTCCGCGCCCGATCGCGTGGCAACCCACGCGCCGCCGCCCGCCGCTACCACCGCTGCCGCGCGTATGAAATCCCGCCGGCCGATTCCATGTTCCTTGTTCACCATATTGCTCCTTTTGAAACGCTATTGTATAGTCCGCGGACCGGCGGTGTCCATGATGATGAGGCGTTTATGGGCCACCCGTTCTACTGGTGGATCGTGACTTCCGCAACTCATCCAGAATGAATGCTATGGCTTCAGGCTGTGAATAAATGACGAAACTGGCGGCGCAAACTGTCGAGTCTGCACAGATCAACAGAAAAACCTTTTCTCAGACCGTACATTCTGCGCCACGCGCCTGGGCAATTTTTCGCAAACTCCGACCAACGTGGGGCCTGCCCACAACCCAGTCTCTTTTCGTGCTCGTGTTCGTCATCGTCATCGTAATCGAGGCAAGAACTCCGCGGTGTTCGCACTCGACAAATCATTATGCTTCAATTGGTTGTGTGAGTTGCCCAAAAACTTCTGGCTCGTCACGAGAATCTGTGCAACTATTGGCGGCACGATAGTCCCTATACCCTAGTTAACTGGACTTAGATCGTTGGAACGGCACTAGAGAAGTCAGTGACATCAACCAAGTCAGCACGCCCATCAGTCTTGTATTCCCATTCTCGTAATGAGAAGTTGAGATTGAACAGCCATTTGATAGCACGCAAAATCGCCTGAAAGGCGAATACAGGCCAGCCCAGGGCAACGCCCTGGGAGAATAACAGCGCCTATCTCCCGGATAGCCCTGAAAGGGCATAACATCATGTATACCAATAACATGTAGCGCCCTTTCAGGGCTGACATGTGGGGTATTCCGCTTTCCCAGGGCGCTGCCCTGGGCTGACCTGTCACAGCCCTTCAGGCTGTCGGCAGGCATTTATGTTACGCCATGACCCTGGCAATTCTTGGGGCTTCTGTAAACACTCCGCGTCGCGGACTGTGGCAATTCTCTGCACGAATTCCTGTGAGGAACCACATTACTTGAGAGTACCGAGTTCCCGGTTTTTCTGAATTGTAGCGCCGATTTCCAAATCGGCATTTCAACGCCGTCATTTTGGCAGGCCGATTTGGAAATCGGCGTTTCAATGACACCCTGTTCAATTTCATCACGGAATCTCAAAACAGGCCGGCATTTATTGAATCTGCGATTATCTGCGTCATCTGCGGAAAACCCTGATCTTCCGCAGATGACGCAGATGCGCGCAGATAAAAAAGCATAGGTGTTCGAATCTCAGCAGTAAAAAAAACAACGCCTCGTCTGGGACTTCGCCCAGAAGAGGGGACGCCTTCGACGTAGCCGAAATGCACTCGACATCAACATGTTACAAACAACGACAATTTGTTGTCGATGTGCCAGCGATAAGGGCCTAACTTCTGGCCCCCGGATTCGGATTTTGATTGCCGAATCCAAGTCCAAGCGGTAATTTGGACAAGAAAGTTTTTTTACAATCGCTGCGTTTTTGATACCTTTGGCTTGGGCGTGGCACAATGAACGAAAAGGATCGAGGCTGATACGGGTCGTTTCCCTCGCTCCTGATCGGTACATTACGTTTGGAAAAGGCGATGGTGTTGAATTTGTGCGAGAAGATACGGAGGGCGTTTGCGATTCTGCTTGGGGTCGTGGCGGCATCGGCCGCCGCCGAATCGCCGGCGTTTGTGCCTCATGATCCCGGTTTTCGCGCATTCATGCTGCACGACATCGGTGTTGCGGATTTCAACGGCGACGGTAATCTGGACATCTTCACCACAAATTGTTTTTCGCCGCCGAATCTCGTCGTCGGCGATGGCCACGGCGGTTTTCAGCAGGTGCGGACGCGGATGGGTCTGGACCTGACACCGGAGATTCCCGGATTCGGCGCATGCGAAACGCCGCCCGTCATGGACAAGCCGGGCCTGTACCTTTACATCGAGAAGCGCTATGTCTGCGTTCAGTCGCACAACGCCTCCGGACTCGCGCCGATGCGCGGTTCGGTGCGGACCATCTGCCGCGAAAACATCACGGAAGTCCGTGATGCGGAAGTCTGCGTGGACCGGCGTCTCGAATCGTCGGGTATCGTGTCGCGCACGATTACGTTCTCCTGCGGCGAAAACGGGCTGATTCGCTTCAGGCCCGAACCGCATCTGATCGATCCCATGACGGTCACGCTGGATGAATCCGTGCCGCTTGACAAGGTGTTTATGGGGCCGGAACGTGTTCCGCCGCCGTCGCGCCGGTTCGATGTCTTCTTTCAGGATCCGCACAGCATGGCTTGGGCGGACATCAACGCCGACGGACGCCCCGACGTGTTTATCGGGCGAGGGGCGATGTTGTCGGATCCCGGCCTCGACGCGCGCATCGCCGAACTCCAAGACCGGCTGTTGTTGGCCATGGATACCCGGTTTGACGACGTCATCACATCTTCCGGTATTCGGAAAAACGGCTGTCCGAACCGCAAGTCCTGCTGGGTGGACGCCAACGGTGATGGTTTGCTGGACCTTTTTTACACGGGCGCCCGGGGCGCCCGAAGCGCTTTATATGTGCGCAAGCAGTTGGCGCCGCCGCTGTTCGAGGAACGGGCTGGCGCATTCGGCGTGGATAATTTGCCGCATGGGGGGTTCTGCTGGCGCGATCTGGACTACGACGGGCGGGCGGATTTGGCCGCGAGTATGGACAATCAACTTGTCATTTTCTGGGGCGGGGACTTCTCCTCTCCCCACATGGCGCGATCCGTGATCGCCGAAACCGGCGGAGCGCCTTATGAAATTCTGGCGTCCGATTACAACGGCGACGGCATGGCCGATCTGCTTTGCATATTTCTCCGGTCTGAACCGGCCTTGATGTTGTTTACGAACAAGGGCGGCCGGATGTTCGATCGGGCCGATTTGGCTGCCATGGGATTGCCGGATCAAGGCATGGCGGCGGCCTGGTGCGATTACGACAACGACGGCCGGAAAGACCTTGCCATACTCCCCGGCGATCTCTATCGTTCGACCCGGGAAGGGCATTTCGAGGCTACAGGATGGTTTGCCGATGTCTTTCGCGAAACCCCGGCGCCGCCCGACCGCGCATGGATTTCCTGGTTCGACATGGACAACAACGGCACGCGGGATCTTCTTGCCGCAGTACGATTGGCGGGGGATCGCGTGGAGCCGCCGGGAGTCGTTCCCGATCCCTATCTGTGCCAGATGATTCTCTTGAAAAACACCCTTTCGGAGAACCGATGGATTGCAATCGATCTTACGGGACCGGACGGTAACCGCCCGGCCATCGGCGCACGGGTCGCTGTGCACACCGGGGCCTTGCGCCAGACGCAGGAAGTGGGGGAAAACGAGGGGTCCGAAAATTCGCAGGGACATTACCGACTCTATTTCGGGCTTGGCGCCGCCAAAACGGTGGATGCGATTGACATCCATTGGCCGGACGGAACCCGGAAAACCCTTGCGAATATCGATTCCGGACAGGTTTTGCGCGTTGCGTATTGACCTGCTGTTTCAATTGTTTCAATGCGCCTGAAAGGCGTCTTTGAACAGCGTAATGCGGGCACGCCCCTGTTCGGGAACAATGACCGAAACGATATCGAAGCGATAATACATGCCGGGATTATTCTCCCGGGCGGCGTATCGGCGCGCCGCGGCAATCAGTTTCCGCTGTTTGATCGGTCCGACATTTTGCTCCGGGGACGCCAATGCGTCGCTCCTCCGCGTTTTCACCTCAACGAATACCGTCGTGTCCCCGTCGCGCGCGATGATATCCACTTCATACCGCCCGATATGCACGTTGCGGCCCAGAATCGTGTACCCGGCGCCACGAAGCCATCGGACGGCCAGATCTTCTCCTTGTTGACCCAAGGGGCACGTTGCGCGTCCGAAAAACGGAATCCAGCGGCTTAGCCAGCGGGGCATGGCGGGAAACTCGCCATATCAATCGAAATGGCGGTGAAAATAGGTGGGATTGTCAATGCACTTGAGGTCAATTTTGAGGAAACGGTCGAATTCTTTTTGCGTAATCGGGCGGTCCGTGGCCGGATGGCCGGGCGTAAATTCAGGCGGCGGAGCGTCCGTCGCACTGTCGAATTCCATCGGCAGGGGGTGGCCGATTCCCATGAAGCCCGATTTGAGGAATTCATCGAAAAACGGTTCCACGATATCGGCAAGATGCGCCTTTCGTTCTTCACGGGTGCCGGACATAAGAATTTGCCGGTTGACGGCAATGACCTTCCCATGAAACAAAACCATGAGTTCGTGGCATTCGGGACAACCCATGACCACAGCCATGTCGCGCGGGGGATTGGGATGAAACGTCTGCTCAGCCCGGCAATGCGGACAAACCACCTTTTTCATAGCGTCTCCATCCGGTCAACTCGAAAAGGATTAGCACATGAAGTACCGTAATTTTAGTGGATGGCCGGGAGTCCTGTCAAATGATCGCGTCCAGGCATCCAGAGTCCAGGCATCGCCTGGATGCGGATTCGGCAGTCAAGATCGGGGTCTACGTTCTACCCTCTGGACGTCGTGGACCTTGTGGACAAAACGGACTCCACCCGAAAGATAGGTCGTCCACAAGACCCACGATGTCCATGGCTTTCGTACAGAACTCGGATCTCGATTGGCCAATCCAGGTTGATACACCGGACATACAGTGGTAAGATGAATACGGTTTTCAACATGGGTTCAGGATACGCCCGATGCTTGGATGGGGCCGCGAAAAGAAAGAGACACACGAACCGGAACGGAAGCCCGTTATGCCGGAAAGCCGGGCCGTGTCCCCACCGCCGGGTGTGGCCGTGCCGTCTCCGGGCGTGGCCACGCCGCCTCCGGGCGCTCCATCGCAACCTTCCCCGCCCATGAAAACCCTTGAGGATCTGTTGCTCGAAACGGGCACCATCTCCGCGGAACAATTGGAAAAAGCCAAGGAAAAACAGGCGCGGGAGGGCGGCTTCCTGGGCCAGATTCTCGTGGACATGCAGTGCATCGGGGACGACTCGCTGACTTCATTTCTCGCCAAACATTGCCGCATTCCGCATCTGAGCCTGCTGGACTATCTCATTGATGAGAATTTGTTGAAACTAGTGCCGAAGGAAATCTGCGAGAAATATTGCGTGTTGCCCATAGACCGGCTGGGACGCAACCTGACGGTCGCCATGGTCAATCCGCTCGACGCCAAAGCCTTGGAAGCGGTGCGGAAGGCGTGTCCCGATTTGCGTATCAAGCCTATTTTATGCGCATACAACCATTATCAGACCGTGTCCCAAAAACTGTTCAACCCGGAAGCAAAAAAATCGTCTTCTCTTTCGATGACCAGCCTTGGCCTGTTGTCCCCGAAAGCCAAGACTGAAGCGCCGCCCGCGATCTCCGAACCGGAGCCGTCACCGGCGCCCGAACCGGAACCTGCGCCTCTTCATCCGCCGCCGGTTAGGGAGACCGCCGCCGAACCTCCATTGGCGACGGTCCCGGCGTCCAATCCGGTGTTGGACAGCGACACGCTGTTGGACACGCTTTTCGGCCAGGCGCCCGTCGCTTCCCCGAAACGGACGCCGTCTCCGGCGCCCGCCGCGCCCGTTGCGCCCGCCACTCCTGCCGCACCGGCGATGTCGTCAACCAATATGGATTCGTCACTGATTATCCGCGAGATGCTGTCGGTCATGCAGGACAGCATGTACGACACGTATGCCGTGCTGGCGCGCCGGATGGACCTATTTCACGGCTTAGCCGCCGCGGATGTCGCGAAGATCTTCGCCAAGGGGGTCACGCGTGAATTCGAGGCCGGCGAAATCATCTTTCGCAAAGGCGACGTGGGCGCCGAGTTGTACGTCATCCTGAGCGGCAAGGTCGAGATTCGCGATAACGGCCATGTGCTGGCTCTGCTCGACAAAGGCGACATGTTCGGGGAAATGGCCTTGGGCGGCGATCAGACGCGCAGCGCCACCGCCACGGCCGCCGACACCACCAGCGCGCTGGTTTTGAGCAACGACACCATCCACAACGTCCTCGGCAAAGAAGCCGCTCTGCGCATTCTCGAAAATATCGTGATTACGCTCAGCGCGCGCTTGCGGGCCGCCAACGAGCGGATTGCCCGCGGGGAAGCCGGCGGCGCGTGACGCGCGCCCGGGCTTGTTCATAATATCCGGCAGGAATGTTTTTCGAGATGCGATTGTTTCCGGGACAAGACGTTGTTGGCGTCTAAAATATTTTGGCGCCGTATGGGTTACATTACAAACAGCGTCGAATGATTGAAGCGTATGAACAATCCACACCACATTGTGGTGCAAGCGAAGGAGCGACAACATGAAACAGTTTCAATGGGCGGTGATCGGTGTTGTAATCGTGGCGATGTTCATGAGCCTGAGCGCGTTTGCCGCGTGCGGCAACTGTCCGGGCGACAAGGACGCCAAGGCCTGTGCGGCCGCATGCGCGAAGGACGGCAAGGCGGCCTGTTCGGCCCAAAGCGCGAATAGCGGTTGTCCTGTCAAAGATACCAAAAAGTGTTGCGATGGCAAGGACGCAAAGTGTTGTCCGTCCGAAAAGAAAGACAAAGCAGGTAAAAAGGAGAGATAGCGGATCCTGTTTTTTGACAGATTAAGTGAGTGCCCTGGACTTGAGCAAGGGCTGTAAACCCCGCGCCCCACTTTCGGCGCGGGGTTTTTACATTTCCTCGATCTGGCGTTGTTCGAGGGCGCGAATGCGATCACGGTATCCGGCGGCCTTTTCGAATTCCATTTTTGCGGCGGCTTCGCGCATTTGATGGCGGAGTTTGCCGATCGTTTTTGCGAGATCATGTGTGGGAACGTAGGTATCGTCATCTTCCGCGGCCATGGCCACCGTAACGTAATCTCGTTCACAGATATTGGCGAGCAGATCCGGGATGGCCTTCTGGATGGATCGCGGCGTGATCTTGTGTTTCTTGTTGTACTGGATCTGTTTTTTTCGGCGGCGGTTCATTTCACGCAACGCGCGCTCCATCGATCCGGTCATTTGGTCCGCGTACATGATCACGCGTCCGCCTAGATGCCGCGCGGCGCGTCCGCAGGTTTGCACGAGGCTCGTTTCGGATCGCAGATAGCCTTCCTTGTCTGCGTCGAGAATCGCGACGAGCGCCACTTCCGGAATGTCGAGTCCCTCGCGCAGCAGGTTGATGCCCACGAGCACGTCATAGTCCCCCTTGCGCAAGGCGCGCACGAGTTCGATCCGTTCGAGCGTTTCCACGTCGGAGTGCATGTAGCGCACGCGCACGCCGAGGTCCGAATAATAGTCCGTCAGGTCTTCCGCCATGCGTTTGGTCAATGTCGTAACCAGCACGCGTTCGCCCCGTTTCGCGCACCGCCGGATTTCATCGAGCAGATCGTCCACCTGGGCCGCAGCGGGCCGGACTTCGACTTCGGGATCGGTCAGGCCCGTGGGACGCACGACCTGCTCGACGACAATGCCTTCGCTTTTGCGCAGTTCGTATTCGGCGGGCGTGGCGCTGACATAGATGCACTGGTTGACGCGCGACTCGAATTCCGCGAAGGTCAGCGGGCGGTTGTCCACGGCCGAGGGCAGCCGGAATCCGTATTCGACGAGTTTGTCCTTGCGTGAACGGTCGCCGCGATACATGCCATTGAGTTGCGGAATGGACATGTGGCTCTCGTCTATGACGATGATTGCATCCTCCGGAAAATAATCGAGCAGGGTATGGGGCGGCTCGCCGGGACGCCGCCCGTCAAGATGGCGCGAATAGTTTTCGATGCCGCTGCAATAGCCGATTTCCTTCATCATTTCGAGGTCGTATCGGGTGCGCTGATCGAGGCGTTGTGCTTCGAGCAGGCGGTTCGCCGCCTTGAGTTCCGCGAGGCGATCATCCAGTTCGGCGCGAATGGAGCGCATCGCGCGTTCCATGATATCAGCGGTCGTGGCATAATGCGTGCCGGGGTAAATCGTGACCATGCGCGGTTTGCGCACGGCCACGCCCCGCAGCGGATCGATTTCCACGAGGTTGTCCACCTGTTCGCCGAAGAATTCCACCCGCACGGCGATATCCGCTTCGTACATCGGGAAAATGTCAACGATGTCGCCCCGCACACGGAAGGTTCCGCGGTGGAAATCCGTGTCGTTGCGCGTGTACTGCATCGCCACAAGGCCCGCGATGAGTTTTTCGCGCGCGAGTTCCGCGCCGCGTTCGATCTCGACGCGTAACTGCCGGTACAACTCCGGCGAACCGATGCCGTAAATGCACGACACGCTTGCCACGATAAGACAATCCCGGCGGCTCAGCAGCGACCGCGTGGCCGAGTGGCGCATCTTGTCTATTTCGTCATTGATGGACGAATCCTTCTCGATGTATGTGTCGGTCGAGGGGATATACGCTTCCGGCTGGTAATAATCATAGTAACTGACGAAATACTCGACGGCATTGTTCGGAAAAAGTGATTTGAACTCGCCGTAAAGTTGCGCCGCGAGGATCTTGTTGTGCGCGAGAACCAGCGCCGGCCGGTTGGCCTGCGCGATGACGTTTGCGATGGTGAATGTCTTGCCCGAACCTGTTACACCCAGCAGCACCTGATGCCGGCGGCCTTCCTGCAACCCCCTGACGAGTTCGCGGATCGCCTCCGGCTGATCACCTTCCGGTTTGAACGGACTTATTAGTTCAAAATGGTCCATATAATCCTGATCTAACGTTTCTTTATTTGTTTGCCCCTCCTATACACAACGCATAGAAGTGATAAACAAAGAAATCGCAGCCACACAGACTCGACCGGCTGCGCCATGGATTTCATATCAACAAACGTCTTATCCGATTAGGCCAGGAACGTCCAAATTCAAGAGAGGAATTGGCCAGTCAGTTCTCTGTTTTTTAGTATACCGGCTACCAGTCGTTGGCTGCCGTAGGACAATCCGCCCGCATTGATTGTCTCGACGCGCCGGAAACGATGGCCAAAGGCCTGTTGAAGGCGTACATCGAGGCCGTACAATCCTTTGCCGAGGTAATTGATCGAAGAACCGCCGAGGGCGAAAATGCGTAACGTTCCAGGCGCTTTGCGCAGGCTGAAGCGTTGCTTTTGAAACGATAGTTCCTTGGCCGGATGCGTGATCAGGACGGACGGGTCTTCCGGGGAAGGAATGAACAGGCGCGAACCGGGTTCGAAGCCCAACCCATAATCCATTGCCTGTGGAGGAACCCAAATTTCGACTATGCGGGCCATGCTTTCCAGCAGGGCCAGCACCCCGATCGTGATCGCGCATATGATTGCGGCCGGCTTGAACATTTCCGTGCAAAAAAACGTGTGACTCCCCGGCCTGGGATGGGATCATGGACCGCGCGCCTCCCGTTTTCGAATGGGGCAACGGCAAGGAAGCGCATGGATTTCACGGGAAAAAACGTGTTTTCGAAATGGACGCAGTCCGCCCTCTTGGTCTATCCCCAATGCGACCAACGAATCCATATCGTCCATTTTCCAGGTTGATGGCCCGGCGTGCGCACGGCAGCGTTACCGCTCGTCTTCGTTACCGACCTGCTTGATTCCAGTATACATGTAATCGAAATAGGATATCGCGGAAATGACAACGGTGGCGATCATGAGTCCCCATGCGAAACGGGCCTCGATGAGAATGGCAATGACGAGGCTCATCTGAAAACAGGTGGTCAGTTTGCCGGTGATGCGGGGTTTGATGCGAACGGGGCCGTAGAACTCGTTGATGATGTAGGCGCCCATGACAATCATGACGTCGCGCGCAAGAATCGCGGCGGGAAACCAAAGCGGGACCTGTGTGGCGAACTGGTCATTCACGGCCATGAATACGAATCCGATGTTTATCATCAGTTTGTCGGCGAGGGGATCGAGCAGGGTGCCCAGTTTGGTTTTCTGGTTGTAGGCGCGTGCGACGAACCCGTCGAGCGCGTCCGAGATGGCCGCGACCGCGTAAACGACGAGTGCGGTATGCCGTATCCATGGCTGCTCGCGGGTGTAGCTGGCGATCAACGCCACAAACACCGGCACCATGAAAAGACGAAACAGCGTAATCCGGTTTGCCAGCGTCACAAAACGATTCCCGGGGCGTTATAAGCCCACTCAGCCTTGCGGTTCCTGTTTTTTGAGGTGGCGCCGGATCTGGGCTACCAGTTCCGCCGGGAAAAAAGGTTTGACGACCAGTGTGGACGCGCCCACCTTGAGGCTCTGGGCGCGCGCGTCAGGCGTGTGGGCGGACGACACGCAAATCACCGGGATGTCCTTGGTGCGCGGATTCGACTTGATCTGTTCGCACACCTCATAGCCGCTCATCATGGGCATCATAATGTCGAGCAGCACAAGGTCCGGTTTTTCGGTGTCGGCAAGGTCAATCGCGCCGATCCCATCGAACGCGCTGACCACCTCGAAACCTTCGGATTTCAGCGTCCGCTCGATCAGTTCCACCACGTCCGGCTCGTCGTCCACCACGAGTATCTTCGGCTTGTCCACGTTACCTCCCGCCGCGTCCGCGACGCCGCTCTCCTAAGGTTATGTCCATCGTATACATTCGCGTGGAGCGCGCCGGGGCCGCCGGCGTTTCCTTTTGCGGACGAACCGTGCGCCCCTCCTTACGGCGCGCCACTTTCTGCAGGATGCGCACGCCGTGATCCATAAATCCCGTCTCATCCGGCTGGACTCGCGCAATGTGCGCCTCGACCGGATCGGACAGCGGCACGGTGTATTCCTCGTCGCGCATCATCTGCACCGTTACGGTGGCGCCCTGCGGCAATGCTTCGATCATGCGCACCCGCATACCATAAGGACTCATATCCATCACCACGCCCGGATAGGCCGTCTCCGGATCTTCCGCCTGCCACAATAGACACGGACGGCATGTTTCCGTGCGTGGCGCGACTCGCCGTCCTCGCCGTAACGCACGGCCATCCCGCGTGAAAAACATGTCGTCCGCCATGGCCCTGCCCTTCTGCAGACTTCTACCTATTGCCAGTTTACACCATTTTGCACAGAATTGTCCAAAACATTATTCGGCCCTCGATGTCGAGTTTTGTGCGCAAGCCGTTCTTCGGATGAAATCCGTTATGTCCAGAAGGCCCACGACGTCCAGCAGTTAGAACGTGGAGTCTGCTCTTGATTGCCAAATCCTGGTTCGCCGTTCCCGGTATTCTTCGCACTTTGTTATAATGCGGAACAAATAGAGGCCGGTATTTTCAATTGAGAAGGATTGAATCATGACGCGCAGAGGATTTCTCGCTTCGGCAGCGGCGGGCGTAACGGGCTGGGCGGCGGGCCGGGCCAAGTCGGAAGGGGAGGATCTCCCCCGGATCGATCTGCACGTCCATCTGGACAACAGCACCTTGGACGCCGTATTGGGGCTGTCGCGTGATCGCAATGTCAAATTCGGCATCGTTGAGCATGCGGGCACGAAGGAGAATGTGTATCCCGTCGTTCTAAGCAACGACGAAGAGTTGGCCGCCTGGATTGACTCGCTTGAAGGCCGGCCGGTTTACAAGGGGGTACAAGCCGAATGGATTGATTGGGCGGGGTGTTTTTCAAAGGACGTTCTGGCCCGGCTTGACTTCGTGCTGGCCGACGCGATGACGATGCCCGGCCCGGACGGGCGCCGCCGGAAACTTTGGGAAGCGGACGCAGCGGAATTGGGCGGAGCCGAATCCTTTATGGACCGGTATGTGGACTGGCACGTTCAGGTGCTCGAAAGCGGGCCCGTCAGTATCCTTGCCAATGTGTCGTGGCTGCCGGAGGCGTTCAAAGCCGATTACGACACGCTGTGGACCGAATCGCGCGTTCGCAAGGTGGTCGAGGCGGCTATCCGGCGGGGCGCTGCCATCGAAATCAACGGCGGAATGAAACTGCCGAAACGGCCCTTCTTGTGGATCGCGAAAGACGCTGGCGCGAAGTTTTCGTTTGGGACCAACGGGCGCTATCCGAATATGGGCAAAATAGACTACTGCCTTGAAATGGCGCAGGCATTGGACCTGACGTCCGCCGGCCTCTTCGTGCCGGCCTCCAAAAAACCACGCCCCGCCGCCTGAACGGGTTACGGGTAGAGTAAAATGCTTACGCGATCGATATGTTCCCGGAGGGGTTCGATCCGGATCGCCGCAAACGGCATCACATCATAGCGGTAAGGTAATCCTAAAATCGGCAGTTGAACGCGGCTCTTTCGACCAAACCATGGACGAGATGGACATTGTGGACCCAGTGGACTTCACCCGCAAGGGGATTGA
>Ga0101944_10001813_pt1 | contig 39938 bp, 44 predicted proteins | sample DewCreD2012metaG_FD_75245 | JGI IMG/M metagenome (GOLD analysis project Ga0101944, IMG submission 75245) | Hot spring sediment bacterial and archeal communities from British Columbia, Canada, to study Microbial Dark Matter (Phase II) - Dewar... ... | reverse complement strand
TATGGGCGCACGGATGAGATTGCGATCTGCGGCGTGATTCTGCTGGACCTGAAGTTCAACGCGCGGAAGGCGGCGTGAGGCAGGCCCTGGTATGGGAATTATGGGAAATGCTTACGGGCCGGGTATTGCGCGTAGTCAGCGCGCTATGAGCGATGAAAAAAAAGCAGCCTGAAGAATCAAAAGTTTTTGCAATTGATTTGCAATCTAGGTTTCAGCCGTCGGCGGAACTGAACGCGCGGCTGAACAGATTGAGTCCACAGCAGGCGGCCGGGATCATTCACATCGCCGAGGAGGAGTTGAAAGGGCGATCGTTGACGGCGATTTTGCTGGCGGACGATCGGCCGTGCTCGTATTCGACGTTTTGGAGCAAGCGGCGCAACGGCTGGGTACACAAGCGGGCCTTCGTAGATGCGCTGAATCTGGCGCGGCAGGAGGTGCGCGGGCACCGGCTGGCGAACGCGGTGGATGAGGCGGTTGATCGGCTGAAAATTGCGACGGTTGACGCGGCGCGCGATCTGCACCGGCAGATTACTGGTGATGTGGGGGCGATCGAGGCGCTGAGCGGGATTGTGATGAACAGGAGCAGGGACGAGCAGGAGCGGCTGGCGGCGGTCAAGGCGCTGGGCGATATTGGATCGCAGGCGGCGGCCGATGAGTTGCTGCGAGCGCTGGAGATGGCGACCGGCAAGGCCGAGGCCAATGTGCGGCTGGCGCTGATCGAGGAGTTGGGCCGGGCGGGCGCGGCGATGGATACGCGGCGCAGGCTGGCGGACATGACGACGCTGGATCGGGCGGATCGGATGACGGCGAGCAAGAGCGCGAGCGAGCGGACGGCGGAGGAGTTGAGTGACGACGATCTTGAGGCCATCGCGCGTGGGGCCGGCAGCGGCGGCGCAGGAGTTGCTGCGCCGGAGACGGGCGCGCGCCAAGCTGATTGATTTTGCGGCCTACGTCGATCCGACGTTCACGCGGGCGCCGCACCTGGAGTTGATCGCGGCATATCTGGAGGCGGCCCGGCGGCGCGAGATACGGCGGTTGATCATTCAGGCGCCGCCGCGGCACGGCAAGAGCAAGATCACGAGCGAGATGTTTCCGGCGTGGGCGCTGGGGATCGATCCGACGGAGCAGTTTATGCTGGCGAGCCACACGGCGGCGCTGCCGGAGACGTTCAGCCGCAACGTGCGGAATTTGATCGAGACTGAGGCGTACCAGCGGTTGTTCAGCGAGACGCATTTGAGCAGCGACAGCGCGACGGTGCAGAAGTGGACGCTGAGCGGGCATACGCGGCCGGCGATGCTGACGGTGGGCGTGGGCGGCAGCCCGACGGGGCAGGGCGCGAAGATTTTGATCATCGACGATCCGATCGGGGCGGCCGACGAGGCGGAGAGCGAGTTGCAGCGGAATAATCTGTACACGTGGTACACGGACACGATCTATCCGCGATTGGAGCCGGACGCGGTGATCATCATCATGATGCAGCGCTGGCACGAGGACGATTTGACGGGCCGGCTGCTGCGCGATCAGAGCCGGGCGGATCGCTGGGTGGTGTTGTCGCTGCCGGCGCTGGCTGAGACACAGCAGGAGCGCGATGAGTATGCAAAGCGCGCGGGCTTGCCGATGGGGCAGCCGGATCCGCTGGGGCGCAGGCCGGGCGAGGCGCTGTGGCCGGTGCGTTACCCGGCTGAGACGCTGCGGGCGATTGAGGCGGTGAGCAAGCGATCGTTTGCGGCGAAATACCAGCAGAAGCCGAGGCCGGCGGAGGGGGCGAAGTTCAAGCGGGCGTGGCTGAGAACGATCGAGGCGAGCGAACTGCCGCAAGGGCTGGCGTGGAAGCGCTACTACGACCTGGCGCATTCGCTGAAGGAACAATCGAGCAACACGGCGACGATCGCCGGGGCGATGGGGCCGGATGGCACGTTGTATCTGCGGCGAGGACACGCTGGAAAAATTGAATCGCCAGAGCAGCGGAAGATGATCCGCGAATTGATGCTGGCTGAATCTGATACCGAGCATGGCATTGAAAACAAGGTGCATGGCGGGCCGATGGTGCAGGAGTTGATGCGCGAGCCGGAACTGGCGCACGTGGCGCTGAAGTCGGTAAATGTCCATGCGGACAAAATCGCGAGGGCGACGCCGGTGGTCGATCGGGCGGAGATGGGCAAGGTGCGGTTTGTGCGCGAGAGCGTGAATGACGACGGATGGATCGAGGAGTGGATCAGCGAGATGTGCGCGTTTCCGTATGGGGCGCAGGACGATCGGGTTGACGCGGTGAGCGGGGTGAATCAGATGATCGGGCAGGGCGAGGCGCAGAAGACCAGGAGTTCGACCGCCACGGTGGTGACGATCGATCAGATGTGGAAGTAATTCCCAGTACCGCTATTACAGGAATGATTGGAGGATGACGATGGCGCTCAAAATCTCCAACGAGATCAGCGACAGGGCGTGGGGCGATGTGGACAAATCGGCGCTGGGCCGGCGGTTGGCGGAGGCGTATGCGGCGGGTGACGCGACGAAGGCGCAGATCCGGTTTGTGTATTTGTACGTGCCCGATGAGGCGTTTGGCGAGGACGCGGACGGCAAGCCGACGTTTGCGCACAGCAAGGCAAAACTGCCGGTGGCCGAGGTGAGCGGGGACACGATCACGCTGAATCGCAACGGGATTCACGCGGCGGCCGGGGCGCTGGCCGGGGCGCGCGGGGAGCCGGATATGCCGGCGAACGCGATGACGGCGGCGCGGCGCAGGCTACGCGGGTTGTATCGGAAGTTGAGGGAGACGCCGCCGGATTCGCTGAAAGAAACGCTGATGACGATCGAGCGTGGCAAGCCGATCGAGGAGATGGTGAAGGGGTCGCTGGAGACGACGCGCGATGAGATCGCGGCGGCGTTTGAGGCGCAGTTCAGGGAGCCGTCACCGTTTGCGCCGGGCGATGAGTACACGCCGTATGTGATCGTGGATACGTTCGCGGATGCGGTGATCGTGAAGGCGTGGTCGCCGGATGATGAACTCAGCCCGGACGAGTTTTACCGGGTGACGTACACGCAGACGGCTGATGGGTATGTGTTTGCGGATGAGGCGGAGTGGCAGGTGGTGGAGTTGACGTATCAGCCGCAGACGCAAGAGCAACAGTCACCCTCACCCCAGCCCTCTCCCATAGGAGAGGGAGTAGGTGAGGCGAAGCGACGGCGCGGGAAGCGGATCGTGGAGCGGCTGGCGACGGGCATGATGATGGACGAGGCGGCCGACGGGCCGCGCACGATCCGGGCAGACCGGGTGATGACGGCGAACGTGGTGAATGGCAATGATCGGCGATATCCGGCGCGGGTGCTGCGCGAGGCAGTGGACAGGATGCGCACGCATTTGAATGAGAGCGCCGGACAGGGCCGCATGCAGTATCTGGGAGAGGTTGACCATCCGAGCGATAAAAGCGGGCGTCCGAATATGCTGGACGTGGTGGTGAAGTGGGACAGTGTGGACTTCGACGGCGAGCATGTATCCGTTGCGGGCCACCTGCTCGAAACCGCCAAGGGCAGGGACATCCAGGCGTTAGCGCGCGGCGGTGTGCGGATCCCGTTGAGCATGCGCGGCTACGGCGATTCGAGGATCGTGAAGGAAGGCGGGCGCGAGATCGAGGAGGTCACGCGGCTAGAGATCACTGGATTCGATCTGGTGCTGGAGCCGGGCTTTGAGGATGCGGTGCCGATTATTGAGAGGCGAGAGGAGGGCGGTCACGTGGGATCGCCCCAACGAGAGGAGGGCGCACACGCAGGTGCGCCCCGACGAGGAGATGAGGAAATGGACCCGGAGAAGTTGAAGGAAGTCATCAAGGCGAACCCGGAACTGTTCAAGGGTTTGCTGAAGGAAGATCTTGACCGGATGGGCGCGGAGCAGATGAAGGCGCTGGAGGAGAGCGTGCGGAAACTGCTTGGCATCGACGAGCAGGCCGATCTGGGCAAGGCGCTGACAGAGGCGGTTGAGGCGAAGCGCACGCTGGACGAGCAGGCCAAGGCGAAAGCGATCGAGGAAGCGATCGGCGCGGCAACGAAGGATCTGCCGTATGGCGAGAAGATGAACGGGCTGTTCGTCGAGTCGATCCGCGCGGCGAAGCCGCAGGATGAGAAGGCGGTGAAGGCGATTGTGGAGGCGAAGCGCAAGGAGTATGACGCGCTGGCGGCTGAGGCGCGGTTGACGGCGATGGGCTATCGCGGCGTGCACGTGGTGGGGCCGGTGATCGAAACCGAACTGGGCATTCCGGCCTACGCGCGCGGGATGCACGAGTTCACGGAGGCGCTGCTGCGCACCGGGCAGGGCAGCCGCTTCGACGCGCGCAAGCCGAAGACGATCAACGAGGTGTTCACGGCGCAGATGCTGGAGCGCTTCGACAAGATGCACGAGGCGAAGTTGAAGCAGGAGGCGCGGCTGCTGGAAGAGGCGGAGCAGACGACCGATCTGAATCTGCCGTACAGCGTGAGCCGCACGATCATCGCGCAGATGGGGCCGCGGCTGATCGCGGCGAGCGTGTTCGACTTCGCGGTGACGGATCAGAATCCGACGCGGGTGTTTTACGAGTCTTACGCGGCGGAGACCGGGACCGTGGTGAGCGTGACGAACGAGAGCGTGGTGACCGACCTGAACAACTGGGTGCAGTTGGCGCACAACCGGCTGACGCCGGGCACGGTGGTGGTGACCTCTTCGCCGGCGGGGACGACCTACGTGGAGAACACCGACTACCTGATCGACTACGCCAACGGTCGGTTGATGACGATCGCGACGATCAGCGACGGCGCGACGGTGCTGGCGAACTACCAGTACACGGCGATCCGCAAGGGCGAGATGCAGCCGATCGCGCGCGGCAAGGGTCAATTGACCTACAAGGACATGTCGTGCGCGGCCGACCGGCTGGCGCAGCAGATCAGCAACGAGGCGGTGCTGTTCAGCCGCTCGCAGATCGGGTGGGACGCGACGACGCGCACGCTGAGCATGTTGATCAACCAGATTCAGCGCAAGATCGACCAGGGCGTGTTTTACCTGGCGCTGAGCGCGGCGCTGGGGGTGGCGAGCAACAGCGGCGGGACGTGGAACAGCGGCGCATCGCCGATCGACTACGCGGATCTGGTGAAGAAAATCGGCGTGGCGCGGGTGAAGATCACCAATCGCTATTACGAGCCGACGGCGGTGGTGATGAGCACGACACTGAGCGACACGCTGGCGAACTGGACGGGGTTCTCGGCGGCGGGCGCGCGGCCCGATCAGGACCTCAACGCGGCGGGCTACGTGGGCCGCGTGAAGGGCCTGCCGGTGTTTGAGACCACGCAGTTCAGCGATTCATACGTGCTGGTGGTGAACCGCGAACTGGTGGCGCACCGGGTGTTCAGCCCGATGGCGCTGAAGGGGCCGTTCCCGTCCTACGACAGCAACGGGGCGTTGATCGCGGCGGATCAGTGGTACGCCGAGGAGTACAACGGCACGGAGGCGCCGGTGCCGGAGAAGGGCAGTTACGTGGTGGTGCAGTAACCCCCACCCCTGACTCCTCCCCCGTCAGCCGATGACGGGGGAGGGGTAACCGAGGAGATGAGAGCATGAAGGCGCGACGTGTGATGATTGTGGTGGTGGTGACGGTGGTGCTGCTGCTGGCGCTGGGGGCCGGCCTGGCCGCGGCGGACAGCGGGAGCGGCGATCCGCCGCCGGCGCGGGTGACGGCATTTGCGACGTACACGTTTTACAACGCGACGATCACGGCGACGGGCACGACGTACAGCGCGGTGCCGCTGCGAGCCGCCGGGCTGGACGCGAGTCGGGCGGTGTTGTGGGCCAGCGCGGACGTGTTTGTGACGGCGGATGTGAGCGGCACGGCGACGATCACGGTGACGCCGCAGTTCAGCAACGATGCGGCGAACTGGGCGAATGCGTACTGGAACACGATCAGCGGGACGACGGTGACGGCGCAGCCCTATCGGGTGATTTTGAGCGCGGACGGCTCGAATTATCTGCGCGTGCCGGTGGCGGGTGAAGCGATTCGATTCAAGATCGAATCTTCGGCCACGGCGACGCAGCCGGTGACGACGACGGTGCGCGTGACGTTCAAGAATTACTAGGAGGAGACATGCCACGAGTAAAGTTCATCGGGCCGCAGGGCGTGCCGCTGGCGGGCGTGTTCATTTTTCCGGGTGATGTGCGCGAGGTGAGCGAACTGCAACTGGCAATGGCCCAGGCGGCGCATCCGGGGTGGTTTGAGGTGGTGGATGCCCTCACCACGGCCCCTCTCCAACAGGGCGAGGGAGAGAGGCCGACGGAGCAACTTCCACAGGGCGACGAGGTGAGCGATGGCGATAGCGCTGAGCGCGTTGAGCAGCCGACTGCAGGCCGCCGTGGCGGCGCGAAACGGCGTGCCTAGCAGCACGCAGTATGAGCAATGCGTGCGCGATGCGGCGGCGGATTTCAGCCGGCGCGCGCCGATGCAGAAGGTCGCCACGCTCGACATCGTGAGCGGGACGGCGACTTACGCGCTGCCGGCGGATTTTGTGAAGGTGATCCGCCTGGCAAGCGCGATTCAGCCGCAATCAGGAGTGCTGATTACAGGCGATGGGTTGATCCCGGTGTCGGGGGCATTCCGTGAGCGGGCGATGGTGCAGGGCGGGCGGCTGGTGATTTCACCGACGCCGGCGTACACGCTGGCGCGCGAGTTGTGGTACATGGCGGCGCTGGCGCTGGATGACAACAATGTTTATCAGGATATGACGAATGAGACGGCGGCGATTGTGCTGTTGAAGGCGCAGGCACTGGCGCTGGGGCTGCAGGCGAACGCGGCGACGCAGGAGGCGTGGTCGTACACGATCGGCGATGAGAGCGTGACGAAGACGCAGTTGGCGGCGCAGATCCGCGAGCAGGCGCAGGCGCTGAATGAGGAGTATGCCAGCGCGGTGGCGGCGTATGTGGGCGCGGTGAACGCACGGGGCGAGGCGCCGAGCACGTTTGCGGCGTGATGCCGAGTAGGTGTATTACAGGCAATGTTGAGCGCGGACGATCTGACACGGATGCAGGCCGACATGAACACGGTACGGAACGGGAACGCCGTCAGCGTGGCATTCCGGCGCGGGAACACCACGCTGACGGCGCAGACGGTGCGGCTGGCCGGGGCGGGCTTTGCCAGCGAGCGCCGATCGGCATCGGGCACGGCCCAGGAGAGCCGCGATCAGATTACGATGCTGGGGCCGACGACGCTGAACATTCAGATCGACGACCGGTTCACGCTGACGGTGGGCGGCGGGCCGGTGTTATATCGGGTGACGTGGGTGCGGCCCGATCGGCGGGTGGCGACGATGGCGCGGGCGGAGGCGATTGAGTGATCACCCTCACCCCAACCCTCTCCCATGAGGAGAGGGCGTCATGAGCGGCGGGATTGTGTGGATCAAGCCGCCCAGCACGCTGGCGAAGGGGCTGGAGCAGTATCAGCAGAAACTGCTGACGGCGGTGTATGCCGTGGCGGCTTACGTGGGCCAGCAGATGCAGGATCAGGCGCGGAGGTCCGCGCGATGGACGGACAGGACGGGCAATGCGCGATCGGGGTTGTTTTTTGCGGTGGACGGCTTTGGGCTGCCACCACTGACGGGCGCGCTGGACGCGCGGCAGATCAATCGGGACAGCACGATCGTGAGCGGGACGAGCGATCGGCTGGTGTTGTGCCTGTCGCACACGATGTATTACGGGAAGTTTTTGGAGTTGAGCAACGGCGGGCGATACGCGATCATCGTGAGCACGATGGAGCGGAATTTGCCGCAGTTGGAGCGGATGTTGAAGCAGGTGTTCAGGTAACCCTCACCCCGGCCCTCTCCCAAAGGGAGAGGGAGAGTGGAGATGGGAAGTAGACGATGGGACTCATTCAACGTTTTGCAGCGCTGTTTCGGCAACGACAGATTGAGCCTGATGCGACGACGATCGACGAGATGGGGGTGCCGGCGCGGCCCAGCACGCTGCCCGATCTGTTCCGGGCAGAACGCGATCGGGTGGACATCGTGCGCAAATGCCGGGAGATGTACCGCACGGATATGCGGGTGCGGCGCATCGTGGGGACGCTGGCGCGCGATGCGGTGGGCGAGTTTGTGATCAAATCGGATGTGGCGCAGGCGGTGGAGGTGGCGCATCGGATGGTGGAGCGCGTGCAGTTGATCAATCACCTGGACGACTACATGCGATTGACGCTGCGCGACGGCGATTCATTTCTGGAGGTGGGGGTCAACGCGCGCGGTGAGATTGCGACGCTGACGCGCAAGCCGACGCTGGAGATGCGGCGGGCAAGCGATGAGTTCGATCGGTTTGCCGACCCGACGCGGGCGTTCTGGTGGGGGGACGCGGCGTGGTGGGGGATTGAGGCGCCAGCGGATGCGGTGTGGTTTGCGGAGTGGCAGATCATTCACGCACGATGGGATCACGACGAGGGATCGCGCTATGGAGCGCCGCTGTTTGCATCGGCCACGGCCGCGTTCAAGCGAATGAGCGAGGGCGAGACCGATATTGCGGTGCGGCGGAAGACGCGGGCAGGGATGAAGTATTTGCACGTGGTGGAGGGCGCATCGGAAGCGGAACTGGAGGAGTACAAGGAACGGAATCAGGAGGCGCTGTCAAACCCGTTTGCGGCGGTGGCGGATTTTTACACGAACAAGGCCGGCAGCATCACGGCGATTCAGGGCGACGCGAACATGCAGCAGATCGCGGACGTGGTGCACCACATCCGCACGTTCTGGACGGCGTCGCCGGTGCCGATGAGTTTGATCGGGTACGGGCAGGATTTGAACCGGGACGTGCTGGACAAGCAGAAAGAGCAATACGACGAGGAACTGCGCGTGATCACGCGCTGGGTGGAGGATGAGATTGTACGGCCGCTGATTGATCGGCAACTATTGCTGGCGGGCATTTTGCCGGAGACGGCGGCGTATCAGATTGTGTGGAGCAGCAAGCGGGTGGTGACGCCGGCGATGCTGCGCGATGCGGCGGACGCGGCGCTGAGGCTGCGGACGCTGGGCTTTACGGATGATCTGGTTTTGCAGGTGCTGGCGCCGTTTCTGCCGGGCATTGATTTGAGCACGATCATGCTGGCGGCGGGCGGCGATGCGGGCCGCGTGGCGGCGGTTGAGGCGGGGCTGTAGAGTTTCCTTGTATTGCCATTATGGGAAATAAAACGCTGGCCGATATTCCGCTCAGTCAGGCGCACAGGGCGCAGCAGAAGGCGCTGCTGAGGATGCACCTGTACGTGACGGGCGAGACGCACCGGATGTTGCTGGACGCGGGAAAGGCGATGAAGGCGGCGGTGATCGGCGAGGCGCGCGACGACGGGACGATGGACGGGCTGGGGTTGTATCGCGCGAAGCAGGCGGTTGAGCGGGAGTGGCGGAAATTTTTTGCGGAGTGGCAGGCGCTGTTTGAGGAGATGCGCACAGAGGCGGCGGCGCTGCCGTTTGGGACGCTGGCGATCTATCAGGAGAAGTGGTTAAAGCCGGCGCTGTCGAAAGTTGAGAAGCAGTTGGGCGAGCGCGTGAGCGTGATTGATTTCGTGTTCAATCCGCAACTGGAGGCGATACGGGCGGCGGCGGACAAGCGCATTTACCGCGACGGGCTGAATTTGAGCCGGCGGGTGTGGCAACTGGATCACGAGTCGCTGCGCGCGATTGAGGACATTATCAATGCAGGCGTAGCGAACGGGGCGAGCGCGTGGCAGATTGCGGAGATGTTGGAGCAGTATCTGGGGGCCGGGCAGGATTGTCCGCGCTGGACGCGCACCAGGCTGTACAAGGTGCCCAAGAAGGACATCGCGGCCGGGCGGCGCACGGGGTTGTACAGCAAAGATGCCTGCGCGGGGCAGGGCGTGGCGTACAAGGCGCTGCGGCTGGCGCGCAATGAAATTCAGGCGATTCACCATCTGGCGACGGATGCCGTGTTCAGGCAGATGCCGTGGGTGCAGGGCGAGCAGATCCACCTGAGCGCGGCGCATCCCGTTGAGGATGAGTGCGACACGGTGGTGAACGGCGGACGCGACGGCAAGGGGATTTATGCGGTTGGAGAAATATCGCTGCCGATTCACGTGCAATGTCTGTGCTACAAAACGGCGGTGATGATGAGCGAGCGGGAATTCACCGATGGGCTGCGGGGCTGGCTGGACGGATCGCAGCCGTGGCCGGAGATGGATGCGTTTCAGCAGGCGCTGGGCGGGAATCTGATGATCGATCTGATTCGGTCGCAGATCGCGCAGCATCTGGCGCGGTGGGTGTTTGAGGATCCGTACACGTTCAATTAGACCTCGCCCAGCGGGAGATAAACATGGGATTGCGTGATGCGATCGTGACGATTTTGCAGACAGACACGGCGCTGATGGCGCTGCTGACGGGCGGGGTGCACGCGGCGACGGAGATCAGCCGGCAGAACACACCGGGCGCGTTCGACGCGAACTCTGAGATCAAGCCGTGCGCGCTGGTGCGCGTGGGCAGCGATGTGCAGACGGGGCCGTATGCGACGAGCGCGCGCACGGCGATTGAGGTCTATTTTTACCAGCGGGACGGCTACGACACGATCGAGGCGGCGATGGCGCGGACGCTGGCGCTGTTGAACCGGGTGAAGGTGGCCGATCACGTGTGGGACGTGCAGTGGAGCGACGACATCAACGAGCAGGGCGACGAGGCGCTGCAGTGCTCGCTTGGGATGAGCCGGTATTACGCGACGAGGATGAAGTGATGCTGAACTTCATGGGGTTTCACATTCCGCAGGACGGGTACGGGCACGGCACGATGCAGATTGCGCAGGCGCTGCGCAGGATCGATTCTGGCGTGGAAATCATCGACATGGCGCAGGATGGAACGTGGGGAACGCCGGAGAATCGAGCGTGGGAGGTTGCAGGCGCGGCCGTGGCGCTGTGTCTGCCGGAATGGTACGGGAACATTCGGTGTGAGGGGTTGATCGGGTACACGATGTTTGAGGCGACGAAACTGCCGGCGGGATGGACCGAGGCGATCAATCGGTATTGCGAGCGGCTGCTGGTGCCGTGCCAGTGGAACCGCGAGGTGTTCAGGGACAATGGGGTGGAGTGTCCGATCGATCTGGCGCCGTGGGGGATCAGCCCGGACGAGTTTTGGCCGATTGAGAGGAATGACCTCACCCCCGACCCCTCTCCTACGAGGAGAGGGGAGATGAGGCCGTACACGTTTTTGTGGAGCGGGACGCCGGATTTGCGCAAAGGGTGGGACGTGGCTTATCGGGCGTTTTGCGCGGCGTTTGGGCGGCGCGAGGATGTGCAGCTGATCCTGAATTTCAGGGAGGCGCTGCCCGGATGGCCGCGCTTCGCCGATCGGAATGTGAGGGCGGTGATCGGCAAGGTCGATCTGTACAAGTGGCGCGGGATGCTGGCGGGGGCTGACGTGTTTGTGTTTCCGTCGCGCGGGGAGGGCTGGGGACTGCCACCGCGCGAGGCGGCGGCGACGGGGATGCCGACGCTGGCGACGAATTACGGCGGGCTGGCGGAGGAGATTGAGCAGTGGGGGATGCCGATCGAGATTGAGGGGATGTCGCGCGCGGAGTATGGCTGGTGGGATGACATTGGCGAGTGGGCGGAGCCGAGCGTGGAGCACACGGCGGCGTTGATGCGCTGGTGTTTTGAGCATCAGGATGAGGCGCGCGCGATGGGGATGAGGGCGGCGGCGTGGCTGCGCGAGTGCGCGACGTGGGAGCGGACGGCGGAGAGCGTGCTGCACGCGGCGAGCGAGGGTGTGCGGTGAACGAGCGCGTGGTTGAGGTGCCGTGGCTGGTGAGCCGGCTGGGCCGGCCGCGCGCGGTGCTGGATGTGGGCAGCGCCGGGGCGACCTATTACGCGGCGCTGATAGCGTGCGGAGCGGAGCGGATTGTGGCGGCCGACACGCGACCATGTGAGGCGCCGGCACCGATCGAGGTGGCGCAGGTGAATGCGACGCAGATGCCGGCGGAGTGGACGGAAGCATTTGACGTGGTGGTGTGCATCAGCACGCTGGATCACGTCGGATTGGCCGCCTACGGCAATTTGCCGGAAGAAAACGCAGTGGAGCGCGTGATTGCCGAGATACGGCGCGTCCTGAGGCCGCAGGGGCGGTTGCTGGCGACATTTCCGGTGGGCCGGGCGCAGATCACGAGCCATCCGGGCGGCGGGCAGCGGGTGTTTGGGCTGGACGAGGTGGAGCGATACTTCGCGGGCTGGCGGCGGCGGGTGAGCGCCTATCGGCTGCGGAACGGCGTGTATGCGCCGGCGGCGCTGGAGGAATGCGGCGACGCGGAGTATCTGGGAGACAGGGCGGAGGCGGTGGCCTGCCTGGAGGCGTACCGCGAAGGAGGCGGAATGCGGATTCAGTATGTGGGCAGTTCGACGGTGCGCGAGTTTGGGCCGTATCGGTTTGGGCAGGGCGAGGCGCGCGAGGTGGACGACGTGACGATGGTGCAGGAGATGCTGACGCAGCCGGGCGTCGATTTTGTGGTGGCGGATGACGATGCGCTGGCGCAGTTGGTGGGCGCCGATCGGGCGGCCGAACTGGCGCTGGAGGGCATTATGACGCCGGAGGCGTATGAGGAGGTGGGCCATCGCACGGAGATTGATTGACAGCGGGGCGGTCCTGAATTTTCAAATCACACACGATGAGGAGAGTGCAACATGGCATGGGATACCGCAAAACCATTCGGGCTGAACGCGATTCGACTGGTGCGTAACGCGGTGGTGGTGAATCTGCGCGCGGCGCAGGTGCTGACCTTCACGCCGCGGCTGATCGGCGGCGAGTTGAAGGGGAACGATCAGATCGTCTCGGTGGGCGCGTCGATCGAGGCGCTGGAGTGGTCGCTGGAGGAGGGCGGCATCAGCCTGGACGCGCTGGCGCTGATGACGGGGTTCACGGCGACGACCAGCGGCAGCACGCCGAACCAGGTGAACACGCTGAAGATGCTGACCGGCACGGCGTTTCCCTATTTCAAAATCTACGGCAAGATGTTGGGCGAGGGCGGCGACGACGTGCACGTGAAGATCTACAAGGCGAAGGTGACGGGGAACATCGAGGGGCAGTTCCAGTACGGCGAGTTCTACGTGTCGAAACTGAGCGGGATTGCGGTGTACGACAGCACGGCCCTGTCGCTGTTGGACATCGTGTTGAACGAGACGGCGGCGTCACTGCCGGCGAACTAACAGCATAGCCCCTCCTCCGCCGACGGCGGGGGAGGGGAACCAGGGACCAGTCATGAATCTACGAGCGTGGCGCGCGCGGCAGATTGAAGCGCGGACTTTGCCCAGCGGGCTTGAGGTGAAACTGCGCCGGGCGACGTTGATGGATCTGGCGGCCAACGGCGAGATTCCGAGCACGCTGGATGCGCTGGTGCAGAAGGCGGCCGAGGGCGGATTTGGCATCGCCGAGGTGCAGGAGTTCATGCCGCTGGTGAACGTGGTGGTGCGGGCGTGCCTAGTGGAGCCGCAGTTGGCGGACGCGCCCGACGACGAGCACCTGACGCTGAGCGAAATCCCTGCACAAGATCGCATCGACATCTTCATGTGGGCGAACGGCGCGGCCAACGCGCTGCAGTCCTTTCGTGACGAATCGGCGGGCGATGTGGCAGGTGCATCTGCTGGCGAGGGAGTATCACAGCCGGCCGAGCAGCATCCTCAGCATTGATGATGAGTGGGCGGCGTATCAATTTGATCTGGCGTGCCTGGAACTGGCGGCTTACGTTGAGGCCGAACTGCGCAAGAACCGATCGCTGCAGAGCATTCTGGGCGGGCGCGACGGGCCGACAGCGCGCGCGCGCGAATTTGCCGACGCGCGGCAGTTGGGGCCGATCAGATCGATGAGAATCCCGGAGTCCGGGGTGTGGTGATTCATTTCCGATAAGGGCGATACGCGGAAGGATGCCCGATTAATGCATTCGGGCATGACAGGCAATGCGATGAGCGTACAGGTCGGGTCGGCATACGGGAAAATTGAGATCGATTTCTCCGGCGTGAAGCGCGGCGTGACAGCGGCGGTGACGCAGTTGTCGTCGTTTGAGAGCGCGAGCAAACGCATCGGGAATAATCTGAAAAGCATCGGCGATCAGTTGTCGGTGAGCGTGACGGCGCCGCTGGTGGCGGTGGGCGCGGCCGCCAGCAAGACGAGCATGGAATTTGAAAGCGCCATGCAGCAGATTGTGGGGCTGGTGGGCGAGAACCAGCAGCAGGTCAACGACTGGTCGAAGCAGTTGATCGCGATGGGACCGGAGGTCAGTCGGGGGCCGAAGGAACTGGCGGACGCGCTGTATTTAGTCACGTCGTCCGGGATCGAGAGCGCGCAGGCGATCGATGTCGTGCGCAATTCAGCCAAGGCGGCGGCGGCAGGGCTGGGCGAGACGAAAGTGGTGGCCGATGCGGTGACGAGCGCGATGAATGCGTATCGCACATCGAACCTGTCATCGGCGGAGGCGACCGCGATACTGGTCGCCACGGTGCGCGAGGGGAAGGGGGAGGCGAATCAGATTGCGCCGGCGCTGGGGCGGGTGATCCCGGTGGCGGCGCAGTTGGGCGTGAATTTCAAACAGGTGGGCGCGGCGATGGCGGCGATGACGCTGGTGGGGTTTGACGCGGCCGAGTCGGCGACCAACCTGAGCGGGATACTGTCGGCGTTCATCAAGCCGAGCAAACAGGCGGCCGACACGCTCGCCAAGTTTGGATTGTCCGGCGAGCAGGTGCGCAAGATGCTGCGCGAGGACGGTTTGCTGGCGACGCTGACGCTGCTGCGCGACACGATCGGCCAGGACGACGAAGCCCTGGCGGCGATCTTCCCGAACGTGCGCGGCTTCAGAGGTCTGCTGAGCCTGGTGGGCGAGAACGCGGCGCAGGCGAGCAAGATCTTCGGCGAGTTGGCGGCGACAACCGAGGACGATCTTAATCGCGCGTTTGAGGCGGCGGCCAGCACCGCCAAATTCAAGTTTGACGCGGCGATGTCGGAACTGAACGGCAGCCTGATCGAATTTGGCAATGCCGTGCTGCCGGTGGTCATCCCGGTGCTGCAGGACGTGATCCGCGCGGTGCGCGACGCGGCGAAATGGTTCGGCGAGTTGGATCCGGGGTTGCAGCAGGCGATTGTGCAGATGCTGGCACTGGCGGCTGCGACCGGGCCGGTGTTATCGATCGGGGGGCGGCTGGTCTCGCTGGTGGGCACGCTGGTGGGCGGGCTGCAATCGATCGGCGGCGCGGTGAGCAACGTGCTGTATTTTGTGCAGACGATGCGGCTGGCGACGAGCGCCGGCGAGGCGCTGAAGTTCGCGCTGAGCAGCGTGGCGGTGCAGGTGGGCCTGCTGGTGGCCGGGCTGGCGGTGATGATTAAGTTTTTCGAGGCCGCGAGCCAGGCGGCCAGGGCGACGAACGACGAATTGATTGCGATGGCGAACGCCAACACGGGCAACGTCATTGAGGACATGTTCAGCCGGGCCGGGGCCGCGTTTGAGTTGGCGACGAACGGCAGCAAGCGGCTGAAGGAGGCGTTCATCGCGCACCAGGACGAGATGCGCCGCAAACTGCTGGCGGGCGAGGTGACGCTGCAGGAGTACAACGCGGAGGTCGAGCGCAGCGCGAAGGCGGCCGGGGTGTGGCAGGAGATATTCATCGTGGGGCAGGGCGCGGTGACGCGCGTGGATGCGGCGGTGAAAACGCTGACGGCGGATCAGGTTGCGCTGCTGCGCGCGCAGCAGGCGGTGACAGAGGGCGCATACGGACAGGCGGGGGCGCTGGACGAGACGAATCGCGCGGCGAGCCGGCAGGCGCAGACGATGAGCGGCCTGGGGGACGCGACGCAGAAGGCGATCGATCAGGCGAACGAGTATGCGGCCGCGCAGCGGAAAGCGGCGGATGAGAGCGCGGCGGCCGGGGCGCAACTCGATCAGTTGCGGGCGTTGATCGACGGGCAGGTGGGGCCGACGTATGACGATTTCAAGGCCAAGCAGGACGAACTGAACGAGAAGATCGGGAAACTGCGCGATGAACTGGGAAAATTGGAAACCGCGCAAGGCCGGCAGATTGCCACGCACAAGAAGGGCACGCTTAGCGCGAATGAATTGAGGCTGGCCGAGATTCAACTGGCAGAAGCACAGGCCAAGTTGGCTAAAGAGACCAATCCAGAAAAACATGCCAAACTTGCAGTCCAGATCGAGAAACTCACCGAGAAGATCAACGGCGCCAGCGGTGCGACTCAAGCATGGGTGGATAACTCGAAACGCATCGGTGAGATCAAGAGCGAGTTGTCTGATCTGAATAAAGCACTTGATGAAAACGCGGCGGCCTACGATGAGCGGCTGAAGCGCATCCTGTTCGACATGGCGGCCGAGCAGTTGGCGGCGGACGGGTTGACTGCGACCGAGGCCAATGCGCTGACGATGCTGGCTGAGAAGTGGGGGTTGATTGATTCGGCCACGGCCGAGGCCACGCGCGCGGTATTGAGCGCGACCTCGCAACTATCGCAGGACCAGAATTTGCAGGCATTTGCCGACAACATGGATCGCGCGATGGATCAGGTGAAGGATCGGGCGGCGGAAACGCCCAGCGATTTGAGCGCGATCAGCACGGCCGCGCAAAACATGGCGGGCAACGTGAAGACGCAGATGGGGAATGCCAGGCAGGCGGCGCTGGACATGGCGGCGGGCATTGCCACGAGCGCCGCGACGACCTCGACCACCATGCGAAACGCGGCCGCGGACACGCAGACGGCCATCGGCAGCATGCGGGACACGCTGATCAGGTACGGACCGAACATCGGCGATCCGCTCAAGAGCGGCATGAAGTCGGTGAGCGATGAGGTGATCGCCGCGCTGAATGCGATCTTGAGCAAAGTCACCGATGTGATTGAGGCCATCACGGGGATTAAACTGCCGAACGTCCAAATACCGACGCCAACACCCAGCGGAGGCGGCGGCAACCCCGGCAGCAGTCCCAGCAGACCCGGCGGGGGCGGCGGCGGAACGGCGCCCAGTTGCTTCACGGCGGGCACGCTGATCTGGATGGCCGACGGGACGCAGAAACCGATCGAGCAGATTGAGCGCGGCGAGCGCGTGATGGCGTTTGATCCGGAACGGCCCGGCGAGATGGGCGCGGGCGTGGTGACGGAGACCATCCAGCGCGAGACGCGCGAGTATTTTGACCTGACTTTGGCGAACGGCGCGCACCTGCAGGTGACGGGCGAGCATCCGTTTTACGCGCCGCGCGTGACGCGCGAGGTGGAGCGGGTGCACGGCGCATTTCTGCCGGCCCGGCGGCTGGAGTCCGGCGACGTGATTGAGACCAGCCAGGGGCCGGCGGCGGTGTTGAGCAACACCAGCGCATCAACCCTGCGGCCGATTCGGGTGCATAACCTGAACGTTGAGCCTCAGCATACCTACGTAGCGGGCGGGGTGCTGGTGCACAACGTCAAGACGCGAGGGAGCGGCGGGCCAATGCTGCCGAACCGGGCGTATCTGTTCAACGAGAACGCGCTGACGCGGCCGGAGATCATCGTGCCGAAGGTTCCGGGATATGCGCTGACGCGGCAGGACGCGATGCGGGCGCTGGCGAGTGCAGCGCCGGGTAGCGGACTTATGGGAAATCAAAACATCTACGTGACGGTGCCGGTGGGGCAGATCGGCAGCAACATCGACGTTGAGATGCTGGCGCTGCGCGTGGCAGATCACATTCGACGGCGGAGATAGACGTGGCGCACGGATTGCGGATTGTCTATGGCAGCACGACGATCAATCTCAACAGCGGTCGGTACGTGCTGATGGAATACACGCCGCGCGCGCCGGAATCGGACGCGCTGGAGAACACGAGCATTTTCAGCGACGGCGGCGAGCAGCCGCTGGCGGCGTACCGGAATGTGGAAGAGGTGGCGCGGATCGCGCTGCTGGAGGACGGCAGCGCGACGAATCTGCAAAGTGATAAGCAGGCGATCGAACTGGCGCTGGCGCAGGCGCGGCGGTATCAGCGCCGGAAGATTGGCGATCGGGTGTACGTGGAGTATCAGCCGGACGGGTACAGCGGGTACTATCGCAGCGAGATTTTGGACGGGCGGGTGGAATTAGCGGATGAGGCAACCGGGTGGCAGTGGCTGGACAAGAACATCGAAATCCGGGTGGCGTGGAAGCGCCGATTTTATTGGGAGGGGGCGGAGGCACAGATTCCGCTGACGAACGGGAACGGTACAAACAATACGAGCGGTCTGACGGTGTTGAATCACGATGACGCGGACGCGGGCGATGACAACTATGTGCAGATCGCGGCGGCGGACGTGACGGGCGATATTGACGCGCCGCTTCGGCTGGAGATTACGAACAATTACAACAGCGCGACGCGCGCGAGCAGTTTGTGGATTACGCAGAACGTGCTGAGCGATCCGGCCAATTTGACGCACATCCTGGAGGCGGAAGCAGGGACGGGAGGCACGACCACGGCGGATGCGACCTGCAGCGGCGGGAGCCGGAAGGATTTCAGTTGGTCGGCGACGACGGAGCAGCAGTTGCTGAGTTGGGATTTGAGCACGGCGCTGCTGAACGCCTGCGGCGGGAATTATTTCCGGCTGCTGGGCCGGTTTTTGAACATGGCGTACAGCGACATGTGGCTGCGCTGGCGGATCAAGTTTGTGTTGACGACGATCTGGGAGGGTCCGCAGTTTTTGCTGACGGCCAACGCGCCGCTTCAAGATATGGGAATGCTGAAACTGACGCCGTATCTGGTGGGCAGCGGGGATTTGTATCCGCTGACGCTGGTGCTGTACGCGCAGCGGCAGCAGAGCGGGACACACACGCTTTCGCTGGATTTTGTGCAGTTGTCCACGCTGGACGGCTATCGCAAACTGTCGCCGCGCGGTTACGGGCTGGCTTACCAGGCGCGGATTGTCGATGACGGGATTAGCGGGTTCACATACACCGATGGATGGTCGCCGGCCGGGAAGACGGGACATTACATCGGGAACGGCAAGCGGATTGCGGTGATGCCGGGGAGGCTACAGCGGTTGTATTTTCTGCACGACACGGTGACGGGGTCAGCGGCGATCGATCGGACGTTGAGTGTGAAGGCCTACTATCGGCCACGGCGGTTGACGATCTAAATGGATGTACGTGTTCTGGAACGCAATTTCAGCGAACCGTTGAGCGTGCCGGCGGTGACGTACACGCCGCGCTGGTACACGTGGCACGCGATCGGCGGGCCGCGGGCGGCGGAGATCGGCGTGAGCGGGACGCCGGAGGCGCTGTGGGAGATGATCGAGAAACTGCGCTGCCCGGTGGAGATCTTGAACGAGCAGGGCGAGGCGTGCTGGTGGGGATACGTCAACGCGGTCAGAATCGGGGTTGGGCCGTTGGAGGTGGGCGTATCGCTGGAGACGATGTTTAACCGGGTGGCGCTGGCGTATTCGCTGGTGAATCCGGGCACTCAAACGGTGGGGACGCGAGCAACGACGACCTGGGTGCAGAACGACGATTCGGTTAGCACGTATGGACAGAAGGAGTTGCGGGGATCGCTGGACGGGGCGACGAGCACGCAGGCGAACGCGGCGCGCGACGCGCTGCTGGCGCAGGCGCGGTATCCGGTGCCTGATGTGCGGCCGCGGATGGACAGCAATGAACTGGCGGCGACGCTGGAATGTTTGGGGTGGTGGGAGACGCTGGGGTGGCGGTATTACGCGAACACCAACACGGCCAGCGTGGAGACGACGGCGCAGATCGCGGCGATGATTGCGGCGTCCGGGCCGTTCTTGCTCAGTACGGCCATTATGGGAAACAGCGGCATCACGTCATCAGAGTATCGTGACGGGGACAGCCTGGCGATTGACGAGGTTGAGAAACTGCTGAAGACCGGGACGACCAGCGGCCGGCGGTTGCTGGCGACGGTGACGCGCGAGCGCGTGGTCAGGGTTTATGAGGAGCCGGCGCCGGGCGCGAATGATTATCTCCTGAACGCCCAGGGCGATCTGCAGGATGCGTGGGGACTGTCGATTGGCAAGGAAAAATGCACGGTCGGCGTGTGGGCACGGTTCAGGGACGTGATCCCGGCCAGCGCGGACATGTCGAAACTGGCTGATCCGTCGCGGATCTTCATCGAAGCGGCGGAGTTCAACGCGGAGCGGCTGAGTTACGTGCCGGAACCCAAGGCGCTGCCGAGCGTGTGGGAATTGGGGAGATCGTACGCCGAGGTGTGAATGGAACGGCTGAGTGAACTATTGAGCGCGATCAGGCCCTTTGTGCTGGGGTGGATCAGCGCAGCCGGCGGCGGCAGCGGGCCGTTTGCGCCGTCGCCGCACGATTTGAATTCGGCGCATCACACCGGCTCCATTGCGGACAGCCAAGCGCCGCAGTTTCTGCTGAGCAACGGCGGGCGCACGCTGACGGGCAATTTGCCCGTGTCAGCGGGGATCACGATCGACGGCGTGGACATATCTGTGCTGGCCGCCGAAGCGTTTGTGACGATCGGCAATACATCCGGGCTGCCGAACGAGCGCGCGCTGACGGCCGGCAGCGGGCTGACGCTGACCGATGGCGGCGCGAATGGTGCGGTGACGATCGCGCTGAACACGCCGGGGTCACTCTCGGCGACCAGCACCAACAGCGCAGCGGGGAACCACACGCACGCGATTGATAGCACGATCGCGCGCAGCGCCATTACCGTCACCGGCGCAGGCGCGCTGGGTGGCGGCGGCGCACTGACAGCCAATCAGACGATCACCATGAACACGCCGGGCACGCTGACGGTGAGCAGCACCAACAGCGCGACAACGAATCACACGCACGCGATAACGACCAGCAGTACCGGAACGGCAACGACGATTGTGGCGACCAATTCAAGCGGAGGGTTTACACTGACCGGCCTGCTGACCGCCAACGGCGGTGTGGCGCTGGGCGTGCAGCCGTCGGCGGATTCGCACGCGATCTCGCGCAATTACATCAACAGTCGCGGGATGAATCTTGTCGCAAACGGATCGGGATTGCTGGGCAGCAACTACAACTTCTCTCAATTGACGTTCGATTCAGTTGAGACACACGGCGGCGGCGGGTCGTTCAAGGCGACGACTGCGCAGGTAGTGCTTAGCGATGAATATATTGCAGTGGACACGACCCGCTACTATCGTGGCGTCGTATGGCTTAAAAATGGCGATGCTGACGGATCACGCTATGATGCAGGCGCTGGATTCTATGCTGGCGTAGCGTGCTATGACATCGATAAATTGGCAATCCACCCATGGATGGTGCTGAAATATACCAACTCGACGGATACCACGCTGGCCTCGCCATTGAACAACGGCGACAGCACTATGACGCTGACCGACGCGACGGGCTGGCAAAATGGCGGAGATAGCAGCAACTGGTATACGAGACAGATCGCGTGGTGGCCGTACACGAACTCGAAGGGTTACTCGTACCCCAACTATTCCTACACGCGCAATATTTCACCTGGTTATGCTGCGTATGGTTCGCCCAACGGCATGTGGTCGCCGGGCGGGATTAGTGGCAATACTGTAACGCTGACAGCGCCGTGGCCTGGGCCTAATTTGCCGGCCGGAACACCAGTCCGCAATGCAACGTCTGGATACACCTATGTGTACTTTATAGCCTCAAATGTAAAACCACCCCAAAACGTGTGGACACGATACGAGGGCGTGGTTACATTACTGCCCAGCGGATCAACCGGCTGGAACACAGCCGGTTTCATGCCAGGCACGACTTACATTAGACTGTTGTGTCTGATGAATTACAGCGGCTATACCACCAACAATCAGCGTATCTCTGACATCTGGCTCACCGAGGTTTCGTCACGGAATTTAGAGGCGGCCACGTCCACTGTGCCGGGCGTGGTGAGCACCAGCGCGCAGACGTTCGCCGGTGACAAGACGTTCAACGGCAACGTATTTGTGCTGGACACGCTGGGCGTCGGCACGAGTTCACCGGGCGCGAAAGTGGAGTTTTATCAGCAGACGAGCAACACGGATATTGAGGTGCGGCTGAACACGGTGACAGCCAGCCGCAAGAGCATCATACTGTTTCGATCGGGCGGCAGCACGAAGGGCGCGATCTACACCGACGCGGCAAACAACCTGCTGCAGTTGGGATCGGACGCCTCGACGCCGCGCGTGACGGTCATCACGTCCGGCACCGGCGCGGGCAACGTCGGCATAGGGACGAGCGCGCCAGTGGCCGCGCTCGACGTGAATGGCACGCTCAACATGCGCGGCAACCTGCTGCCGCACACGACCGATATGTATGACATCGGATCGAGCACGAGATTGTGGCGCAAGGGCTGGCTGAGCGAGTTGGATGCGGTGACGTTTGCCGAAAACACCGTGAGCGTGGTGGGCGGCTGGCTGATGGTCCCGAAGCGCAGCGGCGTGCTGCCGGCGGATGTGGCCGCCGCTGCAACGCAGATCAACTTTGGGCAGGCGATGACATCCGGCGAGTTTGTGCTGTTTCGAGTGGCCGGGCAGGTCGAATACCTGTTGATCGGCTCGCTGGTGTCCGGGACAACGTACAACGTCACGCGCAATTTAGACGGCACTGGCGCGAACGACTGGCCGGCCGGCGCGACGTTCGTTGTGTTGGGCGTCAGCGGCGATGGCCGAATCGAGTTGAACGCTTACGACACGCCGCGCATCAGCCTGATCCGGCAGGGCGCGATGTACAACGCCCAGACCGAGATCGTGCGCATCGGCGATCTCAACGGCATGCCGGGCGTGTCGAGCGAGACGTGGGGGATGTTCATCGGCGACGCCAGCCAGTATCTCAAATATGCCAACGGCACACTGACCATTGCCGGCAACGGCAGCGGGCTGACGCAGATCGACGGTGGCAACATCCAGACCGGGACCGTCACGGCGGCGCAGATCAACGTGTCAACGCTGTCCGCATTGACGGCTAACATGGGGTCACTGACGAGCGGCAGCATTGTCATCGGCACGACCAATAAACTATGGCTCAACGATGCCGCCGACGGCGCGTTGAACATCGGCGGCAGCACGAAGGCGTCGGCGCCGTTTCGCGTGACGGCGACCGGCGCGCTGACGGCCACGAACGCGACGATCACCGGCGCGATTACGGCGACGAGCGGCGACCTGGGCGCGCTGAGCATCAGCGGGAAACTGACGATGAGCGGCGCGGGCAGCGCGATTGCGATCGGGACGACGCCGCCGACAAGCGCGACGAGCGGGACGGGCATCTGGATCGATCGGACGGGCTACTACGGCCTGAATGCGGGGACGTATCAGGTCAAGATCGATGCCACGGACGGCAAACTGTATGCCGGCGGCGGAAAGATAGCATTGGCGAGCAATGGAATCACCATGTTCGCACAAACCGCATACGACCGGGCGAGCGCGCTAACGTTCTATGATCCTGTTACAAGCCGCGATCATTGCAAAATCTACACGACCAAAACCTCTCCGCTGGACGCGGCGTTCGTTCAGGTTTCATCACCTGCCAATAGCGGTTCGGGTTGTACGTTGTTGGTCTCAACGCAGGGCGGGGGGACCGAAACCGGCTACTCGAAGATCGAGTTGTTCACCAGTTATTCAGGCACGCCGACAAAGGGTATTCGGATCTCTGATCGGGTTGAAGAAAGCAACTCGAATGTGTGGGTAAAAATAAACGCCGATGTTTGCGTCATCGACAATGGCCTCAACGTCGGCACGGCGACCGGCGCGGCCGCCGGGCAGATCAAGGCGAGCGGCGACGTGTTCGCGCTCAATCTGGGAAAAGGGTTGCAGGCGCAACTCAACGACGTGTCCGTCATCTCGGCCAGCGGCAACGTCAACCTGACGAGCACCTATCAAGACATGACCGGCCTGACGACCGGATCGTTCACGCCGGCGGTGAACGAATATGCGCTAGTAATCCTGCAAATGCGCTTCAGCCTCTCCGCCGGCTTGGCGGCGTGCAACACCAATGACGTGCTGGCCGGCGTGCTGGATGTCTATTACGGCGGCGCAGATCATCTGGAGTCGAGTCGCGCCGGCGTCACCGCCGACGGCGGCGTCGGTTCCATGACGGCCGTGGTGTTCTACAAGGTCGCGCTGACGGCCGGGACGACATACACGCTGAATGTGAAAGTCAGAAACGACTCCGGCAGCCGCGGCCAGGCGTTCAGCAACAGCCAGATGACGGTCTGGCGTATCGCGCGCTGACGGCGCGGAGCGCAATCACTATCATCAGGAGATGTGCAAATGGCAGCAGTCACCTTGCAGTTGAAGCGCCGGACTAGGGCCGGCACGGTGGGCATCAACCTGGCGTGGATCACGCAGGTGATGCAACAGGCGCCGGCGGCGGCGAAAGAGGCGCTGTGGAACGAATTTAGGCCATTCGTGGACGGCGTGAAGCCAACCACGCACGATAAGGAGTGGCTGGAGACGATCGTCAACTGGGTGCCGGAGGGCGCGCCGCTGAAATTCACGGAGATGGCGCCGTGGCTGAAACTGGCGGCGCGCGTGGCCCGGTTGGACGATCAAAAAGAGGGTCAGTTCACGCTGAGCGCCGGACAAGCGGAATTGATCTTCAATCGCCTGAAAGACGATCGGTTCACGCTGAAGGCGATGACGCCGGCGTTTGCGGAGTTTTGCCTGGAGTTCATGGCGGCCTATGGCCGCAAGCCTGACATGCTGAGTGAGGACCTGATGTATGACGATGTGGATGGGGAGGGGGAGGGGGACGTTGAGTAAATGTGCCGGCCCGCAGCGCCAGATCGGTGGCGGCGCGGGCCGGGTGTCCGAGTGGACGTGTATGGCGTCAAGCGGCGAGTAATTGCCGATAAGGCACATACTGGGAAATGCAGAGCGGCCCGACATCCGAGGTGATGTCGGGCCGTTGTGTTTTTGGGGCGTCACAGCCGCCAGTTATCGACGGGGCTGGCCCGGCGGTGCGCGCTGGCGCAATCGGCCTGGGCGATGTTGGCGTAGCGGCGCACCATCTCCATGTCGGAGTGTCCGAGCAGCATCTGCAGGGTGAACACATCGCCGCCGTTGCGCAGGTAGGTGATGGCGAATGTGTGGCGGAAACGGTGAGGGTGCACGCGGGGCACGCCGGCGCGATCGCCGATGTCGCGGAGCAGTTGATAGAGCGACTGGCGATTCATCGGCGCATGGTCGATGACGGCGCGAGCGAGAAAGAGGGGACTGTCGCCCTGGCCTCGCCCGGCCAGAGATGAATCACCAATACGCGGCAGGAGATAGCGCCAGAGCGCCCTGGCGCAGAGTTTGCCGAAGTGCACGGTGCGCTCTTTTTTGTCGCGGCCCCGGCCCTTTCCCCGGATGATGATGCTGTTGGCCTCCAGGTTCACATCGTTGAGTGTGATGGCGCACAGTTCCTCGGCGCGGATGCCGGTATCGAGCAGCAGCAGGATGATGGCCTGATCGCGATCGGCGGTGTAGCGGGCGCTGGTGGTGGCCGCGCGCGATCGCCAGGCGCGCGTGGTGGCGCAGGCTTTGAGCAGCAGCACGATTTCGTCCTTGGTGAAGGGCACGATGACGGGCGGCTCATAGCCGGGCCGCTCGATGGTGTGGATGAGGTTGCGATCGACCAGACCTTCGCGAACGGCCCAGGTGTAGAAGGACGAGAGATTAGTGTGAATGTTGAAGATGGTCTTGGGCGCGAGCGGCCTGGGCGGCCGGTCAACGGGGCCGACGGGCAGGCTGACGTAGTCGTGCGTGAGCCAGGCGAAGAAATCGATCCAATCGTCGCGCGTGATGGCAGACAAGGGGGGATCGGTCACGAAATAGGCCATGACCTTTTTCCCCGTGACGAGGTAGTCGGCAATGGTGTGCTCGGATTTGCCGGTGGCGGATTTGTAGTAAACGAAGCCGGCGAGGGCCTGAGACAGCGGCGGTGATTTGCGGCGCGGTTTGCGATCCATGATGTTTTCTCTCCTGCGGGCCTTGCCTGGTATGGCCGATTGGTTGCCGGTAAGCGGCCAGGCGGAAGGTTTTTTTTGTACAGCAGAGAAAACGACCGTGAGCGCCGCGCTGAGGCTGGCGGGAGGTGCGGCGCTCACGGATGACCGCGGAGGTCATCCGTGAGCGTTCTGTCGGGGCGCGGAGATTTGAACTCCGGACCTCACGGACCCGAACCAAGTCGGGTTGGCGCTCATCTGAGACGACACGGAACGGCTGAAAATGGAGCCGTGTCGGGCGGCGGCCGCGATGATCCGTGATGTTCGCGGCAGGGTTTTCGGTGCTGTTTTTCTGGCGCGTGACACGTTCCTGTAAGCGTTCTACCGGGAAGTGCACTAGTTGCTCTGGTTGATGGTCAGGGTGACGAAGGCGGCAAACACGTCACTGCACTGGGCGATCTGCGCGTCGGCGGGCAGGCTGCGATCGACCTGCCGGGCAATCTCGCTGAGTTTCACGTCAATGTTTTTCTCCCGCAGCAGTTCCTGCGATTTGATGATGAGCGCGGCGAGATGCTCCGGGGTCTCGCCGTGGCATTTTTTGGACAGGCTGTCCATGCTCACTCTGAAGGCTTCAACCAGCGCGACGGGCGGGCGGGGCGATTCGGACTCGATGAGGGCCAGTTTGGCATAGGCCGGTGAATCGGCAGTGACGGCTGTCGCCACGATGGGCGCGGGCTGTGGCGCGCCGCAGGCCGAGAGAATGAGGCCGAGGGCCACCAGGAGAATGATCGGTTTCATGGTTTACGCTGATGTTTGCTGAATTTGGCGCGCGGCTCGTTGAGAACACGCTCGACGGGTTTTGGCTCGTCGTAAACTGGCCCGCCGCCGCCGATGATGAAGGGCGCCATTTCCTTCATGGCGATGAAAACGCGGCGTTTGGCGTCCGGGCCGGGCAGGGTGCGGAACCACTCGACCACGGCGAGTTCAAGATCGTCCTCCGGCATGACATCCTCGAAAAAATAGGTGATCGGCACCTCCAGCGCGGCCGCGTAATCCGGCAGATCGATGACGGGCATTTTGCGCTTGCCGTTCTCGTATTCTGAGATGTCGCTCGCGTACCTGTTTTTGCCGAGGCGCGAGACCAGGTCTTCTTGTGTCAGGCCGCGCGCTTCGCGCGCCGCCCGCAACCGTCTCCCCAGACTGATGGAATCCATACAAACCTTAAAATTTCGGCAACTTCCTAAGATTGTACATCAAGACACTTGACAAGTCGATTGTATTTGTGGTATTTTACTTGTGCTTCTTCCGAAGCGGTTTTTTTAGGCGGAGACATAGGCTATTTCCTAACATGAATAGGACAAGGCATAAGATGACAAAAGCGAAGCGGATTGAATATGCGCCGATTGATGATCCGGTGCTGCCGGACGTGCGGAAAACGGCGCAGATGCTGGAGATTGAGGCGGAGCATGGCGGGCGGGACATCCGGCTGATTATCCGCGATCTGTACAATGAGCATGGCAGCCAGCGCGATGTGGCTGAGGCGCTGGGGGTTGAGCAGAGCACGATCACGGTGTGGGCGTACCGGCTGGGCATTCGGTTTACGTCTCAGCCGATCGCAGTGATCAACACTTTATAACCGGTGGCCGATGATGATCGGTCGCCGGTTGTTTGTTGAGGCAGTCGTGAGCACAGATGGCAGCATGAACGATCGGGGGATCACGCGCGCGACGATGCGCGTGCCGCGATCGTTTTTTGATCTGATTCCGGGAGAGCCGATGGTGGAGCATCTCTCCGATCGGGATTGTTGGGCGAAGGGCATGTTGTTGGCCGAGTCGCCAGGCCACCATAAGAGACTGATGGTCTATTGTCATGAACCGCCGCTGCGTGAGTGTCAACCCGGCTTTGCAACGGGAACGGACGCCCCGGCCGGCTGATGCTCACGCAGGAGCGGCTCGATGGCTGCTCTTCCTCCTTGAATGCCGGGATGCCAGCCACAGCATCCCGGCGCATTATCAGCATAACACGGCGCGATGGAAAAGCCAGAAAATGACGATGAATGAACCGGGATTTGTGATTCGATTGGCGCTGGCGCTGGCGGGTGATGCCGCCTTTGGGGTGCTGTTCAACCGCTGGGTGGCGCAGCATCAGGCAAAAAATGAGGGTGTATACACGGCGTTTTACGTGGTTGGCGGTGTGCTGGTGACGCTGGCGTCGGCGGCGCTGGTGATCGGGGTGAGCGAGGCGCTGGTGATGCTGGCGCTATTTGGGGCCAGCGGCCTGCCAATGATTTTGGGGGCGATGCGGCGACACACCGAGCGCATTGCGGCGATGAACGAAAAAGCCAAGGCTGAGGTGCTGGAGTTGTTGAATGGCGCGCCGTGCGAAGAGTAACGGATACATCGTGAGGCAATGCCTGAACGATCTGGATCGATCGAATATGGAATTGACGAAGGTGCTGGAAAAGTTGTTGACCTGCGAGAGCACGCAGGTGCGCAGCGTGCTGGTGGCCCAGGCCGCGCTGATCATGAACAGGCGCACGGCGGCGGTGCGGATGCTGCGCGAGATTTTGATTGAGGTGTGAGATGAGCAGATCGATCGTGATCGACCAGGGAACGCAGACGGTTTTGCAGGTGCCGATCTATGTGAGCGGGGAAAACGTGCCGATGCAACCCACACCCCAACCATCCCCCGCGAGTCAGGGGAGGGAGTTGGTCGCGGTGCACGAGCCGACGATCGAGGAGATGCTGGAGCAGTTCAGCCGCTGGATGCGGCTGGACGTTGCGGATGGAAATGCCAGCCCGGCGACGTTGAGGAGTTATTGGGGTGATGTGCGCGATCATCTCGTCTGGTTGATGGCGCAGGGTCTGCGGCCGGCGCAGGCGGACGAGGACGTGCTGAAGGGTTATCGGGCGTGGTTGACCGCGAAATACAAGGTCAGCACGGCGGGTAGGAAGTTCACGAGCGTTCGGCGGTTTTACGACATGGCGTATCAGCGCGGGCAACTGCCGAGCAATCCGGCGGCGCGGATCAAATCGCCGTCGGACCGGACGGATGAGGACGAGCGGATCAAATATGTGAGCAGGCTGGCGATGCAGAAGATGCTGGTGCTGAGCGATGAGCAGTACAAGCACGGCGTCAACGCCAAGATAAAGGCGATCCGCGATCAGGCGATGCTGCTGCTGGCGATGCGGCACGGCCTGCGCGAGATTGAGTTGGTGAGGCTGAATGTCGAGAATGTGGCGTTGAGCGCGGACGGTGAGAGCAGCACGCTGCGCGTGTTTGGCAAGCGCAGCAAGTGGCGGACGATCCACCTGGTGCCGCAGACGCAGATGGCGCTGGAGAAGTGGCTGGCGGCGCACGCGCTGATGCACGTTAAGGCGGATGAGGGAGATGGTATGAGCCAGCCGGGCACGCCGTTGTTCGTTAGTCTGCACTGGGCGAACAACGGTCACGGCGAACGCGGCGCACGGATGAGCACGCGCGGGGTGCGTGCGATGATCGACGGGTATCTGGAGGCGGTCGGGGCTAAGGCGGCCGGGATCAGCGGTCACGCGCTGCGGCACAGTTTCGGGACGTGGAGCGTGTTTGACGGGGCTGATCTTCGGGCGGTGTCGAAGGAGATGGGACACGGCTCGATCGAGACGACGACGAAGTACAGCCGGGTGGTCGATGCGATGAAGAGTAACCCGGCGAAATATATGAACTTCATGGAGGTGCCGCTGCCGGCGGATGAGGTTGAGGCGCTTCAAAAACGCAAGCGGGCGGGTTCCGGTAATCGGACTACTCGGAAGCAAGAGTGATGGATCAGATCACGGTTGTGATTCACTCTCGGCGGCACACGCCGCATTTGCCACGCTCGCTGGAGATGACGGAGTGCGGGCTGCCGCTGCTGCCGAAGTGCGTGAAGGTGAACGTCGGCGTGACGCGCAAGCCGGTTTGCCGGCTGTGCACCAAGATCAAGAATCGCGCGGCGCGGACGGCTGAATAGTCTGAGAAAGAAAAAGGCCCTGTGGGGCAGGGCCTTGTGGCGGCGTCAGGGTTGCGGCCCGTTCGCCGTCTGTATTATACAACAAGTCAGGAGGTTGTGATGGGTGCGTTTTTGTGGTGGCTGGCTGAGGTGGAGTGGCTGCTGCGGCAGATCGAGACGTTTGTGGCGGGGTGATGCAGAGAAGGAGGCGATCATGGCGTATTCTGAAACGTCAGTGTCGGTTGAACGAAGCAAAGAGGCGATCCGCCGTATTCTCATCAAGGCCGGCGCGCGCGGCGTTCAATTCTCAGAAGATTTTGATGAGCACCGCATCAATGTGAAATTCGCCAAACAGGTGAATGGTCACATGCGGACTGTCAGCGTCTCGCTGGTGGTGCCCGCACCGGAAAAGCCGAAGCGTATTCGACGCAACTCCCGAAAATCAGACGCGGATCGCTGGGATCAAATGGAGCGCGCAACCTATCGCGCGCTGCACTGGTGGCTGAAGTCGCAGTTTGAAGCCGTCGATTTTGGCCTGTTGTCATTTGAGGACGTGTTTCTATCTCATTTTGAGTGGATGATTGACGGCAGGACAACAACAGTCGGCGCGATGGTGTTGCCTCATCTGTCAAATGGATCGAATTTTCTACCGGCCCCGCGTGAACCAGAGATCATCGATGCGCAATACGCGGAGACATGACGCGCTTACAGTAATTTATAACAATCACAAGGATGAAATTCATTTGCGATGGAGGTGATGTGATGAACGATTTGACGCAGTTGCTTGAGGCGGGACAGCAGATGCTTGAAAATGACGCGCTGCTGCACGAGAAGAAGATCGCCCAGATGAACGCCGAAAACGAGGGTTGGCAGTGGCGCTGCCTGACGGCAGTCCGGGATGCGCTGGGCGTGGATGAGGCCACGTGGCGGGCGTTTGAGCCGACGTATAACGGCGGGATGCGGCCCAATGTGACGCTGCATTATCGCGGAATGGCGATTGGCTTCAATGTCGAGACGCGCGGCATCAGCCAGAATGTGTTTGTCAATTCGTATGGCTGCATGACGCCCATCGAATATCTGGCGCGCAAGATGGCCGAGATCGAGAATCGGGTTGAACGCGAGATCAATCAGACGCTGGCCGATTTGCGACTGGAAGAGGGAGCGGTCTGGCAGGCGTATGATGGCGCGCACCGCGAGCTGGTGTGGAATGAGGCGGTGGTGCGGTCGGCGCGGGCGGCATTTCTGGTTGCGGTGTATGACAAAAAGGCGCTGCAAACCCTGAGGGATGGCGAGTGGTGGTTGCGCGAGGTGGAGGAGTTGCGCGGGGAGCCGCTGTTGACCGAACGTCAGGATGCGATCGAGGCGGTTGAGCGCGCGGTGCGCGTCCTGCGTTTCCTGGATGCGATCAATGATCGGCGCGATCCGCAAACGGGCGAGAAACTCGGCGATGATGACAATTGGGATGAGGAGCGCGGGCCATACAGTGATGTGGTGACGGCTGAGGAAGTGGCGGCCTACACGGCGGGCGCCGAGTCGGCCGGCGTCATGGATGACGCGCGGGTGCAGCAGGCGCTGGCCGAGCGTGCACAGCAGATGCGCGACCATCTGTTGCAGGTTGAGGTTGAGGAGAAACGGGCCGAGATGGAACGGCAGTTGTTTACGCCGTTCCGATATTACGAGGTGCGCTACAGCCTGATCGGCGAGCGGGACAACGGCGAGGAACGATTTGTTGATTGGGATTCGTTCATCACGCTGCACGAAGAGCCGAACGAGCGCGGGTATTACTGGACGGTGGGCGGCGTGACAATGAAACCGCGCTACATCGTGGCCGTGATCATGCGCCAGTGCGACAGCATTGAGCAGTATCGGAGACTGGCGTGGTCGCGGAATTTCACGCGCAAAACGGAGTACGGAGAGATGCTGGTGACGCCAGCGGATGCAGAGATGATTGGTGAAGGAGGTGAATGATGGCGGCGGCCATTTTGCCCAGGCCGGGCACGAGGAACGGGCCATGCGTGGGGGAGTGTCAGCATGTGGATTGCCGGCAGACGCGCCAGGAGGCTGCGCAGGTGTGCGCGTTCTGCGGGACGGAGATCGGGTACGGGGTGCGGTATTACCGGGGCGATCGGAATCAGTTGGTGCATGCCGCGTGTTTTGAGGACGCGGTCGAGCGCGAGATGAAGGCGAGGAGACAATGATCGACTCACTCATCGTAGGTGAAAAGTACCCAGTGGAACTGGGCGGGCGGCATGAGTGCGGATCGACGCTGTTGATCCGGGATGAGGCGACCTACCTGGGCCGAATCTTGTGGGATGGAGTCATCAAGGACATGTTTGAGTTCGATCCGCCGCTGCGGTGCACGTGCGGCGAGGAGATCGCCATGTGGTTCTCGTCGGCAGTGGACGCGGACCCGGAGGCGTGGGAAGCGGCGTTGTCAGACATTGAGATGTGATGTTGATTCGATTGCGTGAAAGAAGGGGCGCGCATGGCGCAGCCAAATAACGTGACGACGGTGCAATATGGTTCGACGGTGGTGGCGCGGATGCCGCCGCATTCGGTGGAGGCGGAAGAGGCCGTGCTGGGATCGGTCTTGATCGATCCTGAGGTGCTGGGCGATGTGAGCCGGGTGCTGGCGCCAGCGGATTTCTACATCGTCAAGAACGGGTGGGTGTTCGAGGCTTGCCAGGCGCTGCGCGATCGGCAGGAGCCGATCGATTTTGTGACGCTGACGCGGGAGTTGGAGTCGCGCGGGCAACTAGTTGAGGCGGGCGGGCCGGCGTACATCTCGCAGTTGATTAACTGCGTGCCGACGGCGATCCACGCGACCGGATACGCGAAGATCGTGAAGCGGGCCAGCATTCGGCGCGGGCTGCTGGAGATTTTGAGCGACGGCGCGGCGCGGGCGTATGACGAAAGCGGAGACGAGGTTACGGATCTGCGTGACATCGCGGGCCGCATCACGGCGTTGCAGTATGCGGCAATCTCGCGGCTGAATGGGAATTCGAGCCTGATGCCGGCGCGGGAAATGATGAGAATCGAGTGGCCTGATCCGGTATGGATTGTGCCGGATCTGCTGCCGAGCGGGATGGGCTTTTTGCACGGCAAGCCGAAGAGTGGCAAGTCGTGGTTGATGATGCAGGTGGCGTGCGCGAAGGCGACCGGCGGGCGGGTGTTCGATAAACCGATCGAGCCGGGGCCGGTGCTGTATTTCGCGCTGGAGGACCATCCGCGCCGGCTGAAGAGCCGGGCGAGCAAGCAGATGTGGCCGGCGGACACGGCGATCGATTTTGTGCTGTTCGACGCGTTCGTGCAGGAGTTCGGCAATCTGAACGAGGGCGGCGCGGATCGGATCGCGTACCTGATCGACCAGCGCGGGTATCAGTTGGTGGTGGTGGACACGTTCAGCAAGGCGATCGGGATGCACTTGAAGAGCAGCGACAGCAATGACGCCGGCGCGATCACGAAGGCGCTGGCGGGCTTGCAGGCGGTGGCGCTGGGGAAGAATGCGTGCGTGATGTTCATCGATCATCAGAGCAAGTCAACGAACCAGGAGAGCGGAGACGCGATCAGTGATGTGTACGGATCGGTGGCGAAGGCGGGCGTGAGTGACGTGATGTGGGGATTGTATCGTGAGCGGGGGAAGATGGGGGCAACGCTCAACGTTACCGGGCGTGACATCGACGAGGCGACGCTACTGCTCACTTTTGATAAGGAGTTTGGGGTCTGGAATTACGAGGGTGACGGCGCGGGATTGAGGATGACGCAACGTCGCCAGGAGATCATCGACGCGCTTGATAAGTTGGGCCGATCGATGCTGCAAACGGTGGCTGACTACGTGCGGCAGCCGAAGAATCACACGCTGGAGAGGTTGCAGGATCTGGTGAGCACCGGGCTGGTGGTTAGGACTGAGAATGGCACGAACATCTGGTATGAACTGAATGAGAGAGTCTGAAATTAACTGGCATTCCAGAAGTTCCAGCCATTCCAGATATTCCATCAGTTCCAGATCGTTCCAGATAGTTTATCGGGTTTATTGTCTAGTATCGGGTGATTTTAGAACTTGCAGACATTTGTACATTACCTGGAACTTCTGGAACTTCTGGAACTAAGTTTGACTAAAAGATTGCAATACGTGGACAGAATGTATCAGGTTGGCGGCGCTAGAAAATATGCGATTGAGTTTGTTGAGATGCCGGGCGTGGTGTTTACGGTGGATGAGGATGTTGGGCGGCTCCCTTATAGCCAGGAAAAAAAACATGTTCGTCAACGTTACGATCGGTGATTCGCAATCGATTATCAATATTGCCGCAATCGCCGCAATTGACGTAAATCCCTACGGGAAAGATTATCCAGAAGTCGGGGTAACTCTCATTGGTAATCATAAAGAAACCTATGATTATGTTATTTCTGGCAAAGATGCTCTTGCTATCATGCAAGCCGCCCAACAAAGCGTGCAGCCGACCGCCGCTAACGGCGCGAAGGTTGACGGCAATTCGGAAAGCGGCGGCGGCTGACGCAAAACCGTTAGGCGGACGGCGCATGAGGGGCAGATGTTGGCGGAGTGGATGGCGAGGGTGGCGGCTGAGGTGTGGGGCATGCGGAGCGATGAGGACAGGCGGCGGGTGATGGAATGTGTGGCGGTGTTGCAGAGAAATAGCAAGCCTTCATCAAAATCGGAAGGTAAACATCTTTCAGGATGGAACGATGGAACAGCAACAGAAATTTGAGCAGTGGTGCATCGTGGAGTTGTTTGGACACACGAAACTCGCCGGTTTGGTCAGCGAACAGAGCATCGGCGGCGCGATGTTCGTGCGCGTGGACGTTCCAGAGGTGCAGCGTGAGGCATCAACAGCCAAGGTCGTCAATGGACGATATGAGGAACAGACGTACACTGAAACGATCGGACAGTTCACGAGGTTCTTCGGCGCAAACGCGATCTACAGCATCACGCCAACCAGCGAGGCGATTGCGCGGGCTGTGGCACAGCGAATTGCGATGCGACCTGTTACGGCTTTTGAACTACCGCAGTTGCGGGCGTTGAACGCGCCTGACGAAGATGACGATGATGATGAAGAGTTTTAGGACTGACAAACATGGAGAGTGCGACTGTCGAAATCAGTGGCACTCAGGTCATCTCCGATAATCTCAGTACCAGGAAAGGAAGGCAATCATGATCAAGCGAACGCTGAATGTGTGGGTTGGGCTGCCGATCGCGGCGCTGATGGGCGAGAGCGCGGATGAGACGCGGCGGCAGGTGTTGGGCTGGCTGCAGGGTGAGCATGAGTGGAGCGCCGACGGCGAGCGCTGCAGGCTGGAGGTGGCTCAGGCGACGGTTGCCGCTCAGCCGGTTGGGGCGGTGTTTGATTATCTGCTGAATGAGCGGGGCGAGATGACGCCGGCGCGCAGGGCGCAGTTTAAGCGCGAGATCGGCGTGCTGGGCATCGGGATGAATACGGTGGACCTGCTGGTGATTTCCGGCGGGGCGCCGGTGGAGCGGTTTACGGCCGGCGCGAATGTGGGGGTGCGTCGTCTGCTGGAGTTGGCGAATCCGGGCGGGTTGTACAGCCTGGCTGAGATGGACGATCGGTTGCGGGATGGAACGCTGGACACGGCGACAGCGCTGCCGATCTGGCAGCGCGAGGTGATGGGGTTGGTCGAGGAGACGTGGGCGGACAAGTTCAAGCGCTTTGAGGCGATCGTATGCGTGGGCGGCGGATCGATTTTGCTGAGCGAGGCGGTGCTGAAGCGATTTGGCGGCCGGGCGTCTGTGGCGGATGATCCGGTGATTGCGACGGCGCGCGGGTTGTACAAATACGCGCTGATGAAGGCGACGAAATCCGCCAGTTCAAATCTCTCTCTGGCTGGGGATGGGAGGCCGATCGATGTGGCGTTTGACGCGGGGTTTGGAAGCATCAAGGTTTACGGGAAACGCGGCGGGCTGGTGATGCAGAGCGCGGTGGCGACGAATGGGACGCGCGCGCTGGGCAGGTTGACCGGGCTGCGGTCAACCAGGAGGCCGCTGCACATTGAGGGTGAGGCCGGGTCGTTCTATGTGGGGCAGGGGGCGCACAATTTTGGGCGGCCGGTGCAGAGTCTGGATTTTGATCGATTGACGGGCGCGCCGGAGATGATTGCGCTGTTTCAGGCGGCGATGACGAAGTATTTTGAGGGGTGAGGCATGGCGCGGCCACGGGCAGAGACGCAGGCGATTATTGTGCAGGTGAAACTGAGCCTGCATCCGGGCGAGGATGACGATCTGCTGAGTTTCTTTGAGCAGGTGCCGGCGCGCTGGCGGGTGGCGGCGGTGAAGCGGGCGCTGCGCAGCGGTGGGATGGCGGTGCGGCTGGATGATCTGCCGAGCGATGATGAGGTTGAGGATGCGTTGGACGGATTGATCGGTTGACTGGTAGCAAGAAACTCAGATCGGTTTTTTGCTACCAGATGCGGGTTAGGTTGTTGTCGGAAGTCTAATTCACAGTTTGGTTGCGACTTTCTTGCGAGGTTAAAATGCCATCGAAAACTTTTTCAATTAAGCCTTACTTCGACAAACTGTCAACGACTAAGTGTAAATGTTGCAAAGATGGTATACACGTCTATGCTCTAAATGGCGCAGGCGTAGCAGAAGACTGGGTGTATGACCAAATTTACAAACTCGCAAAATATGGCGGCGCCGTATCAATAACAGTGACGCTACAGAACAAGCGCGTGCAGCCAACGCGCAGGGCTGGCAAAACTGGCACATCAAAATCTCGTGCGCGCGGATGACGCGCGGGCTGTTGGGCGGATTAGGAACTGACTATGACGATTCAATTGCCTGACGTGCAGGGGCTGTGGCCGGTGGCGGGGCTGGTGGTGATTGCGCTGGCGGCGATCATCGGGATTGTGCTGTGGGTGGCGCTGCGCAGCAAGGTGGCGATGGCGGCGGCGGTGGTGGTGGGTGTTATCGCGGCTGGGCCGCTGCTGGTGCAGGCGATTGCGTCGATCGTGGGCGCGCTGGTGCCGCTGGCGCTGATCGGGGTGGCAGGCGCGATCGGGCTGGTGGTGGTGCTGCAGCGCAGCCCGGAGGTGGTCGATCTGGTGCGGGACCTAAAGGCCCCTAAGGGCGATGAGCCGCCGCTGATCATCGATCAGCAGGCGACGCCGCGACTGACGGCCGGACGGACAAAGGTGGTGACCCGGCGCACGGTCGATGAGGATGTGCTGAAAGATTGGGGATGGTAGCCATGCGAGTCATTCTGGCGGTAGCCGCAATGGGATTGATGCTGACAGGCTGCGCGATTGATCCGTGCTCGATAGATAGCACGTCGCCGTCGTGCGCGGCCAATCGCGCGGTGGCGCAGCAGACCATCTCGGTGGCGGATGCGACGCGGGAGGCGATCGCGGCGCAGGCCGCGATGAAGGCGACTCAGAACGCGGTGGCGATGAAGGCGCAGGCCACGCAGGGGGCGATCAACAGCCGGGCGACGGCGCTGGCGGTGGAGCAGGCCGCGACACGCGGGGCGAGGGCGGCCGAGGCCGAGGGCACGCGCGCAGCGATTGAGTTGGGACAGTTGCGCGAGTCGGTGGCGATGAGCGCTACGATGAGCGCGATGGTGCTGCGGGCAACGCAGGAGGCCATTCGCGCTGAGGCGACGCAGACGGCGCTGATCGGCGAGGCGCGGGTGACGGGCGCATCGGTGCAGGCCGCGGCCGCCGGCTGGCAGCAGATGATCGTCGTGCTGCTGATGAGCGGCGGAACGGTGGCGCTGGTGGCGGGCGGGCTGTGGTATGCGCGGAGGCTGGCTCAGGCGTCGGTGCACGGGCTGGAGGTGCGAACGTCGCTGGTGCGGTATGGGCCGGGGCAAAGCCACTGGGCACTGGTTTCGCCTGGAAAAGATGGACAAAAACATGTGCTGCTGACCGATGGGATTGTTGGGGCGTACTCGTCGAGCGATGGTTTGGTATCCACACTAACACAACTGGGTGTGCCGTCGAATGTGATCGTGCAGGTGTTGGCCGATCAGATGAAGCGCAGCCAGCTGGTGCTGGCCGCGCAGGCGGTGGGGCAATTGCCGGGCGCGACCAGCCGCACGGAGACGATCGCGCTGCCGGGCGGGCCGTCGGCGCCGGCGGTGATCAGCGCCAGTCAGACGCCGGCGCTGCCTGAGGCGCCGGCATTGACGGATCTGCTGGCAAGGTGGACGCCCACGCCGAAGCGGATGATGCTGGGCGTGGGGCGCGATGGGCCGCTGTACGGGACGATCGACGACATGTTGTCGATCGGGGTGATTGGCCGGCCGAAGACGGGCAAGACAACGCTGCTGCGCTTTGTGTATGCGCAGTGCGCGCTGATCGGCGCGCAGGTGGTGGTGTGGGACATGCACCGCAATCTGGTAAAGGAGATTCCAGGGGCGAATGTGTACACGCAACTGGAGCAGATCGAGTCATCGGCGGTGCAGGTGGCGGAACTGCTGCGCGAGCGGCTGCGGATGGAGGCGTATAATGCGCGCGCGCTGATGGTGATGGTTGATGAGTTTCCGATGCTGTCGCGCGTGAGCGAGGCGGTGGTGGACACGGTCGGCCGGGTGGTGCTGGAGGGCCGGAAGGTCAATATGTATGTGATGGTGGCCGGGCAGGGCTTTCCGGCTAACCTGTTTGGTGGGTCGCTGGTGCGGGATGCGTTTAGCAGCCGCTATGTGTGTCATACATCGACGAGGCAGGCGCAGATGGCGGGTTTGGACAATGAGAGCGCGTCGTGGGTTCGGAATCTGACGCGTGGGTACGCGGTGCTGGACGGGCCGGTTGACCCGCAGATCGTGGCGTATCCAAATTGCAGCCGCGACGATGTGACGCGGCTCATAGCAGGCTCGACAGCCGCTTCGGGAGGTGCAGAATACGCCACTTCGGCCACTTCGGATGAGGTCGGGGCCACTTCGTCCGAAGTGGACGGCGAAGCGGCCGCCGAAGCGGGCGACGAGGTTGACGTGAGGATCGATCGGGTGCGCGAGATGCTGCGCCAGCGTGTGCCGGCGTCGAAGATCGTGCGAGAGGTGTGGGGCGTGAGCGGCGGGGATGCGTATCAGCGCGCGGCGAGGGAATATAGCGAGATCGTCGCGCAAATCGTCGGAGGCGCATAATGCGGCGAGTGGGCGTGATGTTGATCGCGTATGTGATGGTGATGGCGATGCTGATGGTGTTTACGCCGGTGTCGGCACCGGCGGCCACGGCGCAGACTGGCATCGTCGATGCGATCGGGCTGCAGGCGACGGCCAACGCGGTGGCGACGCAGAGCGCGATTGCGCAGCAGCAGAACGCGGCGGCGCAGGCTCAGGCGGCGGCGCAGGCCCAGGCGGCCGCGGCGGCGGCGCAGGCCCAGGCGGCGGCGATCTATGCTCAGGCGCAGGCGGCTGCATCCCAGGCGACGGCGGCGGCGCGGAGCCAGGAGGCGGCGATGGCGATTGCGCAGGCGACGACCGACGCGGCGGCGCTGCAGGCGACGGTGATCGCGCAGCAGACTCGCAGCGCGATGGAGGCTGAGGCCACGCAGCAGGCGCTGCATCTGGAGGGCACGCGGCAGGCGATCAGCCTGCAGGCGACGGCCACGGCGCAGGCTGACACCATCCGGGCGACTCAAACGGCGGCGGCTGAACAGGCCGAGGCTCAGCGGCGCGACAGCGAGTCGATGGCGACGGCCGTCGCCGGGAAACTGGAGGCGACGAGGACGGCGCTGGCGCTGGCGGCGTCACAGCAGGCGGCGCGCGTTGAGAACGCACAGCGGATTGAGACGGCGGTGACCGTCGTCGGAATGATGCTGCTGGCGGCGGCAGGCGCGATCGGGGTGTGGCTGCTGATCCGGCTGGCGCGCTCGACGGCTCTGCATCTCAGGCGGTCGGATGAGGCGCAAGCGGAGGTGATCGAGGCGGTGCAGATGTCAGAGCGCGATCGGCAGCGCGCGGCGTTTTACGCGCTGTGGCAGATGAGCGAAGCGATGTTAGATCAGCGGGCGCTGGGCGTTGCCGATAATGGGGATTATGGGAAATGCTTACGGGCCGGGTATTGCGCGTAGTCAGCGCGCTATGAGCGATGAAAAAAAAGCAGCCTGAAGAATCAAAAGTTTTTGCAATTGATTTGCAATCTAGGTTTCA
>Ga0101944_10001811_pt1 | contig 40012 bp, 32 predicted proteins | sample DewCreD2012metaG_FD_75245 | JGI IMG/M metagenome (GOLD analysis project Ga0101944, IMG submission 75245) | Hot spring sediment bacterial and archeal communities from British Columbia, Canada, to study Microbial Dark Matter (Phase II) - Dewar... ... | reverse complement strand
TAGAGACGGGACGTCATGGTGTTTCACCGTTCAGAGAGGTGGTTTTTTGCAAACTCAATTATCTCTGAGACGTCCCTTTTGTGTTGTCAATGTTCTATTTTCTCAACTGCGTAAGTACTGTCAGTGAGCAGTGATCAGTGAGCAGTGGTGCGAGAGAAAAATCGTCAATCGAAAATCGCAAATCGAAAATCGAATTATTCTTCCGATTTGCCCGAAATGAAGTCTTCCACTTTTTGTTTGGCGATTTCGTCGCGGAATTGGACCGGCGGGGTCTTGAAGAAGTAGGAGGAGGGTCCGATGATGGGACCGGCAAGTTCGCGGTCGAGGGCAAGTTTGGCGCAGCGGATGGCGTCAATCATCACGCCGGCAGAGTTGGGGCTGTCCCACACTTCGAGTTTGACTTCGACGTTGAGCGGCACGTTGCCGAAGGTGGTGCCTTCCATGCGGATGTATGCCCATTTGCGGTCGGTCAGCCAGGGAACGTGGTCGGAGGGACCGACATGGACGTTATCGGGGTCGAGTTCGTAGGGGATCATGCTGGTGACGGCGTTGGTCTTGGAGATTTTTTTGCTTTCGAGGCGTTCGCGTTCGAGCATGTTGAGGAAGTCGGTGTTGCCGCCGAAGTTGAGCTGGTAGGTGCGCTCGATTTTGACGCCGCGGTCAATGAAGAGGGTGGCGAGTTGGCGGTGCAGGATGGTGGCGCCCACCTGGCTTTTGATGTCGTCGCCGAGGATGGGAAGCCCGGCGTCGGCAAAGCGCTTGCCCCAGTATTCGGAGGAGGCGATGAAGACCGGGATGCCGTTGACAAAGGCGCAGCCGGCTTCGATTGCCTGCTCCACGTACCATTTGGTCGCCATTTCGGAGCCGACCGGCAGGAAGTTGACAACCACGTCGGTTTTGGTCTCGCGCAGCAGGCGGACAATATCGGCGGTGGGACCGGGTGCCTTTTGGATGATGCCGCTGAGATATTTGCCGAGTCCGTCGTGGGTCATGCCGCGCACGACGGGGGCGTTGAGGTGCGGGACTTCGGCAAATTTGTAGGTGTTGTTGGGTTCGGCAAAGATGGCTTCGGAGAGGTCCTTGCCGACTTTGGTAACGTTCACGTCAATGCCGAGGGTGAACTCAATGTCGCGGATGTGGTAATCCGCCAGTTGGGGGTGCATGATGCCGGGAATGACATCGTCCTTTTTGGCGTTTTTGTAGAATTGCACTCCCTGGACGAGAGAGGATGCACAGTTTCCCACGCCGATGATGGCGACGCGTACCTTTTTGTGTGGCATGTGTTTCGATACTCCTTTTGTGTAGTTTCTATCAGGATTGTACCCGCTTTGGGCGGCGAGCGTGTTTTCAAGAGTGACCGATCTTTTAGGCTTAGCCACAGAGTGCATAGAGATTTTGAGTTTTTTCTCAGAGAACTCTGCGGGCTCTGTGGCAAAGAAAGGTTTAGCCCATCCTTTTAGCCGCTCTCATATTTCCGCCGGCGGGCTGTGGGTGCGCGGGTGTTGTATAATTCAAGCCATGCCAGCCAATGAGCGCATCGAAGATTTGGAACGCCTGCTCGAGGTGGTGCGGGGATTGACAACCGCTCCCGAAATCGAATCGTTTTTGCAGACCATCATCGCCGAAGCCAGCGAAATGACGGACAGCGAGCTCGCGTCCATCCTCGAATACGACGCCGAGGCAAAGGAACTGCGCTTCCTCTCCACGGTCTGGTTCGACCGCGACATCCTGCGCCCGATGGGGGTTCCGCTGGAGGGAAGCGTGGCGGGCGAAGTCTTCCGCAAGGGGCATCCGCTCATCATTCAGGATACGAAGGCAGATCAGCGTCACTTCAAGGTGATTGATCGCATCACCAAGCACGAAACGCACTCGCTGGCGGCGGTTCCCATCATTGTGCAAGGGGAAACCATCGGCGTCCTCGAAGCACTCAACAAACGGGACAATGCTCATTATACCGAAGAGGACACCACCCTCCTGGCAACCCTGGCGGCGATAGCCGGTCAGGCGATGCGCAACGCACAGTTGGAGCGAAAGGTCAAAGCCGTGCGCATTCAACTGGCGGAACTCGAACGCCTCAAATCGGACTTTATTGCCATCACCTCGCACGAACTGCGGACCCCCCTGGGCTTGATTCTCGGTCACGCCACCTTTCTCAAGGAAATTGCCGGCAAGGAATACGAGGCGCAACTGGCAACCATCATCCGCAACGCCACGCGGCTCAAAGAGATCATCGAAAACATTTCGGATATGGAAAACGTGCAAGTTGGCGCCGCGCGTGTGCGCAGCAATAAAGTATCCATGGCGAGGATCGCGGAGGATGTCATCCTGACGTTTCAGGACGAGGCGAAAGCGAAGAACATTACCCTGCTGCGCGAATGGGGCAACACGCCGTATTTCATCGAAGCCGATCAGACAAAAATCAACATTGCCTTGAGCAATTTGGTGAAGAACGCGCTTCAATTTACCGAATCGGGCGGGACCGTGCGGCTCAACATCGAAGAGGACAGCGGCTATGTGAAGGTGACCGTCAGCGATAACGGCATCGGCATCCCGGCGCGGGACCTGCCGAAAATCTTCGACCGCTTCTTCCAGGTGGAATCGCATCTCACGCGCCGGCACGGCGGGATGGGGCTGGGGCTTTCCGTCGCCAAATCCATGATCGAACTGCACGGCGGGCGCATCTGGGCGGAAAGTGAGGAAGGCAAGGGCAGCACCTTCATTTTCCTCTTGCCGGTGGATGGTGTGAAACAACCGCCCAAAAGCACTGCACCATTCGTAGAATAACTTGTGTTCAACGAAAATAAAAAAGGCTCACGCAAACCGTGAGCCTTTTTTATTCGCCTTCGCGGGTTATGCCCAGCCTTGATTTTTGATGAAGTCGGTCAGCACGGGAATTACGACCATCTCGCCCTGATATGCCTTGTACGCCCAGTACAAGAAGACCAGCCACAAGAGCGGCACGCAAATGATACCGACCACTGTGACGCTTAGAACGGATGACAAAATCCAAAAGACAATGCTTGCCGCAATGGACTGCACCGCATGGAACTTGATGAACGGACGGGATTTTTTATCTTCCATGAGCAGAACAATGATGCCGATGAGCGGGGCAATGACATAACTCAACGCTGCCCACAATTTGTCGTCGCTTGTGGTTTCCATGGCTTATTCCTCCGAGTGAGTTGGTTTGGGGTTTCAAGCATTGTACAACCAATTAAGACAAAAGGCAACCAAATTGATTGACCGCCGCCTCCCCCTTGCGTACCAGACGGGCAGTATTGTATAATCCGCACCATTCAGAAGGAGTAAGCGTGTTGGTCGCCTGATAGAGAAGGAGACGCGCGGTGGAAGTCTCCGCAGGAAAACAACGCCGAAGTCGTCTGAATGAGAGAATGCCGAAGAACGTCAGTGATTTAGTGATCAGTCACCAGTGATCAGTAGTCAGTGATCAGTAGTCAGTGACTAGTAGAACGGCACGGGTGCGCCCGTTATCGCGCAGGCTGATGAACACGTCAGTCACAGAGTGTCCCGCAGACAAGTGCGGGAAATTGAGGTGGTACCGCGGAGTCGCCGCCCTGAGTTTATCGAAGGGAACGCTTCGTCCTCATAACGGACGAGGCGCTTTTGTTTAACAGGCATTTGCCAAAATGACCCGATATTTCATCACCGGCGGACTGGGGTTTCTCGGGCAGTACATCGTGAAGACAATTCACGATCACGACCCCGGGGCTGAACTGCGCGTCCTTGTCCGCACACCGCGGAAGACGTTCCTCGGAATCGAGACGCTGAAACACGTCACCTGGGTGCGCGGAGATTTGCTCCAGCCCGAAACCTACACCGAAGCCCTGCGCGGCGTGGATGCAATCGTACATAACGCGGCGATGGTGTCGTTCCGTAAATCGGAAGCGGAGACAATCGTCAGGTCCAATGTGAACGGGACGCGGTTCCTGGCGGAAGCGGCGCGCGCGGCAGACTGTCCGAACTTCGTTTTCGTCAGTTCCATCTCCTCCATCGGCTTCAACCTCAATGGTTTGACCGATGAGACGATGATGCCCGACCTGGAGACCAAACGCCGCACCGACGCCTACGGATACAGCAAACTGGTCAGCGAGGCGGAGTTGCGGGAGATGACAGACGACATGCGCGTCGTCATCTTGAACCCGAGCGTGATTCTTGGTCCCGGCTCCGACCGCATAGACATGACCATGCGCGCCGTCAGACTTCTGCCGGTCATTCCGATGCTGCAATACGTCAACAGTTTCGTGGATGTACGAGATGCGGCGCGCGCGGTGTTCCTCTCATTGACGCGGGGCAGAAACGGTGAACGTTATATCGTCACCGCCTGGAACGAGGACATGATCGCCTTCACCCAGATCGTCCTGCGGCTGGCAGGCAAAAAGGCGCGTATTCTCCCGCTGGCAGGGCGGGGCGTGAAAATCATGGATGTCTTTCTCTGGGCGCTGGATGTGATGAGGCTCAATCCCGGCATCCGCCGCCTCTCAGAAATCAACGTGGATAAAGCCTGCTCGTCCGAAAAGATTCGCCGCGAGATGGGCTGGGAACCGTCTCTAACGCTGGAACAATCCATTCGGGATTCTATTCTCATCAAAGAGTAAATCGCGGTTATTTTCGATGGAGCAAAATTATGAATGTGCGCGCCATTGTTCAATCTCAATACCTTGCCGCGCTGGCAAACAAACTTGAATTGCAGATTTACAACATCCGCCACATTCAACAGCATACCGGCGAACTGTACGAACGGTTGAGGCGCTACGACGTGAAATTAAACTCAGTAACTCACCTTACGCGGTGGCGTGAGATTTATCTCGCGCTTTTAGGCGACATCAATGTCGCGCTACGAGAAAACTGCGTAAGGCGACTCAGTAAATCACAAGTTTGCTGTAGTAACGACTTTAGTCGTTGATTTGTTCAGAAACTTCAGCCCAAAAGCGACTAAAGTCACCACTACAGGTCATTCAAGTGTTGAAACCGTGATTTACTGAAACTGGTCATCCAAGCGATACAAGGAGAAGAAATGAGCAAACACGAACTACCCAAGACCTACGACTTCAAATCCACGGAGGCGCGCATCTACGCGATGTGGGAGGCGGGCGGCTACTTCCAGCCATGGAACGACCCCAACAAGCCGGGCTTCGACCCCTCCGTCAAGCCGTTCGTCATCTCTATCCCGCCGCCGAACGTGACCGGCGAACTGCATCTCGGTCACGCCATGTTCGTCAGCGTCGAAGACCTGATGATCCGCTATCACCGCATGAAGGGCATCCCCACGCTGTGGGTGCCAGGCACCGACCACGCCGGCATCGCCACACAACTCATGGTGGAGCGCGACCTGCTCAGGAACGAGGGAGTGAGGCGCGAAGAACTGGGGCGCGAGGAGTTCATCAAACGCACCTGGGAATGGAAGCGCAAGTACGGGAACATCATCACCACCCAGATTCGTCGCCTCGGCGCCTCCTGCGATTGGACGCGCGAACGCTTCACCCTCGACGAGGGACTGAGCCGCGCCGTGCGGGAAGCATTCGTCCGCCTCTACGAAAAGGGACTGATCTACCGCGGTCCGCGCCTCATCAACTGGTCGCCGGGACTCAAGACCGCCGTCTCCGACCTCGAGGTGGAGTATGAGGAAGAGGATGTGACGCTGTATTATTTCAAATATATGATCAAACCCGTAGGGATTGGGTCACCCGACCCCTACAAGGATGAATACATCCCCGTCGCCACCATCCGCCCGGAGACCATCCTTGGCGATACGGCGGTGGCGGTCCACCCCGAAGACGAGCGCTACAAAAAATACATCGGGCGCACCGCCATTGTGCCAATTCTCGGACGTGAGATACCGGTCATTGCAGATGAATACGTCAGCATGGAGTTCGGCACCGGCGCGCTCAAAATCACGCCCGGTCACGACCCGAACGACTACGCCATCGCCCAGCGCCACAATCTGCCGGTCATCTCCGTGCTGGATGCGGAGGCAAAGGTCAACGAAAACGGCGGCAAGTACAAAGGTCAAGACCGCTTCGAGGCGCGGAAAAACCTGTGGGCAGATATGAAAGCCGCCGGTCTCGTCATCAAAGAGGAGCCGTACCGCACCACCATTCCGCGTTCCCAGCGCGGAGGCGAAATCGTCGAGCCGATGATTTCCACACAGTGGTTCGTCAAAATCGAGCCGCTTGCCAAAGCCGCCATCGAAGCCGTGAAGGACGGGCGTATCCGCATTGTGCCGGAACGTTTCGAAAAGGTCTATTTCAACTGGATGGAAAACATCAAGGACTGGTGCATCAGCCGTCAGTTGTGGTGGGGACACCGCATCCCCGTGTGGTATTGCCCCGAAGGTCACATGACCGTGGCGCGCGAAGACCCGACCGAATGTGCCGCCTGCGGCTCGAAGGACATCCATCAGGATGAAGACGTGCTGGATACGTGGTTCTCCTCCGGCTTGTGGCCCTTCTCCACGCTCGGCTGGCCCCAGGAAACGCCCGATTACAAATACTTCTATCCCACCTCCTACATGGAGACGGGGTACGACATCCTGTTCTTCTGGGTGGCGCGCATGATCATGAGCGGACTGGAATTCACCGGTCAGATTCCTTTCCATACCGTGTACCTGCACGGACTGGTGCGCGATGAACACGGGCAGAAAATGTCGAAGACCAAGGGCAATGTAATTGACCCGCTCATCGTGATGGATGAGTTCGGCACGGATGCGCTGCGTTTCACACTGTTGGTGGGCTCCACGCCCGGCAACGACATGAACCTCTCGGTGAAAAAGGTGGAAGCAAACCGCAACTTTGCCAACAAGTTGTGGAATGCGGGACGCTTCGTCATTAACGCCATCGGTGGTTTGGAAGCAGGTACACAAGCACATACGTACACAGGTACACAGGCGGACAAGTGGACGCTGGCGGATTCGTGGATTTGGGCAAAACTGCAGCAACTCATCCGCGATGTGGAGCGGCAGTTCCAAAACTTCCAATATGGGCAGGCAGGGCAGCAAATTTACGATTTCCTCTGGTCCGATTTTGCCGATTGGTATGTGGAGATCGCCAAAAGCCAACTTCAGAATTCAGAACTCAGAATTCAGACTGTGAAAACTTTGGCGAGGATATTGGACATCGTTCTACGCTTGCTCCATCCCTTCACGCCGTTCGTGACCGAGGAAATTTGGGGACACTTGCGCGACGCCCTCCGCGCCTCTCCGATCTCGCACCTCGCCTCGGACTGGTCGCATGCGTTGATCGTTGCCCGCTGGCCCCAGCCGCGTCCGCCCGAAGGCTGGGAGGCAGCCAAGGTTGCCGATTTCGAGTTGATTCAGGAAATCGTGCGCTCCATCCGCAATCTGCGCGCGGAGAAGAACGTATCCGCGTCGAAGAAACTGGCTGCGACCATCGTCGGCGGGGCAAAGACAGAACTGGTAAAAAGCCAGGCTGATGTGATTGCGTCGCTTGCCGGACTCGACCTGTCACAAATTACCATTTACCAATCGCTTACCGACAAGCCCGCTGATTCCGCTGTCCTCGTCGTCGGCGCGGTGGAGGTGTATCTCCCGCTGGCAGGCATGGTGAATCTGGAGGAAGAAAGAGCGCGGCTGGAAAAGGAACTCAAGGAAACCGAAGCGCACATTGCCCGCCTCGAAAAACTCCTCGCCAGCGATTTCGCCAGTAAAGCCCCGCCTGCCGTCGTCCAAAAGGAGCGCGACAAACTCGCCACCTACAAGGAGACGGCGGAGAAAATCAAGGCGCAGTTGGCGTAAGAGAGAGCCCGCCTCCGTTGTTTTCACTCGGCAAGAAGGGTATGCAAGCGCCCTTCTTGTTTTTTTTGTTTCCTGACCCAACCTTTTCGGGATGCATCGGATATGATTAAGTAGATGACAATGGACGAGCAACAAGCCATTCAACGACTCAAAAACGGCGACATCAGTGGGCTGGAATTCCTGGTGAATTGTCATCAGGTGAAGGCGATCCGCGCGGCATATCTCATCACGCGCGATCGGGCTTTGGCGGAGGATGTGGTGCAGGATTGTTTTCTCCGTGCATATCGCGCCATTCGCGGATTCGATTCGGCGCGTCCCTTCGAGCCGTGGTTCATGCGGAGCGTGGTCAATGCTTCAGTGAAGGCAATGCAGAGGTCGGCGAAGCAGGTTGCAGTCGGGGATGATGCGGATGAAATCCTGTTTGCAGAATTCGCCGCGAGGGTTGAATCGGTTGAAGAGCAGGTCAAGTCCATTGAAGTCCAAGAGCAAATCTGGGACGCCATGCGGCAGTTATCGCCGCGGCAAAGAGCGGTCATTGTTCAGAGATATTTTTTGGAGATGAGCGAAAAGGAAATGGCGGAGGAATCGGGCGCGGCAGCCGGCACGATCAAGTGGCTGTTGAATGCGGCGCGCCAACGCCTGCGGCGTCTGCTTGCTGCTGCGGAAAGGAGCGAGGAATGAACGAGAAGCGCATGAAAGACGCGTTGGAAGCCATCGCCCGCCGCGGCGTGCCGGAGGATGTGAATTTGATGCCGTCCCTTGCGGCTCGACTCGAAAGGAGAACTTTGATGACGACGCTTCGCGCCCGACCCGTATTGACTCTTGTGTTGGTTCTTTTGACTCTCGCGCTGTTGACCGGCGCAGCCTATGCCATCGGGAAAATGACCGGTTATATTCCGGGTGTCGGGCTGGTGGACCAGAGCGCACCGATTCGAATCCTCACCGACAAACCGAGCGTTCAACGGGAGGGAATTACACTGACCATGAAACAGGTCATTGTAGATTCGAACAAAACGCGGGTGATGTATCACGTCAAAGGCATATCCATGCAGGATGCCTCCGCACAGGAATGTATGAAAGCCCCTTCCCTGCTCGCCGAAAATGGCGTTCGTTTTGAATCGACGGGCGGGTACGTGGACAATGTGGGCGGCGAGAATGGCATCCTGCGATTCGATGCGGATTTTACTTTTCCGTCGCTTCCAGACGATTTGACGAAGGTCACGCTGGTTTCGCCCTGCGACCTGCCTTTACTCACTTTGCGGCTGATCCCCGCACCGGAGGGGTTGGTGCTGCCAGCCACTGAAATTGCGCCAACCTTTAAATCATCGCGCCCGCTCCTGCCGACTCTTGCCTCTGCCAGTCCTGAAACGCTATTACCGACGCAATCCTATCCCACTGAGTTTCCTGCTACCCTAACGCCGGTTCCTAACGGTTCAGGATTGTATTTGGAGAAGGTCGTGGAGTTGGCGGATTCATATCTGTTGATTGGGAATTTCACGGATACCGGTGACCTGCCCGGCTCATTGTGGAATGGTTCAGCGCAAACGTCCATTCCTTACGAATTCCGCGTTACGGACCGTCATGGGGAACGCGTCTCTTTTTCCTTCCGCCCGGACCTGATGCCGCCATCAGTTTGGTCAAACGTGACCCCATGGGCGCTGGAGGTCCGCAAACCTTTGGATGCGCCCATTACCATAACTCTGCCCGAAATTTCCTTGACCAGTGATGATCCTTTCCAATTTCGCGTGGACGTTGGGACAAATCCTGCTGTTGGGCAGACCTGGTCCCTGAATCGAACGGTGGAGGCGGGCGGCTACTCCTTTACGGTGAAAAGCCTCACGCGGGCGAAGCGCGGGTACACCTTGACGTTGCGCTCTCCCGTTTCACGCGAACAGGCTTTTTTCGATTGGCGTTTGGAGGAAGGCAATGCCAAATTATTGTCCGAACGTGTGTATGATCGCGATGGTTATACCGATCTAACAGAGACGCTCATCTTCGAAAATGAACTGCCCACCGGTGTTTTGACATTTACCCTGCACATTTATGTGGATCATCCGATCGGACCCTGGACATTGGTCTGGTCGCCGCCCGATAGCCCGTAAAAGCGGACAGGCGGAGAGCCTCACAACCCTCCGCCTGTTCTCTTTCATCTTTCTTCTTTCCTTTCACAACTCCTTCGCCCGCCTGGCAATGCGGTCCTTCGCCCGCGCAATGAACTCTGCCAGCGGGATGTTATTCTGCTGACTGCCGTCGCGCACGCGCAGCGAGATTTGCCCCGCTTCCATCTCGTTTTTACCGACCACGATCATGTACGGCACTTTCATCATCTGCGCGTCGCGGATTTTGGCGTTCATGCGCTGGGAAGACAGGTCGGCGCTGGCGCGGATACCGTTTGCGCGCAACTGCTTTGCGATGTTTTCCGCGTACTCGTTCTGTCCGTCTGTGATGGGGATGACACGCGCCTGTTCCGGCGAGAGCCAGACCGGGAACGCGCCGGCATAATGCTCGATGAGGAAGCCGATCATGCGCTCGTGCGTGGAGAGCGGCGCGCGGTGGATGCACAGCGGCACTTCCTCCTGCCCGTCCTTGTTGATGTACTTCAGGTCGAAGCGGGCAGGGACGGCGAAATCCACTTGATTCGTCGCCAGCGAGAACTCGCGTCCGATGGCAGACCAGATTTGCACGTCAATTTTGGGACCGTAGAAAGCGGCTTCGTCCTCCGCCTCCACAAACGGGACGCCGCCGTTCGTCATGGCGCGGCGCACCATCTCCTCCGTCTTCAGCCACAGACGTTCGTTGTCCACGTACTTTTTGCCCAGTCCCGCCTTCGAGTGCAATGACAGGCGCATGACGAACTTCTCGATGCCGAACAGGTCGAAGTATTTGCGGTACAGGTCCACCACGCCCATAAATTCCTGCTCGAACAACTCCTCCGAGACGTAGATGTGCGAGTCGTTCATCTGCATCGAGCGGACGCGCATCAAGCCAAAGAGTTCGCCCGATTTCTCGTAGCGGTAGCACGTCCCATATTCCGCGAGGCGGAGCGGCAGGTCGCGGTAGGAGCGCTGTTTCGAGCCGAAAATCTTGTGGTGGAACGGACAGTTCATCGGTTTGACGTAGTACTTCACGCCCTCCAATTCCATCGGCGGGTACATGGACTCGGCATAATAGGGAAGATGCCCCGAACGCAGGAAGAGGTCTTCCTTCGTCAGGTGCGGCGTGCGGACGCGCACATAGCCCGCCTTTTCCTCCATCTCTTTGGCGAGCTTTTCCAGTTCCTCGATCATCACGCCACCGTTGGGCAGCCACAAAGGCAGACCGGGACCGACCTCCTCATCGAAGATGAAGATTTCCAGTTCCTTGCCCAGTTTGCGGTGATCGCGCTTCTTCGCCTCTTCCAACTGATGAAGATATTCCTCCAGTTGTTGTTTGTTCTCCCATGCCGTGCCGTAAATGCGCTGTAACTGCTTGTTGTTTTCGTCGCCGCGCCAGTAGGCACCCGCCACGTTCATCAGTTTGAACGCATCGGGCTTGATCTCGCGCGTGTTCGCCACATGCGGACCGCGGCACAGGTCAACGAACGTGTCGTGCTGATAGATGGAGATTTCGGGCTTTTCCTTGAGCGGGTTGCCATATTCATCGAACCCGCCCTGCTCGAGTCCATCAATCAACTCCAGTTTGTAGGGCTGGTCTTTGAAAATTTGACGCGCCTCATCCGCCGACACCACCTTCTTGATGAAGTCGTGCTTGCCCTGCACGATCTGGCGCATCCGCTTTTCGATGGCTTCCAGGTCTTCGGGCGTCAGGCTGCGCGGCAAGTCGAAGTCGTAGTAAAAGCCGTTTTCCACCGGCGGACCAATCGTGTACTTCGCCTCCGGGAACATCTCCAGCACGGCTTGCGCCATGATGTGCGCCGCCGAGTGACGGATTCGATACAGATGGGACTCCTCATATTTTTCCTGAACTTGTTGCGCCATTTTCGCATCCTTTCTTTCACCCCCCTCTCCGTGCAGGAGAGGGGAAGGGGGTGAGGTCAAATAAAAATTCTCGCCCACACACGGGGCGAGAATTCAATTCACGCGGTTCCACCCGATTTGTGGGGCGAGATGAATCTCGCCGCACATCTCTTCAGCCTCTAACGGAGCCACCCGTTTCGCTTACTGACTGATCACTGTTCACCGATTACTGATTACTGATTACTGAACACTGATCACTGTTCCGCTCCACGCTCGCGAGGGGTTTTCGGCGACTGTTTCTGCAAGAGGCTCTCAATCTGCGGCTTCTTGTCCCTGTCAGACCGTCGTCACCTACTCGTCTCGGTCAACGCGTTTTGAATTTCGATTGGCGGCATTATACCCACATCCACCAAAAAGCACAACCTGCCCCTGCAACTCTTATTCCGGCTCCCCAAACACAATCTGGTCGCCTTCCATCGAAGTGATGCACGCCAGCGAATGGACCGGCACCCCCAGCGGCTTGAGCGCCGCGCGCCCGCCCTCGAACACCTTCTCGATCAATGCCCCGATGCCGACGATTTTCGCCCCCGAAGCCTCCGCCAGCCGCACCAACCCAAGGATGGTTTGACCGCTGGCAAGAAAGTCGTCAATGATCAGCACCTTCTCCCCGTTTGCCAGGTATTCCGGCGAGACAATCAACTCCACCATGCGTCCCTTCGTATGCGAGGGAGCCAGTGTCAGGTACACCTGATCGGGCATCGTAATCGGTTTGTGCTTGCGGGCATACACCACCGGCAGCCCGAGGTGAATCGCCGTCGTCAGCGCAGGGGCAATGCCAGAGATTTCAGCGGTCAGCACCTTCGTCGCGCCGACCGAAGCGAACAGACGCGCAAACTCCCGCCCGCAGGCGTCCATCAGCAAAGGGTCCACCTGATGATTGACGAAACTGTCCACCTTCAAAATCCCCCCGCCCAGTGACTTCCCATCGCGCAGAATGCGTTCCTCCAATTCCTTCATAGCCGCCTCCGTGACCACACAATTTTATTGACATTTTACAACGCGCGCCGCCGGTTTGCAAATTCACATTTGCCTTATCTTCCCTGTGTTAGAATCTTTCCCTGTGACCCTCATCCTTGCCTCCAACTCGCCGCGCCGGCGTCAACTACTCGCCATCACCGGTTGGGAGTTCACCGTTTCCGTTGCCGATGTGGACGAGACCCCGCTGGAGAACGAAACGCCCGCCGACTACGTTATAAGGTTGGCGCAGACCAAGGCACGCACCATCGCCGAACGCACCGCCGGCGAACACCTCATCCTCGCGGCAGATACCACCGTCGTGGACGGACTCGACATCCTCGGCAAACCCGCCGATGAAGCCGAAGCCGTCGCCATGCTCACCCGTCTGCGCGGACGCACGCATCAGGTCTACACCGGGATTGCCCTGCTCCGAAAAAGCGACGGTCTCCTCCTCACCGACCTCTGCGTCACCGACGTGCCCATGCGCAACTACACCGACGAGGAAATCCGCGCCTACGTTGCCAGCGGCGACCCCTTCGACAAGGCGGGCGCCTACGCCATTCAGCATGACGGCTTTCGCCCCGTCGCCCGCATGGACGGCTGTTACGCCGGCGTCATGGGACTGCCCCTCTGCCACGTCGTCCGCCTGATGCGCCGCATGAACGTCCCCCCTGCGGCAGATGTCCCCTCGAATTGCCAGAAATTGCTGGAATACAACTGTCCAATATTCACATCCATCCTTGAGTAGCTGATGTTACCCAGTTTTCCCGTAGCGCGACACATTGTCCCCGGATGGGGGTTCATGTCGCCTATAAACGCGAGATGAATCTCGCACCACCACGTAAGTACAGAACAAAACCACTGAAAGGCAACCAATGAAGTTTTTCCGCTGGATACACCTTATCGTCATCATGACCTTCCTGAGCGCCTGCGGCTCAGGCGGAAGCGGATTGATTCCCGCCGGCGTCACCGACACTCCCCTCCCGCCTCCTGCCGTGACCGTCATCTCTGCCCCCGACCCCAGCCTGACCCTCGCCGCCTACCTCGACGCCTACAAGGCGGATGACTACAACACCATGTACTCGCTCGTCAGCAAGGTGACGCAGGATACCCTCCCGCTCGAAGAATTTGCCAGACGCAACCGCGACGCGCTCAACGAAATGAGCGCCGCTTCCTTCGACTACGAAGTGCTTTCCTCACTGGTCAACCCCTACTCTGCCGAAGTCGCCTACAAAGTGACCTACCACACCGCCCTGGTCGGCGAGATTCAACGCAACATCGTCGCCCGGCTGGCGCTCGAAAACGGTGTGTGGAAACTGCAATGGGACGACTCGCTCATCCTGCCCGAACTGGCGGGTGGAAACGTCCTGCGCATGGATTACAGCATCCCTTCGCGCGGCAACATCTACGACCGTGACGGCGATGTTATCGCCGCCCAGACCGACGCCTACGCCTTCAGCATCCTGCCTGGCAACGTCACGGAGGAAAGTCTCTCCACTCTGCTCACCGAAGTCTGGCGGCTGTGCGGCAACAGCATGGAAGCGCTGGCGCAGCAAATTGCCAACACGCCCGCCCTCTATCCCATTCCCTTGTGCGAAGCCTCGGCGGACGAATCCGAACGCATCCGCAGTATTGCTCCCGCCGGTCTGCAATGGGTGCAGTACAACTCGCGCTTTTACTTCGACCAGGGAACGAGTTCCAACATTGTCGGCTACACCCAATTCATCTCCCCGGAAAATCTGGAGAAATACCGCCGCCTAGGCTACCGCGGCGACGAGCGCGTGGGCGCGGCGGGCATCGAACAGTGGGCGGAGGACTACCTCGCCGGTCAACATGGAGGCACGTTGTATGTCGTGAACCCCTCCTCAGGTCAGATTGTGACGCGCGTGGGCGAGAGCGCGCCCAAACCCGCCGACTCGGTCTATCTCACCATTGACGACAACCTCCAGTATTACGCCCAGCAAGCCATCAAGGGATTTACCGGCGCGGCTGTGGTGATGGAAGTCAAAACCGGACGCGTGCTGGCGATGGCGTCCTCGCCCGGCTTCGACGCCAACATCTTCGAACCGAACAACCCCAACGCCGCAACCCTAATCGCGGAACTGGTGCCCGGCTCCCTGCTCAACCGCGCCGCCCAGGGACAGTATCCGCTCGGCTCGGTGTTCAAGATCATCACCATGGCAGCCGGCATGGAAAGCGGACTCTTCATCCCCGAAAGCACCTATGACTGCCAATACACCTGGACGCGCCTCCCCGACCAAATCCGCTACGACTGGACCTACCAGCACTGCCAGGACCGCCTCGCCGCCGGACAGGAATGCAATACCAGCGACAGCACGCCCTCCGGTGTGCTAACGCTCTCCGAAGGGCTGATGCGTTCGTGCAATCCCTTCTTCTGGGAAATCGGCTACACCCTCTACCGGAACAACCGCCCCAACGACATTGCCAACATGGCGCGCGCCTTTGGGCTCGGTCAGCCGACCGGCATCGGGCAAATCCCCGAAGAGGCAGGGCAAATCAACGACCCGCCCACCGACATTGACGTGGTCAATCAGTCCATCGGGCAGGGCGATGTGCTGGTCACACCGCTGCAGGTGGCAGATTTCATCGCCGCCATCGCCAACGGCGGCACGCTCTACCGTCCGCAACTGGTGGAGCGCATCGAGCCGGTGGACGGCAGCGCCGCTGTGCAGGTCTTCAAGCCCGAAGCGCGCGGCACTTTGCCCCTCCAGCCCTTCCGCCTGGAGTTCATCAAGAACGCCATGATCGAGGTGGTCAAGAACCCGCGCGGCACAGCCAACTTCCGCCTGCGCGGGCTGACAATTCCGGTGGCAGGCAAAACCGGCACTGCCGAATCGGGGAGCGGCAAGCCCCATGCCTGGTTTGCCGGCTTCACCATGGCGGAGGAAAACACCGGTCTGCCCGATATTGCCGTCGTCGTCATCCTCGAAAACGCCGGCGAAGGCTCCGACTACGCCGCCCCGGTCTTCAAACGCATCGTCGAGACCTACTATTACGGCACGCCCCGCACCTTCTACTGGTTCGAATCCAACTTCGGCGTGACCAAGACCCCCACGCCCCTCGGCGGCATCCCCACCGAAACGCCGAAGCCGTAAATTCACTCGCCACAGAGAGTATTGAGAAAATCAGGCTCTACCGTTTTTAATGGATGAACCATTTTCAAACACGAAGTACACAAAGGTCACGAAGGAAAAATGCCCGTAAAATCATCGCCTTTTCCCCCTTTGTGCACTTGGTGTCCTTTGTGTTTAGGCTCTTTCCTGTTATTACGGAAGAGCCGAAAATCAAAAATCTCTGCGATCTCCGCGAACTCAGTGGTGAACATTGACGGAAGATAAGTTCGTACACGGTCTCATCATCAAAGCCCAGTCCGGTTTCTTTACCGTAGAAAGCGGGCAAGGTTTAATTGTCTGCCGTCTGCGCGGCAAACTCAAACAGGGACGTCCCAGCGGCGACATCGCCGCCGTCGGCGACCGCGTGCAAATCACCGTCCTGCCGGATGGAAGCGGGGTGATAGAGAAAGTCGAAGAGCGCAAACGGGCTATCGTCCGGCTCGACCCGCGCCCGCAGGGCGAATATCAGCAGGTCTTGCTCGCCAACCCCGATCAGGCAGTCTTCGTCTTTGCCTGCGCGCATCCTGCCCCCCGCCTGCGTATGCTCGACCGCTTCCTCGTCATCGCCGAAAAACAAAACGTGCCGCCGCTCATCGTCGCCAACAAAACCGACTTGGTGAAAAACCCGCGGGACATCTTCGGGCTTTATGAAACCATCGGCTACCGCGTCCTCTACACCTCCACCCAAACCGGCGCCGGGCTCGACGAACTGCGCGAAGCGCTGAAAGGCAAAATCTCCGCCCTCGCCGGACCCAGCGGCGTGGGCAAATCATCCCTGCTCAATGCCATTCAACCGGGGCTGGGGCTGGCAGTGCGGGAAATCAGCCGCGCTATGAAAAAAGGCAAACACACCACCGTCGTGCGTCAGATGTTCCCGCTCGAAGGCGGCGGTTACGTTGCCGATACGCCCGGCTGGAAGTCACTGGCGCTGTGGGATACCCAGCCCGAAGAACTGGATGCCTACTTCCCCGAACTGCGCGACCTCGTGGCGCACTGTCAGTTCAGCGACTGCACTCATATCCACGAGCCGGGCTGCGCTGTGTTACTCGCAGTGAAAGAAGGGCGTGTGCATCGGGAGCGGTACGAGTCGTATTTGAGGCTGCGTTCGGGACAAGACTAGCGACCAGAGAATTGGGGATTTACGATTTTCGATTGACCATTTACGATTGGACACTGATGACTACTTCACCAATCACCGATAACTGGAACATCACCGGTCACGCATGGGCAGTGGACATGCTCAAGAAGCACGTCATCCACGGAACGACGCGCCATGCGTATCTTTTCTCTGGACCTCCGGGACTGGGACGCCGCACACTGGCTTTGCGCTTCGCCCAAGCCTTGAACTGCCCGACCCCCTCCGCCCCCGGCATCCCCTGCGGCTCTTGCCGCGACTGCCGCCAAATCGAATCCATGCAGCACGCCGACCTGACCGTCGTCCAGGCGGATGCGGAGGGCGGCATCCTCAAAGTGGATCAAATCCGCGAATCGCGCAAACTGCTCTCGCTCAAGCCGTATCAATCGAAGTATCGCGTCGCGCTCTTCCTGCGCTTTCACGAAGCGAACGATAACGCCGCCAACGCCCTGCTGAAAACGCTCGAAGAAGCCCCCTCCTACGCCGTCCTCATCCTCACCGCCGACAACCCCGAGCAGCTCCTGCCGACCATCGTCTCACGCTGCGAAATCCTGCGGCTGAGACCTTTATCTATCCAAGAAGTGCAAAGAGACCTGGAAAGCAAGGGCGTGGAAAGTGGTCGCGCCAAATTGATCGCCCACATCTCCGGCGGGCGTCCCGGTTACGCGCGGCGGCTGGCGCAGGATGACGCCCTGCTGGGTCAACGCGAAGAACGCCTGAACGATTTGCTCTCCCTGCTGCCTGCCTCGCGCGTGGAAAAATTCAAATACGCCGAGCAATTGGCGAAGGACAAAGACGCCATGCGGCAAACGATACTGTTCTGGCTCTCCTACTGGCGCGACGTGATGCTGAGAACCGCCCAGGCAGAGACCCCGCTCGTCAACGCGGACCGCAACCTGGAAATCGAAGGCTTGGCGCAACGGCTGGACCTTTCCTCTGCCCGCAAAACAGTCGCCGACCTCGAAGCCGCCCTCGAACGGCTGGAAAAGAACGTCAACCCGCGCCTGCTGGCGGAAGTGCTGCTGTTGGATTTGCCGAAAGTGTAAATTGTAGTAACGACTTCAGTCGTTACAGACTGATGACTTCAGTCGTTACAGATTGACGACTGAAGTTGTCACTACATTTCAACGCCATGCCCTACGAATACCGCAAACTTTCACCCCAAGAGCGCGAAGAGGTCGTCAACTATCGCCGCGAACGCGGCTATCCCTTACATGCCCCGCCGCATCCATTTCGTGACGCGGGAGCTTATTTGATTTCGGCGGCAAATTACGAACACAAGCCGGTCATGAAACTTCCACAGCGGCGCACCGAATTCGAGACCCGCCTGCTCAACGCGCTCAAAGCAATTGCGGACGAAATCATCGCCTGGGTGGTTTTGCCAAATCATTATCATGTCTTGCTCTATGTCCAATCCTTGAATCATGTGTCCGTGGCATTGCAACACTTGCATGGAACTACATCGCGGGAATGGAACATCGAGGATGATTTAACGGGAAAACGCCGCGTTTGGTATAAATTTTTCGACACCATGATAAGGAACGACGCCCACCTTCATACAGCGTTCAACTACATCCATTACAACCCCGTCAAACATGGCTACGTGACCGATCCGTACGATTGGCACTGGTCGAGCCTATTGTTGTATCATGAGGACATGGGCAGGGATTGGTTGAGAGACCACTGGAAAGCCTACACACCTTCTCCCGACTTTGGCAAAGGTTGGGATGATGATGTGGTGAACAACTGAAGTCGTCGCCACAAGGAGTACCACATGTGCCGAAGCATCAAAACCTTACGCAGCGCCGAAATCCCCGCCACGGAGGAGGAAATCCGCGCCGCGGCATTGCAGTACGTGCGAAAAGTGAGCGGCTATCGCAAGCCCAGCAGGGTCAATGCCGAGGCGTTCGAGCGGGCGGTGGAGGAGGTGGCAGAGGCGACGAGGAGGATGCTCAGCGCGTTGCAAACGGCAAGATAACAATTCAGCGGATGGCAAACGCCATCCGCTGCTCTTTCACTCTATCGCCTCCTTCAACCTCCTCGCCAGTTTACCAAAATGGGCGGTGTAGCGCATCTCATCCCTGCGCGGACGGGGGAGGTCCACGTTCAGGTCGAGTTTGAGTGTGCCGGGACGCTGCGTCAGCACAAGCACGCGGTCTGCCAAAAACAGCGACTCGCTGATGGAATGCGTCACCATGATGACCGTCTTCTGGCGCGCCTGCCAGATGCGCGAAAGTTCCGTCCACATGCGTTCGCGGGTGAGCGCATCCAGCGAGCCGAAAGGCTCATCGAGCAAGAGCAGGTCGGGGTCATGGATGAGCGCGCGGGCAATCGCCACACGCTGCGCCATCCCGCCGGAGAGGTCGCGCGGGAGCGAGTCTTCGAAGCCCTGCAATCCTACTAACTCAATCATCTCACGCGCTTTCTTCTGCGCGGCGTGATTGCCAACCCCGTGAATCTCCAGCGGCAGCATGATGTTTTGCATCACCGTGCGCCAGGGCATAAGGTTCGCCTGCTGAAAGACCATGCCGATGCGCGGCTGCTGCCTGCGTGCAAACGTGACCTGCCCATCGGTAGGCTGCAACAACCCTGCCACAATCCGCAGGAGCGTTGTTTTGCCCGAGCCCGAAGGACCCAGCACGCAGATGAACTCGCGCGGATGCACATCGAACGAAACATCCCTCAGCGCGCGTAAGCCGCCGTTCTCGTCGGGGAAGACGGTGGTCAGATTGCGGATGGTGAGGATGGGGGTGTGAGACATATGGCGTGGAATTACCAATTACCAACCGCCAATTACTTCTTACGGTTGGTAATTGGTGAATGGTAATTAGGGTATGAACTCGTTCGTAAACGCTTTGCTCAAATCGAGCGGCTCGGTGAGCAAGCCCATGTCGAGCAAAACATTTTGCATGTTCTCCCAGGCTTGCGGGTCCGAATAACCGAGGCGTTCCGCCTTCCATTGCTCAAGGGACGTGGCGAGCACCTGCTTTTGCACGTCCGCGTCGAGGTCGGCAAAATTGGGGATGTACGCCGCGCTCAACATGAACGCTTCGTCGGGATGTTCGAACGTGTATTGTAACCCTTTCAGGAACGCCCCGACAAACGCCCGCACCATATCGGGATTCTCCGCAATCATCTTTTCGCTGGTGAGCAGACCATTCGATGCAAGTTGAGCGTAATCTGCCACGCGGATTTCGGTCACGGCAATACCGCGCGCACGCAGCTGAATCGGTTCGTTGGCTGTGTATCCAACGATGATGTCCTGCTGTCCAGCCGCCATCGTCTCCACTTGATTGAAACCGATGGCGTCCAGCGTCACGTCCGCTTCGGTGAGCTTGCCGGCATTCAACAGCGCACGCAAACCAATGTAGTTCGCGCCGAACAAGCCGGGCAGACCAATCTTTTTGCCCTTCAAATCCTGCGGCACAAGCACGTTCGCCTCGCTCTTCGCCACCACCGAAACGGGATACTGCTGGTACCACGCCGCCACGTACATCACGGGCAGTCCCTGCGCGCGCGCCAGCAGCACCTGTTCGCCCGAAACCACCGCAAACGGCAGTTCGCCCGCCGCCACCAACTCGACGCCTTTGGTCTCGAAGGAATAATCGAACTCGATTTCGAATCCCGCCTCTTTGAAATAGCCTTTTTCGACGGCGGCGTAGAACGGCGCATACTGGATGTTGGGGATGTACCCCATCGGCAGGCGGACTTTTGTCAACGCGCCCGCTTCATTCTGGACATAGGACCTGGCACAGCCCGAAAGAACGATTGCCAGCCCGAGCATGAGTAAAACAATTTTGCGAACCATGGAAACTCCTTGTCAGTGTTTTTATGTTCGAACGTTTAGACGTTTGAACGTTCTTGCCATTTCAAGAATTTATTCTCCAGCAGTCTCACAACTCCATAGAGCGCCAGCGCCAGCGCAATCAACGTGAAGACCGCCACGAAGACCATCGGCGTGTCGTATTGGAAATCGCCCACCTGCAACAAAAAGCCGAGACCTTCCTCCGCGTCCACCAGTTCGCCGACAATGGCGCCAATGACCGAGAGGGTCGCGCCGATGCGCAAGCCGCCGAGGAATACAGGCAGGGAGGCTGGCACTTCCACCTTCCACAGGATTTGCGCCCGCGTGGCATGGAGCGAGCGCATCAGGTCGTAGAGCGCCGACGGCACCGCCCTCACGCCGACGACGGTGTTCACCAGCACCGGGAAGAACACAATCAACGCGCAGATGACCACCTTCGAGAGGATGCCGTCTCCCAGCCAGATGACCAGCAGCGGCGCAATGGCAATGACCGGAATCGCCTGGCTCGCCACCAAATACGGCGACAGCACCTTTTCCAGCGCACGCGACTTGGCGAGGAAATAGCCCAGGACGGTAGCAAAGGTCACGCCTGCCAGCAGACCGAGCAGAATCTCGGTCAGCGTGATCCAAGTGTGGCGCTGCAGGCTCCCGTCGCTCACGGCTTTGAGGAAGCGCATCCACACACTGAGCGGCGAGGGCAGGATGAAGTTGGGGATGCCGCTGTAACGCGTGAGCAGATGCCATCCGAGCAGGAAGGCGAAAGCGGAGAGGATGATTGGGGTAATACGTTTTATCATGGTGTATTCTCCCTCACCCGTCCTTCGGACACCCTCTCCCGCTGGGAGAGGGCTGGGGTGAGGTCAAAATAAAAAGGCGCCTCGAAGGTTCGGGGCGCAGAATCAGGACTCGGCGAGGTCTGAACCGAATGAAAGTCCCGAAAACAAAGCACGTTTTCGGGACAGTCAAATCAGACTCCTATAGAGCGTAATTGACCTTCTTCTATCCAGACTGTTACTGTCGGCTCCGGAGTTCCACCGGATCATGCCTGCTTTCCCAAAGAGGAAAGATGTTCCACCCAAACAGGCTCGTGGGCTGTACCACCGATCGGGAATTACACCCTGCCCCGAAGGTTTGTATTCAGTTGTGGCAATTATACACCGTCCCGAAGGCTCGCAAAACCTTCGGGACATTCGATTACAGTGCGTACAGCGCGCCGTATTTGGTCTTGAGGTAACGAATATATGGCGCGATGGTGAGCGGACTGCCGCTGGCGCGTTCGATGATTTCGGGCGCGGTGTATTTGCTTCCGTGACGATAGATGTTTTCGCGCAGCCAGCCGTGCAGCGTGCCGAACCTGCCTTCCTTCATTTCATCAGGAATGGAAGGGTGCGCTTTGAGCGCTGCTTCATAGAACTGCGCGGAGAGGATGTTGCCGAGGGTGTAGCCCTGGAATGCGCCGCCGATGATGCCGCCGTACCAATGGACATCTTGAAGGACGCCGTCGCGGTCGTCGGGCGGGACAATGCCAAAGTCCTGTTCGAAGCGTTCGTGCCAGGCTTCGGGTAAGTCGCGAATCGAGAGCGTCCCTTCGAGCAGTTGCAGTTCGAAGTCGAAGCGCAGCATCACATGCAGGTTGTAGGTGACTTCGTCGGCGTCGGTGCGGATGAGCGACTTCTCGACCTTGTTGATGGCGGCATAGAACGTATCGAGGGAGACATCCTTGAGTTGTTCGGGGAACTTCGCCTGGAGTTTGGGGTACATATACTCCCAGAAACCGCGGCTTCTGCCGACGATGTTTTCCCACAACCTCGACTGCGATTCATGCACGCCCGCGCTTGTTCCGCCTCCGAGGGGCAGTCCCTCATACGACATGTCTATGCCCTGTTCGTACATGGCGTGACCCGCCTCGTGCATGTTGCTGAAGAGACAGTCGCCGAAGTCGTTTTCCTTGACGCGCGTGGTGATGCGCACATCGCCGAGTGAAAACTTGGTCATGAAGGGGTGATGGGTCTTGTCAATGCGTCCGCGGTTGAAGTCGTAGCCGAGTTGCTTCACGACTTCCGCGCTAAAGGCGAGTTGGTTGGCTTCGGGGTAATGTTTGTGCAACACGGAATTGTCGGCGGGTGGCTGGGAGGTGATGGCGCGCACGATGGGCACAAGCTGTTCGCGCAGTTCGGCAAACAGGGCGCGCACGCTGGAGGCTTTCATGCCGTAGTCGGCAAAATCAATGAGCGGGTCGGCGATGTGTTCGTAGCCGGGGAAGAAGTCTGCCAATTGGCGGCTGAGGTCGAGCGTCTTTTCGAGGTTGCCGCGCACCCGGCTGAAGTCGTTGGCGGGATGCGCCTCCGTCCACTCCTGATAGGATTTAGCGGCATGTTCATTCAACTCGCCGATGAACTTGGGCGGCACCTTGAGGGCGCGTTCGTACTCGCGGCGCGTGACGCGGATTAGACTGGCGTCATCCGAGTCGTAGGGTAGGCTTTCCTCGTAGGGGCGCAGGTCGTCGAGCAGTTTGCCGATTTTCTTGTCAACGAACTTCTCCTGCGCCATCCGCGCCAGCAGCGCAGACTGGCGTCCGCGTGCCGGGGCGCCGCCGGGCGGCATGTAGGTCGCCTGGTCCCAGCCGAGCAGGGCGTTGATGTGGTTGAGGTCGCCCACTTCGAGCAGACGGGTTTTGAGTTCCTGTAGTTTCTTTTCGGGCTTTGTCATGGGGACTCCATTTATGAGGGGATTGCGCTTATTGTATCAACAGTCGGTTGTCTGAAACCCCTCTTGAGGACTGAAAGAAGGTCCGACTTTGGTCCTTTGAGATGAATAGAGCGCGCCAACGTGAATGCAGGCAACAATGGATTCGAATATCATCCCCCCTGCGGGGACCTGCGACCAAATCGTCAAATCCAAAATCCAAAATCTGAAATCAAGAAGTGGGCCCAGCAGGATTCGAACCTGCGACCAAACGATTATGAGTCGTCTGCGCTAACCGCTGCGCCATGGGCCCCTCTCGAAGTTACAAATTACCACTTACTAATTACCGGAGCGTGGTAACTGGTAAGTGGTAATTAGAGAGCGGGAGACGGGATTCGAACCCGCGAATGTCAGCTTGGAAGGCTGATGCCTTACCGCTTGGCGACTCCCGCATGCGAGCGGTATTTTACCACAACTGCCCAGCGCCCTATTTTTCCCTCGGCGCCTGCGATTCCTCGATCAATTCCTTCGGCGTTGCCGCCCCGCACGCCGGGCAGGCGTAATTTTGCTCGGCAGGCACATACGACCGTTTGCAATAGGGACAGTCAATCGCCCGCGGCGCAACCGGCACCTCCACCTTCTTTTCGGTGACGACCTCCCGCGTCACCTCGCGCGTCCGTCCGCCGCCCAACACCACCACATTGCCCAGGCTGGGAAAACCCGAACCGCGCGAAGAAGACGAAGAAGAGGAGGCAATATCCGCCTTGCCCTTCGACTTTCCGCCGGAAGAATCCTTCGACTTTTCGGGGAGTTTCCCTCCGCCCGCCAGTACGAGGAACAGAACTGCCACAATCACAATCACCGCCACAGTCAGAAAGACAATGATTGCCGTCAGGCGGATGGCGCGCGGAACGTTGTACAACTCATACCCGTAACTGAACAGAAACACGCCGCCCACATAGAACGGGAAGAGCAGCCCGATCAGCGTCAAACCGATACCTTGCTCCACCTGCCCCTCGACCCACGTCAAATATGCCACCAGCGCCATCACCCCTAGCGACGCCAGCGCCACCAGCCCGCCGGGGATCAGAATATGCAGCGGCTTGCCGGGCTTGGACTCGTCATGGTCATATTCCACGACCTCGTGCGTTTTTGCGCCGATTTGCCGGGCGCGATATTGAGATTGGGGCATGACACTCTCCTCAGATGAATTTCAAGGCAGGAAACACCCTGCTTTGAGAATCAATACGAATTTACCACGCAAACGCCTCGGGCGCCTCCCCACCCGGACCCGGCCAGATCTCATCCACCCTTTGCATTTCCGCCTTGCCCAGCCGAATCTTGAGCGCCTGCAAGGAGCCGGTCAACTGCTCCAGCGTACGCGGACCAATGATTGGCGCCGTCACGACCGGGTTCGCCAACAGCCAGGCAAGCGCCACATCGGCGGGCTGTTCGCCTATCTGCTTGCAAAACTTCTCCCATGCTTCCAACTGCCTGCGGAACTTTTTCGCCTTCTCCTGCGTGTTCTTGTCGGCGCGGCGTCCTCCCCGCACCTTCTGAAGCACGCCGCCCAGCAAACCGCCCGCCAGCGGACTCCATGGAATCACCCCCAGCCCAAAATCCTTGCACGCCGGCAGCACCTCCAACTCGACCATGCGGTCTTTCACATTATAAAGGCACTGTTCGCTCACCAACCCCAAAAAATGACGCTCCCTGGCGGCGGCTTGCGCCTTGGCAATATGCCAGCCCGCAAAGTTAGACGACCCAACGTAGAGAATCTTCCCCTGCTGTACCAGCACTTCCATCGCCTGCCAAATCTCCTCCCATGGCGCCTCCCGATCAATGTGATGCATCTGATACAGGTCAATGTAATCGGTTTGCAGGCGTCGCAGCGACCCCTCCACCTGCTGACGTATGCTCAACGCCGAAAGCCGCGACTGATTGGGTCCCGTTCCCATCCGCCCATAGACTTTCGTCGCCAGCACCACCTGCTCGCGCCGCCCTCCGCCCTGCGCAAACCAGTGACCGATGATCTGCTCCGTCACTCCTTCCCCCAGTTTCCAGCCATACACGTTCGCGGTATCGAAAAAATTGATTCCAAATTCCAGCGCCTTGTCCATGATGGCGAATGCATCCGCTTCGCTGGTATGCGGACCGAAGTTCATCGTCCCCAAGCACAGACGCGAAACCTTCAAGCCAGTCCGTCCCAAATGAATGTATTCCATAATTTTGCCTCCTTTCGATGAATACGACACCCCAAGCCATCTGAAATGACCGGTTATTTGTTCAACTCGTTCGCCGTATCCTCCATCTGTTTCAACACCGCAGGCATCTGCCCCTCCGTCAAATCGGGGTGACGGATGGTATCGAACATATCGCGGAAACCGTCCGAAAGCATCACGCGCACCACGCGCCACGAGGCAAGTTTCGGCGTCATCTGTCCGCCGGGCAGGAGTTTCACCGCCTGCGCCCATTGCGGATGTTCCGCCTCGTAATCGCCGAGCAGGCTCAAGGTCGAAGAACGCAGCGGGAACAGCCCGGTGCTTTGCACCCAACGCGCCTGATTCTCCGCGCCGAGCATCCAGCGGATGAACAGCCACGAGGCAAGTTGCGTCACATCATCGGACTCGAACACCACAAACGACGAACCATACAACGCAAACGCGCTTCTTTCCGGACCCGGAAACGGCAGCGCCACCCATTCATCCCTGCCGCCCAGCGAGCCAAACGCCCGCGCATAATCGGAGAACTCCTCCAGGCTGGCAGAGACGAACAACGCCTGCCGCCCGGCAAAACGTTCCGGCGCCGACAAGGCGGGCGAAGGCACCCAGGCACAGCCCTTTTGCTGTAAGCCCTTCAAGAATTTGAATGCCTCGATGTTCTCCTGCGAAACAAAACGATAACCGTTCCCCTCCTGCACCCCGCCGCCAAAGGCAAACAGCCAGCCCAGCGGCGTCATCGCATGTGAGTCAATCAGCCAGCCGCCGAGCGCATCGTTGTTCGGGTCGGCGTCGCCCGCCAGCACCTTGTTTGCCGCACACGCCTGCTCTTCGAACTCGAAAGAAGTTTCAGGCGGAGAGAAAAACCCAAGTTCACGCGCCCAGGTTTGGTTGTAGAGAATGAAGCGCCCCGTCCGTTGGGCGGGCATGCCCAAACGCACGCCGTCCGCTTCATCCTGCATCCACACCGCCGTCGGAAATTCCGCCATCTCCAGCGCGCTCATGCCGTAATCGGGGTCGCGCACATAGAGGTTGAGATCAATCACCTGCTCGCGCCAGGCAAGCGCGTGTTCGGGGAGCGCAATCACCATGTTGGGAGGCGCGCCGGCTTGAAGCGCGGCGTCGGTCTGCGCGAACAACTCGCCGAAGTTGCCCTTGCTCTCCGCGCGGACGACAATGCCCCATTCGTTAACCGAATTGAACTGCGCGACCTGCAGCTCGAACAGACTCGCCTCCGCGCCAAACCACGGATGCCAGACCGTGACTTGCGCCCCGCGCAGCGCCTCTTTCTCGACCTCGAGCCGGCTGACCGTTTCTGTGGGCGTTTGCGCCGCTGACGGCGTTTCCGTCGCCGCCGGGCTGGGGGTGTCCGTAACAGCGCGCCGGGGCGTGGGCGGCGCACAGGAGGAGAAGATCAGAGAAATGACCAAAAGAAAGACAGCGCGTTGAGATAGTCGCATGGGAATTACCTTATGTCACCCCAGCGTTTGACTGATGAAATCGCCTTATGCAGTGTTCTCGTAGGGCGACATTCATGTCGCCCGAAAACACGAGATGAATCCCGCACATGAATGCCGCGCACAGATAAACTGCGTAACATCAGCGATCAATACGCCACCATCGGGATGGGTGTGAAGAGCAGGACGAACACAATCAGCATGAAAAAGCCAAGCGCACGGCGGGACGGGTCGAGCGGGGTGATGTCATCCAGCGGCTGGGTGCGGACGTTTCCCAGCCAGAGCAGGATGAACACCCACAACAGCCAACTGAAATTGAACGAACCGAAAGAGAAGGTCAACAGGGCGGGCAGGAACATCAACGCAATCAGTACGCCCATTGCCATCGGGAAAATCTTGCGCGCCTTCTCGCCGAAGAGACCATACGCCACGTGACCGCCGTCCAGCGTGCCGACCGGGACGAGGTTGAGCGCGGTCACGAGCAATCCCGCCCAGCCTGCCAGCGCCACCGAGTCGAGCTGCACATCCAAACCGTTGAAGGGGATCGGCTGACCGGAGAGGAAATAACGAACCCAATACAGGACAGGCGACATTCCATTGAAACTCACCGGCTCAGGGAGCAACTTGCCGAAGACAATATACTTGGCAAAGAGATAAAAGAGCGAGTTGCCCTCCAGAAAACCGGAAGAACCGCCCGGCAGCTGCTCGATGGGTCCCAGCGGTGAGAGAGAAAGCCCCAAAAACAACACCGGAATGGCGACCACCAGTCCCGCAATGGGACCCGCCACTCCTACATCAAACAGAATGCGCTTGTTTTTGGGAACGCCACGCATGGCGATGAAGGCGCCCAGCGTCCCCAGCGGGCTGATGAACGGCGCAGGGATGAAGAACGGCAGTGTGGCGGGGACGCCATAGTAGCGGCAGGCGAGGTAATGTCCCATTTCGTGGGCAAGCAGAATGCCCATCATGCTCAAGGCAAAGGGCCAGCCGGTAAAGATGTTTTTGAGTAAAAGCGTCAGCGGGAAGGAGCCGTCGGCTGGCATGGCTTCGGGAGGCACGTCCACGCCCATCAGCAACATGCTGAAGACGGTCAAAAGGAACAACAGAATGTGAACGTACAACCGCGCACCAGATGAGGGAATGGGCGGCATCTGAGTCAGATAAATGACCTGTGTCTCTCCTTCCTTGCGAAACAACGGCGTCAAGCCATACGGTCGGACCAGGTCGGCAAGTTGGTCGTAGGCATCGGCAGTGTCTTCGACGAAGAATTGTCCGCGATAGCGCACCAGCCATTTGCCCGGCTCGCCGGTGGTGACATCTTCGATGTGAAAGATACGAGCAACGCAATGATTCAAAACTTCAAAGTCAGGCAGGGACATGCGGCACCTTTGGGGAAACAAGGACGATCATCTCTCGTCTCTTTTTAGTATTACAGCACAAAGTCAGATTCTGGAGCGCGTCTCTTACGCCATGAGCGCAGCGGACGTTCTCTAACGTCCGCTTACCTTACGCTGTAATGTTAGAAATCAGGCGGGAGTGGATGGGAGTCGAACCCACCGCGGCTCGCCACGCGACCCGCCACAGGTTTTGAAGACCAGGAAGCCCACCGGGACTTAACCACTCCCGGCGTCAAGGATACTCGAATGATACGGGGATTGCAAGCAGGATTATCAGAGCCACGCGCCAGCCAAACAAAAAAAGAAACCCTCCGGACGAGGGTCTCTTTTCTCTGTCGGGGCGAGAGGACGTGTGCCCCGCAGGGGTATTTGAACCTCCGACCTTGGCGCTCTCAGCGCCACGCGCCAGCCGAACAAAAAAAGAAACCCTCCGGACGAGGGTCTCTTTTCTCTGTCGGGGCGAGAGGATTTGAACCTCCGACCTCTTGCACCCCATGCAAGCGCGCTAGCCGGGCTGCGCCACGCCCCGATGGGCAGAGCAGGATTATAGCCGTGTTTTAGTTTTCTGGCAACTCGCTGAATTAATGCTAAAATAAGTTGACCAACTCCTGGAGCGCCCATGCCAGAAAAAATGATTGAAGTTCAAATTGACAGCGTCCGTGTGCATTTGATGACCCCTCAACGTCTCGTCGTGTTGAAACAGAAAAACGCCGAGCGGTTTTTGCCCATTTGGGTGGGTCCGTATGAGGCGGAGGCAATCACGGTCGCATTGCAGGAAGTGGAGATGAGCCGCCCGCTCACGCACGACCTGCTCAAGAATGTCTTCGAGGCGTTTAACGCCCGCGTGATTCGCATCGAAATCGTCAAACTGCAAAACGACATCTTCTACGGAGCCATTGTCGCCGAAGTAAACGGACGCGAAGTTCACATCGACTCGCGCCCCTCCGATGCCATTGCGCTCTCGGTGCGGGCGCATGTGCCCATCTTCGTCCATCCGAGCGTGATGGACGAGGCAGGCATCACGCCGGATGAGAGTCTGCCCACGGGCGGGGAAAAAGCCGTTCGAAGCGAACCAGCCCCCCTGTCCGACGAAGGAAGCGCAAGGTTGTCCGTCTTCGAAGACTTCCTCGGCAAACTCGATCTGGATAAACTCGACGACAGCGATAAACCCGACGAAGAGAAACCATCCGATAAACCCAAGAAAACATGAGCGACTACCTGCCCCCTGAAGAAACCACCGCCCCCGCCCCATCAACGGCAGTGCCGCACAGCCGGGAAGCCGAAGAAGCCGTCGTAGGGGCGGTTTTCATTAACCCCGAAGTGTATTACGACATCGCCCAATTCCTGAGCGCGGACGATTTTTACATCCACCGCCACAAATGGATTTGGGAGGCGTTCAACCGCCTGCACGAACAGCGCATCCCCATTGACCTGCTGACGGTTGCCGACGAACTGGAACGGCGCGGTCAACTGAGCGAGATCGGCGGCTCGGCGTATCTCACGTCGCTGGTCAATCAGGTGCCGTCTTCGCTCAACGCCGAGGCGTACGCGCGCATCGTGGAGGGATACTCGATCCGCCGCAAGATGATCAACGCCGCCAATCAGATCGCCTCGGTTGCCTACAACGAGAAGACCTCGGTGGACGATTTGATGGACGAGGCGGAGAAGGCGGTCTTCAACGTCAGCGAACGGCGGCTCAAACATGACCTTCAGCCGATCAAGGACGTGCTGAGCAGTTACTACGACCGAATTGACGACCTCGCCAAGCGCCCCGATGAAATCGTCGGCGTGCCGACCGGGTTCATTGACCTCGACAAGATGCTGACCGGTCTTCAGCCCTCCGATTTGCTCATCATCGCCGGGCGTCCCGGTCAGGGTAAGACGGGCTTCCTGCTTTCCATTGCGAAGAATGCAGGTTTGACCCACAAGAAGCACGTGGCGATTTTCTCTCTGGAAATGTCCAACGAGCAGGTGGTACAGCGTCTCATCGCGCAGGAAACGGGCATTGACTCGCAGCGCTTGCGCACGGGCAAATTACAGGAACACGAGTGGCCCCTGTTCACCCATGCCATCGAAGTGTTCGGCGATACGCACATCTACCTCGACGACACGCCCGCCATCACCCCGCTGCAACTGCGGACGAAGTGCCGCCGCCTGCACATGGAGTTCGGTCTCGACCTCGTCATCGTGGATTACCTCCAGTTGATGGGCGGAGATGTGCGTACCGACAACCGCGTGCAGGAGGTCTCGTACATTTCGCGCAACCTGAAGATTCTGGCGCGCGAGTTGAACGTGCCGGTGCTGGCGGCGGCGCAGCTTTCACGTGCCGTCGAACAACGCTCGGACAAACGCCCCGTCCTTTCGGACTTGAGAGAGTCGGGCTCATTGGAGCAGGACGCCGACATCGTGATGTTCATCTACCGCCCGGACCAGTACGAGAAGGACACGGTCAAGCAGAATGTAGCGGAAATCATCGTGGCGAAGCACCGCAACGGTCCTGTGGGAAGCGTGGAACTGGTCTTCCGCGGGGCGCTGGCAAAGTTCGAAAACGCGGCGACGAGGGTGTTCAAACCGAACGAATGAGAAGTGTTGCGAGATATGAGATATGAGTTACTGGATGCACGTTCCTTATACCTGTGTACTTGTATCCGTGTGTACTTGCGTCCATAATGCATAGTACGCAGCCTTCCACGTTATCATGAAACCCTTCCGCGGCTTTACCGACTCCGAAACCTTCACCCAACTCCCCGATTCGTTCTTTCATCACCTGTTGAAAGAAATCGAAGACGTGGAGGAGTTGAAAGTGACGCTGTATTTTCTATGGCGCGCGGCGCAGATGGAGGGTCCGTTCCGGGCGCTGACGCGGCTGGATTTCGATGTCAAGGCGCTGGGGTTGAGCGCCGAGGAAATCACACGCGGGTTGGAAAAAGCCGTTCGGCGCGGGAGCCTGCTCAAGGCGTCGCCCCGCGGCGGAGAGCGGGTGGGGCGGAAAGAAGTGAAGGTTTACTTTTTCCTGAATTCGCCAAGAGGAAGAGCCGCAGTCCAAGCAATGGAAAGTGGAGAGTGGGAGCCTTCTCAAAATCCGTCTGCGCCGCCGGTGGAACGCCCAAATGTGTTCCGCCTGTACGAGGAGAACATCGGTCCGCTCACGCCGCTGATTGCCGATACGCTGACAGACGCAGAGACGTTGTACCCCCCCGAATGGATTGCTGACGCCATCGAACTGGCGGTGAAGAACAACAAGCGTACCTGGAAGTATTGCGAAGCAATCTTGAAGCGCTGGAAAGAAGAAGGAACGCATGGACAAAAAACTCAACAGGACACTGGAAAAAGTGCAGAGCGATACACAAAAAGCGAGTTCGAAGAATACCTCAAGCGGGATTGAACCGGCGCCGCTGCTCGGCAAGGCGGACTGTCCGCATTGCGGGGGCATCGGTTTTCTGCGCATGGATGTGCCGGTGGGACATGAGAAGTTCGGCAAACTCGAACCGTGCGTCTGCCGCGCCAGCGAGATTACGAAAAACGCCCGCCAGCGTTTGTATGAGTTGAGCAACCTCGAGCGGCTGAGTCACCTGACCTTCGAAAATTTCAACGTGCAGGGCAATCCCAAGGCAAAACATGCCATCACGCAGGTCGAGAAGGACAGCCTGATGGAAGCCAAACGGACGTGCGAAGAGTTCGCGAAAGAGTTATCCGGCTGGCTGCTGTTGGAGGGCACCTACGGCTCCGGTAAAACACATCTCGCCGCCGCCATTGCCAACGAAGCCGTCAACCGCAACACCCCCACCCTGTTCATCACACCCTCCGATTTGCTCGACCGCCTGCGCGCCGGTTACGCCAGTTCCGATGAAAGTTTCGAGGCGCGCTTCGAGGAGATTCGCAACGTCCACCTGCTGGTGATTGACGATTTCGGGACGCAAAACGCCACCTCCTGGGGGCAGGAAAAATTATTTCAACTGCTCAATTACCGCTACATCAACCGCCTGCCGACCGTCATCACCACCAACCTCATCCTGGACGAAATCGAAAGCCGCATCCGCTCGCGCCTGATGGATGAGGAACTGGTCAAGCACATCCGCCTGCTGACGCTCGATTACCGTCATCCCGCCGAGACCAGCAACCCGGGGCTTTCGATGCTCTCGATGCGCGACATCCGCGAGATGACCTTTCACAACTGGGAGTCGCGCGAGGACGAAATCGGTCAGGAAATCGTCACCGTCAAATTCACGGAACGAAAGGGCGCCAGCGGTTACAGCGTGAAGGACAAGGAAATTCAGCGGGAAAAAGTGACGAAGGAACACATCAACCGCCTGCGAGTGGCGCACGACGCCTCCGCCCGCTTCGCCGACAACCCCGAAGGCTGGCTCGTCCTGCTCGGACCTTCGCACTGCGGAAAGACTCATCTCGCCGCCGCCATCGGTCATTACCGCATGGGCAACGGCGGTCAGGCAATCATGACCGACGTTTCGGTACTGCTCGACTACCTGAAGGCAACCTTCCGCCCCAACGCCGACGTTTCATTCGACCGGCGGTTCTACGAGATCCGCACCGCCCCTCTGCTGATTTTGGACGGCTTCAAGGAAAGCAACATGAGTTCCGCCTGGGCGGAGGACAAACTGCATCAATTGCTGAACTACCGCTACTACGAAAACCTGCCGACGGTCATCACCTCGAACCTCGACCCGGAAAGTTTTGCCAAAAACTATCCCAGCCTGTGGTTCAAGATTCTCGATGCAAACAAATCCGTCGTCTGCACCATTGACATGCCTCCCTACCGCCACAAGGCAAAGGCAAAGAAAGCAACCTCCAGAAAAAGCGCCAAGGGGTAGCGGGCTTTCGCAACGCCGCCATTTACCAATCACGCCGGCAGACCTCTGCCGGCGTTTTTAATGTAAGAACCACATCCCCCATGTATACTGAATGTTGTTGCAAGAATTTGCAATAAGGACACTTATGACCTGCTCTGCCCGTTACGCCCCCCAACTCCGCGCCCGCGGCTTCCGCATGACCCCTCAGCGACTGACCATCCTGCATGTGCTTCATCATGAAGGGACGCATCTTTCGCCTCTGAATGTCTTCAAAAAAGCCGTTCAGGAACTGCCCGGGCTGACCGAACCGACCGTGTACCGCACGCTCGAATTTTTGGCGCAAAACGGACTGGTGCGCTCTTCCCACGACGGGAGCGGACACCTGACCTACGAAATCGCCGCCGCCGACCATCATCACATCGTCTGCCGCATTTGCAAGGCGGAGATCGAGGTGGAACACAGCCTGCTCGCTCCCCTCTACCAAACTCTGGAAGCCGCCAGCGGCTTTACAAACATTGACAGCCATGTGACCTTTTTTGGCGTCTGTCCAAATTGTCAGAGGCAATAGCCGAGGAGATACACATGCATTACGCACCCGCCCCCCTTCACATCCCCGATGGATTTCTGAATGTCACTGTTTCTGCCATTTGCTGGGTCATCACGGTCATCGTGATCGGCATGGCAGTCTCGCGGACGAACAAGTCGCTCGGCGAAAAACAGGTGCCGCTGATGGGCATCATGGCGGCGTTCATCTTTGCCGCGCAGATGATCAACTTCCCCGTCGCGGGCGGCACGTCCGGTCACTTGCTGGGCGGGGCGCTGGCGGCGATTGTGCTCGGTCCGTGGGCGGGGATGCTGGTGATGACCGCGGTCATCGCCGTGCAGGGACTGCTCTTTCAGGACGGCGGTCTGCTCGTGATGGGCGCGAACATCCTCAACATGGGTCTGCTCACTGCCGCCATCGGCTATGGCTTGTACCGTTCGGTCATGAACAAATCCACAGGGACCAAACTGGCGGTTGCCGGCGTTGCTGCGTGGCTTTCGGTCATGGCAGGCGCGCTCGCCACAGCGCTGCAACTCTGGCTGAGCGGCACCAGCAGCCTGCAAACGGTGACGATTGCCATGTTGAGCGTCCATGCGCTGATTGGCATCGGCGAAGCGCTCATCACGGTCGCGGCGTTGTCGTTCATCTTCCGCACCCGCCCCGATTTGCTCGGTGAGGGTTCCGTCTCTGCCGAGGGCGGACGCGGCTGGATTGCCGCCGGCGTGGTCGTTTCGCTCCTCGTCGTTTTGCTCTCGCCGCTCGCCTCCGCCAACCCCGACGGGCTGGAGCGCGTCGCCACAGACTTGGGATTCATCGAAGCCGGGCAAGCCGCACCCTATGAAATCATCCCCAACTACACCCTGCCCTTCCTCGGCGAGACGCCCCTCTCGACCATCCTTGCCGGAGCCATCGGCGCATTGATTGTGCTTGGCATTGTGGTGGCGACGGGGCGCTCGCTGCAGAAGAAAACATCCTGAAATGCTCTCCACACTTCCAAACGCCAATCGTAAATCTCAAATCGCAAATCTAAAATCGCAAATCTAAAATCCTAACCCGCTTCATGCATTTCGACGCCTTCGACCGTTACCACGACACCGGCAGTTTCATCCACCGCCTCGACCCGCGCGTCAAGGTGGTCGTTACGGTTGCGTACATTCTCTCGAACGCGCTCCTGCCCGACGGCGCGTGGACGGCGTTTGGGCTTGCGTGGCTGTTCCTGCTGTTCGCCAGCGCCCTCTCGAACCTGGGACCTGGCTTCACGTTCAAACGTTCCTTCATTGCATTGCCCTTTGCGCTGGCGGCGGTCACCGTTCTCTTTTCCATCCCCGGCAGCCCGCTTTCCACTTTCCACTTTCTATTCTGGAACCTGACCATCACCGACATGGGACTCCTCCGCTTCGTCAGCATCGTTGTCCGCTCGTGGCTGTCGGTGCAGATGGCAATCCTGCTGGTGGCAACGACGCGCTTCCCGGATATCGTCCATGCGCTGGAACATTTGCGCGTGCCAGCCATCCTGACCACTATCATCGCATTCCTTTATCGGTACCTGTTCGTGCTGGTGGACGAGGTCTTCCGTCTGCTCAGGGCGAGGGAGGCTCGTTCGGCGGCGGCGCCAGGTTCGAGGTCCGGTGGAAGCGCGGCGTGGCGTGCGAGGGTGGCGGGCAATATGGCAGGTCAACTCTTTTTGCGGAGTTACGAGCGCAGTGACCGCGTCTACAATGCGATGTTGGCGCGCGGGTACACGGGTCGTCTGAATACCATTCATCCGCATGAGATGCACCGCATGGATTACATCGTGACCGTGCTGGCGCTGTTCATCATCCTGTTGTTTCAATTGATTGGACGAATATGACCAACGTTTTATCGGTACGCAATTTACGTTTTTCTTACCACGACCATCATGAGGCTTTGCGCGGCGTCTCGTTCGATTTGTGCGAAGGCGATAAGGTCGCGCTGGTTGGACCGAACGGCGCGGGGAAGTCCACGCTGATGCTGCACTTGAATGGGATTTTGCGCGGACAGGGCGAGGTGATGGTGGGCGGCGAACGCCTCACGCGCGACAATCTGCCTGCCATCCGCGCCATGGTCGGACTTGTGTTCCAAAACCCCGACGACCAACTCTTCTCGCCGACGGTGTTCGAGGACGTGGCGTTCGGTCCGCTGCACATGGGGCTGCCAAAGGACGAGGTGATCGCACGCGTGGAAGCGGCGCTGCAGGCGGTGCGGATGTCGAATTACCGCGACCGCATGTCGCATCACTTGAGCGTGGGCGAAAAGAAGCGCATCGCCATTGCGACCGTCCTTTCGATGAAGCCGCAGATTCTGGTTTTGGATGAACCCACAGCGGGGCTCGATCCGCGTGCGCGCAGAACGTTGATCAATCTTCTGCGCGATCTGCCGATTACGATGCTGGTCTCCACGCACGATATGAGGATGGTGCAGGAATTGTTTCCACGCACGATTGTGATGGATGAAGGTCTCATCGTGGCAGATGGGCGCACAGAGGATATTTTGGCGGATGAAAAGTTTTTGAATGAGCATGGGTTGGAGAAGGTGTAGAGGGTGGAAAGTAGAAAGTAGGCGGGGAGGCGGATGGCAGTAATCAGTGGGCAGTGAGCAGTGATCAGTGAACAGTGATCGGTAATCAGTGATCGGTAATCGGTGATCGGTGATCGAGTAATCGGCAGTAGAAGTAATGGACTTTATCGGCAATTAGAAAAAACGTCCCGAAGGTTGCTACCAGACGTTCAAATTGCTCAAACCAAACCTTCGGGACGGTGAATGAAGGTTAATTTCGATAAAGTCTAATCAGAGTAAAAAGGCGCGTCTGTAAATGACGCGCTTTTTGGTTGTTACAAAACTGTGACAGCCAACGCCTTGCATTTTTGAAAGTTGGCATTTTATAATGGCAAAGGTTGTCAGGCGGAAAACTCAGTTTCTATCAAGGAGGAAATCTCCCAGGGAGTGTGAGTCATGTTTACAAAAAATTGGAACTTTGTAATTGCACGTATTGTTCTTGTGGTGGTATTGATCGCGGGCGGGTTTGGCGTTCAGCCTGCACAAGCAGGTAATGAAACAGCGCCTGATCTCGTTCCACTTACATCCTCAACTATTGGGAATTGGTCAGCCTTGGGCAGTAATCTTGCTGGGACAGATGGCGCGTTAAGTCACCCTATCATGGCTGAAGTGGATGTTATTACAGTTTCAGGAACCGATGTGTACATAGGAGGGTGTTTCGAAGATGCGGGAGGCGATCCGACTGCCGATTACATTGCCAAATGGGATGGAACAAACTGGTCAGGTCTCGGCAACGATGGGCTGGCAACACCAAATGGGGCTCTCAAGGCTTGTGTCAGGGCAATTGCCGTCAACGGGACAAATATCTATGTAGGTGGTTATCCACAGGTTTGGAACAACGGCGCTCCCATCCCGAATGCAGAGTATTTGGCAAAGTGGGATGGAACAAGTTGGTCTGCTTTGGGAACAGGACCCGGCGGACAAGTCACAAGCATTGTGATCAACGGCAACAATATTTATGTCGGTGGGTACTTCAGCGGCGGTGTTGTCAAATGGGATGGTATGAACTGGTCGCCCTTGGGGGGAAATAGCGCACTTAATGGCTGGGTGGATGCAATGACGATAATCAATTCTGATCTCTATGTTGGTGGGTACTTTACAGCCGTCTATAATGGCACGGAGTTGGTACCTGAAGCCGCTTATATTGCCAAGTGGGATGGTACACAGTGGTCTGCCTTGGGCAGCAATGGCACGGCTGCTGGTGGTCCAATCAACAATGCCGTGATGAGCTTGACAACAGATGGGATCAATTTATATGTTGGTGGTGCCTTCACAGACATTAATAACTATGGCACCCTCTTGCCGGAGGCAGATTATATTGCCAAGTGGGATGGCGTGAATTGGTCAGCGCTGGGGAGCAATGGTAGTGGAAATGGGGCGTTGAATGGGCTTCCGTTTGCCATCCTCGCTGATGGAACAGGCATTTATGTAGGTGGTGCTTTTACCGATGTCAATAATAATGGTTCAATTCTCACAAATGCCGATTATGTTGCCAAATGGGACGGAACGAACTGGTCTGCCTTGGGCAGTAACGGGAGTGGAAATGGCTCACTCAATGAACGTGTATATACCCTCGGATTGACTGGCAACAAATTGTATGTTGGCGGTAAGTTCACAAATGTGAACAACAATGGGAATATTTTGAATACTGCCGATTATATTGCTGCCTACGGATTATGCACCACAGGACCGATCACCGTGCAGAATACGAACGACTCAGGCACCGGGTCACTGCGCCAGGCAATTGCGGATATTTGTCCGGGCGGGACGATCAATTTTGCTTCGTCGCTTTCTGGAGCGACAATTACTCTTGCATCAACTTTGGTGATTGGAAAGGATTTGACGGTTGATGGATCAGCATTGAATCCACAAATTACCGTCAGTGGAAATCATATCGTTGGAGTCCTGGAGACAAAGTCTAAAAACGGTATTACATTGGATAGCATCTCAATAAAAAATGGAAATTATTTATGGGGAGGGGGGATCTCAAATATTGGTGTATTAACACTTGTGAATTGTGTTATTTCCAATAACAATTCAGAAAATAATGGTGGAGGCATTGTTAATTTCGGGGAGTTGACCCTGACGAAAACTACAATATCTAGAAACACAGCAGCCGTTGATGGTGGCGGAATTTATAACGGCTATTATGTTGGCAGCGTGAGTCATCAGAGCGGCAAACTGACAATCACCGATTCCATAATCTCAGATAATACAGCGGATTATGGTGGTGGAATTTACACAAGCGCTTATGGGGAAGTTGTAACTGTAATAAAGAGCAACTTCTCAGGAAATTCTGCCGTATTTGCAAATGGCGGTGGTATTTACACATTTGGTACTCTTAGTGTATTGGACAGCACCTTTACAAACAACTCCGCTGATGGAGATGGAGGGGGAATATACAACTCTTACGAATCAACATTAACAGTCACAAGAAGTACATTCTCTGAAAATTCTGCCCTTGACTGGGGAGGCGGAATTTATAATGATGCAGCTAGTATCTTGAATATAACAAACAGTACTTTTTCCAAGAATTCGGCTGGTAGTGGAGGGGCCATATTCAATTACCGTAATCCTTTCTACTCAACTACATTGACAATAACAAATAGCACATTCTCCGAAAATTCGGCTGCTACAGGGGGAGGTATATATAACATGGGGACGCTAAATCTTTCGAATTCGATACTTGCAAATTCGACAACAGGAAATGATTGTTACCATTATGATTTCAACGGCGGAACAATTGGTGTTAATGTTAATAATCTTATCGAGACAAATGCTCCTGTACCAAACAATTGCGGCACTCCTACCTCCACCGCAGACCCGCTTCTCGGTCCACTGGCAGATAACGGCGGTTTCACCCAAACCATGGCGTTGCTTCCCGGCTCTCCCGCCATTGACGCGGGCGACGACACGAATTGCCCCGCCACCGATCAGCGCGGGGTGACGCGTCCATTCGGGCGTCACTGCGATATTGGGGCGTATGAGTTTAACGGCATAACAGTCAATGTGACCATCGGAGGTACTCCGATGGGTAGTTACACGCTGCTACCTGGCCAGGAAAAGCGCGAGTACTACCCCGTCAGCGGCGGACCGGTCAAGGTGGAGAGCACCAATGGCATGAACCTCGTCTCCGCCATCCGCCTGCAATCCTACGCCAATAACACCCTGTACTCCTTCGTCGAGACCATGGGCGTGCCGCAGGGGCTGCTCTCGTACAAGTACGTCTTCCCCACCTACAACAACACCTGGGCGCCACTCAACTCCCAGATCCGCGTCAGCAACCTCGAGACCACTCCCACCACCGTGCGCATCACCATCGGCAGCGACGTAGTCTGGGAACAGCAGATGCAGGGACTGGAAGAACAGCGCCTGTACTTCAACGCCAGCGGCGGACCGGTCATCGTCGAGAGCCTGGATACCAGCAAGAAGATTGTGGCGGCGATCCGCCTGCAGTCCTACGCCAACAACCTCCTCTACAGCTTCTCCGAGACCATGGGCATCCCA
>Ga0101944_10001810_pt1 | contig 40015 bp, 31 predicted proteins | sample DewCreD2012metaG_FD_75245 | JGI IMG/M metagenome (GOLD analysis project Ga0101944, IMG submission 75245) | Hot spring sediment bacterial and archeal communities from British Columbia, Canada, to study Microbial Dark Matter (Phase II) - Dewar... ... | reverse complement strand
AAACTCCAGATAGCGACAACACATTGTCAATGCTTGAACCTGGATTCGGCAGTCAAGATCGGATTCTATGTGCTATCCTCTGGACGTGGTGGATCTTATGGACGAAATGGACAAGAAAATCAATCTCCTTGCGGGTGAAGCCCACTGGGTCCACAACGTCCATCTCGTCCATGGTTTGGTCGAAAGAGCCGCGTTCAACTGCCGATTTTAAGTTGAAACATGTTGATGTCGAATGCGTTACTGCTACGTCGAAGGCGTCCCCTCTTCTGGGCGAAGTCCCAGACGAGGCGTAACATCTTACGGTGTGGTTTCTATCAACAACTACAAGAAGTTTTTGGACAACTTGCTCAATCAATTGAAGTTCAATTTAGCGAATGCGAAAATTGCGGGGTTCTTGCCTCGATTACGATGACGATTACGAACACGAGCACGAAAAGAGACTGGGTTGTGGGCATAGCCCTCGTTGGTTATGGGAAAAAGCGTTTACGTAAAGTTACTGGATCGCACTCCGTGGGACAGATTGTCGAGTCTGTCCTTTGCAAAACCGAAAAACGTACAAAGCCTGACAGGCTGGGTAGTCTGTCCGGCAATTTATAGAGAAAATAACCTTGTTTAGTGTAAATGACATTGAAAATGTCCGGGCGCGGGCGCCATTTCTCGTGGCGCACCGCGGCGGTGTCATCGGGCCGGACGCGCCGGAAAATTCACGGCGCGCCATCGAAAAGGCGGCGGATCGTGGTTACGCGATGGTCGAACTCGACGTGTTCGAATCACGCGACGGCGTTCCGGTGTTGCTGCATGACGGACTGTACATCAACTGCGGCATCCACGCGCGTGTCGCGGATCTTACGGCGGCGGAGTTGGTGGGCATTCGTTACCGCGGCAGCGACGAGCACGTCATCACGCTCGAAGAAGCGCTCGATATCTGCGCGGAACGCGATCTCGGCGTCATGCTCGACAAATTGGGCAACGACGCCAAACCCAACGGCGAGATGTCAGAAGCGTGCCTGAAGCGCGTGGAAACGCTCCTGCGCGATCGTTTTCTGGCTTCGTCCACGGTGTCCATCATGGATTCATCCTGGCGCCGCAAACATCTTGCGCGCGTGGCGATGTTTCCCATTCCCAAGGGTGACGTCGCGCTGGCCGTGGCGGGCGAATCACTGGCGGTCAAGGGCGAATTCTGGTTCGGCTGGGCCGCGGAACTGGATGAACGGACCGTCTCGCGCCTCCAGGCGCTCGGTGTCTTTCTCATCGTATCCGTCAACACATTCCATTATCCAAAACACGCGGTCGAATCGCTCGCCCGGTACGACATCGAGCGCCTTCTCGCTTTGGGCGTGGAAGGATTCCAGATTGACAGCGTATTCGAACCGTTTTTTCCCGACAACGCGAAACGAACATGAACGAACAATCCGCCCAATGCCGTGATGTGCGGCGATTCATGGTTCACGCAGGCGCGATCGTGGCCGTCAACGTGGCGCTGGCATGGGCGGTTTTATGGGCAACCGGTTCGTACCGATCCTACGCGCAATGGGAGACGGATTCGATCCTCTATGCGACACCGAGGAACACACCGTTCGATTTCGTGTCGCTGGGAACTTCGCGCACGCGCATTTTCTCGGAATTCAAGGCCAATCACGATTTCGTTGCGCACGATCTCGGCCTACGGTTTCTGAATATGGCCATACCCTTCGGCGGCGGCATCCTGCCCGAACGCCTGTTTCTCGAAAACTTCTTCGATCGTGGAAACAGCGCCAAAACCGTCGTGGTGTTTCTAGATCCGTTCGTGCTTTTCTCGGACCGCCTCAACCGCGAGCACCGCTTCGTCTATTACGAACCGTTCCGCATGCGTTTCCTGATCAAGTTGATGGCCAATCGTTTTCCCGCTGAGCGGATCATGACCTATGTCCGATCGAAATTTGGCCGTTACTGGTTCGAGCGCGATCCGATGACCAAGGACCGGGACGAGCGCGTGGTGGACATGGCGCACACGGATCCCGCCGCTCAGCGGAAACGCATGGAAAACCTCTATCCGGAAGGCTTGAACGCATCCCATTTCGCGCGATACTCGCGGGAAGTCGTGCGGATTCTCGACATGGCGTCGGATCATGGAAGCCAGGCGTTGATCGTCATCCTGCCGACGCTGTTAGGCGAGGAACCGGGCCATAAGCAAACAATCGCGTTTCTCGAACAATGCCGCGCGCAACGCCCTTTCATGCTGTATGACTGGTCGAAAACGATGCAGGAGGCGCGGTTCTTCGCCGATCACGATCACCTCAACCACGAGGGTTTCAAGCACATGGCGCAACATTTCCTCCTGCCGGCGTTGAAGGGTTCATGACCTCTCTTCCGATTCCGTCCCATCGCCCGGCTTGTCCGGCCTAATCGCCTGGGCGTGCCGCTATTTTCGGTTTTCCGGCCAGACAACACCGTAACTGGGACCGAGAAAAAGACGGCAGGTCCACTCGCGATTCGCCCCCCACGGCTGCCGGGCGCATTCGAAGGCGGAATAGAACGAAACGCCGATCATGATCCCGGCGAACAACCATTTCCAGCGAACACGCATGGTCTCGAAAATCGGCTCGGCCATGAGCAACAACAGCGGCATGGCCACGATGTACCAGCGAAAACCGTAGGCTTCGCCGCCGTAGTTGTTGGTTTTCAACACATAATAGGCCGTAAGTATGATGAAGCCCAACGCACCGGCGAGAATGAATTCGCGGGCGGGCATGCGCGGCCGCGCCAGCGCGCGCACGGCCCCGGCCATCCCGGCCAGCAGAATAGGGTACAGCGAAAAAATCCCGCACCGGCCAAGCGTCATGTGAAACAGATAGGTTCCCTTGGGTTCGTTCAGCGCGTCAATCCCCTGCGGGTTGCGCCAATAGGACGCCTCGTACAAATACACATCGTCGCGCATCTGCACGGGACGCAGATCGCCCGTGGATATCCACAAGGCACCCGCGTGAATCAACAGCGGCGCCGCCGCAACAAGGCCTGAAGCCGCAATCGTCTTCATGGGGAATTTCACGAGAAGATAGAGTCCCGCGATCGCGACAAAAACCGTCGCGGGCATGTCAAGCGTGGGCACCAGCCCGCCCGCAAGACCAAATGCGGCGAACCGCCACAGGCGGGGCCGGTGGATGCCCTTGAACAGGCCTATCGCAAAATAAAGCGAGGCCATCAGCATGGCCGCCGCGGGCACGTGGTTGTTCAGATGCGTGGCGAAACCCCACAACTGCGTGCAGAACAGGACGCAAAACAGCAACAGGGCGCGGGTCAGGGGATCCGTCTTGAACAGCCGTTGCGTCTTCGCGAAGAAAACACCCACCAGCAGATACGAACCGCCGGCAAGGGTCATCGTCATGAAACGCATGATCTTGTCGAGGCTGGCGTCGTCGTCGAGATCCCAGCCAAAGACACGGTTCAGGAACAGATACTCCCCCGTCATCCACAGCGTGATCATGGGCGGTTTGCTGGACAAGAGATGGCCGTTGACCATGACTTTGTCAATCGTGCCCTGCTCGAACGGAATGGGATCTTCGCCCGCGGGGCGATCAATGTGCCACACCCCGAATTTGGAAAGGCTGTATACCGTGGCGAGGCGGCTGTTTTCCGCGTCGTTGTTCGAATAGTCTCCCGCGCCCAGCACGGCGTTGACCGCCGCCGCGCACAAAATAATCAATTCCATCACCGCAAACTCGCGTTCCCGGCGGGATGGAGTCTTTTTCGGTGCGGATCCCTGTTTCATATTGCGCTCACTTCGGACCGGATCCCCATCACGACCGCTATTTCGAACCGGTCTCGCCCATCAGTTCCGCGACGGCCGGTTCCATGGCCTGCGCCCAAATCGCGTATCCTTTCTCATTGGGATGAAGCGCGTCGGGCATGATGGATTTCGGCAGCGTTCCGTCCGCTTCGAGGAATTTTGGGCCGATATCGAGAAACCGAACCATTTTGCCATCGTCGAGTTTGGCGATCATTCCATTGACCTTGTCCAGTTTGGCGCGAAGTTCGCCGGGCTTTTCTTCGCGCGGAAAAACGGCCAACAGCAGCACTTTGGTTTCGGGAAGTTTGACGCGAAGTTTTTTCACGACCGCCGCGATGCCTTCCGCGATTTCTTCCGGCGAGTTGGTGCTGCAATTGTTCGTTCCAATCATGATTACGGCCAGTTTCGGCGAAATGCCCTCAAGATTGCCGTTGTCCAAGCGCCACAACACATGCTGCGTCCGGTCGCCGCTGATGCCGAGATTCACGGCCTTGCGGGGAGCGTAATACTTGTCCCATGTGGCCTTGCCGGCGCCTTCCCACCCGTGTGTGATGGAGTCGCCGATGAGAATCATGTCCACCCCGCCCTTCTTGACTTGCTCATTCATGGACCGGTGGCGGGTCTGCCACCACTCGTCCGAACGCGGTTCCGGTTTGATTGCGGTGTTCTCCGCGAATGCACCCGCGCAAAGAAGCGCGACAAAGAGTCCCGACACAGCCCGGCGCACGCGCCACATAGCTACACGATTCATTTTGAGTCTCCCATACGTTTTTTTACGCCTTATGCTTCCTCGCCTTCGAGCGAGCCGATATCTATGTCTATTTCGGCGCGGTTTTCAATCTTGTCCACCAGGCCGTCGCGAATCCAAATGATGCGGTCGGAAACGTCGAGCATCTTAAGGTCGTGCGTGGCGCTGATGATGGTAACGTTTTTTTCCTTGTTGAGCCGCCGCAGCAATTCGATGATTTCCTTGCCGGTTTTCAGATCGAGATTGCCGGTCGGTTCGTCCGCGAGAATGATTGTGGGATCGTTCGCGAACGAACGGGCGATGGCGACGCGCTGCTGCTGGCCGCCCGACAGTTCAAGCGGTTTGTGGCGCAGGCGGTCGCCGAGTCCAACCAAACCCAGCAGTTCCGCGCCCTTGTCCATGGCGTCCTGGGTGCTCATGCCAGCGAAGATCATCGGCAACGTGCAATTTTCGAGCGCGGTCATCACCGGGATCAGGTTGAAGGTCTGGAAAATGTAGCCGATCTTGCGGCAGCGCAGCCAAGCCAGTTCATACGCATCCAGGCCCGAAATATCCACCTCGTCAATGAACACCTTGCCGCCGGAGGGTTTGTCGAGTCCGCCAATCATATTGAACAGCGTGGATTTGCCGGAACCGGACGGACCCATGATCGAAATATACTCACCGACGCGAATCTCGATGCTCACGCCCTTGAGCGCCATCAGGGTTTGCTTCCCCATGACGTATTCTTTGGTCACGTTGATCGTCTTGACCGCGTATTCGAGACTGGTTTGCAGCGCCGCTTCCGCCATGAACAGGCTCCTACATTTCCGTTCGCATCGCGTCGGCGGGGGGCATTTTGCCGGCCCGCCGCGCGGGATAGATTGCGCCGATCACCGACAGGACGGCCCCAACGGCAACGGCCATCGCCAGCCGGGCAAACACCGCCCGCCACGGCATGGCCGAAAACACGTGTTCGTATTGCGCCATCCACGCCAGCAACGAAAAGACAAAACCGATCGCCGCGCCCAGCACGCTCCCCAACAGGCCAAGCACGCCCGCTTCGATAAGAAACAACTTGACCACGAACCAGTCCAGTGCGCCCAGGCATTTCATTGTGCCGATTTCGCGGTACCGCTCGGTCACACTCATCAACATGGCGTTGGTAATGCCGACGACACACACCAACAGCGAAATCGCGGCCAGCCACACCTGTGTGGCGCGGTTGCCGGCCGTTTCCACGATGGACTGTGCACTGGACGGCTGCAACGCCCGCGCGGCCACATTCGACGTCAAAACACTTGAAAGAAACGCGATGGTAAGCACGATGCCCGCCATCGTAATGCACGAACGCCAAAGGCGTATTCGCACGCTGCGCAGGGCAATCTTGAAGGCTTCCCGGTTCGGCAGCCGGATCTGGCGTTTGATACCCGCCCGCGTCTTGGTTTCACTCGTCATATCGGCCGGTTTCGTCCTTGTCCGCAGTCATTTCAAATCCCACCAAATTCCGGCGGCCCAGTCGTTCCAGATATGCAAGCAGCGCCACTTCCGCTTCCTTGCGGCTTAGGTGGTATTCCCCGGCCACAAACCGTATCAGGTCTTGCACGGTCCGCTTGCCGTCCATGTGCCGCACGACGCGCGAACCGATGTCGTCCAGCAGCAACTCGGCCGTCCGGGGTATCGCAAAAAGACGCCGCAGCGCCCGGATCAGGAATCCGCCAGCCTTCTCGTATACCATCCTGATCCCGCCCGTGTCCAATTCTGTCAGGCGGACAGACGGATTGACATGCGGCGCCGATGCCAGCATATCAGAACGGGACAGCCTTTTTCGCCGAAAAAACATGGCGGCCTTACGCGCAAACCATGGTACGGGCCACGGCCTCGACCTCTTTTTCGGTCGTATTGTTGGCCGCAGCGACATACAGGCGATCCTCGGCGGCACATGCCCACATCAGACCGTTCAAATGCGATTTTCGCAGCAGATACTCCCGCGTCCCACAGGTGAAACGTATCGCGGCATGCGCGCGCAGCGTTCGCCCGGCCTTTTCCAGCGTGACGGGCAACGCCGTGCGCAACGTCTTGATCCATTCTTCGGGCATGCTATCCAACGGCGTTTCCTTCGTCCACTGTGAAGTGGCCGACCATCGTTCGACCCGCAGCCAATCGCGGCCCGTCTGAAAATGAAAACGCAACCGGCCCGGGACCAGTTCGGCGTGCTGAAGCCGGTATCGCCCGGGAATTTCAAATTGGAATCCGTAAGCCGCCCACAACTGCCGCCCATCGGCGCGATGATCGGCCAAGGTCGAAAAAATCCGCCGGGATAGCGTCCGGTCGGTGTCTCCGCCGGGAAAAATGATCTCGGCCAGGCCCAGCATTCGGCGTTCGGGACATCGCCAAATCATACCGATCGCGGCCTCCCGCGCCTGCCATAAAAAGACCGTGGCCTCATGCCCGTCCCGGAATCGTTTCGGCAGGAATTCCGGGCCGATACTCTCTAAAGACATTTTTCGGCCCAATCGCTTCTGAAGGGCGCGGGCATAAAGGTCGCGAGCCGCCGCCACATCGGCCGCACGGCGCTTTTCCGGCTCCCACCGGATGCGCAAACGTGTATGAATGCCGTCGTCAAGGCTGGCGAACCCGTCCTGGTAAACGCCGCGATAGGCGTTGAGTTCCCAATCGGAAGGCACGGAAAATTCGATGCCTTGCCAGCCAAACCGGGCCAGAGTCAAGGCCATGGCGCGCCGCCGAACCTAAAAGGCCCGTCCGGGCTGGATGGTGCGCTGCTGCCGGACCGCGGGGCTTTCCTCCGGCTTTTCTTTCTTGGCGGGTTCTTCCTCATAGGGACGCCGCCCCAGAAGTTTGTCCCATGTACGGCCCAGGTATCCCTTGCGGCGATCCTCGCTCGCCGGCGTGCGTTTCACCGTCTCCTTGACAGGCACCCATTCTCCGTTTACATTCTCTTCGCTCTTTTCAGCCACGAAAAGACTTCCCACACGCACCCAGCGCCCGCTACGCAACTCGAACGTGATCGTCTCCCGGCCGGTTTCGCGCAAAAAATTCGAGTCGCTCTCCGCATCCCGGCGCTTGGCGTGAAAACGGGTAATGAACCGCTGTTTCGGAAGCGAAACGTCGCCCACCCACGGTATGCTTCGTGATTCCTGGGCTTGAACGAGCGCCTTGGCGTTCTCTGCCCCTTCCGGATAAACGTCGTACTGTTTGAAAAAATACGGCTTGCGCCGGATAACGCGATTTTTTTGTTCACCGGCGTTCCGGGCCGCCGCGGCGACATGTTCCTTCACCAGTTCCAGCAATATCGCCTCATTGGCGGTGGCATCAGCGGCGGCATTCGATTCGAACACCGGCGCCTCGGCGGATTTCCGGCCATGGGCGCACGACAACACACACACCGACAAAACACCGGCAAGCAACCCTATTCCTGCACTCTTCATTACGCGCATATCGGCTCCTATCATCCTCCGGAACGACAAAACACTATTGAAAACCGCACCATTCCCTGAAAATCCGCCTTCGCCGCCATCCAACGAACAAAAAACCTCTTCCGGTCACACCAGCACATCCAATCTTGCTTTGCCGCGCCCCGTTGCCCGTTCGGAAATCCCACCGGGAAGGTTTATTGTACACTGACAATACCGTCAAGGGAAATCGAGAAGGTGCGGGGCAGGCCGGCGGCGTCCTTCCGCTTCGGATCTTCAAAGATGACGCTGCGTTCGCCAACCCGTTTCAGTTTGAACCGCCCATTGACGATTTCATCTTTCTTCTTGATAACGCGATCTTCGGGACGGTTGGGATACACAATACGGATGGTAGCCGATTCGCTGGCGGGATCGACGCTCAACACGTTCATCTTATACGCATAGACTTCCTCGTCCACCGCCGCCTTGAGATCCTTGATGGCCACGCTCTTGGTGTCAATTTCAACGGCTCGGGCCAGCAGCGCGGACGCGCGATCGAGTTGGGACAGACTCCACGGGTTCCCGGTGAGCAAGGCGTCCGCTTCTTTCAGAACCTGCTCACGCGCCTGGTCAAGCACCCGGCGATTGTCGCTGTTGTTCGGAGCCTGGCGCACGGCATCCACAGCCGCCTGCAAGGCGTCGAGCGTGCGCCCCGGCTGGTTCAGCAAGGCAATAGCCGGATTTTCCACCGTGGCCTCCGGCTGGGCCGCGCCGCGGTTCAAATAACTGTCTATGTACGCCTTCACAAAACCGCCGCCCAGCCAGATCAGCAGGACGGCGGCCACAAACGAGGCCGCCAACGCCAGTTTTTTCGTCCAAAGACGTTCCCTGCGCTTGTGAACCGTCTTGTAAGCCGGCGCCAGCGATATTTCGGACAATTCGAGATTGCGCGCATCAAGTTCGGGCATGTCGTTTTTGGGCGGCGCGTTTTTTTCCGCGGGATGCTTGCGGGCAAACCAGCTTCGGGACATTTCGTCTTCACGTTGCTGGCGTTCGGCCGCCGCCCGTTCGAGTTCCTCCCGCCGAAACGCATCCAGCGCATCCACCACGGACTCATTCAGTACGGGCTGGGATCCTTCGACTCCGCCCAAATCCGACACGCTCAAACGCCGGATCTCTTCGGCCATCGGTCGGGTGACCATCTCCCCGCAATAACGGCATTTCGTCGCCAGGGCGCTGATCGGCATACGACACGCCGGACACAACCGGCTCTTGTCCCGCAAATCTTGTGATTGGGCATCCACCTGCAGCATTTCTCCCATGTGTCCGAAGCACACACACCCTGCTTACTTGTGACTCATACTACTGCTTTATTCCCAAAATTGCAAGACACATCTGCGTTTAGTGAGAGGTTGTAAATAAATGATGAAATCCGTGGCGCAGACGGTCGGGCCTGTGCAGACATACCGAAAAATCCCTTTTGCAGACTGGCCCGTCGGCGCCACGGGTTGGGCTGTTTTTCATCCTAAATCCCTCATTTGAACCTAAAATCGGCAGTTGAACGCGGCTCTTTCGACCAAACCATGGACGAGATGGACATTGTGGACCCAGTGGACTTCGCCCGCAAGGGGATTGATTTTCTTGTCCATTTCGTCCACAAGGTCCACGACATCCAGAGGATAGCACGTAGAATCCGATCTTGACTGCCGAATCCAGGGTGAAGGGCATGAAGTTCGGTAGCGGGGTAATGTATGCAGGGATGGTTTTGTGTCTGACGGGGGTAATGACGGCGCTGGATTCAAAGGCGGCGGCGCTCGATATTTCTGTAGAATGGATAAGGCCCGATCTGCCCCAGCCATGGTTTTTCACCAGGCCGTAGGGAATTGCGCGTGACAGCGCCGGCAATATCTATATCGCCGACACCTCTTCAACGATCGCATCCAAATGTTTACCGCGGACGGTGTTTTCATTCGCCGGTGGGGCGAACGCGGCAACCTGCCCGGCCAGTTCATGTCGCCATCCGCAGTGGCCGGCGCCTTGAAAACGCTTGTGTTCGGTATGCAGGCGGCTCCGATTCCACCAGCCAGCGGTGGTTGTTTCGGCAGCACGTTGCGTGAAGCGCCATGGCCGGGGAATTCATCCCAAGTCATTGAAAACATCCTTCCTGCTCTGATGATGGGGATATTGCTTGCTTCAGCTGCTTATTTGTCAGGGCGCAGGCATCCATTGTTTCACCGGAAGAATTGAGACAGGCATGACAGGGCGCTTTGATCGAAAAATAAACGTAGCGTGCAATTTCCCCGGCGGTAAGGTAAGATGCCGTCATGCCGGAGTTCCGTAGATACGAGCGCAGGCCCTTTGACGCGGAAGGTTGCACGCGATGCGGACGCTGCCTGTCGGAGTGTCCGGTCATGCGCCTGTCGGAAGCGGAGGCGAAAGCGGAAATGGCCTCGCTCATCGCCTGCCTGCAAGAAACCGGTCCGACGCGACCGTCCACAGAAACTATACTGCGATCCTGCACGAGTTGTTTTGCCTGCGACGTTTTGTGCCCACAGGATTGCCGGCCGGCCAACCTATTTCTTTCCATTTGGGGCCGGCGATATCGCGAGCGCGGCCTACCGGAGCGCGCGCGATACTTTCTGCCCTACAGCCGCCCGAATTTCCGGACCTATGTCATGGATCGGATGTCCGCCGAAGAGAAGGAAGCGGTCGAATCGTGGAAGAGCCTCGAACCCGTCGAGACGTTTTTCTATCCGGGCTGCAATCTCATTACAACGCCGTATTTGACCTTTTCGAAGTTGTTTGCCGGACTGCCCATTCGCGGCGCGCTCGATTACTGTTGCGGGGAAATGTACTTTCGCATGGGGCTGGAGGAACATCTCGAACAGGTGGCGCGGAAATGTTCCGCCTACTTCAGGACCCTTGGCGCAAAAACAGTTTATCTACAATGCACGGCGGGGCTGAACATGTTTACGCATGTGCTGCCGCAATTCGGCGCCGATTTCACGGATATCCGCTTCAAGCCGTTTCTCAAGAGGGTGCATGAACGTCTCGAATCGGGCGAATGGCCCATCGTGAAGCGGTTCGATGGACAGACCATCGCGGTCCAGGATTCGTGCCACGCGAAAATCTACGAGCCGGGTTATGCGGACTGGCCGCGAAAAACGCTTTCGTTGTTGGGCTTTACCGTGCGTGAAGCGCCGCGCCACGGCAATGCGGGCCTTTGCTGCGGCATCGGGTCCGGGTTTTCCCACGGGGCCGCGTACGGCAAGTCCGATCTGATTCGCGGACAGCGCGCCTGTGTGCGCAATATGCGTGACGCCCAAGCCGATGTCGTGGCGGTGTATTGCAGTGGCTGCCTCGAGATGATGTCCGTGGCGCGTTACGTGACGCTTGGTGGAAGCCCCGTGTATCATATCCTTGAATTGATTCAGGAAGCGATAGGGGAACGGCCGTTGCGCCGGCATCGGGGCGTCGCACGAAACTTCCTGATCGGCACGTTGCGCAACCAAGGCGGCGGGAAAAAGCGGTTTTGGCCCCCGCCTATCGAACAATCGGGAGACGTCCCATGAATCGGATGGAATCGGACGCCATCGTGGTGGGATCGGGTCCGGGCGGTGCGGCGCTGGCCCGCGCGCTGGCGCGGCAGGGCCGGCGTGTATTGCTGATCGAACGCGGCGCGGATCATCGCAGGACCTTTTACTATGGCACCTACCTCGGTCCGCTGATCTACTCGGATCGCGCAAGCCTCCTTTTCACACAGGAGGGATTGAACATCGTTCGGCCCCTGATGCTCGGCGGCGCCACGAACATGTTCTGCGGATGCGCCGCTCCGCCCCCGCCGTGGTTCAAGGAACAGTACGGCGTGGACATGGACGCGGAAATCAACGAGACCATCGCGGAGCTCGAAATCGCGCCCCTGCCGCCCGAATGGCGCGGCGCCGCCTCGACGCGCATTGCCGGGGCCGCGCAATCGCTCGGTTATCCATGGGAACCGCAGCCGAAATTCATGAAGCCTGCCCGGGCGCGTGCGTTCGATTGCGGCGCGAAGTGCATGCTCGGCTGCCGGTGCGGCGCGAAATGGACCGCCGCGGAATATGTGGACGAGGCCGTGGCCGCGGGCGCGAAACTGGCCACGCGCGCGCGAGTTGACCGAGTTATCGTCGAAAAGGGTCGTTGCGCGGGCGTCGTGGGCCGCATGGGCGGGAAGGCCTTTGAGGCGCGCGGAAAAGTGGTGATCCTTGCGGCCGGCGGAATCGGATCGCCCCGCATCCTGCAAGCCTCCGGTTTTCCGGAAGCCGGCGACGGCATGACGATGGACATTACGGTCATGGTATACGGATTTGGAAACGAACCGGGCATCGGCCAGGAGCCGCCGATGACATGGTCGTGGGAAAATCCCGGCGAAGGTTACATGCTCAGCACGCTCGCCGACCCCTGGCTGCTGTTTCCGTTCATCATGGCGCTGAAGGGCCTCCGCTATCCCCTATACTGGCCGAAATGGAACCGTTTGCTCGGCATCATGATCAAACTCAAGGACGATATTTCGGGGGGCGTGTTTCCGAACGGGAAAATCAGCAAGCCCATGACGGCGCGGGACCAATCGCGCATGGCTGGCGCTCAACGCGTATGCGAACGGATTCTCGAAGCCGCCGGCGCAAAACCGTCGTCCATTTTCGTTACCCCGCAACGCGGCACGCATCCCAGCGGCACCGTCCGCATCGGCACGATGCTCGATGAAAACCTGCAAACGAAAATGCCCGGCTTGTACGTCTGCGACGCCAGCGTGTTTCCGGAAGCGCTGGATCGTCCAACGGTTCTGACCATTATCGGCCTCGCCAAACGGCTGGCGAAACGCTTGATCGCGACGGAACTGGCCTGACGGCAACCATCGGACCGGCGAAATGAATCGCCAAACCCAATGGCCTTGGCCGTTCAACGCCTGTGAAAAAATAGCCCAACCCCGTGGCGCGGGCTGTCCAGTCTGCGCAAAAGGTTTTTCTGTAGAGCCGCGCAGACTCGGCCGTCTGCGCCACGTTAGGCACAACCGCTCAGATTTTGAATTGACAAACGATGTCCGGCTGGTTGTTCGAATTTCCATGATCGATCCAATCAATCGGGCAGTGGCAATTCCGCCGGGAATCCGGTAAAGTACCGGCCGGTGCAAACGGTTTGGACGGGAAAGGAAAATCGGCATGGATCGCAGGCGTTTTTTACAGACGGGACTGGGCGCGGGGCTGGCGCTTTCAACGGCATCGGCCATGGCGCAAACGGAAAAGAAGACGTACCAGGGCGGAAAAAGCCCGTGGCCCATCGTGCTGAATGCGAGCACGATCCGGCCCACGCCGCTCAAGGACAAGATCCGCATCGCGGCGGAAGCCGGGTACGACGGTATCGAGTTGTGGGTGAATGAACTCGAACAGTTCGAGGGCGAGGGCGGCGATCTCAAGGCGTTGGGCGCGGAAATCCGTGACAAGGGAATGTTCGTGCCGAACGTGATAGGCCTGTGGGATTCGATGCCGATGGAACAGGAAGCGTGGGAGAAGTCGCTCGAAGCGACGCGCCGCCGCATGCGGCTGTCAGCGGCTGTCGGTTCGCGGCACGTGGCGGCCATTCCCGCGCCGGACCGGGCGGATTTTGATCTCAAGATCGGCGCGCAACGGTATCGCGACCTGCTCAAAATCGGGCGCGACGAGTTCAATATCATCGTGGCCTGCGAATTCGTCGGATTTCTCAAAGGTGTGCACCGGCTCGGCCAAGGGGCGGCCATTGCGCTCGACGCGAACGACCCGGACGCGTGCCTCGTGGCGGACACGTTCCATCTGTATCGCGGCGGTTCGGGTTTCGACGGCCTCGCCCATCTCAACGGAGATTTCATCGCGGTGTTTCACTGGAATGACGTGCCGGCCGATCCGCCCGCGGATCAGTTGGGTGACGAACACCGCATCTATCCCGGCGACGGCATTCTGCCTCTCAAATATGCACTCGGATTGCTGCGCCGGATCAACTACCGGGGCCCGCTGTCGCTCGAAATGTTCAACCGCGAACACTGGAAACAGGATCCGCTCGTTGTCGCCAAAACCGGCATGGAAAAGATCCTTGCATTGATGGGTTAGGAAGCGAATGTGAGGAAACTTCTTTTCGCGAGAAAAGAAGTTTCCCCGCGCCCTTTCAAGAAAAGCGGAGCTATAGACAATCCGCAATGCTCCTGTTTCTTCTGGAAGAGTGCGGGGAACCTCTTCTTCCCGCGAAGAAAAGGTTCCTTGCCGGGAGGTTGTGAATAAATGACGAAATATGTGGCGCAGACTGTCGAGTCTGCGCAAAAAGGACCTTTTTAGGCAGATTCGCGCAGACTCGACAGTCTGCGCCCTGGAGTTTGTACATTTTAGTCCAATGGATTTTATGCAAGACCGATCAGGGCGTACGTCAAATGAAGTTGCACAAAGGACAGGGTAGTCCCGTAGGGACGGTTTGAACATAGCCCAGGAGGAACTCCTGGGACTGGAGTTTATACATTTTTCGGAGTGATTTTGCGCTGTGTGTAATTCATCGCCCCGAAGGGGCTGAACATGAAAGCCCAGGGCAAAGCGGCGGGCTGAAAGCCCAATGCGTCGCCCTGGGAACAGGTGTCAAGTAGAATAACAAGCCCTGAAAGGGCGCAACCAGATGATATTGGCGGATAGGAAGGCATTGTACCATTGCTCTTCGATCGAATATCCCAAACCGCGAAACAGGCTTTGAATGCTTCGATAAAATCGTATGCAATCCTTGCTCAACAGACTTGTCCATCCATGTGCGAAATACATGGTTTCGCTCTTTCAGAGCTGAAATACGGGGAAAAACCGATTTTCCCAAGGCGTTGCCTTGGGCTTTCATGTCCATGGCCTTTCAGGCCGATATGTACAAACTCCAATCCCAGGACTGGCGTCCTGGGCTATTCTCAAGGCGTCCCTCCGGGACTTCGTGACGAACGCCGTCTCATTCGACCGATCCGAAAATGTATAAACTCCAGGCCCAGGAGGAACTCCTGGGACACGGAGAAAAGCCAAACGACAGTCCCGTAGGGACGTGTGAAACGGAGAGCATGAAAGAAAGTATGATGGCGTATTTCCATGCAAGCCTATTTGACCATTGTGTGTTTTCGACCAAGGGTAAAACGGCACGGGATCGAATGCTACGAGCGATGCATATGGGACGGAACGAGCAGCTTCAAACGTCCCTACGGGACTTACCCGGCGCCGCCGCGAGATCCCAGGACTGGCGTCCTGGGCTATTTTCCGGGCGTCCCTACGGGACTTTTGTACCGCGCGCCGGATCCATAAAATGTACAAACTTCAGCGCGCAGACTCGACAGTCTGCGCCACACGGCCGGGCTGTTTTTTCACAAATTCCGGTCAGAACCAACAGGAGAAAATCATGCGTTTTGAGACAGCGGTAGTGCATGCGGGGCAGGCGCCCGATCCGGCGTATGGCGCGGTAATGCCGCCGATTTACCAGGTGTCCACGTTTGCGTTCAAAGGCGTGGGCGAGCCGGGGCCTTTCGACTATACGCGGTCCGGCAATCCGACACGCAAAGCGCTGGAAGACTGTCTTGCCGCCCTGGAAGGCGGCGTGCGTGGATTCGCGTTCGCTACGGGTATGGCCGCCGAGACGACGGCCTTGTCGCTGCTGCAATCCGGCGACCACGTACTGGTCCACAACGACCTGTACGGCGGAACCTATCGGATCGTGACGCAATGGACGGCGGCCCAAGGCGTCGCGGTTGATTTCGTGGACATGCGCGATCTCGACGCGCTACGGAAGGCGTTGCGCCCGAACACGCGGCTGGTATGGACGGAGACGCCGACCAATCCGGTCATGAACCTGCTCGACCTGCGCGCCATCGCGGACCTCTGCAAAGCGGCGGGCGCGACGACGATTTGCGACAACACCTTCTTGTCGCCCTATTTCCAGCGTCCACTCGAACTTGGGATCGACATCGTGCTGCACTCGACCACGAAATACATCAACGGCCATTCGGACGTGGTCGGCGGCGCGCTGATTACGGGCGATCCGGCGCTCGCGGAACGCATCGGCTTCCTGCAAAACATGCTTGGCACCGCCGAGTCGCCGTTCGACTGTTTCCTGGTTCTGCGCGGCCTCAAGACGTTGCCGCTGCGGATGGACGCACACAACCGGAACGCGCTGGCCATCGCGCGCTGGCTCGAAGCGCATCCGAAAATACGACGCGTGAATCATCCCGGTCTGGAAAGCCATCCGCAGCACGAACTGGCCCTGCGGCAGATGACCGGTTTCGGCGGGACCTTCTCGTTTTGCGTGAACGGCGGCGGCGAGACCGCGTTGCGCCTGCTGGCGAACGTCAAACTGTTCATACTCGCGGAATCGCTCGGCGGCGTCGAATCGCTCATCGAGCATCCGGGAACGATGACGCACATCTCGATGCCGCCCGAAGCCCGCGCCGCCGCAGGGATCACCGACGACATGATCCGCATCAGCGTCGGCATCGAGCATGTAGACGATCTCATCGAGGACTTGGAACAGGCCCTGGCCTTCTGCTGACTGGCCAGCCAGAATTTGAAGCGGGGCGATTCAAAAAGTCACAATGCGGGAGCTGGAGTCCTGTTTGCGGTACATGTACACGAGGGGAACCGATATGCCGAAGGATTTTTCGTGGGGACCGGCCAATCCCCACCCGCTGTCGAAAATGCGCACCGAGCTGGTGTGGGAAGGCAAGTACGACGAGTACGGCAACCGCCGCGAGGTGGATATCGCCGCCTGCGCCATGCCCATGCAGCAGATCGAAACCGTGGACGAACCCCGCCAGCGCGCCGCCGCCACCGGAAACCTCGAACTCTTCGAGCGCGAACGCGTCAAGGCCGACGACTTCCGCAACCGCCTGATCTGGGGCGACAACAAACTCGTCATGGCCAGCCTCCTCAAGGAATTCAAGGGCAAGATTGACCTCATCTACATAGACCCGCCATTCGACGTTGGCGCGGATTTCACCATGGACGTGCCCATCGGCGACGAAAAGGAAACCGTCGGCAAGGACCAGTCCACGCTCGAAATGGTCGCCTACCGCGACATGTGGGGAAAAGGCACCGACTCGTACCTCCACATGATGTTCGAGCGGCTTACGCTGATGAAGGAACTACTGAGCGAGACGGGAAGTATCTACATACATTGCGACTGGCACATGAGCCATTTCTTGAAAGGTCTGAGCCTGGAGATATTCGGACCAGAAAACCTAGTTAACGAGATTACATGGCACTACTATAATAAGATGGCTCCAGACAGTAAGTGTTTTCCACGAGCATCGGACAGAATCATCTCTTTTGCGAGGGTTGCTGGAAGCCATGTTTTTCAACAACAGTATGAACACCGTGATACTCCCGTTATGCAGTTGAAGAGAAAATTCATTGGTGGAAAAGCCATCAACGTCCGAGATGAAGCCGGCGCTGTTCAGTACCAGCTGAAAGAAACAAAGCGCATCGATGATGTGTGGCGCATGTCCATGCTGCAACCCGCTGACAAGACCCAATATCTCGGCTACAGAACCCAGAAACCTGAAATCCTGCTCGAACGCATCATTCGCGCCAGCAGCAACGAAGGCGACCTTGTGGCCGACTTCTTCTGCGGCAGCGGTACGACGGGGGCGGTGGCGGAGCGGTTAGGGCGGCGTTGGATCATGGCGGATCTGGGGCGGTTCGCGATACACACGTCACGCAAGCGGCTGATCGAGTTGCAGCGCAAACTGCACGAGGAAGGAAAGTCGTATCGGGCCTTCGACGTGTACAACTTGGGCCGTTACGAGCGGCAATGGTGGCAGAAGGACCGGCTGAACGGCGCGGAAGACGAACATCGCCGTGTAGTGCTGGAGTTTTTCAAGGCGGAGGTGCTGGGGCATGCGCCGTCGCCGCTGTTGCACGGGCGGAAGGCCGGTGCGTTCTGCCACGTGGACGGGATTGACTCGATCTTCACGCGGGGCGAGGCGCGGGCCGTGGCGGAGGCGGTGGCGCAGGCAGGCGGACGCGAGGTGTATTGCCTCGCGTGGGAATTCGAGATGGAACTGCGCCAGTTCGCGCTGGCGATCGAAGCCGAACTGGGCGTGCGGATGAAACTGATCCCAATCCCGCGCGAGATCATGGAGAAGAACCGGAAGAACCCGCCGCCCTTTCTCGAAATGGCCGTACTCGAAGCCGAGCCGGTCAAGCGCAAGGAAGGCAAGAATTCGAGCGTGGACGTGAAGCTCACGAAGTTCCTGCCCTCGTTGTCGGAAGTGCCGGGCAAGGAATTGGAGGCGCTCAAGGAACGCGCGATCAAGAGCGGGTTCGACTTCATTGATTTCTGGGCGGTGGATTTCGACTGGCAGCCCGGCCAGCCCTTCCATCACGACTGGCAGGACTACCGTACCCGCAAGGACCGCTCGCTCAAGACTGTCAGCGACGCCGGGCACGTATACGAGACGCCGGGGAAGCACACGATCTGCGTCAAGGTCGTGGATGTGTTCGGCTGCGACAACAGCATCGCGGTCGAGGTGAGCGTCTGATGCCGCCCGCTCGCAAGCCCCCATCCAGGCGCACCCTCGCCGCAAAGACGAAGACGCCGGCGAACGTGTTGGGCGCCGATATCCGGGAACTGATTCTGGGCGCACGGGAAGCCGTCGCGCAGACAGTCAATGCCGGGCTGACGACGTTGTATTGGCAAATCGGAACCCGCATCCGGCAGGACGTCCTGAAGGAGAAGCGCGCGGAGTACGGCGCGGAGATTGTCTCCGCACTGGGGAGACAATTGGGGGCGGAATTCGGAAGGGGCTTCGGTGAGCGAAACCTCTTCCGGATGGTGCGGTTCGCCGAGGTGTTTCCCGATTTCAAGATTGTGTCCGCACTGCGGACACAATTGGGATGGACCCACTTCCGCCAGATCATCGCTATGGACGATCCCCTCAAGCGCGACTTCTACGCCGAGATGTGCCGGATCGAGCGGTGGAGCACGCGGACGCTCGCGAAGAAGATCCAGTCCATGCTTTTCGAGCGGACGGCGCTTTCCAGGAAACCGGATAAACTGATCCGGCAGGAACTCGAGGCGCTGAGGGCCGAGGACAAGCTGACGCCCGAGCTGGTCTTCCGCGATCCGTACATCCTCGATTTCCTCGGCCTCAAGGATACCTACGCGGAGAAGGACATCGAGTCGGCGATCCTGCGTGAAGTCGAGTCGTTCATCCTGGAATTGGGAACGGGCTTTGCGTTCGTCGAACGGCAGAAACGGATGCAAATAGACGACAGGGACTACTACCTCGACCTGCTCTTCTATCATCGCAAACTGCGCCGGCTGGTCGCGATCGAACTCAAGATGGGCGATTTCGAGGCCGGGGACAAAGGCCAGATGGAACTCTACCTGGGCTGGCTCAAACGGTACGAGTGCGAACCCGGCGAGGCGGAACCGTTGGGCCTCATTCTGTGCGCGGGCAAGAGCGAACAGCACGTCGAACTGCTCGAACTGGCCAAGAGCGGCATCCACGTGGCCGCCTATTGGACCAAGCTATTGCCCAAGAAAGAATTAGAGCGCAAACTCCACGAAGCCGTCCATCGCGCGCGAGCACGGATGCTCGATCGCCAGTTGCCGGAAGGGGACACCGCTCGCCATGACTGAGAATCTGACCGTCAAGACCGATGCGCTCGGACCGCTGTTCGCGGCGTGGGAGGAACCGGACAAGCACCGCGTCCGGGCCGAATCCGGCGAGGGAGCCGTCGAGCGCAAGGGGCGGCGTCCATCCGGCATTGTCATCGCGCAGAACCTGCGCGCCATGGTCAAAGAATGGCGGGACAATTACTACTTTGGCGCGAGCGACACGACGCGCCACCTGCTGAACCACTGGTTTGGCGGCCCGCATGACCGGAGCGAATACGGCGGCCCGCCCGAATTCCGGTACTACTTCTGCCAGCGCGAAGCGATCGAAACGCTGATCTATCTGAAGGAAGTGCGAAACCTTGAATGCCTGTCGCAACTGGTGGCCGAGTTCGGCGGGCCGTATGCGGAAACGGCGGCACTGGGGATTACCGATGAAGAGGACGCCTGGAGCCGATACGCTTTCAAGATGGCAACGGGGTCGGGCAAGACGAAGGTGATGACGCTGGCGATGGTGTGGAGCTACTTCCATGCCCTGCGCGAAAGCGAGTCGCCGATGGCGCGGCATTTCGTAATCATCGCGCCGAACCTGACTGTATTCGAGCGATTGAAGGAAGATTTCAAGCCCGAAGGCGGCGGGCCGGATATCTTCGACAAGGACCCGCTGATCCCCGTCGAGTGGCGCGGCGATTGGAATCTCACGACGGTGTTGCAGGACGAGGCTAGCGGGGCGAGCACTGGTGGCACGCTGTATCTGACCAATATTCACCGGCTGTTCGACAACACTCGGAAGCGCGAGGCGGCGGCGACCTTCGACTGGATGGGACCGGCGGTGTCGAAAGCCAAGGCGCTCGATACGGGCGCGGCGCTCCGGGACCGGATCACGAGCCATGCGCGCGTGATGCTGATGAACGACGAGGCGCATCATGTGTGGGACCCGGATTCGGCGTGGAACGAGGCCATCGCGTTCCTTCACGACAGCATCCGCAAGCGCACCGGCGGCGGCCTCGTCGCGCAACTCGATTTCAGTGCGACGCCCAAGGACAACAAGGCGAACTACTTCAAGCACATCATCTGCGACACGCCTTTGGGCGAAGCCGTGGACGCGGGCATCGTGAAGACGCCCATCATCGGCCAGGCCGGGAAACTGGACGAGCAGGCCACGGACGATGCAGCCTATCGGTTCGAGGCTCATCTGCGGCTTGGGTATCGGCGATGGCTTGAGAGCAAGAAGGAATGGGAGAAGAGCGGCAAGAAACCCCTGCTCTTCGTGATGTGCGAGGACACTAAAGCCGCCAATGAAATTGCCTCACGATTGAATGAGGATTCGATATTCAAGGAACTTAACGGCAGGACCATCAACCTGCACACCAACCTCAAGGGGAAGATCAAGAAAGTCGGCAAAGGCGCCGATGCACGCGAGGTCTTCGTCGAGAGCGAAAAAGAGATCAGTGACGACGATCTCAAAGCCTTGCGCAAGCTGAGCCGCGAGCTTGACTCCGGCGCGAGTCCGTATTGCTGCATCGTGTCGGTCTTGATGCTTCGCGAAGGCTGGGACGTGAAGAACGTTACGACAATCGTGCCCTTGCGCCCTTATAGTTCCAAGGCGAACATTTTGCCCGAGCAGACCCTGGGGCGCGGTCTGCGGCGCATGACGCCTCCGGGTCCCGATCAGGCCAACGAAGTGGTGGCCGTGGTCGAGCATGAAGCCTTTGCCCGGTTGAGCCGCGAGGAACTATCGCAAGAGGGGTTGCCGATAGAGGTCATCGAAGTAGACAAAATCCCCACGACAACGGTTTCGATCTTTCCGGATGCCGTAAACAAAGATGTTGTCGCGTTGGACATCGCCATCCCCCGCCTTACGGCGGCCAATCAAACGCTTCCCGTGCTGGGCCCAATTTCCGAGGCGGAAGTGCGCGAAGCTTTCGCGCCCTATCCGCGTTTGCCGCTTGGCAAGCGGGGACCGGATGAGGTCCAATACGAAGGGCGGCACCTGATCACCGGTGAGATCGTGGAGCACATGAAGGTCCATCTTCCCTTGCTCGAATCGGGCGTGGGGGCGATTTCCTATTACGTGCGCGAGTTGGAGTTCATCTGCAAAATCAAGAGCACGCATCAGGTCTTGGCTCCGTTGCTGCAAACGTTCTTCGAGGAAATCCTTTTTGGCCCGCACAAATCCATCTTCGATGCCGCGCTCGTGGCGCGGCTCTCAAACAGCGATGTGCGTGAATATGTCCGTGCCGTGTTCGTGCCGTTGATACGGCACAACACAGTGCAACAACTTGTCCGCACCGTGGAAGCGGCGCCTGTGCCGGTCAGCACATGGAAACCGTTTCAGGTTACCATTAGCGAGCGCCGGCCGGTAGAGCAATCGCCGCGTACCGTGTTCAACTTGGTGCCATGCAACAGGGCACTGGAATCGGCTTTTGTCGGATTTTGCGATATGGCTTCGGATATTGCCGCCTTTGCCAAAAATGCCGGGCCGCAATGTCTGCGAATTGACTATCTTTCCCAAGGCGCGCGCCTTGCCTTCTACACGCCGGACTTCCTGATTCGCTCGAAAAGTGGGCGGTGTTACCTTGTCGAGACGAAGGGGCAGGTGGACAAAGATGTGCCGTTGAAGGCGGCCGCGGCCATCGAATGGTGCAAGGCTGCATCCACGAAACAAGCCCACTGGGAATACCTCTACGTGCCTGAAGGCGTCTTTCAACGATTTCGGGGCGGTACAATCGAGGAACTGGCGCGCATGTGCGCGCCTTCACTTGTCGAACTCGTGAACACAGAGAGGATACAGGAAGAGTTGCCGCTCTTCGCGGGAATGGGGCCGCTCGAAAGCAAAATGTTTGAGCCGAATAGCATGGTGGATCCGCAAGTAGTGGCCAGCCTGCCGGATCGGTTACGCAAGGCAGTGGATGAATCCATAACCCTGTATCGTTTCCTCGAAAAGAAAAAGGACGCGAATTTCGCGCCGTCATTTACGGCTCTATTGGGAGCCGTAGACGAAACGGCGCGAGGACTGATATTGAAGAAACTGACGCCGCAAATGCCGGGCAATATGGCAGACCAAAAGGATTGGTTCGGCCCCTATCTTGGCAATGTGGATTCAAGAACGAAACGGCATTACGAAGAAACGGCCCGAAACCTGCGTAAAACGCTCGTATACGGTAGCGGTGTCTCGCCGTTGGGACTGTTGCGGATTTGCCTCGACTATGCGCTCAACGATTCCACGAAACTGACCGGGGTTTTCGTCGCTGTGCGTGAGGGGTTCCGGTTCATCGGAGCGCGAGAACTCCTGCGCCGAGTAACGGCCATCAACGATTTCAGGAACACTCGCATCGCACACCAGGCACAGGCGTTGAATGACGCCCGTGAAGCCAAGGCGGCGCTTGTCGAGTGGGTCGAGGGATTGTCGTGGTTATGGAAAGCGGCTCATGCCGGGTGAAAACGCGTAGTGCCGAATTTCAGGAGGTTTTTTTATCGTGCGCACGATACTCTGTATGCTGATATGCATCGCCGGGGGAGCGGAACAAGGGAGTCCGCTGGACGCGGCAAGCCGGGCGCGGGAACTTGCGAATCTGCGTTGCGGGATGTTCGTCTGCTGGTCGCTCAGCACGTTTTCGGGGCATGAATGGACGCGCGGCGTGACGAGTCCGGATTTCTTCAAGGCCACGGGATGCGACACGGACCAGTGGTGCCGGACGGCGCGAGACGCGGGAATGGGTTACATCCTGTTTTTGACGAAACACCACGACGGGTTCTGTCTGTGGGACACGAAGACGACGGAGTTCAAAGTAACCAACAGTCCGCTGCGCGCGGACGTTCTCGCGAAGTTGCGCAAATCGTGCGACAAGTTCGGACTGAAACTGGCGCTGTATTTCTCGGAAGGGGACTGGACGTGGATCAAGGAGCCGTTGCCGCAGGACGGACTCGTGCCGGGCAGTCCCCATTGGGGAAATGCCGTCTGGGCGTCGAGCAAGAATCCCGATGCGAAAAAAGAACAACTGCGCGAACTGCTCACCCAATACGGTTCCGTCGCGTTCTTCTGGATGGACCACGCCCAGGGCGACGGCGGTCTCGGCCATCGGGAGACCGCGGAGTGGGTGCATCGTTTTCAGCCGGATTGTTTCGTCGGGTTCAATCATGGCGAGCCGGCGGGCGATCTCTGCCTGCGCGAGATGGGCAAACCCGGTCCTATCGGCGACGCGAGCGCATCCGCGTACAACAAGCAGGCGGAGGAAACCTACAAGGGATATCTGGCCGCCGAATTCACCTATCCGATACTGCCGCCGCATGAAGGTGGCGCCGACTGGTTCTATTCGCTGCCGAAGCACGACGCATTGTGCCATCCGGCCGAAAAATTGTTCGAGGATTATCTCGGCGCGGTCAAGTATGGCAACATTTTCTCAATCAACGTTGGTCCCAATTACCAGGGGCGTTTGCGCGACATTGATGCGGCCACCCTCCGCCAACTCGGCGGGATGATTCGGAAACACGCGCGAACCGAAGAGGGAAATCGTTAGAGTTTGTGAAAAAATCGCCCACCCGCGTGGCGCAGACTGTCGAGTCTGTGCGGATCTACTGGAAAAAGGCCTTTTTGCACAGACTCGACAGTCTGCGCCACGTGTTTCGTCATTTATTCACAACCTCTAGACGAGCGTTTGCCGAAGTAGCCGGTAAAACTTCTCAGGCCATGTAACTTGGCCTTGAGGTCGGCGAGGGATCGAATGTTGGCCATCATGCGCGCCATCTGGGAAGGACGAAGGTAGAAGCGGCGGAGTCCTTCGTCAATGAATCCGTTGATTTGTTCGAGCGAGAGGTCCGGGCAGCGGACGGTGGCGCATTGTTCGAAGTTGGCGTCCACCCAGTCGCGCCAGCGGGTGGGAATCAGATAGCCGTTTTCCTTCGCCCAATCGTAGAAGGCCGTGCCGGGATAGGCGACCATGCCGCTGAATTGCGCGGTATCAATGGGCAGCCGCAGCGCGAGTTCGATGGTCTTCCGCGCGGTATCGGGCGTTTCGCCGGGTCCGCCGAACATGAAACAGCCGTGGATGCGCAGGCCGGCCTTGCGCGCGTTTTCGGCGAACGTAAACATCTGGGAAAGGGCCGTGCCTTTCCTGACGTTGTCGAGTATCTGTTGATCGCCGAACTCGAATCCGACGCACAGCATCCGGCATCCGGAGCGTTTCATCAGCCGGAGAATTTCCAGGTCGTCCATGTCCACCCGGGCGTTCGCGCTCCAGGAAAGCCGGAAGTCGCGCCGGATCATTTCCTCGCATAGCCGCGCCAGCCTGTCGCGTGTGGCGTGCATGACCAGCGTGTCGTCCTCGAACATGATCTCCCGCAAGTTCGGAAACAGGCTCTTGTCGTAGGCGATTTCCCCGGCGACGTTCTCGACGCTCCGCGCGCGATAGCCGCGTCCGTTCATGACCTGCGGCAGTTGGCAGAACGTGCAATGTCCGTAACAGCCGCGTCCGCTGATCAACGTGAGGAATGGAAACAGTTTGCCGGCGTCGCGATAGTCGCCGATGTCAATGTGGCGCCATGCGGGAAAGGGGAGCGCGTCGAGATCTTCTATGAGCGGACGCCGCGGGTTGAGTTGAAAACGGCCGTTATCGGTCCATGCCAGGCCGGGGCATTCGCGGAACGCCACGCCGTTGGCCAAATCGCGCAGCGTGTAGTCGTATTCGCCGATGGCGACGGCGTCCACGGCGCCTTGTCCCCGCGCCAGCGTGTCTTCCGGTTCGGCGCTGGCATGCGATCCGACGAAGATGTTCCGGGCGCCTGTCGCATCCTTGCACAAGGCCGCCGCCGCGATATCGGAATCAATCGAGGGCGTCGAGGCGAGATGCACCATCATATCCGGTCTGAACGCGCGCAAGCGTGGCAGCACCGCGTCCGTGGGCATGTTCTTCGCCTGTGCGTCGAGCAGAAACACGTCATGCCCGGCTTGTTCGAGGACCGCCGCGGCGATGCACAGATAATCGGGATGGCGCTGGACACGGCCACGCGACCGCGCAAACCACCGCGCGGACTTCGTGAAGTCCTTGCCGAACATCGAATTCAAAAAAGCGACACGCATGCCAACCTGCGATCCGGAGACGCCGGTGCGCACGGCGCACCTTGCCTTTGACTTGAGTATAGCATGGGCGCGGGAATGGTGTGGATCGCGGGTTTGCGCTCCGGCGTCCTTTTGCGTTATTCCGTCCGGGCGACCGAAACGGCATACACCTGCAGGGTTCCGCCGGCGTCCGATTGAAATACCACCCAGCGTCCATCCGGTGTGAAATGGCTGTTCGGTTCGGGATAAGACTTCCAGGAATGGCCGGCCATACTGCACAATTTTTCGATGCGCAATTTGCCGTTTACAATCCGGTAGAGAAAAATCCATTTTCCCGAAGGGCACAGGCGGAAACTTCCACCCTCGCCGTCGCCGCAGAATATGCTTTGGTCCCGCGAAATGTTGAAGTGTCGCGATGCGTAACGCATCTTGAACGGATAAAGCATGGTTTCCCATGTGCGCACATCGGTGCAGGCAAGGTGATGCTTCGGATAGGTGAACGCTTCCATGAACCGCGCAATTCGGGCGGGAAATGCCGGAATCTGGAAATCGCTCCAGATTTGGGTCCCGTCGGGCGACCAGAATTCATGCGTTTGGATTTCGCGCGCATATTTTTTCTCAAGCACTTTTTTCAGCCCGGTTCCGTCGGATCGGATTATCCACATGCGTTCGACCTCGCGGGCCGGGCCTTCGTGGCAGAATTCGATCAACGATGGATCGGCCGGCGAAAACTGTACATGCCCCAGCCATTCGTTCTCGTGATAAATTTCGCGTATGGCGCCCGTGGCGATATCAATGGTGTACAACGCATTGGGCAATTTGGCCTGCCACAGAGCCCGAATCCACTGGTTACGCGGCATTTTCGACTGGTAATAGGTTTCTTCGCCCTTGCAATAACAGCCGGCCAACAAGGTTTCGTCGCTGTTGACGCTTAGCCCTCGGCCCCACGTGTAGTGATGCGGGATTTTCGCTATTTCCCGCGTTTCGAGCGTGTCGAGATGCGTCGCATACACGCTGTCGCCATTTACATAGAACAATTGGCGGCTTTTCGGTGCAACGACTTCGAATCCAACATTACGATCCGTGATTTGCCGAATCTCAAATGACTGCAGATTGACCGTGAACGCGCAGCGGCCCTTGTCGGTGGATCCGAGGAAGACCATCTTGTCGCCCGTTTCCGTAAACGGATTTTGGTGGAAATAGAAGACTTCGTTGTTTCCTTCACGACGGGACAGGCGGATGACTTTATGGCCGGTCGTTTTATCAATCCATTCGTTACGTTCGACGGACTGGGGCGGCCATGCGCCGGGATCGGGCGTGGAGATGCAACCGGGCAATAACACAATAGCCATACACGACATGAGGATTCGGGACATATTCATGGCTCCTCGGATGTTCTTTTGATTGGACTTTGCCCGGGCCGTGCCGGTTTTGGCGTATGAAGTCTGCACAACGATAAACCTGGATTCGGCAGTCAAGAAGTCGGATGCTACGTTCTCACTTCTGGACGTCGTGGACCTTGTGGACACAGCAACTCCCGCGCAACATGTAGAAGTTGCGAACAAAGAAGGTATACCCTTGGTTGAGATGTTGCGGCGGGACCGCCTCAGGCATGATAAGGATGTGTTAGGCCTGCTCTGGGCAAACGAGAAGGAGTACGTTTCATGACAGTCGAACGATGGTTGCGTCTGATAGCCGGTTCCCTTGTAACGGCATCGGCTGTGCTGGCGGCGTTTCACAGTCCCTATTGGCTCTTGTTTACGGGATTTGTCGGTCTGAATTTGGCGCAGTCGGCATTGACGAATTGGTGTCCCATGATGACGATTTTGCGTAAACTCGGCGTGCCGGGCTGATAACCCGCGGCGCGGGAAACGCCGAATGGCCGCCATGACCCTTTACCCGGATTCAATTCGAGGAGAAAATCCAGCATGAGCAGTTTTCGTTATGCCACAGCGGCATTTGTCGTTTGTCTGGCCGTTGCCGCGTGGGGCGTCGAGCCGGGATATCTCGACTATCGTTCCGTCGAACTTGATAACGGCCTTCGCGTGATTACGCTTGAGGACTTCTCGTGTCCGATTGTCAACGTGAATCTCTGGTATCACGTCGGATCAAAGGATGAGGATCCAAACCGGCAGGGATTCGCGCATATGTTCGAGCACATGATGTTTCGCGGGACGGATCGCCTGGGCCCGACGAGCCATTTCGACCTTGTCCGCCGGGCCGGCGGACGTTGCAACGGTTATACGTCGTTTGATCAAACGGTTTACTATGAGGCGCTTCCGGCCAATCAGATCGAACTGGCGCTGTGGCTTGAGGCCGAACGCATGAGTTTCCTCAAGATCGATCAGGCCTCCTTCGATACCGAACGCAAAGTTGTCGAAGAAGAACGGCGGCTGGGACTGAATGCGCCGTACGGTACGCTCAACGAGGAGGCGCTTGCGGAAGTTTTCAAGGTGCATCCCTATCGCTGGTCGCCCATCGGAAACATTCCGCATTTGCGGGCGTCGTCCGTGCCGGAACTGCGCGCGTTCTGGACTTCGCATTACACGCCAAACAACGCGGTGCTCGTTATTGTGGGCGCCGTGCGGCACGAAGAGGCGCAGGCGCTTGCGCAACGGTATTTTGGTTGGATTCCTCGCTATCCGGACCCGCCGCGCGTCACCGTCCGGGAACCCATGCCCGATCAACCCAAGACGATCGTTTTCAAGCAGGACAACGCCCCCGCGCCCCTAGTGGGTCTCGGTTATCGTACCGCACCGGCCTCGAACGACGATCTGACGGCTTTACAGTTTTTGGGGCGTATCCTGGCTGGGGGTGACAGCAGCCGCGCATACCGTCGTCTTGTTTCGGAAAAAGGTCTGGCGGTCCAGATTTCCTGGTTTGATTGGAGTTTGGAACAGGACGGCGTTTTCGTGGTCGGCGCTGCGCTGCATCCCACGAGCACAAAATACGACGAGGCGCTGGCGGCGCTTGAAGAAGAAGTCGCCTTGTTGCGTTCAACTCCCGTCACGGATCGTGAATTGACCAAGGCGCGCAACCAGATGTTGCGAAACCTTGTCACGGAAGACTTGTATGTTTCGAGCAAGGCGAGTGTTCTTGGCCGGGCCACGGTGGTCGAAGGCGACACCGCCCGCGTCAACAAGCGTTCCGAACGCATACGGAGCATCACACCGGAGCGGCTGCTTGAAGCGGCGCAAAAGTATTTTGATCCACAACGTGTTTTCCGGGGAAAGGTTGAGGCAAACGTGGCGGGCCTCTTTTCCAAAAAGAAAAGCGCCGAAGACGATGCGCCCGTTACGGCCCCGCCGGAGACGAATCCGCCGCCCGCCGGCCGTCCGGGGGTGTCGCGTCCTCCCGATTTTCCCGCGTCGCCGCCATTCGCGGGATTGCTCGAATACGATCCGACGCCGCAGTTTGAAACGCGATCGCTCGCGAATGGACTCAAGGTTGTTGTCGTGACCAACCACGAGGTCCCGTTTGTGAGTTTCCAGTTGGGTTTTCGCGCCGGCGCGTGGACGGAAGACAAGCCGGGAACAGCGGCGATGGCCATGAACATGCTGACGAAAGGCGGGACGGCCAAACACACCGCTGAAGAACTGGCCGACGAACTCGACACCTATGCCATCTGGCTCGGCGGTTATTCAGGCATGGACAATGCCGCGATGTCCGGCGGCTGCCTTACCGAACACCTCGAACGCGCCGTGAACCTGATGGCCGAAGCCATCCTGACTCCCCGTTTCGACCCCCAAGAATTCGAGAAACGCCGCAAAGAGGAAATGACCAGTCTGTCGGTTCAGGAGCAGGAACCGTCATACATCGCATGGCGCGAATTCGAACGGCGCCTGTACGGCGAACATCCCTATGCGCGGCGGCCTTCGGGTTGTGTCGCGGATATCGAAGCCTTGGCGGTGAAAGATCTCCGGAATTGGTGGAAACGGTTCGGGCGGCCCGACATGGCCGTGCTGTATTTCGCGGGCGACGTGGAAATGGGCGAAGCGATCCGGCTTGCCGAAGCCGCGTTTGGCCAATGGAAAGCCAAAGGAAAACAACCGAAGCCCGAAGTTCCGACCCTCCCTGAGTCGCGGGCGACACATATCTATCTCGTGGACAAGGAAGGCGACCAGGTGCAAATCCGGGTAGGTCAGCGCGGCATTACACACAATGATCCGCGCTACTTCAATTCACGCGTCGTAAGCGGCTATTTCGGCGGCGCGTTCGGCAGCCGCCTGAACGACACATTGCGTGTCAAGAAGGGCTTGACCTACGGCGCGGGCGGGGGCTATTCCGCGCAGCGATTGGCCGGACAATTCGCGTTGAGCACTTTCACCAAAGTCGAGACGGCCGCCGATGCCGTGCAGACGTGCCTCGACGAAATTCGGCGTCTGCGCGATGAACCGCCGGCGCCCGTGGAGATTGACGACACCAAGGCGTATATCGCCGGCACTTTTCCCGCCGATCACGAAACGCCGCAGCAGATCATGGGCGATCTGTGGTTCACCGAATCCAACGGCTTGCCGGCGGACTATTTCGCGCAACTTCTCAAAGGCGTTGCAGAAACGACCGCGGATCAGTGCGTGGAACTCGCAAAAACCACTCTGGATCCGGATCGCCTCATTATCGTGGTTACAGGCCCCGCGGAAAAACTGAAACCGTCACTCGAAACCATTGCCCCTGTAACCGTCGTCCCGCGTGGTGAAAAAAAGGACGCAATAAGGTAACATTCTGCGCAACGCCTGTTATCGTTACTGAGGAACGCACGAAAGATGACCCGCAGAACGACAGGCAACGACGGCGAATCGCCAATACATTTTCCCTGGTGGGGCCGGTGGTTACGCGTATTGCTGTATACGGGATTCTGGCTTGCGTCGCGTATCATGTTTCGCGTCCACGTTATGGGTCGTGGCCAATTGGCCAACCTGCCTGGCGCCGTCTATATTGCTTTGCACAAACGCGACTCGGACGGCGTTGTGGCGCTGGGCACAGTGTATTGGATGGGCCGCAGGCATGGCGCCATGGGCCGTGGTGTCGTCATGTGCGGCGAACATGTCTATCTTCCCGGCTTCCTCGCGGGGTATGCTGTTCGCCGGCCCCGCTGGCTCAGTTTTCTGTTGTTTCCGGTGCGCATCGGCGGCTTGATGAGGGGCATGGGCTGGCTGCCCATGGCGCTTGCGCGGCGGCGATTCCTCATGGCGCATCTATTGGATGTAATCGAGGTCGAGGGCGACAAGCCGATAGGTGAAATCCTGGCGGAAAACGTGGATTCCGTGGTCCCCGGCGCGCCACCCCGGACGCCGGTTTCCGAATTGCTCCACTGGCCCTACCGCGACGCCTTGTTTACATTGCAGGAAACGTCCATCTTCACACCTGGCCTCGCGGAACGGCTTTGGGAACGGCACCGCGCGCGGCTCGCGGAATGCCTCGGCCGCTTTGTCGCCGTGATCGACGCCGGTGGTTGTGTATTCATGGCTCCCGAAGGGATTCTGTCGCCCGACGGCCGGATTGGCCGGATACGGTCGGGATTGTTCCAATTGCTTCAGGGTGCTTCGTGTGACGTGGCCGTGCAATTCATCGCCATGACTTACGATTTCACGACGACCGGGCGAATGACGGTGTTTGTGCATATCGGACCGCCTGTTTCGGGCTTGAAAGCATGGCCGCGGGATGAATTGTCCGAGTGGGTTCGCGGCGCCGCGCGCCGCTTGACGGTGATTACCATGGGGTATCTTGCCGCCATCGAATTTCGGGCCGCGGCCATGAGCGGTAAGTCCCTCATCCCGGTAGGGGAATTGGCGGAAAACATCCAGCGGACCGCGCGGCAACATGTGGCGGACGGCTTCTCCGTGGACCCACGGCTACTTGATCCCCGTTCGTTCCAGCGGCGATGGCGAACGTTTCTAGACTACTGCGGGCGGCGCGGTATGCTCGACGCGAAACAGCCATACATTCGAGTGCGCAGAGAAGATTTTACGAATAGCGGTGTTACAAACCGTGGGGCGGTGTCGCCATGGCAGTATTGCCTCAACGAAATCGAGGGACTCGATGCGTCTTGAACCGGGAATCGGAAGTTGAAGACGGTTCCGGTAATGGATTTCGGCGGCCAAACAAGGCTTCACAATTCAGGAACCGGAATTTGGAATTCCTTCTGCTTTTTCTTGGATGGTCGGCATCACATCGTTTATCCAATCCACGAGTACGGCGGTAAGATGATGTTCGGCGATGCGAGCCGACGCCAGCAGACGGCGGGCGCGTATCCAGTCGAGTGGATTACAGGCAAAGGCGGTCCAGAATCGAAGATTGGTTTCATCTGCCGCGGTCAGATGACGCATAGCCGATGGAAGATCCTGGCCGGCGGTATCGCTCACGGTGCGGAATGAACAAAAAGGGATATTTCGTTCTCGGCAGACGTCCCGGACCGCTTCACCTTCCATGTCAACGGCGATGGCGCCCGATTCCCGCCCCAATCGTGTTTTGTCTTCCGATCGCCACAACACCGTCGGCGAGGTTTGGATCCTGCCGAGATGAAATCCGATGTTCCGTGATGCCGCAATGGCGGCAACATGGCCGGTAAACCGGGGATTGTTTGAAAGGTGGTCCACCACCAGATCGCCAATGGCGAGTCCGGCATCGAGTCCTCCACAGAAACCCGCCAGCAGAAGAAGATCGATCCCTTGCCCGGCGATCCGATTCGCCTGCCTGCGCGCATTGTTCAACCCGACGCCGCATACTTGAAGGATGACGGTGATTCCAGGTAACCGGCTGAAATATGAAGCCGCATCGCATGGCGCCATTTTCATGGCTGCGATGAACCCGCGCGCTTCGCGTGGCGTCGGTATCAGAATGCCGACTTTTTGCGAAGACATTGTTTCCTGTCCTATGCCCATGGAACTTTTCCGTCGGTTATGATGGGGCAAGTCCCGCATTCGCCGGTGGATAGTGTACCGATGAATGGAATGTGTTCCAATTTTTCAATAGTTTCCAAAACCCGGCGCCCATAAATAAGTATTCTGCGAAATAACCGCGTTTCGGTTGATATAAATAATGAAAAAGTTTACGATATTACCATTGGTATAACCATTTTGGGAGATCGTAATGAAAATGAATACGAAAGGCTTTACCCTCATCGAACTGTTGGTTGTCATAGCGATAATCGGGATACTTGCGGCGATTCTGTTGCCGGCGCTGGCCCGTGCACGGGAATCGGCCCGGCGCGCCAGTTGCCAGAACAACCTCAAACAGTGGGGTGTCATTTTCAAGATGTATGCGAATGAGTCACCCGGCCAGAAATATCCACCGGACGAGATAGAACTGGGTTGCGGATCGCGTCCGTGCATTTCATTCGGCCCGCTCGTGTCGTCGGTGTATCCGGAATATCTGACAGATCCGGCGATTGTTTTTTGTCCGTCGGACTCGACGGATAAATTGGCGGATCATTACGATCCGGTGGACGGCCATTTGACGCTGACGGACAAGGTAGACGGAGGCGGCAAGCAGAGCGTCGAGGCCATCGGCGCCAGTTACACATACGCCTATCATGTCTACGATCATCTCAGCCACGATCCGGTGACGGGGCAATATCCGATGATGGAAATACCGGCGTTTCTGCTGGAGGTGGTAAGCCGGCTGAACCTGCGTCCGTTGGATCCTTCGATTACCCACGGTCCTGCGCAATTCATCGAGGCCATGTACGATCTGATTCAGAAAACGACGGGACCGTTTCAAGCCAACGATCCCGCGGCGTTTCTGGCTGCGGTGGACATGGATCGGCGCGTGTCGCCGGGCAACGGGAACGGCGGAAGCGATACGGTCTACCGCGTACGCGAAGGCGTCGAACGCTTCCTTATCACAGACATCAACAATCCGGCGGCCAGCGCCAAGGCGCAAAGCGGGATCTTCCTGATGTGGGACAATGTCGCGACTATTGCGTCCAAATTCAACCACATTCCCGGCGGATCGAATGTTCTCTACATGGACGGCCACGTCGCGTTCGTGAAATATCCCGCCGAACCGCCCGTCAACGAACTCTGTGCCGGATTCATGTATATGTTCGATTTCGCGAGCGATTGAGAATACATAGCCAAAACTCAATGTGGAATCTGTCCACAACCCTGTTTTTTTTCGTGCTCGTCATCGTGCTCGTCATCGTGCACGTCATCGCTTACTCGTAATCGCGGTAAGAAACGCGGTATTCGCGCTCGGCAAATTATCGTATTTCCATTGGGCGCGCAAGTTGTCCAAAAATTTCTTGTTGTTGGTGATGGAAGCCAGAATTTATAGCGCCTATCATTAGCGTTGAACTTTTTGATAAAACGTGATCAGAGGTAAGCGACATACGGAAGATCGCGCGGGTGTTTGCTTTCAAGATGAAGGGAGTAAATCATGAATCGAGGGATATTGGCATTTATGATTGCCGCGGCTTGGCTCGTGTGCATGGGAACTTTGGCGCAATCGGAAGGGGCTGTTTCGACGGGGAGTGCGCCGGTCGTTCTTGAGAACGATTGCGTGCGGTGGGAACTCGGCGCGGACGGCCGTACGGTTCATTTCACCGATCAACGATCCGGGCAGGATTATTTCGATCCGGCGCAGCCGGCATTCGCGCCCTACGCGAAGAAGGATGCGAAGACGTATCCGGTGACGGCCGTCGCGCAAAAGGACGTCTTGTTGACATGCGCATTCGGCGAGTCCGGCATAACGGCCATCCTGCGGACAAAGATGGAAAAACGTTACTTCGTGCTGGAAGTCGTTTCGGTGAGCGGTGGACCGGATGAACTGGGGTTTTTGGATATTCCGTTGTCGTTGAAAGGCCGGTTCGACGAACCGTTTGCCTGTTGCGTGCTGGCGTTGAACCTGAAAACCAATGTGCCGGAGATCCCGGGGCCGAATGCGCGGCTGCGGGCGGCCTGTTATTCGCGGTTTGGCATGGAAGGGGCGAAGGCCGCGATCCTTGCGTGTCCACAGAGCGACCTGCGCGACGTCATGAAGGAAGCCGTCAGCGCGGCGGACGAACTTCCGCGATCGAACATCGGCGGACCGTGGGCGCTCGATGCGGAAATCGGCCGCGGATCGTACCTGTTTGATTTCGGCAAGATCACGGAAGAAACCGTGGACGAATGGATCGCTTTCGTGAAAAGTATCGGCCTCAATCAGATTGATTTTCACACGGGTACGTCGCTGCGTTTCGGCGATTGCGCGCCGAATCCGAAGCTCTTCCCGAAAGGCCGCGCGAGCGTCAAGGCCGTGTTGGACAAATTGCACGCGGCGGGCATCGCGGCGGGGCTGCACACGTACGCCTTCTTCATCGCGAAAGACACGCCCTACGTCACGCCGGTTCCCGATCCGCGACTCGGCAAGGACGCGGCCTTCACGCTGGCGGAAGCGCTTTCGGCGGACGCCGCGACGGTTATTGTTGAAGAGACGACGAAGGACATGTCCACCATCACCGGTTTCTTCGTTCACAACAGCATCACGCTGCAAATCGGCGACGAGTTGATCACCTATTCCGGCGTCGCGAAAGAGCCGCCGTACGGCTTCACGGGCTGCACGCGGGGCGCGTACGGCACCAAAGCGGCCGCGCATGAAAAGGGCGCGAAGGTCCATCACCTGAAAGAGTGCTTCGGGCTCTTTACGCCCGACGGCGATTCGACGCTGCTGGCCGAAATCGCGGCGAACAGCGCCGACACGTTCAACGAGTGCGGATTCGACATGATGTACCTCGATGCGCTCGACGGCGAGGCCATTCTCGGCGGAGCCGAACACGCCTGGCATTACGGATCGAAGTTCGTCTTCGAAATCGCGAACCGTCTCAAGAAACCCGCCTTGTTCGAGATGAGCACATTCCACCATCACCTGTGGTATGTGCGCGCGCGGATGGGCGCATGGGACCATCCGACGCGCAGCCACAAACGCTTCGTGGATGTCCATTGCCAGGCCAACCGGGACGGCGCGGGGATGTTCCTGCCGATGAACCTCGGCTGGTGGGCCGTCCAGACATGGAACGACAACATCCAGTCGGAGCCGACCTTTCCCGACGACATCGAATATCTGATGGGAAAAGCGCTCGGCAACGACATGGGCATTTCGCTGATGGGCGTCGATCCGTCAATCATCAAGACCGTTCCGGCGTATCAGCGGCTTGCGCCTATTTTCAAGAACTACGAGGATCTGCGCCACGCAAAATGCTTCTCGGAGGCGATCAAGGCTAAACTCCGCGTGCCCGGCGACGAGTTCACGCTCGAACAGAACGCCGCCGGCCGGTGGCAATTCGTGCCCGTGCAATACACGCGGCACAAGGCGCAGGGTACGGATGAATCGGGCCGACGGTGGACGGTGAACAATCCGTATGCCGCGCAGCCGCTGCAAGTGCGCATTGAAGCGCTGATGGCCGCATCCCCGTACGACAGCCCCGAAGGCGTCGTTATCGAAGATTTCGGCAAGCCCGATGTGTTTGGCATTCGCGAGAACCAGAGCGGTGTGAGCGCCGAATTGGAGGCATCCACCGATAAAGTCAAAGACGGCGCCGTCAGCGGACATTTCACGGCGGTTTCGGATCGCGCGGAACCGGACGGATCATGGTCGAAGATCGCGCGCACCTTTACGCCGCCGCTCAATATTGCCGCGAAACAGGCGCTCGGCGTTTGGGTTCACGGCGACGGGCAAGGCGAACTGCTCAATATCCAGTTGCGCAGTCCGTTGCACACGACCTCGCTCGGATACGGCGATCACTATATCCCGATCGATTTCACCGGCTGGCGGTATTTCGAGTTGATCGAACCGGAAGGCGCGCATATAGACGACTTCGCGTGGCCGTACCGCGGCAGCGCCTACGCGATCTATCGCGAGAACGTGGACTACGCGCAAGTCGAGACGCTGGCGCTCTGGTACAACCTCCTGCCGCAAGGCAAACCCGTGGCATGCCACATCGGACCGATCAAGGCCCTGCCGTTGGCCAAGGTCAAGTTGCACCATCCGAAGGTGACGATTGCCGGCAAGACCATTGTATTTCCCGTGGATATCGAAAGCGGCGGCTACCTTGAATTCCGTTCGATGACGGATTGTACGTTGTACGGTCCCAAAGGCGAGGTGCTCGCGCAGGTGAAGCCCGAAGGCGAGGTTCCCGAACTGCAACCCGGCGAAAACATGCTGGAGTTCGCGTGCGAGACCATACCGCCCGTCAACCCGCGCGCCTATGTGACCGCGATTACGCGAGGCGAACCGCTGGCGGACAATCTTACCCTTGATTGAGACATTGCGGCCGGGCCGCTTTGGAATCGGATAAGGAAAAAATGGCGGAGAGACCGGGATTCGAACCCGGGGTAGCGCAAGCACTACAACGGCTTTCGAGGCCGCCGCCTTCAACCACTCGGCCATCTCTCCGAAAGTGTGGAAAATCAATGGTATCAAATGCGGCACAAGGCCTTCAAACGATCCAAAATAACGATCCAAAATAACGATCCTAGATTACTGTACAAAATAAGGTTGAACGGGGAAACTTCTTTTCACGAGAAAAGAAGTTTCCCCGCGCTCCTTCAAGAAAAACGGAATATTTTTTCTATCCTATGGCGCTTTTTTGCTTCTTCTGGAAGGGTTTGGGAAACCTTTTCTTCTCGCGAAGAAGAGATTTTCCAATGGCTCTTTGTCAAGAAAAACAGGCATTCACCGCATCGAAACCGTCTGTCCCAAACTGTAATTTGGACAAGAATGAAAACGATCAAAAAAAGACAGTCCTGTCTTGAACGCCGTTTTCGATTCACACCGAATGCGCTCCCTGTGCCCGGTAGAGATGGCCCGTATTGAAGCGGTTTTCCATGGCCAATTGGTCGAAAATGTAACCAACCGACGGCTGGAATAGTCCAATAAAAAACAAGTCATTGGCGTTTTGTGCAGCCATACCGCGAAAAAAAGAGTAAAAAAGAGTTGCAAATGGGTCACGGCCTTTGATAATGGACGGAAAGAGGAGAGTGCGGCGATGAGGATTAGGATTATGGCGGGGTTGTTGGCGGGTATGGCCGGCTGGATACCGGCTTTTTCGGAAGAACCGACGTTCGCGGAACGGTTGGGCTGGCCCGCGGGATCGCGTGTGGTCATTTTTCATGTGGACGATGCGGGTATGTCTCATGATTCGAACGTGGGCACGATCGAAGCCATGGAAAAGGGCGTGGCGACTTCTACGAGCGTTATGTTTCCATGCCCGTGGGTGTCCGAATTTGCGCAGTACGCGAAAAAGCATCCCGATTTGGATTACGGGGTACACCTCACGCTGACCTCGGAATGGAGCAAGTACCGCTGGGGTCCGGTGGCGGGCAAGCCGGCGGTTCCCGGCTTGGTGGACGCGGAAGGTTGCCTGCACCACGATGTGCCTTCGGTAATGTTCAAGGCGACGCCGGACGAGGTCGAAACCGAAATCCGGGCGCAAGTCGAGAAATGCCTGGCCATGGGGCTGAATCCGTCGCACCTCGATTCGCACATGGGCACGCTGTTTGCCAGTTTCCCGTTTTTTCAGCGCTATTTGAAAGTCGGCATCGAATACAAAATACCGGTATTGCTGCCGGCGGGCCATCTCACCTATGTCGCGCAGGATACGCCAATCATGGTCGCCACCGCGCGTGACATGGGCAAACAGGCGTGGGACGCCGGCCTTCCCGTTATTGACGACGTGCACCCCGGCGGCCTTGGATGCAAGAAGCCCGAAGACAAAAAGGCGCAGGTTATCGAATTTCTTCGCACGCTCAAGCCGGGCATCACAGAGTTCATCGTCCATTGCACGCGCCCGACGGAAGTGTTTCCGTTTATCACGGGGTCCGGCCCGATGCGGCTCGCCGAACTCGAAACGATGATTGATCCCGAAGTGCGCAAAGTCGTCGAAGAAGAAAAAATCATCCTGACGACATGGCGCGAATTGAAACAGCGCCGCGATCAGATCAAGCCTTGACTCGGCGGAGTAATGGCCGCGCGCCGGCGGTGGGAGGAAATGCATGAAAGTCACGGCTATCGAGCTGTACCATGTGTCCGTTCCGCTCAGGGAGACGTTCTGGCCGACATGGATTCCGGGTTACCCGCAGACACACAACCGGTTCACGCTCATCAAGTTGATAACGGATGAAGGAATCGAGGGGTATTCCGCGGGAACGGCGATGGGCCGTGAACGCGAAGGTCTCGGCGAATTGATGGGCGGCTATATCCTCGGCAGCGATCCGACCGATATCGCCCGCGTGCAATCGTTGCTCAAACAAGCCGGTTTCCTGGGATGGCGCAATTACTGGATCGAGCCGGCCTGTTGGGACATCCTCGGCAAAGCGAAAGGCAAACCCGTCTACGAACTCCTCGGCGGCAAGGCGCGGCCCATCGAGGCCTATTGTTCGACCGGCGAGATGCACGATCCCGAAAAGCGCGTGGACGAATTGCTCGCGATGCACGCGCGTGGATTCAGGACCGCCAAACTTCGCGTCAAGAACCACGAACTCAAGGACGACATCCACCACGTCGAAGTCGTTTCCAAGGGGCTTGGCGGGAAAATGGTCCTCGGCGTGGACGCCAACCAGGGGTGGCTCGTTTCCATTGTGGACCGCATTCCCGCATGGGACCTTGCCCGCGCGAAGGAGTTTGCCGTGGCTTGCCACGCCAACGGCCTGCGATGGCTCGAAGAACCGCTCGATTCGCGCGACTACGACGGCAACGCAGCGCTGAAACGGGTTTCCCCAATCAAGATCTCCGGCGCCGAACTCAATTACGGCTGGGATGAAATCAAGATCATGTTCGAGAAGGACTGTTTCCATGTATACCAGCCCGATGCCACGTTCGCCGGTGGCATTGCGCAGGTCAAGCAGGTCATTGACGCCTGCCATGCGCACGGCCGCGAGTTTTCACCCCACACATGGACGAATGGGATCGGCTTTTATATCAATTGGAATATGGTCCTTGCTGATCCGGACAACGCGCTTCCGCTCGAATACCCGCTTGAGGAGCCGTCTTGGGTTCCACGGGAACGGGAAGGCATCATCGCGCCCATTCTTCCCGATCGCAACGGGATGCTCGCGCCGTTTACGTGTCCCGGATTGGGATTCGAGGTTGATGGCCGGCTGCTCCGGAAATACGGCAAACGTTTCTATCGAATGACGGAAACCGGCCTTAAAATCCGCGTCGTCCGGGAAAAGGGCCTTAGGGCCGCCCTCGCAATCAAGCGAAAGAAAGACGCCGGAAATCCCTGACCGTCCAAACGGTGGAAGACGCAAACAGACAACCAACCGTTTTCCCTTGAGGCGAAGTGAACAAGAAAACCACTTCCCTTCGGGTGAACTCAATTGTGTCCACAAGGTCCAGAAATTGCTTGAACCTAAAATCGGCAGTTGAACGCGGCTCTTTCGACCAAACCATGGACGAGATGGACATTGTGGACCCAGTGGACTTCACCCGCAAGGGGATTGATTTTC
>Ga0101944_10001809_pt1 | contig 40022 bp, 38 predicted proteins | sample DewCreD2012metaG_FD_75245 | JGI IMG/M metagenome (GOLD analysis project Ga0101944, IMG submission 75245) | Hot spring sediment bacterial and archeal communities from British Columbia, Canada, to study Microbial Dark Matter (Phase II) - Dewar... ... | reverse complement strand
AGGTCGAGCCGATGAAAGCGGTTGCCCAAATGATCCGTAACCATCTGGAGGGAATTGTCGCCTGGACGAGAAGCCGCATGACCAACGGTTTTCTTGAGGCGCTCAATGGCCTTTTCCAGGCCGCCAAACGCAAAGCCCGAGGCTATCGCCGGATGTCGACCATCCGAACTGTCCTGTTCCTGATCGCGGGCAAACTCGATTTCAAAAAACTCAACCCCCATGCCTTATAACCCACTCAGAATTTAATAGAGCCATAAAAAGAGAAGGGCCCCGAAGGGCCCTTTTAAAGCATGACGTGTATTTTGTTTGCTTACGGAGTCGGTGGACAAGCGTTCCCGCTGCAATATCGAGCTTTGATTTTTACGCTTGCCGTTGCTTGCCCCTCAGATTCGGGATGACTGCCACCAGAGCATGTACCGTTGCTCGTCAAAACATCAGCAGTGAATCCGTTGTATTCCGTTCCAACAGCTGGAAGATTGGCTAAAGCCGTGAACCCCGAGGTGTTCAATCCCACATCAGCTTTCACCCATAAACTGTACATGCCATTCAGGGTGATTGTCGATACACATAGGTTTTGCCCCAAAGGTACAGCTGGATCAAAAACAGCCGTCTGCAGTTCTGCAAAGGTATCAATCAGACCTTCTTCTGTCGGGGCTGCATTCGCGCTGATATACCGCTTTACGGGCTGGCCGAGGGTTGGTACTGAAAAATGTGAGTCGACAAAGAGTGTTAGATCGAACGTCTTCGATTGAGAGCACGAATTAACAACCAAAGTGTTAAAGATCGTTTGAGGGGGGCTTATTCCTTGGAAGCTGAAACCTTGATTGTTGCTAATTTTATAATTGATTGTGAGGCCATTATCGGTTTCCGACAAGTTGGTGGTCAATCCGTTGTCAGAAATAAATGACACAGCTCGCAAACACGAAGTTGGATGAACTAATTTTGCGTATATTTTTACTGTGGTAACGGTGTCGAGATGCATGCCAGGCATCGTGGGTTCAATTTGCAGATTGGCGATTAGCTCAACTCCGTCTTCATTGAAAGTAGGGTCATCCCGTATCGCCTGTGGCACAGTAATGCCAATTGTAGAAAAGTCAGTCCATGAAATTCCGGCTACACTAAATTGAGCTGGAGACGGTGTTAGAACAAGATCACCACCCGCTTGTCGGAGGCGAATCGGAACGGCGTATTTCGTAGCGGGAGTCGGCTTTCCTGGGTCAACGGCAAGGTCGAGTTCAATTGGTGAAAGAGTCGCTGGCCATTGTGTCGCAGAAACAATCATAAAAATCTTCAGTGTACCAACAGCATAGGTCCCCGGCGACACTGGGTTGCCGCTCTCCGTAAAAGTGAAACCATTGGCACTAACCGTGGCTTTGATAGCATCCTTGGCCAAAGCCTGCCCGCTCGCAATCAACAGAATCATCCCAACTACAAAAAGTGTCTTTTTCATAAGCATCTCCACTTGATTTGGGTTCGAAAAGAACATCCTGTCCTTGTTGATTTTTCACGGCTTCAAAACTCGACCACTCACCACCTCCTTTCGTCATGTCGGATAGTTTTCGGAACTTGGTCGAAACCCGCGCAACTTTTCCGGAGCGGCTACAAAATGAATAGGGCGAACTACGTATTCGGCGCGATTCCAGGGCAACGGGATCCGAAATCATTACTAGCTCATTTAGTTCTGCAAATCACATGCCATAGACCAGTTTTAGAAAAACTGTCTATTATCAAATGGTTGAAAAGGCGCTCGTCGGTCATCGGGCCTGGGTGTGGCAGGGTGTAGCAAAAAACAGGAAGAAGAATCTTGTTCCCTATGGGAATAATTTCCCAATTTTAAATTGGGCTTTCCCCTGGATCAGAGGCCGCGGGAACGGCGCCTGGAACCTCTCAGGGTGGAGCAGCCCACGGCCAGAGAGGGGAATGTTTTCCTCTGATGGAGTCGATGGCGCAGCTCCCTGCTTTTCGGAGGCGATGGCGCGGTCAGGGGGACTGAGGGTGCGTTCGCGGGTCGGGCCCGAGCCTTTCGGCCGACATGTTCCGGGCGCGTTGCGGCAGCGGGAAAGGCCGGCCTCGAACGCTCACCCACGGATTGGCCGGCCAAGGGGCATAGCCGGAAGGCCCCCGGTATGCTGGAGCCGGTTTTCCAAGACCATCCCCGGTTGTTCGCGACAGGTGTGGGGACTGGTTTTCTTGAGGCCGAATCGGCGGCCGCCGCAAGATCGGCACGGGTTAGAGGCGATCCGGGGGCCGTGGGCGTTTTGGCAAACGGCGTCGATGAAGGACCTCTCCATGCCCATCAGGGCGGCCTCGATGGAGGCACCAGCGGGAAGCCGGATTAAGCTTGCGCGTGAACGGAAAACGCGGCGGTTCACGCCGGGGAGCGGGGAGGCCCGGAGAGGATGCTCTTGCTCGCCTCCATTTCCGCGGCGATGAAGTCGATCGTCGCCCGCACGCGCGCGATCCGCCGCGAATCCGGGTTGAACTGGATCCAGAAGGTCCGCTCCAGGCTGACCTCCGGCAGGACGTTGACCAGGGTGCTCTCGGAGCAGGCCATGAAGTAAGGCAGGATGCCGATCCCGTGGTCGGCCAACATCGCGTTCATCTGCCCGACGATGGTCGAGCTCCGCAACCGGGGCCGCAGCCCGGGCAGGATCTCGTCCATGAAGTGGAGCTCCTCGTCGTAGAGCAGGTCCTCGATGTAGCCGATCATCCGGTGCCGCCTCAGGTCCTCGCGGCTGCGAATCGGGGGGTGGCCCTGGAGGTAGCGTTGGGTGGCGAAGAGCCCGAAGCGGTAACTCGGCAGCTTCTTGGCGATGATGTGGCCGCCCGCCGGCTTGCGGATGGTGATCAACAGATCGATTTCTCGCCGGGCGAGGCTGTAGTACATCGGCACGGCCACCAGCTCGATCTCCAGCTCCGGGTGCAGCCGCTGGAATTTCCCCAGCCGCGGGGCGAGAAAACAATTGCCGAACCCGTCCGGCGCCCCGATGCGGATGGAGCCGGAGAGCTGCTTGTCCCTGCCGGAGACCTCCTCCTCCAGGTAGGCGATGGTCGATTCGAGCTGCTCCGCGCGGGGAAGCATCTTTTCCCCGGCCGGCGTCAAGCGGCAGCCCCTCTCCGTGCGTAAGAAAAGCCTCGTCTGCAGGGCGGCCTCGAGCGACGCGAGACGCCGGGCGACCGTGCTGTGGGTGACCTTGAGTTCCGCGGCGGCGGCCACGAACGATCCCGTCCGGGAAAGCACGAGGAAATAGCGGAGATCGTCCCAATTCACCTTCATGAGCGCCCCCCCTCCCCCGCCGGCGGTCTTCCCTGGCCTGTGGCGAGCTGCTTATTTTTGCACAGCAAGTTCCCATTTTTGCCTGTAGACTGCTCAATAATCAAGACCCATAATCGGCCCGGAGAACATCCGGTCAACCCCACGCCAACCCTGGAGGAGGTGCCCCATGAAAGAAAACGCTCCGCTCAAACCCGCGACGGAGGGCTACCTGGACCGATGGGCGCTGATGGAGGAGGGGCGAAAACTGCACGACCGGGCCGTCTTTGAGATCTTCGCCCGCTGTTTCGCGCGCCTTGGCCTCGGTCAGCGGAACAAGCGGCGGGAGAGGCGGCCCCCGGCGCTCACCCCCACGCTGGCGACGCCCCACGCCCGTTGAGACAGGGAGACCGCACGCGCCACGCGGCGGGAGATCCCCCCTTGCGGGGAGAGCCGCTTTCCCTGCCCCGCAAACCGGGCCTTGCGGGAAGCGGACCCCAAAAGGCGGCTCCCCGCCGCCTGGGACCCTCTCACGGGGCGGTGCGGCCGACCCCTGACCCGGGAAGCCCCCGGGGCGCATTGACCCGGCGTGCGCGTCTTTTGCCCTTCCCTTCTATCACGGAAATCAACCCGCCTCCGTGACCGCAGCGCAGCCGGGTGAACCCGGGGTTCTTCCTCACCCATCCTTCTTTGGCCTCTCGCAGACGATCGCCTCCCCGGTGCCTTTGCCGCCCCCCCTTTTCCCCGCAGGGCCCGGGGGCGATCCCTGAGGCCGCCGGGGGCTCAATTTCCAGTTGAAAGCCGCGGTCAAGGATGATAAGCGGGTTTTCTTTATCTCCATTGACCCGCTTTGCATCGGTCCGCAAAAGGAAATCCCACCGCAGGGGGGTGTACGGCATGACCGCAGAGAAGATCCAGGAACTCACCGCCCGGCGCGGCGCGATCCTCGCCGGCGGCGGCGAGAAGGCCGTGGCCAAACAGCACGAGTCGGGGAAACTCACCGCGCGCGAGCGGATCGGCCTCTTGCTCGACCCGGACAGCTTCGTCGAACTCGACGCCTTCGTCCGCCACCGCTGCAGCGAATTCGGGATGGAGAAGACCGAGATCCCGGCGGAGGGGGTCGTGACCGGCTACGGCACGATCGAGGGCCGCACGGTCTACGTCTATGCCCAGGATTTCACGGTCATGGGCGGCTCTTTAGGCGAGATGCACGCCAAGAAAATCTGCAAGGTGCTCGATCTCGCGCTCAAGACCGGCGCGCCGGTCGTGGGCCTCAACGACTCCGGCGGGGCCCGCATCCAGGAAGGGGTCGATGCGCTCTCCGGGTACGGGCAGATCTTCTTCCGCAACACGCGCGCCTCCGGGGTGATCCCCCAGATCGCGGCGATCCTGGGGCCGAGCGCCGGGGGGGCGGTCTACTCGCCCGCGCTCATGGACTTCACCTTCATGGTCGACCGCACCAGCCAGATGTTCATCACCGGGCCCCAGGTGATCAAGGCCGTGACCGGCGAGGAGGTCTCGGCCGAGGATCTGGGCGGGGCCATGACCCACAACCGCACCAGCGGGGTCGCCCACTTCTTCGCCAAGGACGATCGCGTCTGCCTCGCCGAAATCCGGCGGCTGCTCGGGTACCTGCCCTCGAACAACCTCGAATCGCCGCCCCGCCTCGAGCCCACCGACGACCCCGAGCGCCGCGACGAGACGATGAACGCGATCCTGCCGGCCTCGCCCAACCGCTCCTACGACATGCGCAAGGTCATCCGCGGGCTGGTCGATCACGGGGAGTTCCTCGAAGTCCACGCGCACTACGCGGTCAACATCATCGTCTGCTTCGCGCGCCTGAACGGCCGCAGCATCGGCATCATCGCCAACCAGCCCGCCCATCTCGCGGGCTGCCTCGACATCAACGCCTCCGACAAGGCGGCGCGCTTTATCCGCACCTGCGACGCCTTCGGCATCCCGCTGTTGAACCTCGTGGACGTCCCCGGCTTCCTCCCCGGCACCCACCAGGAATACGGCGGGATCATCCGCCACGGGGCGAAAATGCTCTACGCCTACTCCGAGGCGACGGTGCCCAAGGTGACCCTGATCCTGCGCAAGGCCTACGGGGGCGCCTACCTGGCGATGTGCAGCCGGGACCTGGGGGCCGACATCGTCTACGCCTGGCCGACGGCCGAAATCGCCGTCATGGGGCCGGAGGGCGCAGCGAACATCATCTTCCGGCGCGAGATCGCCGCCGCGGCCGACCCGGAGGCGGCGCGCAACGAAAAGATCGCCGAGTACCGCGACCGCTTCGCCACCCCCTACATCGCCGCGGCCCGCGGCTACGTGGACGACGTCATCGAACCCGCCTCCTCGCGCCGCGCCCTCATCCGCGCCTTCGAGGCCCTGCAGGGAAAACGGGACGTGCTTCCGCCCAAGAAGCACGGCAACCTGCCGGTGTAGGGGAAAGGCCCGCCGATGGACACCTGGGAAAAGCTCGATCTCGGACTCGTGATGACGGTTCTCGGCATGGGGATCGTGTTTCTGGTCCTCATCTTTCTCACCCAGCTGATCGGCCTTTTCGAACGCTTCTTCGGGGCCCGGAAAGGCCCGGCGGCCGGGGAACAAAATGCACTCCCCCCGGACACGACGCGGGAACGCGGGGCTTCCGCACCGAGGCCTTCGCCGGCGCCGGCCGCCGCCCCCGCCGCCCCGCAGCAGGCCCCCCCGGCCCCGCAGCCGGCGGCAGCCGCCGCACCCGCGGTGCGGCCGGCCGTCGTCGCCGCGGTGATGGCCGCGGTTTCGGCCTACCTCCAGTCCGAGGCCCTCGTCCTTGCGCCGCCCGTGCGGCGGCTCCCCGACGACCTTTCCTTCTGGGGCCGCGCCGCCCGCCTGGAGCAGATGATGTCGCGCCGACTCTGAGCCGGGGGCAGATAACGACCTCCCCCCGCCCTCCCCGGGCACACCGCTGAAAGAGGAGACCTCGGCATGTCGATCGGGCAGTCGATCCTTAAGTTCCTGGAGACGATGGGGTTTGCCGCCATGACCTGGCAGGAGGGGGTCATGATCGGCGTCGCCTGCGTCCTCATCTATCTCGCCCTCAAGAAAGGCTTCGAGCCGCTTCTTCTTCTGCCGATCGGCTTCGGGGTGCTTCTCGGGAACCTCCCGCTCGCCGGCCTCATGGCCCCCCCGGTCTACGAGACGGTGATCGACCCGCGCACGGGCCAGGCGGTCCAGGAGATGAAGGAGGTGGGGGGACTGATCTACTACATCTACCAGGGGGTCAAGCTGGGGATCTACCCGCCGCTCATTTTTCTCGGGGTGGGTGCCATGACCGATTTCGGACCGCTCATCGCCAACCCCCGCAGCCTCCTCCTCGGCGCGGCGGCGCAGTTCGGGATCTTCACCACCTTCCTGGGGGCGCTCCTGCTCGATTTCCTGCCGGGCATCGCCTTCAGCCCCCAGGAGGCGGCCTCGATCGGCATCATCGGCGGGGCGGACGGCCCGACGGCGATCTACCTGACCGCCCGGCTCGCCCCGCATCTCCTGGGCCCCGTCGCCGTCGCGGCCTATTCCTACATGGCGCTCGTCCCGCTCATCCAGCCGCCGATCATGAAGTTGCTCACCACGAAAAAAGAGCGCGAGGTCGTGATGGAGGAGCTGCGCGAGGTGTCGCGCACGGAGCGGATCGTCTTCCCCCTGGTCGTGACCGCCGTCGTCTCCCTCATCCTGCCCGCGGCCGCACCGCTCGTCGGCATGCTCATGCTGGGGAATCTCCTGCGGGAGGCCGTCTCCATGCAGCCGATCATGAACCGCCTGCTCAAGACCGCGCAGAACGAGCTCATCAACATCGTGACCATCCTGCTCGGCGTCTCGGTCGGCGCCACCGCCAGCGGGCCGCTCTTCCTCAACCCGAAGACGCTCGGGATCATCCTGCTCGGCGTTTTCGCCTTCGCCGTCGGCACGGCGGGCGGGGTGCTGCTCGGGAAGGTCATGTACCGCACCTCGGGCGGCAAGGTGAACCCGCTGATCGGCTCGGCGGGGGTCTCGGCCGTGCCGATGGCCGCGCGGGTTTCCCAGACCGTGGGCCAGCAGTACAACCCCTCGAACTTCCTGCTCATGCACGCGATGGGGCCGAACGTGGCCGGCGTCATCGGCTCCGCCGTGGCCGCGGGGGTTCTGCTCGCCATGCTGGGCTGAGGGGGTCTCGGCCGGGCGGCGTCGCCCCGACCCGGAACCGGAAAACCCCGCTTCACGACGGCGGTCCCGGCACGCGCTGCGCCGGCGGGCGCCGCCGCCTCAGGGATCGGCCGCAGTCCGCCCCCACCCCCGGCCGCAGCCGGAGAATCCGCCCGCCCGGCAGCCGCCCTTATACCCCGTAGTAGCTTCGGTACCAGGAGACGAAGCGCGCGATTCCCGTCTCGAGGGGGGTCGCCGGCCGGAAGCCGACGTCGGCCGCCAGATCCTCCACGTCCGCGTAGGTCGCCGGCACATCGCCCGCCTGGAGCGGCAGGTACTCCCGAAGCGCCTTCTTTCCCAGCGCCTCCTCGATCACGGCGATGAAGCGGTCGAGCTCCACGGGCCGGTTGTTGCCGATGTTGTAGATCCGGTAGGGGGCGTAGGAGGAGCCGGGGTCGGGCCGGTCGCCGCGCCAGGCCGGGTCCGGGGCCGGCGGCCGGGCCATGACGCGCACAACCCCCTCGATGATGTCGTCGATGTAGGTGAAGTCCCGTTGCATGCGGCCGTAGTTGAAGACCCGGATGGGGCGGCCCTCGAGAATCGCCTGCGTGAAGAGAAAAAGCGCCATGTCGGGACGCCCCCAGGGGCCGTAGACGGTGAAAAAACGCAATCCCGTGCAGGGCAGGCCGAAAAGGTGGCTGTAGGCATGGGCCATGAGCTCGTTGGCCTTTTTGCTCGCCGCGTAGAGCGACACGGGGTGATCGACGTTGTGGTGCACGGAAAAGGGCATGAGCGTGTTCGCCCCGTAGACCGAGCTCGAGGAGGCGAACACCAGGTGCCGGACACCGCCGCGGCGGCAGCCCTCGAGCACGTTCACAAAGCCCGCGAGGTTCGATTCCACGTAGGCGTGCGGGTTCTCGAGCGAGTAGCGCACCCCCGCCTGCGCCGCGAGGTGGACGACGACCCCGAAGCGCCCCTCGGCAAAGAGCCGGCCCATGCCGTCGCGATCGGCGAGGTCGAGCCGGTGAAAGGAAAAGCGCGGGTACCCGGCAAGGATGGCCAGGCGGTCTTCCTTGAGCCGGACGCTGTAATAGGGGTTCAGATTGTCGAGACCGGCCACGGGACGGCCCTCCTCGAGCAGCCGGCGGCAGAGGTGGAAGCCGATGAACCCCGCCGCCCCCGTGACCAGAACGTGTTCTTCTTCCATCACCGGCACCTTTCCAAGATTGAGTTTGCGGGCCGGAAGCGGCTCAGCTCCCGGCCGGCGCCCGGCGATACCAGGCGAGGGTCCGGGAGAGCCCCTCCTCGAAGGGGACCCGCGGCACGAACCCCAGGCGCCCGGCCGCCTCGTCGATCGCCGCCACCGAGCGCCGGATGTCACCGGGCCGCGGCGGAAGATGCTGCGGGCTGCGGCCGCAGCCGGTGAGCGCCGCGATTTCCCGCCAGAGGGTGAGGATGTCGACCTCGCGTCCCGTGCCCACGTTGAAGACCCCGACCTCCGTCGAGCTGGAGGCCCGCACCAGCGCCTCGACCACGTCGGCGACGTAGATGAAATCCCGCGTCTGGCCCCCGTCCCCGTAGACGAGCGGGGCCTCGTCGGCGAGCGCCCGGGTGAGGAAGATCGAGATCACCCCCGAGTAGGGCGAGGAGGGGTCCTGCCGCGGCCCGAAGACGTTGAAGAAGCGCAGGCTCGCCGTGCTCAGCCCGAAGAGGCCCTCGTAGACCGAAAGGTAGTGCTCGGCGGCGAGCTTCTGGACGGCGTAGGGCGAGCGCGGCCGCACCGCGTGGTCCTCGCGCTTGGGAAGCCGCGGGTCGTCGCCGTAGACCGCGCTCGAGCTGGCGAAAACGACCCTCCGGACGCCCGCCGCGCGCGCGGCCTCGAGCAGCGAGAGCGAGCCCATCTCGTTGACGGCCGCCGACCCCAGCGGGTCCTCGACCGTCTTCTGCACCGAGACCACGGCGGCGAGGTGGAAGACCCGCGTGCAGCCGGCCACCGCCCGCCGCACGTCGTCCCCGTCGCGGATGTCGCCCTCGAGGAACTCGATCCGCCCGCGCACGGTGGCAAGGTGTTCGACCCGTCCGCTGGAGAGGTCGTCGAGCACCCGCACGGCGAACCCCTCGGCGACAAGCCGCTCGACCAGATGCGAGCCGATGAACCCCGCCCCTCCCGTCACGAGCACCGTTTCCACCTTCGCAGATCCTCCGGACGCGGCGGCCGAGCGCGCGTTTCCTTAATCTCGGCAGCATAGCCCGGGCGATCCTCCCGCTCAAGGGGCCGCCGCCGCGGCGGCCTCAGAGCCGGGCCCCGAGGGCAAGCCAGCCCGTGTAGGTGAACGCCGAGAGAAGCGTGCTGAAGGAGATCGCCGCGGCGGCGAACTCGTGGTCGGCCCCCATCTGGCGGGCGAGCACGTAGGCCACGGTCGCCGTGGGCGTGGCGAGCAGAATCAGGGCCGGGAGGAAATCCTCGGGCGCGGCCCCCAGCGCGAGAAAGGCGGCCAGGCCGATCGCCGGCATGAGCAGGAGCTTGATCAGGCTGCAGCCGAGCACCGCGGCCAGCCGCGAGCGCATGAGTTCGAAGGACAGCGAGGCGCCGATGATGAGCAGCGCCAGCGGGAGGGCCATGCCGGCCAAGATGGCGAGGCTGCGCTCGAGGACGGGGTGCAGCCCGACGCCGGCCGCGGAGACGAGCAGCCCGCCGAGCGCGGAGAGGATGACCGGGTTTTTGGCCATCCGGGCCGCGGCCGCAAGCCCGCCCGGACCCCGGACCCCGCCTGCGGCGTGGAGCTGCAACACGACCACGCTCAACGCGTTGTTGAGGATCATCATGAAGCCGGTGAGAATGCTCGCCCGCGCCAGGCCCTCGGGCCCGAGAAAGTAGAGGGCGACGGCGAGGCCGATGTAGCCCTGGTTGCCGTGGAAGGAATCCTCGATGAAGGCCCCGCGGAGCCGGGTCTCCATGCCCACGGCCAGGGCCGCAAGCCACGCCGCGCCGCAGGCGGCGAGCATCGTCCCCAGGGTCACGGCGGCGACGAGGGGCTTGAAATGGACTTCGAGCGAGGCCCGGGCGACCGCCGAGAAGACCATCGCCGGGATGGCGAGGTAGAAGACCAGCCGGTTGGCGGCGGCGAGGAACTCCGGGGGGAGAAGCCCCCGGCCCCGGGCCGCCCAGCCGATCGCGATCACGGCGAAGATGGGGACGATGGTCGCCAGAATGGGCATGCCGTCGCTTCGCCTCCGTCCTTGACGCGCCGCGATGCCGGAAGTAAGGTTTGTGCGGTGCAGCGCCGCGGTGTTAGAGCACCCCTTCCCTGCCCTGGCAAGAGAAAAATGACCGCCACCGCCGCCATCCGCCTTCACCTCTACGCCGGCCTGAAGGGGCTCGTCCCCGATTGCCCGGAGGAGATCCCGATCTCATCCGGCACCACGGTGGCCGACCTCCTCGCACGGCTGGGAATCTCACCGGAGAAGATTCATCTCGTCTTCGTGGACGGGAAAAAAAGCGACCTGAGAGAGGCCCTGCAGGGCGGCGAGCGGGTCGGCGTTTTTCCCCCCGTGGGCGGAGGCTGAAAACGGGGACGACTTTCCGACCGGTTTTCAGCACGGCGCCCAAAATTGGGCATAGAGCCCGGGGGGTGCCGCGTGTTCCGTGAGGATTGCTCGTGTTTTCGGCCCCCCGCAGATGGCAGCGCTTTTGCATTGGGTTTTCAAGCCCGGAAGAAAGACACCCCCAACCCCAGCGCAACACGTCAGGAGGTACGGCATGAAGCGGATGACCCAGCGGTTGGCTTTCTTTCTGATCGTCGGCGTGACCTTCTCGCTCGCCCTCGGGGGCTACGCCGCCGCTCAGGACAAGTACCCCTCGAAGCCGATCACCTATCTCGTCACCTTCAACCCCGGCGGGCAGTCCGACCGCGAGGCCAGGCGGCAGCAGCCGCTGCTCGAGAAGATTCTCGGCCAGAAAATCCTCGTCGACTACAAGGTCGGCGGCGGCGGGGCCCTGGGCTGGAGCGAGCTTGTGCGCTCCAAGCCCGACGGCTACCTGATCTGCGGCATCAACATCCCGCACATCATCCTGCAGCCCATGCAGCAGGAGACCGGCTACAAGACCGAGCAGATCGTCCCTGTCGCCCTCTTCCAGCGCACCCCTCTCGCCCTCGCCGTGTTGAAAGACAGCCCCTACAAAACTCTCAAGGAACTGGTCGAGGCGGCGAAGGCCAAGCCCGGGGAGATCAGCATCGGCGGCTCCGGCACCTTCTCCGGACACCACATCGCGACGCTCCGGCTGCAAAAGCTCGCCGGGGTGAAGTTCAATTACGTCCCCTTCACCGGTGCCGCCCCGCAGATGACGGCCTTCCTGGGCGGCCACGTGAACGCCATCTTCGGCAACTCCGACGACCTGGTCAAGCATGCCGACACGATCCGCGTTCTCGGGACAGCGGATGAGAAACGCTTTTTCGGGTTCCCCGACGCCCCGACCTTCAAGGAAGGGGGCTATGATCTCGTCGAGGCGATCGACCGCGGGGTCGCCGTGCCTCCGAACACGCCCGAGCCCGTTCTCAAAAAGCTCGAGGCGGCCTTCCTTCAGATCGCCAAGGACCCCGAGATCCAGGAGCAGATGAAAAAGGAGGGCTTCGTGCCGCTCGCCATGGGCCATGCCGAGAGCAAGGCCCACATCGCGAAGATGACGGAGATCTATCGCGAGATCGTCAAGGACATCAAGAAATAGATCGCGAAAGGAACCGGCACCGGTGGTCGCGAACCGACGTTCCGCAGACATCGCCTCGGGCGTGTTCCTCGCGCTCCTGGGTGTGGTGGTCTTTGCGGCATCCACGACGATCGACGAGGGTGCGGGGGGGCAGCTCCACCCCCGCACCTTTCCCATGATCCTCGGGGCGATGCTCGTGCTGGGGGGCGGGGCGCTCGCCGTGCGCACGGCGCTTTCGCGCCCCGGCAGCGCCAAAGCCGTGCCTTGGCCGGACCGCAACGGCGCACGGCTTTTGTTCATCGCCCTGGCGGGCCTGTGCGGCTACGTGCTGCTCTCCCAGCTGCTGGGTTTTCTGGTAAGCTCTTTTCTCTTCGTCCCCTGGTTCATCCGCACCTTCGGCCGTTACGGGCATTTCCTCGCCTGGTCGTGCGCGGTGGGGGTCGTCCTCTTTTTGTATGTCGTGTTCATCCGGCTGCTGCAGCTCAGCCTCCCGACCGGCCCATTTCCCTTTTTCTGATCCCGCCGCCGGAGGCCGCCGCACGACCGGATCCCCTGGGGAGACCGCTCGATGGACGCCTGGTCTTTTCTGCTCGACGGCTTCGCTGCGGCGATCCGTCCCTACAATCTCCTCTTCGCTCTGATCGGCTGCATCGCGGGAACCCTGGTCGGCGTGCTTCCCGGCCTGGGGCCGACGGCAGCCATCGCCATGCTCCTGCCGCTGACGACCCTGCTCGACCCGGCGCCCGCGATCATCATGATGGCGGCGATCTACTACGGGGCGATGTACGGCGGCTCGACCACCTCGATCCTGGTGAACATCCCGGGGGAGGCTTCCTCGGTGCCGACGGCGATGGAGGGGTACCAGTTGACCCTCCAGGGCCGAGGCGGGCCGGCGCTCGGCATCTCGGCCATCGCCAGTTTCGTGGCGGGGACCCTCGGCGTCCTCGGCCTCACCTTCTTCGCCCCCACCCTCGCCCGCGCCGCCCTGGCCTTCGGCCCGCCCGAGTACTTCGCCCTCACGCTCCTCGGGATCAGCCTGGTGATCAGCCTCTCGGGCCGCTCGATCGGCAAGGGGCTGCTCTCCGCCCTTCTCGGGCTGCTGACGGCGATGATCGGGCTCGACCCCCTTTCGGGTGTGGCGCGCCTCACGTTCGGATCCTACCAGCTCATGGCCGGGATCGATTTCGTCCCCATCATCATGGGCCTCTTCGCCGTGAGCGAAATCCTGACCAATGTCGAGGCGAAGGCCGACCTGCTGTTGCGGGAGAAGAAAATCGAGTGGCTGCCGAGCTGGCGGGACATCAAGGAAACCTGGGGGGCGACGATCCGCTCGGGGTTTCTCGGTTTCTTCTTCGGGCTCATCCCCGGTTGCAGCCCGGCCGTGACCTCGTTCATGGCCTACGACATGGAAAAACGCTTCTCCAAGCACCCCGAGCGCTTCGGCAAGGGCGCGATGGACGCCGTGGCGGCGGTGGAGGGCTCGAACAACGCGACCGCCAGCGGCGGGTTCGTCCCCCTGTTCGCCTTCGGGATCCCCTCGGGGCCGGCGCTCGCCGTGCTTCTCGGCGGCTTCATCATGTTCGGCCTGCAGCCCGGCCCGCGCCTGATGCAGGAGCAGCCCCAGCTCCTCTGGACGATCATCGCCAGCATGTACATCGGCAACGTGATCCTCCTGATCCTCAACCTCCCGCTCGTCGGCCTCTGGGCGCGCATGGCCCTCGTCCCCTTTCCCATCCTCGGCTCGATGATCACGGTCTTCACCCTGATCGGCGCCTACAGCCTGCGGTACTCCTTCTTCGACCTCTGGATGGCCCTCCTCTTCGGCGGGGTCGGCTACCTCATGCGCAAGCTCGAATTCCCCGTCGCCCCCATGGTCCTCGCCGTCGTACTGGCGAGCATGATGGAGACCTCCTTCATGCAGTCGATCACGATGTCCCGGGGGTCGCTCGTGATCTTCTTCACCCGGCCGATTTCGGCGGTCTTCATGGCGCTCACGCTGCTTTCCGTCGTGACCGGGATCCTGCTGCTCCGCAAAGCGCGAAGCAAAAACATCGAGCTGGAGGAAAGCGACGCCTGAAGAGGCCCCGGCAGGCGGGCCGCTTCAGGAAAAGGCCTTTCCCAGGTAGTCTTCCGGGGTGATCCGCAGTTTGCGGATGCGGTACTGGAGGGTCGAGCGGGGGACCCCGAGCAGGCGCGCCGCCCCCTTCTCCCCGCCCAAGACCCCGCGGGTCCGGGCGAGCGCGCGCAGGATGTGCTCGCGCTCGGCGTCGCGCAGGCGGACGACGGGCTCGGCCGGCTGCCGGCGCAGGCCGGGCTGGGAGGCCTCGAGCAGCTGCGCGATCTCCTCGGCCCGGATGCGCTCGCCCGCCCGCAGGATCACCAGACGCTTGACGAGGTTCTTGAGCTCGCGCACGTTTCCCGGCCAGTCGTAGGCGATCAGCCGCTCCATGGCCCGCGGGGAGTAGACCGGCTCCGGCCGGTTCATGCGCCGCGCCTGGATGCGGGTCAGCTCCTTGATCAAGAGGCCGATGTCCTCCCGCCGTTCGCGCAAGGGGGGGACGTGGATCGAGACGATGTTCAGGCGGTAGTAGAGGTCTTCGCGGAAGCTGCCGGCGCGGACGCAGGCGCGCAGGTCCTTGTTCGTCGCCGCGATCACGCGGCAGTCGATCTGGATCGGCCGGCTCTCGCCGACGCGCTCGAACTGCCCGTCCTGCAGGATGTGGAGCAGCTTCGCCTGCAGGCCGATCGGCAGCTCGGCGATCTCGTCGAGAAAGATCGTCCCGCCGTGGGCGAGCTCGAAGCGGCCGAGGCGCCGCTCGTGGGCGCCGGTGAACGCCCCCTTGGCGTGGCCGAAGAGCTCGCTTTCGAAAATCGAGGAGGCGAGGGCGGGGCAGTTGGTCTTCACGAAGAGGTGGTGGCGCCGCGAACTGATGTTGTGGATGCAGCGGGCGAGATAGTCCTTCCCCGTCCCGGTCTCGCCGGTGATCAGGACCGTCGCGTCGGTGTCCGCGGCCTGCCGGATCGTCTGCAGAATCGCCTCCATCGCCGCCGAGGCGTGGAAAAACTCCTCCTGGGAGTAGTCCTCGGAGTTCTGCAGCAGGTATTCCTTCTCCCGCTCGAGGCTGCGGTTCAACCGCTCGAGCTCCGTGTAGGAGAGCATGTTGTCGACGGCGATCGCCACCTGGCGGCTGACCTCGGTCAGAAACCCCGTGAGCTCGGAGACGTCCTCGGGGGGCTCGCGGAAGGAGAAATGGATGGAGCCCAGGATGCGGTTGCGCACGAGCATCGGGAAAGCCATCGTGGCCGTGAGCCCGGCGTTCACCATGGCGCCGATGGAGGAGAGGTCGCGGTAGCGCCGCAGGTCGTCGATGACCGTCGGCTGCCGGGACTGGATCACCATGCGCGCGATCGCGCCGTCGGCAAGCGGCCGGCTCGGCCGCATCAGCACCCCCCCGGGCTGAATGCCGTCGGCGGCGGCGAAATAGCTGATCGACTGCGTCCGGGGGTCATAGAGGTTGATCGCCAGGCGGTCGTAGCGGATGTGCCGGCGCAACTCCGCGGCGAGCGCCTGGAAAAGATCTTCGCGGTTGGTCCGGGTGATGACGGCGTTGTTGATCTCGAGCAGAATCTTGTAGCGGGTCTCGGCGTTCCAGCGCATCGGACGGCGTGCCCCCGGGCGGGTGGAATGGCTTTCTCCCGTTACCCGCCGCCTGCCGAAAGATCAAGACTTTTTTCGGCACCATGACCATTTTTCGGCAGAGTGTTCCTGTCTTCCGGCGCGGCTTAAAATAATTTCATGAAAATTCAATGTGTTTAAAACAACCTTGCCCTGGCCTGCGTTTTGCTCGGTTCGTGGACGGAGGGCTCGGCCCGTGGACGTCCAGCTGAAATACGGATCCGGCAAGATCACGATTTCCATCCCCCCGCGGGCCGAGGTCACGCTCCTGGAACCCGCGCGGGTGCCGCCGCTCGCCGAGCTCGAGGCCTCCCTCGCCCAGGCGCTCGACCGACCCCGGGGCTGCCCATCCCTGGACGAGCTGCTCCGCTCCCGCAGGCCGCGCACGATCGCCGTGGTCGTGCCGGATGAAACCCGGCCGGCGCCGCTGAGAGAGATCCTGCCCCCCCTGGTCCGCCGTCTCGAGCGGGGGCTCGGCCCGCGGGCCGAGGGGGGCCTCACGGTCTTCGTCGGCGGCGGCCTCCACCCCCCCGCCGACGCCCAGGCGCTCGCGCGGATCCTGCCCGCGGAGGTCCTGGACCGCTTTCCGGTCATCGCCCACGACGCCCGCCGGGCCCCCTTCCGCGACTACGGGAAAACCCGGCGCGGGACCCCGGTGCGCATCCACGAGGCCTTCGCCGCTGCGGAGCTCAAGATCGTGATCGGGCAGGTGGACCCCCACCAGTTCGTGGGGTTCACCGGCGGCGCCAAAGGGGTCGTGATCGGGCTCGGGTCCCCCGAGACCATCGAGAAAAACCACAGCCTGATGGCCGAACCCCACGCCTGGGTGGGGCTGCTCGAGGAAAACCCCGTGCGGCAGGACCTCGATGAGGCCGGCCGCAGGATCGGCATCGATTTCGCGGTGAACTTCGTCCTCGACGCCGACCGCCGCGCGGTCGCCCTCGAGGCCGGGCTCCCCGAGGAGGTCCTCCGGCGGCTCGCCGGCGTCTGCGCCCGCGTCTACGGGGTCGGCCTCCGCGAGAAATTCGACATCGTCGTCGCCTCCTGCGGCGGCTACCCCAAGGACATCTGCCTCTACCAGGCGCAGAAAGGCCTGAACCTCGCCTCCCAGGCGCTCAAGCCGGGGGGGCACATCCTGCTGCTCGCCGCCTCGCCCCAGGGGGTGGGCGACGACATCTACTTCGATTACGTCTCGCAGTTCACCTCGCCCGAGGAGGTGATCCGCGATTTCCAGGCCGGCGGCTTCCGCATGGGGGCGCACAAGGCCTACCTGTTCGGCAGAACGCTCGTCAACTACGATGTCGCCGTCTGCTCGGAGCTCGACCCGGGAATCCTGCGCACCTGCCACCTGCGGGCGGCGGACCCGACCCGCGTGCTCGCGGAGTGGGTCGAGGCCCTGCCCGGCACCCCGCGGGTGGCGATCATCCCCAACGCCAACACCACCTACTTTTACCCGGCGTGAGGCCCGTGGCGCGCAGGCGCAGAGCAATCCACCCCGGCAGGCTTCAGAACGGCGGCAACGCAACCGGGCGGCTGCGCTCAAAGTCCGCCTCCCCCGCGGCGATCGACACCGAAACGCGGGCGGCGGCCTTTCGGCGCAGGCGTCCAAAAACCACAAGGAGGAAAGGCAGATGATCCATTTCCTGGTCCACGAGGAAGCCGACAACGTCGGCGTGGCCACCGTCGACATCAAGGCGGGCGAGACGGCCACGGGGCTGTACATGGACAGCCAGAAGAAAATCAAGGTGAAGGCCCTGCAGGACATCCCCCTGGGGCACAAGATCGCGCTCGCCAAACTCAAGGTGAACGACGGCGTGATCAAGTACGGGCACGACATCGGACGCGTGGTGGCCGACATCAAGGTGGGCGAACACGTGCACATTCACAATCTGAAGACGAGGAGGTGGTAACCATGGCCAAGATGAAAAACCCCAAGGTCTTCGCCTACCGCCGCGAGAACGGCCGCGCCGGCATCCGCAACCACGTGATCATCCTGCCCCTCGACGACTTGAGCAACGCCGCCTGCGAGAAGGTGGCCTTCAACGTCAAGGGCTGCAAGGCCATCCCGCACGCTTACGGCCGGTTGCAGTTCGGAAAGGACCTCGAGCTCTTCTTCCGCACGCTCATCGGCACCGGCTCCAACCCCAACGTGGCCGCGGTGGTGGTGATCGGCATCGAGCCCGAGTGGACCCAGCGCGTCGTGGACGGGATCGCCAAGACCGGGAAACCCGTCGCGGGCTTCAGCATCGAGCGCCACGGCGAGTTCAAGACGGTCGAGATGGCGAGCTGGAAGGCCAAGGAGTACGTCCACTGGGCGAGCGAGCTGCGCCGCGAGCCGGTCGACCTGAAGGACATCTGGGTGAGCGTGAAATGCGGCGAAAGCGACACGACGAGCGGGCTGGCCTCCAACCCGACCGTCGGCAACGCCCTCGAGAAGCTCGTCGCCATGGGCGGCACCTGCTCCTTCGGCGAAACAAGCGAGATCACCGGCGCGGAGATGGTCTGCAAGGAGCGCGCGATCAACGCCAAGGTCGGCGAGCAGTTCATGGCCGTCTTCAACGCCTACCAGAAGATGATCGAGGCCAACAAGACCGATGACCTCTCCGGCTCCCAGCCGACCAAGGGCAACATCCGCGGCGGGCTGACGACCATCGAGGAGAAGGCCTTCGGCAACCTGCAGAAGATCGGAAAGAAGATCCGGTACGTCGGCGTGCTCGACAAGGCCGAGTCCCCGACCAAGCCGGGCCTGTGGTTCATGGACACCTCGAGCGCCGCGGCCGAGGCCGTGACCCTCTGGGCGGCGGCGGGCTTCGTCGCCCATTTCTTCCCCACCGGCCAGGGCAACATCATCGGCAACCCGATCGAGCCCGTGATCAAGCTCACCGCCAACCCCCTCACCGCCAAGACCATGGCCGAGCATATCGACTACGACTGCTCGGCGATCCTGAGAGGCGAGATGACGCTCGACGAGTCGGGCGACAACCTGATCGAGATGCTGATCCGCACCTGCAACGGCAGGCTCACGGCCCAGGAAGTCCTCGGCCACGAGGAGTTCGTGCTGACCAAGCTCTACGAGAGCGCCTGAAGCCCGGGCCGCGGGCGGGGGAGAGGCGCTGCTCTCCCCCGCCCGCGGGGACCCGGATCGGCGGGGAAACGGCCCTCGCCCCCCCAAGGAGGAGAGAGACCATGAAGATCGGATTCATCGGCGTCGGCCAGATGGGCGGCGGGCTCGCCCGCAACCTCATCCGCGCCGGCAGGACCGTCTGGGTGTACGACCTCAACGCCGAGGCGGTGAAGAAGACCCTCGCCGCCGGCTCGACCGGGCACGCCGCCCGGGGGCCGGCCGAGCTGGCGGACGCGGAGGTTCTCTTCACCAGCCTGCCGCTCCCCCGCCATCTCGAGGAGGTGATGCTCGGGCCGGAGGGCCTGCTCGGCCGCATGAAGGCGGGCAGCGTCTACATCGACGTGAGCACGATCGACCCCGGGACGGCGCGCAGGCTCGAGGCTGCGGCCCGGGAGCGGGGAATCGGCTTTCTCGCCTGCCCGCTCGGGAAAACCCCGGCGCACGCCGAAAAGGCCGAGGAGCCGATTTTCGCCGGCGGGGACAAGGCCCTCTTCGAGAAGATGCGGCCGCTGCTGGAGATCATCGGCAAACCCGTCTATTACCTGGGCGGGGTCGACGCCTCCTGCGCCCTCAAGCTGATCAGCAACCTGATCGGCATGACCAACCTCGCGGTCCTCGCCGAGGGGATCCGCATCGGCGAAAAGGCCGGGATCGAAACCCGCTTTCTGCTCGAGCTGCTGAGCGACACGGGCGCCCGGAGTTTTCAAATGGACGTCCGCGGCCCCTGGATCGCGGCCGGCGACTTCCAGCCGCGCTTCGCCGTGGACCTCGCGCTCAAGGACGTGCGCTTGGGCTGCGAGATGGCCCGCGCCTGGGGCAACGAGGCGCGCACCATGGAAATCGCCCTCGACTACCTCAGGCGGGCGAGCGAGTCGGGATTCGGGAAAGAAGATTGCAACGCCGTCTACAAGGTCGTCCGCTGAATCCCCGGGGACTTCCCCGGCAACCCCTCGTCACTCGGAAAGGAGGAGTCGCATGAAGAGGCATGGCACCTGTATCCTGGTCATCGCCGCCGTCATCGCCGGACTGGGTCTCGCGCCCGTCGCCTGGGGCGCCGAGCTCGTGGTCAAGGCCGCGACCGCCAACCCGCCCGGCAGCTATCACGTGGTCTGCCTGGAAAAATTCAAGGAACTTGCCGAAACATACTCCAACGGCAAGATCCAGGTGAACGTCCACGTCGGCGGCCAGCTCGGCTCCGAGGAAGACAACGTCCAGCAGTGCTCGACCGGCATGCTCCACGTCTCCATCATGGCCGTGAACAACGTGACCCCGTACAGCAAGGCGGTCGGCTTCATGACCCTGCCCTACATCTTTCCCAAGATCGAGGACGCCTACAAGCTCTTCAAGAGCGACTACGTCAAAACGACCCTGAACGATCTCATGGTCAAGCAGGCGAACGTGCGCGCGCTTGCCTGGCTGGTCGGCGGCTACCGCGTCTTCACCAACTCCAAGCGCGAGGTGCTCACCCCCGACGACCTGAAAGGGCTCAAGATCCGCGTCCCCAAGAACAACATCATGATCGCCGCCTACAAGGCCTGGGGCGTGGATCCGATCCCCATGGCCTGGACCGAGGTCTTCAACGCCCTGCAGCAGGGGGTCATCGACGGCCAGGACAACCCGCACCTCGTCAACGCCGCGATGAAATTCTTCGAAGTCCAAAAATACATCACCGACATCCACTACATTCTCTGGACGGGCCCGATCCTCGTGAGCGAGACCTGGTACCGCAAGCTCACCCCCGAGCAACGCCAGGTGATCGACCGCGCCGCGCGCGAGGCGGCCGAGTTCGAGTGGAAATGGGTCGAGGAAAAGGAATCCGAGGCCCTCAAGGAGTGCCTGGACAAGGGCATGAAGCTCTCCAAGCCCGCCAACAATGAAAAAGAGTGGATCGAGAAGGCCAAGTCGATCTGGCCGCAGTTCTACGATAGCGTCGGCGGAAAAGAGATCGTCGACAAGGTGGTCGCCGTCATGGCGCAATGAGCAAGCCGCCGGGGGCCGCGGCAGGGGCTTTCTCTCCCGCGGCCCCCGGGGCCGAACCACGCATCTCGCCCGGCTCCAGCCGCCGGCGTTCGGGGAGGAGACGATGGCCGCCCGCATCTGGACCGTGATCGACGAGCACTTCGAGAACCTGGTCTGCGCCGTTCTGCTCGCCTTGCTGGTCGTCTGCCTGGGCTGGCAGATCTTCATGCGCTACTTCTTCCAGGCCGGCGTGACCTGGGCCGAGGAGCTCAGCCGCTTCGCCTTCATCTGGACCATCTATTTCGGCATCTCGCTCGCCGCCAAGAAGGAGCAGCACGTGCGCGTCACCGCCCAGTACTACCTGCTCCCGCCGCGGCTGCGCCCCTGGGTCTGGCTCTTCGCCGACGCCGCCTGGATCGTCTTCAACATCGTCTTCACCGTCCAGGGGATCGGCCTCGTGGCCCACGCCATCGAATTTCCCGAAACCACCCCCGCTCTCGGCTGGTCGGCCGCCTACGTCTACCTGATCATCCCGCTCGGCTTCTTCATGATGACCGTGCGCATCCTGCAGGTCTATGTCCGCGGCTTCCGGCGGGGCACCTGGCGGGAGGTCGCCAAGATCGGAGGGACCGAAGCATGAGCACGCTCGCCGTCCTGATCCTGGTCCTGATCCTGGCCCTGCTCGTCGGCCTGCCCATCTTCATGGCCCTCGGGATCTCGACCTGTGTCGCGCTTCTCGTGACCGACGTCCCGCTGTCGATGATCCCGATGACCCTCTTTCGCGGCGTGGATCAGTTCCCGCTGCTGGCGATCCCCTGCTTCATCCTCGCCGGCTCGCTCATGGAATCCTGCGGCGTGACGCGGCAGATCATCGACGTCGTGCGTCAGCCGGCGGGCGTGATCCACGGCGGCCTGGGGGTCGCGACCATCCTCGCCTGCATGTTCTTCTCGGCCATCTCCGGCTCGGGGCCGGGCACGGTCGCCGCGGTGGGCTCGCTCATGATCCCCTCGATGATCCGCGCGGGCTACGACCGCGCCTACGCCGGGGCGGTCGCCTCCTCGGGCGGAACGCTCGGGATTCTCATCCCGCCCTCCAACCCGATGATCATCTACGGCGTGATCGCGAGCGTCTCGATCACGGGCATGTTTCTCGCCGGGATGATCCCGGGGCTGATGATCGGGCTCGCCCACTGCTTCGTCGCCTGGATCGTGGCGAAGCGCCTCCGGTTCATCGAAACCCCGGAACCCTTCCGCCTCGGGGAGTTCCTCCGGACCTGCTGGCGCTCGAAGTGGGCGCTCGCCTCGCCGGTCGTCATCCTGGGCGGGATCTACGCCGGGGTCTTCACCCCGGTCGAAGCCTCGATCGTGGCCGTCTTCTGGGCCCTCTTCGTGGGCGGGGCGGTCAACCGGCAGCTGACGATCGGAAAACTCTACCGGGCCCTCCAGGACGGCGCCATGATCTCCGGCACCGTGCTCGTGATCGTCGGCACCTCGACCCTCTTCGGCCAGCTCCTCACCTTCGAGCAGGCGCCGACCCGCATGGCGAACTTCATCCTGGGGATCTCCGAGCACTGGTTCGTGGTGCTGCTTCTCCTCATCGCCGTCTTCTACGTCCTCGGCATGTTCATGGAGACCCTCTCCACGATCATCATCCTGACGCCGGTGTTGCTGCCGGTGGTGACCCGGCTGGGCATCGACCCGATCCATTTCGGGATCATCTTCGTCGTGACCAACGAGGTCGCCTTTCTCACCCCGCCGCTCGGGGTGAATCTCTTTGTCGCCTCCAAGATGGCGGACGTCTCGCTCGAGCGGCTCTCGATCCACGTGCTGCCGCACATCGCGGCGATCACCGTGTGCATTTTGATTCTGGCCTATTTCCCGATGTTCAGCACCTGGCTGCCGCACTGGCTCGGATACGGCAAGTTCTGACGCCGGGGCGCAAACACCCGGTCCGCGCCCGACGAGGGCGCCCGGACATCTCCAGAGGAGGACTGAGGATCCCATGCCATTCGGGTACAACGGAAAAATCCTGCATGTGGACTTGACCCGCGGCACCACGCGGGTCGAGGAACCCGACGAGAAATGGTACCGCACCTACCTCGGGGGGACCGGCTTCGTCGGCTGGTACCTGCTCACGCACCTCGCCCCCGGGACGGATCCCCTCTCCCCGGAAAACCCCCTGGTCTTCGCGACGAGCGTCGTGGTGGGGGCGCCGCTGTCGGGGTTCAACCGCTACGTCGTCGGCGCCAAATCCCCCCTCTCGGGCGCCTTCGCCGAGACCGAGGCCGGCGGCTATTTCGGCCCCGAGCTCAAGTTCGCGGGCTTCGACGCCCTGGTCGTGCACGGACGGGCCGAGCGGCCGGTCTACCTCTGGATCCGGGACGGGATCGCCGAGATCCGCGACGCCTCCGGCCTCTGGGGGCTCGACAACTGGCTGACCCTCGAGCGGCTTCGGCAGGAGCTCGGCGATCCCCGCGTGCGCGTGGTGTCGATCGGGCCGGCCGGCGAGCGGCAGGTGCTCTTCGCCTGCCTCCAGAACGACCTCGAGCATTTCAACGGCCGCACCGGCATGGGCGCGGTCATGGGCGCGAAGAACCTCAAGGCGATCGCCGTTCGCGGCACGGGAAAGCCCGCCCTCGCCGACCCCGAGAAGGTCAGGGAGATCGCCCGCTGGCACAACGAGCGCATCAAGAGCCACCCGCCGAACGTCGGGCTCACGAAGTACGGCACCCCGGGTTTGCTCAAGAGCATCAACGACGCGGGGTTTCTTCCCACGCGCAATTTCCGCGAGGGCTGGTTCGAGGGGGCCGAGGCGCTCTCCGCGCCGGTCTATCACGAGACGATCTTCCACTCGAACAGCACCTGCTGGGCCTGCGCCGTGCGCTGCAAGCGCCGGGTCGAACGCACCGAAGGGAAATACCCCCTCGACCGCCGCTTCGGCGGGGCCGAATACGAGGCCCTCGCGGCCCTGGGATCGATGCTCGGCATCCGCGATCTCGCCGCCGTCGCCTACGGCAACCAGCGCTGCAACCTCTACGGCCTGGACGTCATCTCGACCGGCGCGGTGATCGCCTTCGCCATGGAATGCTTCGAGCACGGGATCCTCACCCCGGCGGACACGGGCGGCCGCGAGCTGCGCTGGGGCGATGCCGAGGCCATGATCTGGCTGATCGGCGAGATCGCCGCCCGGCGCGGGATCGGCGACACCCTCGCCCTCGGGGTCAAGCGCGCCGCCGCGCGGATCGGCCGCGGCGCGGAGCGCTTCGCCTTCCACATCAAGGGCCAGGAGCTCGCCTTCCACGACGGCCGCGGGAAAACCGGCATGGCAATGGGCTTTGCCCTTTCGCCCACGGGCGCCGACCATATCGAAACGCCCCACGACGTGGCCTTCCAGGGCGACGGCATCGCCAAGCTCTTCCCCCTGGGCCTCTTCGACCCGGTGGACCCCCTCAAAACCGACGAGGCCAAGGTGCGCTTTTTCTTTCTCGGCCAGAAGGCCTGGGGGATCAACAACGTGCTGGCGCTCTGCAACTTCACCTCGGTGCCGATCCACGCCATGACCTTCGGACGCCTCGTCGAGGCCGTCTCCGCGATCACCGGGTGGGACGTGAGCCTCTACGAGCTCATGAAGGCCGCCGAGCGGGCAAACGTCCTGGCGCGCCTCTTCAACAACCGCGAGGGCTTCACCCCGGCCGACGACACGCTCATCTCGCGCTGGTTCGAGGAAATGCCTTCCGGGCCCCTCCGGGGCAAGCGCATCGACCCCGAGCGGTTTGCGGAACTCGTCCGGCTGTACTATGAGATGTCCGGGTGGGATGAACAGGGTCGTCCCACCCGCGGCAAGCTGGTCGAGCTCGGCCTCGACGGCCTGGCCGGGGCCTGAGGCCGTGGTCCACGTCGAGGTCCGGCTCTACGGCGCGGGGGACCGGCCCGCCGAGCAGCGGGTGGCGCTCCCGGAAGGCTCCCGCATCCGCGACCTGCTCGCGCGGCTCGCCCTCCCCGAGGCGGAGGTGGGCGTCGTCCTGGTGAACCGCGGGGATGCCTCCTTTGACACGCCGCTCCAGGAGGGCGACCGCGTGACCCTCATCCCGCCGATCGGCGGCGGCTGAAGAGGCATCCCGCCGCCGGGAGAGGAGGACCCCTTGATCGCCGACATCGAACGCCTGGCGGCGCCGCGGGCCTTCCCCGACGGAACCCCCTACCGCTCACTCGGCGTGCGCGAGGTGTCCCGCATCGCCGCGGCGGCCGGCGTTGCGCCGCGGGACGTCGAGCTCGCCGCCCTGGAACGGGAGATCCTGCCCGAGCGCTACGCGCGCAACTTCCGGAGCTTCTCGTTCGCCGAGCAGGCGGCGCTGCTGCGCGGCCGGGTCGCGGTGGTGGGCCTGGGCGGCTTGGGCGGGGCCGTGAGCGAGGTGCTCGCGCGCCTCGGCGTCGGCCGCCTCACCCTGATCGACGGCGACCGCTTCGAGGAAAGCAACCTCAACCGCCAGCTCTTCAGCACCGTCGATGTCCTCGGCGCGCCCAAGGCCGAGACCGCCGCCCTCCGGATCCGGGCCGTCAACCCCACGATCGAAACCGATCCCCGGGTCGCCTTTCTGACGGCCGAAAACGGCCGGGATCTTCTCGCCGGCTGCCAGGCGGCGGTGGACTGCCTGGACAACCTGCCCTCCCGCTTCGTCCTCGAGGAGGCCTGCCGCGGGCTGGGGATCCCCCTCGTCTCGGCCGCTGTGGCCGGCGCCTCGGGCCATGTCACCACCGTGTTCCCCGAGGACCGCGGCCTGCGCGCGATCTACGGCGAACCCGCATCTGCGCCCCGCAAGGGGGCCGAGGCCGCCTTCGGGACGCTCCCCTTTGCGGTGTGGTTTCTCGCCTGCCTCGAGTGCGCCGAGGTGGTGAAGATCCTGCTTCGCCGCGGTGCGCCGCTGCGCGGCGTTCTGTTTCTCGCCGACCTCACCGAGGGCTTCTTCGAACGGGTGCGCCTCGGCCCCGCCGCCGAGGCCGCCTCCCGCCCGCCGCAGGGGCCCGAGGCGCCTTCGGCCGCTTGACAGCCGGAGTGGTTTCCGCGATAGTCGGCGCGGATTTCGCCTGACAGACCGGAAAAACGGGAGGGGCCATGCATCCGCGGGTGAGGATTCCGGCCGGGGCGGGCGCGCTCGCCGCCGCGCTCCTCATGTTCTCGTGCGCGACCGGCGCGGTGCTGAACGTCACCTACCAGCTGCCCGGGCCGACGGCGGCGCCGTCCTTCCGGCCCGTCGGCATCGGCGTGGTGGACGCCCGCGCCGAGCGGGCGATCCTGACCCCCCGCGCCCGCGAGGAACTGGCCGGCGCAGGCGAGGTCTTCGCGCTCACGGTGGCCGCGCCGGGACGGTCGACGGAGCTGCGGGGCGCCTACCCGCTGGAGGCGCTGCTCAAGGAAATCCTGCGCCTGCGCCTCGAGCAGGCCGGGATCCCCGTCGCCGCCGCAGGATCCCCCGAGGCGCGCGTGGTCCTGGCGGTCGAAGAATTCCGCCTCGATTTCGGGGACCGCCGCTGGATCGCCGCCTTCGCCTTCGAGGCGCGGGTCGAACGGGGCGGCAAGGTCGCCGCCCGCCAGTCGGTGCGCGGTTCGAACGAGCGCATGATGCTGCTCAAGAAGCCCGACGCCGAAAAGGTGCTGGGGGAACTCGTGACCGACACCCTCAACCAGCTCGACCCCGCGGACCTGCTCCGCCGGGCCGGCCTGTAGCCCGCGGGCGCCGCGGCATGGACGGCGTCCGGGCGCAGGGCGGGCGGCTGGAGGTCCTGGCACGGCTCTTCGCGCGGGTCGAGGAGCTGCCCCCGGACCGGCAGCTGCTCCTCCTCAAGCAGCTCCTGGGAGAGCGGATCACGACACGGCTCTTCCAGCTGATCCTCGAGCTCCCGGGGGAGGAACAACAGCGCCTGCTCGAGCAGTGGGCCGCGCCGCGCGAGGCGGACGAGCTCGCCACGACCCTCACCCTGGACGAGGACGCCGCCCCCATCCGCCGCATCCCGCGTTCCTCCTGCCGCCTGCGCGCGATCTGCGTGGTCGAGGCCACCACCTTCGACGGTGTGGTGACCGACATCAGCCCGACGGGGATGTACATCCAGAGCGCACGCTCGCCGGCGCCCGAGACGCCGATCCGGGTCAGCGTGCGGCTTCCCGGAATGGACCGCGCGATGATCATCAGCGGCACGATCCAGCGCAGCGAGACGACCGGGTTCGCCGTCCGGCTCTCCGGGCTCCCCCCGGAGCACGAGCAGGCGATCCTCCGCTTCATCGACGAAGCCCCCTGACGCCCCCCGGGCCCGCCTCAGCGGAACGCCCCCCGCCGGTAGAGCCTCCAGGAAAGCACGCACAGCGCCAGGATGGGATGCCGGCGGAGCCGCGGCGACACCTCGACGCGCACCCCCGTGTGCCGCTCGATCTTCCAGAGAATGTACTCGAGCCCGCCGGCGAAGGTGAAGGCGCCCTTCATCAGCCGCAGGACCGAGAGCCCCTTCCCCTGGAGCGCGCGCAGCTTCCAGCCCAAGCGGCAGGCGAAACGCCGCCTCCCTGGAACCCGGCTTTCGTAGTCCCGCCCTTCCGGCGAACGTTTCGCGACCGGAAAGGAGAGCAGCGGCAGCGCGGCGTCCGTGACCGCGGCGAAATGCGCCCTCCACGCCTCGTAGAGCCCGGCCAGTTTCTCCGGCCGCTCGGCGCGCAGCTCCGCCCGGTAGCTCATGGCGATGCCCCTCACCCAGAGCTCCCGCAGCGTGAACCGCTCCGGGAGGCAGGGGATCACCCGCTCGAGAAAGGTGAGCAGCGCGCGGGCGAGGGCGCCGCAGACCCAGTCGGCGGCCTCCGGGTTGCGCACATAGACGAGGGCGGCCGGTTGGGCGAAGCGGCCCCAGAGGTAGGATTGGAACCACGCCGGCGAAACCCCGCGCTCGAAGTCGGCCTTCGAGAGCACGGCGTACTTCGCCCGCACCCGCCGGTCGGCGACGGGGACCTCGAGGTAGTAGACGTTGGGGGGCAGCAGCTTGTTCAGGACGGCCCAGATCCGTCTGCGGTAGGCCGCCCGGTAACGCGAAACCAGGGCGTAGAGATCGACCATGCCCCCCCGCTCGTCCCCGGAGCGCAGGCAGGAGCCGTAGAAGACGACCGCGTCGACACTGCCGGGGTGAAGCGCGAGCACCCGTTCGGCGAGCGCGCGCACGGCCTCCGGGGCGGGGCGCAGCGCGCTCTCGCGCAGGATCTCCCGCAGCCGCTCGAGGGGGTTCATGGGGCAAATCTCAGAAAGCGCACGAGGCCGCCGGGGCGCAGGAGGATCCGCTGCGTGGGCCCCCCCGGCGCGAAAAGCTCGCCGTCCAGGGCGAACCCGTCGTCCAGTTCCAGCTCGATCGCCGCAGCCCGCAGGCTCAGGTAGCCGTGTTCCGGCTGCAACCGGGGGTGCCCCCGCCCGCGCAGGAGCGCGGAAAACCCCGCCGCGATCCAGGCGGGGGGCGCCTTGACCAGGGTCACCCTGAGCGGCGCCTCCCCTGTCGCCCAGAAGGGCTGCCATCCCAGGATCAGCCGCTCAAGGGTCGTCGCCAGCAGCAGAAAGGCCCGCCAACGACCGAAATCGCGCCCGTCGGCGCGCAGGCGAACGGTCGCCGGGGAAAGGATCCCGTCTCTTCGCCTTGCAAGGCCCCAGAGGAAACGGGCGAACACGGCGAAATGGGCGGCGTTTCCCCGCAGGCCGACCCGCTTGAGGCGCGCGTGGAAAAAACGGATTCCCCGGTAGACGGCCGCGGCGCCGAGAAAGAAGCCGTAGACCGGTTCACCCGCCGGGAGCGGATCGACCCGCATCACCGGCCGGCCGACGATCCGCCCCTCGCCCTCGCCCCGCTCGGTCCAGGCCAAAAGCCGCCTGAGCGCCGCGGCCGGCCGGCCGGGCAGGCCGAGATCCCGGTGCGTCATGTTGGTCGTCCCGCCGTTCATGAGCGCGAGGATGGGCATGCGGGCGGCGTCGCCGCGGCGCTTGAGCTCCGTGAGGACGGCCTGGACGGTCCCGTCGCCGGAGTTGATGGCAAGGAGGTCGACCCCGCGGCGGTCGAAGGCGGCGAGGGCGTCGGCCACTTCCGCGGGGGTCCGGACCTCGCGGTAGGGCAGGCGCGGGTGCTCCCCCATCAGGCGGCGGAAGCCCTTCAAGCCGGAGCGGCGGTTTGCGCCGCTTGCCGGGTTGCTGATCACCCCGAGGCGGTATCGGGCGCCCTCCCCCGCGGGTTCCCCCGCCGGCGCTCGCTCGCCCTGCAGGCGGTTCGGGCCGGGCCCAACGGGCGGCTCCGGATTCCCGCAGGACCCGCCCGGGGCGGGGCGCTCCCGGACGATTGAAAACGACATGCCCGAGGGTTATATAGACCCGCATGGATTTTGTAAACCGCGGCCGAGGCCGCTTCGACCTCACCCTCGTCCATCTCTCCGATTTCCATTTCTTTGAACCCCGTGGGGCCCCGATCCGCTCCTTCGTCGGCAAACGCGGCCTGAGCCTGCTCAGCTGGCAGCTCCGCCGCCGCCGCGATCATGCCCCGGGGATCCTCGAGCGGCTCGCGCGGGAAATCGCCGCGCTGGAGAGCGACCTGCGGGTCGTGACCGGGGATCTCGTCCAGCTCGCCCTGCCGGCCGAGTTCCGCCGCGCGGCCGAGGTGCTCGCCGCCCTGGGTGGGCCGCGGGAGGTCTTTGCGGTTCCCGGGAACCACGACGCCCTGGTCGGCGCGGCGGCGGAAGCGCAGGCCCCCCTCTGGAACCGCTACGCGGCCTCCGACGGCGGCGGGCCGGGGTTCCCCGCCTTGCGCATTTGCGGTCCCGCCGCCCTGATCGGCGTCTCCACGGCGCATCCCACCCCCCCGCTTTCGGCGGCCGGAAGCATCGGCTGCGACCAGGCCCGCCGCCTCGACACGCTGCTTGCGGAAACGGGCCGGCAAGGACTCTACCGCATCCTCCTGATCCACCACCCGCCGTTTTCCCGGGGGGTCTCCCCGCACAAACGCCTCCGGGACCTCCCGCGGCTGCTCGCCCTGATCGCCCGCCGCGGCGCGGAACTCGTCCTCCACGGCCACACCCACCGCACCTCGTGCGTCCGGATCCCCGGCCCGCGGGGAGCGGTGCCGGTGCTGGGGATCGCCGCGGCCTCCTGCGGCAGCCGCGACCCGGCGCGCCGGTCGGCCTTCCGGCTCCTGCGCCTCGAAGCCCGGCGCGGCGAGGTGCGTGCCGTCGGCTGCGACATTCGCTACGAGCCCGCCTGCGGCGCCTTCCGGCCGCAGGAGACCTACCCCCTCTGAGGCGGTCGCGGCGCGAAGAGCCGCTCACGGCCTCCGCGCTCCGGGTTGCCGGCGTCCGGCGGAGGCGCCCGGCTCAGATGACCTTTCGCAAAAGCCGCAGGGCCGCCCCGCCCGCCAGGGCGGCGGGCGCCAGTGTCGTCCAGAGCGGCGGCCAGCCGGAGAGCAGGCCGATGTGCCCGAGGATCTGGGAGAGGAGCGTGAAGGCGATTCCCACGATCATGCCGGCGAAGATGCGCTGGGCGGCGGTGCGGGTCCGGGTGGGGCCGAAGACGAAGCTGAGCGCGAGCAGCATCAAGGCCCCCGTCGTCACCGGCTGGCAGAGCTTCTGCCAGAAGGCGAGCGCATAGGCTTTGGCGTTCTCCCGCCGCGCCTCCAGGCTGCGGATGAGCCGCCACAGGTCGGAGAGCGAGAGGGTGTCGGGCGGAAGCTCGAGCACCGCGAGCTGATTCGGCGCGAGGAACCCCTCGAGGGGGAGGATCTCGCGGGTTTCCTCAACGACGGCATCTTCCTCGAAGCGCTTGATGCGCGCGCGGGCGAGCACCCAGTCGCCCGAAGGGTCGATTGCGGCCTCGGGCGCGTAGACGAAGCGCGCGAGCCGGCCCGAGGCGTCGATCTCGTAGCGCTCGACGTCCGTCGCCCGCCCCCCGGGACCCGCCCGCCCGACGCGGACGTAGGCGTTTTCGTGCCGCAGCCAGAACCCCTCCTTCTGGAGCCACACCTGGGGCCCGGCGACGGCGCGGGTCTTGAGAACGCGCGCCTGCTGATCGAGAGGGGGGGCGACGAATTCGGACCAGGCCAGCCCCCCCGCCATGAGGAAAAGGCCGGTGGTCAAGACCGCGGCCGCGAGGCGGCGGGGGGAGATCCCCGCCGCCTGCATGGCGGTCAGCTCGCGGCGATCCGCGAGCAGCCCCAGGGCGACGATGGCGCCGAGCAGCGCCGCAAGCGGCAGGAGATCGCCCATGCGGCGGGGGAGCGTGAGGGCGACGTACACGAACGCGTCGGCCAGGCGGTATTCACCCTTGCCGACGTCGTTCACCTGGACGAGGAGCTCGAAGAAGCTGAAGAGGACGAGAAGCAGGAACAGCACGAGAAAGAACCCCTTGAGCGTCCAGACTCCGAGATAACGATCGAGGATCCGGCTTCTGCGGCTCATCCGTACAGGACCCCCCGGCGCAGGCGGACGAGGAAGAAGGCCAGCAGAAGCCCGAGCAGCGCCGGCACCCAGGCGATGCCCGGCAGCGGGGGGACGAACCCCTTCTCGACCCAGGTCTTGGCGACGACGAAGGCCTGGTAGTAGAAGGCGAAGAGGACGACGGCGGTCCCGAGCCGCGCGTATTTGCCCCGCCGCGGGTTGCTCCGGGCGAGCGGCACCCCGAGCAGCGCGAGCAGGATCGTCGACACGGGCGTGGAGAGGCGCCACTCCAGCTCGGCGATGTCCTCGAGGCGCCGGGAGCCGAGGAGCTGGGGGGTGGGTGCGGCCTTGCGGCGGTAGCGGGCGGCCTCGGCGTCTTCCTGGGGCATGGGGTATTCCGCCTCCGCGAACCGGCTCACCTTGCCCCCCGCCTGGCGGGGGTCGAACTCGTAGACCGTCCCCTCGCGGAAAAAGAGACGGCGGTTTCCGTGGCGGTCGGGAGGGCTCTGGATCATCTGCCGCGCCTGGATCACGCGGCGGCGGCCCTCTTCCTCCTCGACGCGGATGAAGACCCCCTCGGCACCCCCCCCGCGGCCCTCGACGCGCTCGGCGAAAAAAACGATCTTCCCGTTCTGGACGCTCAAGAAATGGTCGGCCTCGAGTCGGGAAATGTCGAACCTGGCCTGCGCCTCGTCCTGGATGCGATAGATGTTCACGTAGGCCTCGGGACGGAGAAAGAGCGAGGCGAGCCCCGCCAGGGCGGCGAGCGGCAGGGCGACCAGGAAGACCGTCTTCAGGATCCGCGCCGGCCCGACCCCGCAGGCCGCGAGCGCGGTCATCTCGGAGTCCTGGTACATCCGCCCCAGGGCGATGATCACCGAGAGATAGAGAGTGACCGGCAGGAGGACCTCGAGGGCCATGCCGATCCGCAGGAGAATCAGGATCCCCACGGTGGCGACCGGGAGCGACCCGGCGACGGCCTGGGCGAGGTAGGTGACCGCCGTGTAGCTCGCGAAAATCATCACGAGCACAACGAGGATCGCGGCCGTCGGCTTGAGGATCTCCAAGGCGAGGTAGCGCTGCAGGATCATCGGCCGCAACCGCCCCCGCGGGGCCGGATCCGCCCCGCGGCGATCGCGTCGGCGAAGCGCCAGTCGGCCTCGGAATCGACGTCGATCGCCGCCTCGGGCTGCGGCAGGATCACGGCGTTCACCCGAAGGCCCATGCGCCGCGAGATGCGCCGCAGCCCCTCCTCCAGCGTAAGCCGCCCGGCCGCGTAACGCAGCAGCGTGCCCCACCCCAGCCGGCGGATGATCCGCAGCGGCTTCTTGCGCTCCGTTTCGACCTCGCGCCAGAGCACGGCCGCCTGCCGGCTCGCCGGGGTGAGAAAGGCAAAGAGGTTACAGCCGCAGAAGGGACCGTCGCGGAAGCGGGTGCGGGTGCGGCGCGTCCCCGGGTAGGCTTCCATGACCGATCTCCAGAGGGCAAGGCCGGCCGTGAGATCGCCGCCGGAGGCGGCGGAGGCCGCGCAGAAGCGGTCGACCATCTCCCGCGTGAGGAGAGCGTGGTCGCCGGTCGTGACCAGAACGGGAAAGGCGCCCTCCAGGCGGTCGAGGGCGGAGAGGACGCTCCGGCAGGGGGACCCCTCGGGGGCGACCCAGGAAAGGCCGGGACGATCGAGGAGCGACCGCAGCCGGGGCTCCTGGTGGACGAGGGGGGCGGCGGGGCCGCAGACGAGGCCGCCCGCAACCCAGGCGGAGGCGCCCAGGGCGTCCAGGACCCGCTCGAGCATGGGCCGGCCGCCGACGGGCGCGAGCACCTTGCAGGAAACGCCGGCCGCCCGGGACACCGGGTCCCCCGGCCCGCGGTCGGCCGCCAGCACGACGGCGGTAAACCGGGGAGAAGGGGCGGACGTCTGAGAGGGCATCGTGTTCCTTGCTCCTGAACGGGGGCGGACACTTTGCCCGCACCCGGCCGGGCGATCGGGAAGGCGGCGTCCGGGTTCATTTCATAAATCGGAACCGTTTTCAAGGAGCGGCGTTTCCCCGAACGCAAACCTTGCAATCCGGGACGACATGATTTAAGTCTTCCGGCGTTTCGAGTTGGCTTTCTAGAGAGGGCTGGGGTATAATCGGACTCTTGATTCGGTTCGGAGGGCATTTCGCGGTCTTGGGTTTGACATTCCCCAGGGGATGGGATAGAAGTCCCCAATTTATGGAAGGCCGGGTGGGGGTGTGATCGCCTGAATCCGGGGTGCTCCGTGGGCCTTCCCTGCTGCGGAGGCGGCGCTTATCCGGAAAACGGACTGCGAATCCAGACGAGAACCCGAAAAGGATAGACGACCATTATGGAGGCGACACCGACCGAACACAACTTGCCGTTGCGATCCGGCGACTTTGCGACCCTGTCCGAAGCGTTGGATTACGCCGCGAGAGGAAAGACCGGAGCCAACTTCTATAATGGAAGGGGACATCTCGAAGCGGTCCTGCCGTACGCGCAGCTGCGCGACGAGGCCGTGGATGTCGCCGCCCGCCTCACGGGGCTCGGTCTGGAGCGCGGCTCGCGGATCGCCCTCGTGGCCGAAACCTGTCCTGATTTCCTGCGTTTCTTCTATGCCTGCCAGTATGCGGGGATGGTGCCGGTCCCGCTGCCGGCCTCCATCCACCTCGGCGGGCACAAGGCCTACGTCGCCCAGCTCCGCCGGCTGCTTCTCAACTGCCGCGCCGAGGTGGCCGTGGCGCCGGAGCTTTTCCTGTCGTTTCTGCGTGAAGCGGCCGAAGGCCTCTCGCTGCGCTTCGTCGGGACCCCGGAGCAGTTCCGTGAATTCCCGAAGTCCGCGAGCCGGCTCGTTCCGTCCGGCCCCGACGAGCTCGCCTATCTCCAGTACACCTCGGGGAGCACCCGTTTCCCGCGCGGGGTCATGATCACCCAGAAGACGGTGATGAGCAACCTGGCGAGCATCATCCGCGACGGGGTGAAGGCGCGGCCGGACGACCGCAGCATGTCCTGGCTGCCCTTTTACCACGACATGGGCCTCGTCGGGCTCGTCTTATCCCCCATGGCCTCCCAGGTGTCGGTCGACTACCTCAAGACCCGGGACTTCGGGATGCGGCCCAGGCTGTGGCTCTCCTTGATCTCGCAAAATCGTGCCACGGTCTCCTTCGGCCCGCCCTTCGGCTACGAGCTTTGCGTCCAGCGGCTGCGCGGAGAGGCGACGGGGCAATTCGACCTCTCCTCCTGGCGCCTCGCGGGGGTCGGCGCGGAAACCATCCGCGCCGAGCCGCTGTTGCGCTTCGCCGAGATGCTGGCGCCCTGCGGCTTCGACCCCAAGGCGTTCACCGCCTGTTACGGGATGGCCGAGTGTTCGCTCGCGGTCAGCTTCGCCCGGCTCGATCTCGGCCTCACCCTCGACACCGTGGATCCCGAGATCCTCGCCCTGGAGCAACGCGCCGTCCCGGTCCCGGCCTCCGCCCGCTTCTTCCGGGGCCGCGGCAAGACCTTCGTCAATTGCGGCGCCCCGCTTCCGGGCTACGAGGTGGAGGTGCGCCGCGCCGACGGCACCGTGCTCCCCGAGCGCCACGTGGGCACCCTCTTCGTCCGCGGGCCGAGCGTCATGTCCGGGTACTTCGGCGAAGAGCGGCTGACCCGGGACGTCCTCTCCCCGGAGGGGTGGCTGAACACGGGCGATCTCGCCTACATCGCCGACGGCGACCTCGTCATCACCGGGCGCGAGAAGGACCTGATCATCATCAACGGCCGCAACATCTGGCCGCAGGATCTCGAGACGATCGCCGAAAGCCAGCCCGAAGTCCGCACCGGCGACGCCTCGGCCTTCTCCTTCACCACCGACGAGGGCGAGGACCGCGCCGTGCTCGTGATCGAGTGCCGGGACCCCAACCCCCTGCGCCGGGAGGAGCTGAGCCACCGCATCCGCTCGCTCATCCGCCAGGAGCTGGGCATCGACTGCTTCATCGAGCTCGTCCCGCGCAACACCCTTCCCCGCACCACCTCCGGGAAGCTCTCCCGCTCGGGGGCGAAGAACGATTTTCTCAAACGGGTGCAGGAAGGGAAAACCGAACGGCCCGGGTCGGAGGACGCCCGCCGGCTGGGCTCCATCGCCGGCTGAAGCGCCCCGCCTCCCTTTCCGGCAGGCAGGATGTCATGCACCGGCGGCCCGTTTCCGCAAGGCAGGCGGAACAGGGCGCCGGTGCTTCCTTTCATGGCCCATGCCGCAGCAGCTCGCCCTCACCGGGGCCACCGGCTTCATCGGCTCCACCCTCTGCAGGCGCCTCGCCGAGCGCGGCTGGGAGGTGCGCGCCCTCTGCCGGCGGCGGCCGCCGCCGGAGCGCCCCCCCCTGCCCCAGTCCGGGGCGGTCCGCTGGCTGCAGGGCGACCTCGAGGACGCGGGGGCGCTGGCGCGTCTCGTGGATGGGACGGCCGCGGTCGTGCACGCGGCCGGCGCCGTCCGCGGCGCGCGCGCCGCGGATTTCTTCCGGACGAACGCCGCGGGGACGGCCCGGCTCGCCGCCGCCGCCCGGCGCGCCCGGAGCGCCCCCCGGTTCCTGCTGCTCTCTTCGCTCGCCGCGCGGGAGCCGCAGCTTTCGTTTTATGCGGCGAGCAAGCGCGCCGGCGAGGAGGCGCTCGCGGCGCAAGGCGGCAGCCTTTGCTGGATCGGCCTCAGGCCCCCCGCGGTCTACGGCCCCGGGGATCGCGAAACCCTCCCCCTGCTGCGGTGGATGCAGCGCGGGGTCGCGCCCTCCGCGATGTCCGACAAGGCGCGCTTTTCGCTGCTTCACGTCGAGGACCTCGCCGACGCCGTCTGCCGGCTTCTCGAGCTTGCCGCGTGGGCGCCCGGCTTCTATGAGATCCACGACGGCCGCCCCGGGGGGTACACGTGGCCGGAGGTCTGCCGGACGGTCGCGGGCATCCTCGGCCGCCCGGTCCGCCGCCTGCCCATCCCCCGCGGGCTGCTTTGGGCCGCGGCCGGGATCAACCTGGCGCTGGCGCTTGCGACGGGAAGACCCCCGATGCTGACCCCCGGCAAGGTGAGGGAGCTCGTCCACGGGGACTGGGTCTGCGACGACGCGCCGCTCAGGTCCCTCACGGGATGGGCGCCGCGGCTTTCCCTGGAGGAGGGCATGCGGCGGACCCTCTCCCGCATCCGTGACGGCCGCTGGCGCCCCGAACCCTGAACCGGAGAACGCCGCGGCCGCATCCCGGCCGTGCGTTAACCGCCTCCCGGGAGAACGCCCGATGGAGAAGACGTACGAAGAGCTGCTTTGCGAGGTGATCGCCCTGCTTGCGCCGCTTGCCCCCGAGGGCCGCACCGTGGGCGAGGAAACCGATTTCGTGGCCGACCTGGAGTTCGATTCGCTCAAAGTGATGGGTTTCGTCGAGAAGGTGGAGGACCGCTTCGACATCTCGGTTCCGCTCAACCTCCTGCCCGACATCCGCACGGTGAGGGATTTCGTGGTGAACCTGCAACGGCTGCTCGGAGAACGATAGGCATGGCGATCTTCGACAAGTTCCGCCCGCTCGCCCGCATGCGCCGGGAGATGGCCGAAAGCGGGATCGCTTCGATCCACGTGGTGATGGACCGCGTGGTCTCCGCGACCGAGGCGTTCATCAACGGCCGCCCGGTGATCCTCGCCGGGACCAACAACTACCTCGGCTTGACCTTCGACCCGGCCTGCATCGAGGCCGCCTGCGAGGCCGTGCGCACCCTGGGGACCGGGACGACCGGCTCGCGGGTCGCCAACGGGAGCTACGCCGCCCACGAGCAGCTCGAGCGGGATCTCGCGGCCTTCTTCGGCAAACGCGGCGTGATCGTCTTCTCGACGGGCTATGTCGCCAACCTCGGCATGCTCTCCACGCTCGCCGGTCCGGGGGACGCCTTCGTGATCGACGCCGACTGCCACGCCAGCATTTACGACGGGGTGCGTCTGAGCGGGGCGGAGATCTTCCGCTTCCGGCACAACGACCCCGAGGATCTCGACAAACGCCTGCGGCGGCTGGGGGGCCGCGCGGAAAACGCGATCGTCGTCGTGGAGGGGATCTACAGCATGTGGGGCGACCGGGCCCCGCTCGCCGAAATCGCCGCCGTCAAGCGCCGCCACCCGGGGGCGCTGCTCGTCGTGGACGAGGCCCACTCGCTCGGGGTCCTGGGCGAGCGGGGGCGCGGCAGGGCCGAGGAGGCGGGTGTCGAGGCGGAGGTGGACTTCGTCATCGGCACCTTCAGCAAGAGCCTCGGGGCCATCGGCGGCTACTGCGCCAGCGACCACCCCGAGCTCGATCTCATCCGCTACGCGAACCGGCCCTACATCTTCACCGCCTCCCCCTCCCCCGCGATCATCGCCTCGACCCGCGCGGCCCTGAGGATCCTCGCCTCGCGGCCCGAGCTGCGGGAGCGGCTCTGGGAAAACAGCCGGCGCCTCTACGGGCGGCTCGAGCGCCTCGGGTTCCGGCTCGGCCCCGAGCCGAGCCCGATCATCGCCGTCCGCTTCGCCGCGCGCGAGGAGGCACATGCGGCCTGGATGCGGCTCATGGAACACGGCGTCTACGTCAACCTGGTCCTCCCGCCGGCGACCCCCGACGGCGGCTCGCTTTTGCGCTGCAGCGTCAGCGCCGGCCACAGCCCCGAGCAGATCGAGCGGATCGGCGATGCCTTCGAAACGCTGGCCGCCTGAAGGGCGGAAGACGGCCGAGCGCCTTCCGCCCGCCGCCGACCCCGCCTCACGCCTAAAACGGACGATGCCCTCATGAGACTCTTCTGGACGCTCGGGCGTCGCTATCCGTGGCAGACCCTCATGACGCTGGCGGGGATTCTCTTCGCCGGCGTGTCGGAGGGGTTCGGGCTCTCCGCCCTGCTTCCCCTGCTCAACCGGATCTTCCAGGCCGCCTCCCCGTCCTCGGAAGCGGGGGAACTCGGCCTCCTGGTCGACCGCATCGTCGGACGGTTCCTGGCCGTCCTCGGGCTCGAGGTAACCGTCCCCGCCCTTCTTGGGCTCTTTGTGGTCTGTATCGTCCTCAAATGCCTGCTCGTCTTCCTCGCCAACAAGCAGATCGGCTACACGGTCACCCGCATCGCCACCGAGATGCGCCTCGCCCTCCTGCAGGCCCTCTTCCAGACGCGCTGGGAATACTTCATCCGCCAGCCGGTCGGCGAGCTGACCAACGGTGTCGCGACGGAAGCCCACCGGGCCTCGCTGGCCTTTCACTTTGGAGCCCGGCTGGCCTCGATGGCCGTCGAGGCGCTGATCTACCTGAGCCTTGCGGTTCTGGTGTCCTGGCAGGCCACGCTGCTGGCGATGCTCGGCGGCGGGGTCATCCTCGTCGCCCTGCGGGGGTTGATCCGGAAAAACCGCAAGGCCGGCCGGCAGCAGACGGTCCACACCCAGGCGCTCATCGCCCAGATGACCGATCTGCTGATTTCGATCAAGCCGCTCAAGGCCATGGCGCGCGAGGAGGCCGCGGCGTTTCTCCTGAACGACCGCACCCGCAAGGTGAACCGCGCTCTGCAAAAACAGGTGCTGAGCAAGGCCTATCTGGGTTCCCTGCAGGAGCCCATCCTGACGCTGTTTCTCGTCCTCTGCCTGTACGGCGCGCTCGTCTTCTGGAAACTCTCGCTCACCGTGATCATCGCCATGGTGTTCTGCGTCGGCAAAAGCCTCAAGCAGTTCCAGAAAATCCAGCACGAGTACATCAACCTCGTGGAGTTCGAGAGCGCCTACTGGTCGCTTGCGGAAAAAATCGAGCAGGCCCTGGCCGTGCCCGAACGCCGCGGGGGGCTCGCCGCTCCGGAGCTGACGCAGGGGATCCGTTTCGAAGACGTCTCTTTCGATTACGACGCCAAACCCGTGCTGCGCGAGGTGACGCTGGAAATCGCCGCGGGCGGTTTCGTCGTCCTCTTCGGCCCCTCGGGCGCGGGCAAGAGCACGATCGCCGATCTGCTGATCGGCCTGATCCGCCCCGCCTCCGGCGAGATCCGCATCGACGGTGTCCCCCTCTCGCAGATCGATGTGCGGGACTGGCGCCGCCGGGTCGGGTACGTGCCGCAGGAGAACGTGCTGCTCAACGACACGGTCTTCCAGAACGTGGCCCTCGGAAGCCGCGGCCTCTCCGCCGACGAGGTGAGAAACGCCCTTGTGGCGGCGGGCGCCTGGCCCTTCGTCGAGGCCCTGCCGCAGGGGATGTTTTCTGTTGTCGGTGAGCGGGGAAGCATGCTATCAGGGGGCCAACGCCAGCGCATCGCCATCGCCCGCGCGCTGGTGAAACGGCCGCGGTTGCTGATCCTGGATGAGGCGACCACCGCCCTGGATCCCGGCACCGAAAAAGAGATCTGTGCGTCGCTTAGGCGCCTGAAGGGCGAAATCACGATTCTGGCCATTTCCCATCAATCCGCCCTCCTCGAGGAGGCCGACACGGCCTACCGCGTGGAAGGCGGAAGGGTCACCCGACAACCCAAGACGGGCCTGCAGGGCCGTTAAAGGCTCCGGGGCGCTCGCCGCCCCTCGCGGAGGCCCCATTTCAAGGAGGTTCGTTTCATGAGACGCCTGACGATCCAGAACCGGGTCATTGACGATGCCTCGGACTGCTATGTCATCGCCGAGATCGGCCACAACCATCAGGGCAAGCTCAAGACCTGCATGGAGATGTTCAAGGTGGCCAAGGAGTGCGGGGCCGATGCGGTGAAGCTGCAGAAGCGCGACAACC